>FWPV01000961.1_pt1 | contig 84961 bp, 87 predicted proteins | sample 2228371 | NCBI WGS metagenome assembly FWPV01 (sample SAMEA103939776, study PRJEB20133) | metagenome
CGATCTGGTTGGCAATCGTGACGGCTTCGTGCAGGTCGCGCACCTTGATCAGCGCGCCGCGGCCTTCCAGCGAGGCGGTGATGACGTCCTTGCGTGGCATGTCGGGCAGCAGCTTTTCCATGCTGGCAACCACCTGGTCGATGAAACTCTGGTCCGGACAAAGCAGGATGGACTGGGCCAGCTCGTCGTGCTCGGCCTGGGAGAACAGGTCCATGGCGATCCAGTCGGAATGGGTTCTGCCGTCGCAGATCACCAGGATCTCGGACGGACCGGCCACCATGTCGATGCCCACCACGCCGAACACGCGGCGCTTGGCGGCCGCCACATAGGCATTGCCCGGGCCGACGATCTTGTCCACCTGGGGAATGGTTTGCGTGCCGTAGGCCAGCGCGCCCACGGCCTGGGCCCCACCGATGGTGAACACCCGGTCCACCCCGCACACGGCGGCGGCCGCGAGCACCAGCTCGTTCACCACGCCGCCGGGGGTGGGCACCACCATGATCAGCTCACTCACGCCGGCGACCTTGGCCGGAATCGCGTTCATCAGCACCGATGACGGGTACGCCGCCTTGCCGCCCGGCACGTACAGGCCGACGCGGTCGAGCGCGGTGACCTGCTGGCCCAGCACCGTGCCGTCGGCCTCGGTGTAGCTCCAGGACTGTATCAGCTGCTTTTCGTGGTACACGCGCACACGGTCGGCGGCGGCGGCAAGCGCGCCGCGGGCATCCGGCGCGAGGCCGTCCAGCGCCTGCTGCAGGCGTGCCTTGGGCATTTCCAGCGCGGCCATGCTGGCCGCGTCGAGGCGGTCGAACTTGCGGGTGTATTCCAGCACCGCCTCGTCGCCGCGGCGCTTCACCTTGTCGAGAATCTCGGCCACGGTGGCTTCGACAGCGGCGTCCTGGGCGCCCTCGAAGGCAAGCAACTGATCCAGCTTTACCTGGAAGTCGGCATCGGTGGTGGAAAAGCGGCGGATTTTGAGCATGACTTATCCCTTCACGGCCGCAGCGAACCGGTCCAGCACCGGCTGGATCTCGCCGTACTTGAGCTTGAGCGAGGCCTGGTTGACGATGAGGCGCGAGCTGATGGGCATGATGTCTTCCACCGCCACCAGGTTGTTCGCCTTGAGCGTGCCGCCGGTGGAGACCAGATCGACGATGGCATCGGCCATGCCGACCAGCGGCGCCAGCTCCATGGAGCCGTAGAGCTTGATGAGATCGACATGGACGCCCTTGGAAGCAAAATGCTCACGGGCGGTTTTCACGTATTTGGTCGCGACCTTGAGACGCGCACCCTGACGCACCTTGCCCTCGTAGTCGAAGCCCTGGGGCACCGCCACCATCATCCGGCACTTGGCGATCTTGAGGTCGAGCGGCTGGTACAGGCCGGCGCCACCATGCTCGATCAGCACGTCCTTGCCCGCCACCCCCAGGTCGGCGCCGCCGTGCTGCACGTAGGTGGGCACGTCGGTGGCGCGCACGATGATGAGCCGCACGTCGGGGCGGTTGGTGCCGATGATGAGCTTGCGCGAGGACTCGGGATCTTCAAGCGGCACGATGCCCGCGGCCCTCAAGAGCGGCGTGGTTTCCTCGAAGATGCGGCCCTTGGACAGGGCGATGGTGATGCCGGACACGGAACTGGCCTGACGAAAACGCAAATTTTACCGGAAAAGACGCACCCTGCGGCGCAGGCTTCAGCGCACGCGCCGGATGCGTGCACCGAGCTGGGAGAGCTTTTCCTCGATCCGCTCGTAGCCACGGTCGAGGTGATAGATGCGGTCGATGAGTGTCTCGCCCTCGGCCACGAGACCCGCAATCACCAGGCTCGCCGAGGCACGCAGGTCGGTGGCCATGACGGTGGCACCGGTGAGCTTGGCCACCCCTTCGACCACGGCCTGGTTGCCGTCGATCTTGATGTTGGCGCCGAGGCGCTGCAGTTCCACCGCATGCATGAAGCGGTTTTCGAAGATCGTCTCGCGGATCACCGCCGTGCCCTTGGCCACCGCGTTGATGGCCATGAATTGCGCCTGCATGTCGGTGGGGAAGGCCGGGTAGGGGGCGGTGCGGATGGAGACCGCATCGAGTTTCTTCGGCGCGCGCAGGATGATCGCCTCATGATTGGGTGATTTTTCGCTGCTGATGTCGCAGCCGGCGTCCATCAGTTTGTCGATCACGGCATCGAGATAGGCGGCGGAGGTATTGAGCAGCCGGATCTCGCCCCCGGTCGCGGCCGCCGCACACAGATAGGTGCCGGTCTCGATGCGGTCCGGCATGATGCGGTGCGACGCGCCGTGCAGCCGCTCCACGCCGCGGATGCGGATCACGTCGGTGCCGGCGCCGGAAATCTGCGCCCCCATGCTCACCAGGCATTGCGCGAGGTCGACCACCTCAGGCTCGCGCGCGGCGTTTTCGATCACGGTCTCGCCCTCAGCCAGAGATGCAGCCATCATCAGGTTCTCGGTGCCGGTGACCGACACCAGGTCCATGAAGATGCGTGCGCCCTTCAAGCGCTCTGCGCGGGCCACGATGTAGCCGTGTTCGATTTCAATCTGTGCGCCCATGGCCTGCAGGCCCTTGATATGCAGGTCCACCGGGCGCGAGCCGATGGCGCAGCCGCCGGGCAGGGACACGCGAGCCTCGCCGAAGCGCGCCACCAGCGGGCCCAGCACCAGGATGGACGCGCGCATGGTCTTGACCAGCTCGTAAGGCGCCACCGGGTTGTGCACCTGGGCACCCGAGAGGGTGACACCCATGTGTTCGTCGATGGTCACGTGCACCCCCATCTGGCCGAGCAGGGTCAGCATCGTGGTCACGTCGCGCAGGTGCGGCACATTGATGAGGGTGAGGGTGTCCTTGCTGAGGAGGCTCGCGCAGAGGATGGGCAGCGCCGCATTCTTGGCGCCGGAAATGCGCACGTCGCCGGAAAGCGGCACCCCGCCCTGAATCAGCAGTTTGTCCATGTTGAATTCCAGCTTTCGACGCAAAGACGCAAAGACAGCCGGGCTCCTTTGCGTTCCTTGCGAACTTTGCGTTGCAAGATTTTGGGCCGTGATCAGCGCTTGGCCCAGTCTTCGGGGGTGAAGGTCTTCATCGACAGCGCATGGATTTCCTCGCGCATGCGGTCGCCCAGCACCGCATACACGGCCTGGTGCTGCTGCACCATGTTCTTGCCGCGGAACTCGGGGCTGACGATGATGGCCTCGAAGTGGTGGCCGTCGCCGCGCACTTCGATGTGGTCGCAGGGCAGGCCCTGGCGAATGTAGTGCTCGATTTGTTCGGGAGTCACCATGGGGCGTTCATCTAATGGCGCAGTTTGTAGCCGGATTTCAGCAATTGCAGGGCGACCAATGATAAGGCCAAACAGGCGGCCGCCACAATGACGAGGCTCACGCCGGGCGCGATGTCGGAGGCCCCGAAGAAGCCGTAGCGGAAGCCGTCGATCATGTAGAAGAAGGGGTTCAGGTGCGAGGCCGCCTGCCAGAAGGGGGGCAGGGAATGGATGGAGTAGAACACCCCGGCGAGGAAGGTCAGCGGCATGATGATGAAGTTCTGGAAGCCTGCCATCTGGTCGAATTTCTCTGCCCAGATGCCGGCGATCACGCCCAGTGCGCCGAGCATGGCGCTGCCGAGGAACACGAATGCGAGGGCCCAGAGTGGATGGCGCAGCGGCACCGGCGTGAAAAACAGGGCCACCAGCAGCACGCCCAGGCCCACCACGATGCCGCGAACCATGGAGGCGGCGACGTAGGCCAAAAAGAACTCCCGGTAGGAGATCGGCGGCAGCAGCACGAACACGATGTTGCCGGTGATCTTGGACTGGATCAGGCTGGAGGAGCTGTTGGCGAAGGCGTTCTGCAGCACCGACATCATCACGAGCCCCGGAATCAGAAAAGCGGTGTAAGGCACGCCCGGATACACTTCCACGTGTTCCGACAGCACGTGGGAGAAGATCAGCAGATACAGCAGCGCCGTGACGATGGGCGCCAGGATGGTCTGGAGCGCCACTTTGTAGAACCGCAGCAGTTCCTTGTAGAACAGGGCATTGAAGCTGGCCAGCATCGACGTCTTCCTCAGTGGGTGCGCATCACCTGCACGAAGATCTCCTCCAGATCGGGCTTGACCAGCTCCAGGTCGCACACCACCGCACCGTGCTCGCGCAGGCTGCACAGCACCGTCTCGAGTTCGGCGGGATCCTTCAGGTGCAGGCTGTAGCGCCCATCCGCCTCGGATGCCTGGCCCCGCAGGGCCGGCGGCAAGTCCCCGGACTTGAGTCGGAAGCGCAGGTACTGGTCGGTGAAGGAGGCGAGCAGATGGTCCTTGGTGTCGAGCGCCACGATGCGGCCCTGCTTGAGCATGGCGATGCGGTTGCACAGGCTCTCCGCTTCCTCCAGGTAGTGGGTGGTGAGCAGGACGGTGTGGCCGTCGCGGTTGAGCGCCTTGACGAACTGCCACAGGCTCTGGCGCAGTTCCACGTCCACGCCGGCGGTGGGCTCATCGAGGATGATCACCGGCGGCTTGTGCACCAGTGCCTGGGCCACCAGCACGCGGCGCTTCATGCCGCCGGAGAGCTGGCGCATGTTGGCGTCCGCCTTGTCGGCGAGGCCCAGGCCCGCCAGCAACTCGTCGATCCAGGCGTCGTTGCGGCGCAGGCCGAAATAGCCGGACTGGATTTCCAGCGTCTCGCGCACCGTGAAAAAAGGGTCGAACACCAATTCCTGGGGCACCACCCCCAACGCCCGGCGCGCGGCGCGATAGTCGGCGCGCACGTCGTGGCCCATGACTCTGGCGGTGCCGCTGCTGGCCCGGGTGAGGCCGGCGATGATGTTGATGAGGGTGGATTTGCCGGCGCCGTTGGGGCCGAGCAGGGCGAAGAACTCGCCCGGCTCGACGCTCAGGTCGACCCCCCGCAGGGCGTGGACCTTTCCGAAGCGCTTGTGGACGTCGACGACCTCGAGCGCGGGGGTCATGGGCGGGCAAAAAGCCGCGGCGGCGAGGCTAGCGGGCGATCAGCTCGCTCACGCCATACAGCCGCGCAAGACTTTGCATGTTGGCGGGCAGGTTCTCGAAGCGCAGCGAGCCACCGGCGCGCTGGGCGCGGCGCTGCCACTCCAGCAACAGGCTGATGGCGGAGGAGTCCACCTCACTCACCGCGGACAGATCCACCACCCGTGCACCCGGCAACAGGGGGTCGCCCGCCTCCAGCATCGCGCGCACATTGGCCACCGTGATGGGCCCGTCCACGCGGATGCGGTCGCCGTCGCGCGCGATCACGCTTTAGCCTCTCTTGCTGCCCACGCCCAGCTGCGCGTTCTTTTGTGCGAGGGACTGGATCAGGCCGTCGATGCCCCCGCGCTGGATCTCCTGGGCAAACGATGAACGATAGTTGACCAGCAGGCTCACCCCGTCCACCGCAATGTCATAGACCTTCCAACCGCTGGCGTTCTTGATCATGAAATAGTCGATCGGAATCGGCTCGCGTCCGGTCTGCAGCACCCGGGTCTTCACCACGATGTCGGTGTCACCCGGATTCATGCGCAAGGGCAGGTATTCGATGGTCTGGTCCTTGTAGCTGCCAAGCGAGGTGGAATAGGTATTCACGAGCAGGGTGCGAAACTCGTGGGTGAGCCGCTCGCGCTGCTCGGCACTGGCCTCCCGCCAGAACCGCCCCACCGCGATGCGGGTCATGCGCGTGAAGTCGAAATGGGGCAGGACGCGCGCCTCCACCAGCTCGATCAGTTTCTGGCGGTTGTTCTGCAGGCTCTTGTCCTGTTTGATGATGTTCAGCACGTCGGTGGCGGTGGCCTTGATCAGCGCGTCCGGCGCCACCTCCTGCGCGTGCGCCGCGCTGGTCAACAGAAGCAGGGTACTCACGCAAATCAATAGCTTTTTCATCGTCTGCCCTCGTATCAAAGGTACGCGTTTCGTGGAATCGGCGGCGATCGCCTCACTTGTTGGTATCGCCTTCCGCGGCGCGATCGTACATGAATTTGCTGATCAGGCTCTCCAGCACCACGGCCGGCTGGGTTTTCGCAATCCGGTCGCCCGGCTGCAGGAATTCCTCGTCACCACCGGGATCGAGGCCGATGTACTGCTCGCCCAGCAGGCCGGCGGTGAGGATCTTGGCGAAGGTGTCCTTCGGGAACCGATAGCGCTTGTCCACGCTCATGCTCACCCGGGCGCGGAAGGACGCGTTGTCGAAGCTGATGCCCGTGACCCGTCCCACCACCACCCCCGCGCTCTTCACCGGTGCGCGCACTTTGAGCCCGCCGATGTTGTCGAAGTCGGCCGTCAGGGTATAACTCTCGGCGACGTTGAAGGAACTCAGGTTGCCCACCTTCATCGCCAGCACCAGTATCGCCGCGAGCCCGGCCACCACGAAGGCGCCGACCCACAGGTCCATCGTCGTCCGTTCCATACGCTTACACTCCCGTGAACATGAAGGCGGTGAGCACGAAATCCAACGCGAGCACCGCCAGCGAAGAGGTCACCACCGTGCGTGTCGTCGCGTGGGACACGCCCTCGGCGGTGGGTGGTGCGTCGTAACCCTCGAACAGGGCGATCGCCGTGACGGCGACGCCGAACACGAAGCTCTTGATCATGCCGTTGAGCACGTCCTGGCGGAAATCCACCGAGGCCTGCATCTGCGACCAGAACTGCCCTTCGTCCACGCCGATCAGCACCACACCGACCAGGTAACCCCCGAAGACCCCGACGGCGGAAAACATCGCTGCCAGAAGCGGCATGGAGATCACGCCGCCCCAGAAGCGCGGCGCCACCACACGCGCGATCGGGTCCACCGCCATCATTTCCATCGCCGAAATCTGCTCGGTGGCCTTCATCAGGCCGATCTCGGCGGTGATGGCGGAACCGGCCCGGCTGGCAAACAACAGCGCCGCCAGCACCGGCCCCAGTTCACGCACCAGCGACAGCGCCACCAGGGTACCGAGTGCCGATTCGGAACCATATTTCTGCAGCGTCTCGTAGCCTTGCAGGCCCAGCACCATGCCGACGAAGAGGCCCGACACCAGGATGATGATGAGTGACAGCACACCGGTGAAATAGATTTCCTTCATCACCAGCTGAAACCGCCGGAAGCTCATCCCGGAATGCAGCAGGGTGGCGAGGAAAAAGCGGCTGGCGAAGCCCAAACGCCACACGCCGTCGATCACGTAGTGTCCGGTGTTGCGCACCGCGCGCACGAGCGCCCTAGGCATGCGCCCCCCGCAGCTTGAGGTCGGCGTCGTACGCCGTACCTGGGTAATGGAAGGGCATGGGCCCGTCGATCTCGCCATGGACGAACTGGTGCACGAAAGGCCGGTCCGAGGCGCGGATCTCGTCCGGTGTGCCTTCGTCGATGACGCGCCCGTCGGACATGAAGTACACGTAGTCCACGATTTTGAGCGATTCCTGCACATCATGGGTGACCACGATGGAGGTGGCGCCGAGCGCGCTGTTCAGATTCCGGATCAACTCGCCGATCACGCCGAGCGAAATCGGATCCAGACCCGCAAACGGCTCGTCATACATCATCAGCACGGGATCGAGCGCCACCGCGCGCGCCAGCGCCGCACGGCGCGCCATGCCGCCGGAGAGTTCCGCCGGCATCAGGTCGCGCGCGCCGCGCAGGCCGACCGCCTCCAATTTCAGCATCACCAGGTCGCGGATCACCGCTTCGGGCAAATCGGTGTGCTCGCGCATCTGGAAGGCGACGTTGTCGAAGACCGACATGTCGGTGAACAGCGCGCCGAACTGGAACAACATGCCCATGCGGCGGCGCATGCGGAACAGGCCGTCCCGGTCGAGCTCGTGGATCACCTGGCCGTCGACCGTGATGCGCCCCTGGGTGGGACGCAGCTGTCCGCCGATTAAGCGCAGCAGCGTGGTTTTGCCGCAGCCGGACAAGCCCATGATGGCCACGACCTTGCCGCGCCCCATGCGCATGTTGATGCCCTTGAGCACCGGGCGCACGTCGTAGGTGAAACTGACGTCGTCGATTTCGACCAGGTTGTCGGACATGGCATTGGCCAAAACGAAAAGCCGCTATTTTAACGCGGACACACCGGTTTGCGCGCGGCTCAGTAGCCCAGCACTTCGATCAGGGTGCGCGCCTGTTCCAGCTGCGCCAGGTCCCCGCTCACCGAGACCAGGTACACCACCGGCTGCCGTGCCAAGGCCTCCGTCAGGCGCGCGGCGAGCTGCTTCAGATCCGCGCCCGGCTCGAGCCAGACCACGCACGGGCCGTCACGCCCACTCACCACGCACTCGCGGGCATCCAGCGCATCGATACGCGCCGCATCCTCTGGTGAGAGCCCGTGCAGGGGCGCCTCCAGCAGGAAGCGGAAGCGTTCCAGCGTGTCGTAGCGCCACTGCGCCAGCGTGTCGAGCGGGGCGTGGTGCCACATCGCATAGGGCAGGAACACACATTCGAACGCGGTGTTGTAGTAGGACAGGCGCCACTCCGGTGGCATGTCTTCCGGATAGAAGGGACCGATCCAGTCGGGGTGCTCCCAACCGATCGCGCCGAGCAGACAGCGATGGTTTGGCGGCGTCATGGGCTGCTGGCATTATAGCGGCTCGCCACCCGCCGCTCCCCTCATGCATCTGGATCTCTTCTACGAAATGGCGATGCCACCCCTGCTGGCCCGCAGCGAAGCCGACGCGCTTGCGGACTGGCTGGACGAAGTCGCCCTCGCAGACCGGCTGGGCTTCCGCTGTGCCTGGCTGGTGGAACACCATTTCATGCGCGGCTACTCCCATTCTTCCAAGCCGGAAATCCTGCTCGCAGCGGCCGCGATGCGCACCCGGCGGCTGCGGCTTGGGCTCGGCATCATTCCGCTGCCCTACCATCACCCGGTGCATGTGGCCGAGCGCATCGCGACCCTGGATCTGGTCAGCGGCGGCCGCCTCGAGGTCGGCATCGGTCGCGGCTTTTCCCCAGCCGAGTACCGCGCCTTCGGCATCGACATGGCGGAATCCCGGACGCGCACCCGGGAATCGCTGGCGATCCTGCGCCTGGCCGCGTCCGGGGCCCCGATCGATTTCCACGGCGCGCACTACCGGCTCGAGGGGGTGGAGATCCTGCCCCGCCCGGTGCAGCAGCCCTACCCGCCGCTGTGGACGGCAGCGGTGAGCCCGGAGAGCTTCGATTGGTGCGCGGCCGAGGGGCTGGGCATGCTCGCCGGCCCCTTCAAACCCTGGTGGATGACGCGCGCGGACATCGCGCGACTGCGCGCGGCCTGGACGCAAACGGCGCCACCGCGCATCGGCATGACGGTGGGCATGCTGTGCCTGCCGGATGGGCGCCGCGCGCGGACGCTGGCCGGCCCCGCCTTCGAGTGGTTCTATCAGGAACTCCTGCGCACCACCCGGCCGGTGCTGGAAAAGCTCTACCCTAGCTACGAACACTTCCGCGAGCTGGGGCGTTTCCGCCATCTCCTGTCCTTGGGGCTCAACCTCAAGCTCCTGCAGACCTTCGGCATGGCCGTCGTGGGCACACCCGCCGAATGTCTGGAGCAGATCGAAGCCTATCGGGCCGCCGGCGTGACCCATCTGTTGTGTGCGGTCGGCGCCGGTGCAGTGGAAAGCACTGTGGTGCGCGAATCGCTGCAGTGCATCGCCGAGGAGGTCCTGCCGCGCCTGCAGACCACCGCTTAAGCCCCCTGAGGATGCAATGCGCGTGCTTTTGACCGGCGCCGCCGCGCACCTCGCCAAGCCCCTGCTGCCGGCGTTGTGCGCACACCGGGACATCGAGACCGTCGTGGGCGTGGACCTCGCACCGGTGCCGTTTGCACACACGAAATTCCGCCTCCGGCGGCTCGACTTGGTGGACGCCGAGCTCGATGCCTTGCTCGCCGGTTGCGACGCGCTGATCCACCTCGCCTTCGTGGTGCTGCGCGGCCGCATGGCCCATGCGCGCATGCGCGCCGTCAACGTCCTGGCGACCCAGCGGCTGTTCGCCCACGCCCGGGAGGCCGGTGTGCGGCGCCTCATCCATCTCTCCAGCGCCGCGGTCTACGGCAGCGGCGAGAACCTCACCGAGGCGGCACCGCTCGCGCCCCTGCCTGGCTTCGCCTACGCCGCGCACAAGGCCGAGCTGGAGCACTGGTTCGATCTGCACTGTCCGCAGGCGGTGCGGCTGCGCCCACACGTCATTCTCGGTCCTCACTGCCAGCCCCTGCTCGCCTGGCTGCTGCGGCAACCCTGCTACCTGCGCCTGCCGGAACCCCAGCCGCTGCTGCAGTGCGTGCACGAGGACGACGTCATCGCCGCCATCCTCGCCGCGCTCGGGCGCAACGTCAGTGGGCCGTTCAACCTGGCGTCGGAGGACGCGCTCAGCTTCCGCGCCATGATCCGGCGCCACCACCGCCACGCGCTGGGCCTGCCCTTTGCCATCGCCCGCACCGCGCTCGCGGGCACGTGGCGGCTCACCGGCCTGGGCGGCGAACCGGCCTGGATCGAGGGGCTCAGGCATTCGCTCACCCTCGACTGCACCCGTGCCGCGCGCGCGCTGGATTGGCGGCCGCGTTACGACAGCGCCGCCGCGATCGATGCGAGCCTCACGGGGCGTTGAATCGCCGTGCGAGCTCCAGGACGCGCCGGCCGGCAGGGCTGTCGCCCCTGCCCGCGGCACTCACGGCGGCGGCGTAGTCGGCGAACAATTGGGGCAGCGCCTTGACGATGCGCTGCTTGCGCAGGCGCCCGGCACCCTGCACCGACCACTCGGCGCGAAAGCCGGCCTGGGGCGCGGTGGAACACACCTTGAGGCTCCAGCTCGACGGCCCCAGCCGCCAGGCGTGGGCGCGGATGACGAGCTGATGGGCAGCGGGTGTCTCCACCCCCACATGAGGCCCGAAAACTTCCACCTGTAGCGCCCCGGCCAGGCCTTCGAGCATGTGGTCGAGCCGCGCGAGCGCGTCGTCGAGCCGCGCGTCGACGGTCACGGCCTCGGCGCGTGCCTGGGAAAGTAGATGGGAGAGGAAGTCCTGCATGCGCTACTATGGGGCCCCGCACACACCGCCCGAACCATGGACACGCCTGCGCTTCTGATCGACAACCTGAGCAAGCATTACGGCACGCAGCGGGTTTTACAAGGCGTCAGCCTCAGCGTCAAGGCCGGTACAAGCTTCGCGCTGGTGGGCGTCAACGGGGCCGGCAAGACCACCCTGATCAAATGCCTGCTGGATTTCTGCGCGGTGGACACCGGCCGCATCGAAATCCTCGGCGTCCCCCACACGGAAACGCGGTCGCGACGTCCGCTCGCCTATTTGCCGGAAAACTTCGCCGCGCCCCACTATCTGACGGGGCGGGAGTTCATCCGCTACCTGATGGCCTTGCGCGAGTGCCCCTACCGGGAGGCGGAGACGCGGCGCCTGTGCGCGGCCCTGGACCTGGATTGGGCGGCGCTCGACCGCCCCGCACGGGACCTCTCCAAAGGCATGGGCCAGAAGCTCGGGCTGGCCGCCTGCCTCGCTTCCGACGCCACGCTGTTGGTGCTGGACGAACCCACCAGCGGGCTTGATCCCAAGGCGCGGGCGCTGCTCAAGGCGGAACTCGGGCGCGCCAAAGCGGCCGGGCGCACGGTGTTCTTCACCTCCCATGCCCTGGCGGACGTGGACGAAATCGCCGATGCCATGGCCATCCTGCACCAAGGCGCGGTGCGTTTCGCCGGCACCCCGGCGGCGTGCCGTGCCGTCCACCAGGCGGAAACCCTGGAAACAGCCTTTCTGCGCTGCATCGCCTGATGGCCGGACGCCGCCATCTCTGGCAGAATGTCGATCATTCAACGGAGCGCCCTGAACAGCACGGACGAGGGGGAAGCGCATGGCGACAGGGGATGACAAGCCGACACTGCTGATCGTTGACGATGATCCGTTGATCACCGACACCTTGAGCTTCGTGCTCGCCAAGGATTTCCACGTGCACGTGGCCGACTCGCGCGCCAAGGCACAGGCTTTGCTGCCCAGCCTCGCCGCGCCGCCCCAGGTCGCCCTCGTGGATCTGGGCCTGCCGCCCCTCACCCATCTGCCGGACGAAGGCTTCCGCCTCATTTCCGAGCTGCTCGCCTACGCCCCCGCCATCAAGATCCTGGTGCTCTCGGGGCAAAACGACGAGACCAACGCGCGCCACGCGCGCGCCCTGGGCGCGATCGATTTCATCGCCAAGCCGTGCCAGCCCGAAATGCTCAAGCAGCACCTGGCGCGCGCGCTGCAGGCGCGCGATGCGGATGCCGCGGCCAGCGTCGAAGCCGCCGCCGATCCGGGCTGCGGCATCGTCGGCGACAGCCCGGCCGTGCTGAAGCTGCGCCAGCAGATCGCCCAATTCGCCGATTCGCCCTTCCCGGTCCTGATCGAGGGCGAGTCCGGCAGCGGCAAGGAGTTGGTCGCGGGCTGCCTGCACCGCATGGGCAGCCGCAGCAAGAAACCGTTTCTCGCCCTCAACTGCGCGGCGATCTCGCCGACCCTGGTGGAGCCCACCCTGTTCGGCTACAGCAAGGGCGCCTTCACCGGCGCCCAGACGGCACGTTCCGGTTATTTCGAAGATGCCAACGACGGCACCCTGTTCCTCGACGAGATCGGCGAGCTGCCGTTCGAGCTGCAGGCCAAGCTGCTGCGGGTGCTGGAAAACGGCGAATTCCAACGTGTCGGCGAGACCCAGTCGCGCCACAGCAATGCGCGCATCGTGGCCGCCACCAACCGCGACCTGCGCGCCGAAATCCGTGCCGGCCGCTTCCGCGCCGACCTGTATCACCGCCTGTCGGTCTTCACTGTCAATGTACCGCCGCTGCGCGAGCTCGCCGAGGACAAGACGCGCCTCTTGGAACACTTTCGCGCCTTCTACGCCAAGCAGGCCAAGTCCAAACCGTTCGACCTGGACAAGCAGGCGCTGGCACGCTGGATGGACTACCACTTTCCGGGTAACGTGCGTGAGTTGCGCAACATCGTCATCCGCCTCACCACCAAGTACCCCGGTCAGCTGGTGACGCGCGAGCAGCTGGAGGACGAGCTCGACAGCGCCGCCTACGTGACAGGGCCGGCGGAACTCCCCAGCGATCCCAAGTCGCTGGAAGAGATGGCGAAGCGGCATCTGCAAAGCCAGGTGAATTTCAACCTGGACCAAACCCTGAAGCGGTGGGAGCAAGGCTACGTGGAGGCCGCGCTCAAGATCACCCACGGGAACCTGAGCCAGGCCGCCAAGCTGCTCGGTGTGAACCGCACCACGCTCTACAGCCGCATGCAGGCTTACCAATCCAACAACACCCCCGACTAGGCAGCCGCGGCGGCCATGTACTACGCGTTTTTCGGCCTCAGGCAGCCGCCGTTCAAGATCACCCCAAACACGGAATTTTTCTTTCCGGGCGGCAACCGCGGCCCGGTGCTCGACGCCCTGGTCTACGCCGTCACCCATGGCGAAGGCATCGTCAAAGTCACGGGCGAAGTCGGCAGCGGCAAGACCATGCTCTGCCGGATGCTGGAACAGAGCCTGCCCGACCACGTGGAAACGGTCTATCTCGCCAACCCCAGCGTCGCGCCGAACGAGATCCTGCATGCCATTGCCTTCGAGTTGCATCTGACGCCACGCCGCGAGGCGGGCCGTCTCGAGGTCCTGCAGGCACTGCAGGAGTATTTGCTCAAGCGCCACGAGGAGGGCAAGCAGGTGGTGCTGTTCGTGGAGGAGGCACAGGCGATGCCGATGGCCACGTTGGAGGAAATCCGCCTGCTTTCCAACCTCGAGACCCAGCACCACAAGCTGCTGCAGATTGTGCTGTTCGGCCAGCCGGAGCTGGACGAACTGCTCGCCGATCCGCAGATCCGCCAGCTGCGGGAGCGCATCGTGCACAGTTTCCATCTCGATCCGCTCAACACCACGGACACCCGTGCCTACCTGAATTTCCGCATGCGTCAGGCAGGCTATACGGGCCCGGACGTATTCGGCGTGGGGGCGGTGCGGGAGATCGCGCGTGCGTCCCTCGGGCTCACCCGCCGCATCAACATCATCGCCGACAAGGCCCTGCTCGCCGCGTACAGCGAGCATACCCACAATGTCACGGCCAGGCACGTGCTGATGGCGGCCAAGGACTCGGAATTCGTGGACTTCGCCCGCCAACGCCGCGGCCGCCTGGTCGCCGGGGCGGCGCTCATGCTCGCCCTCGGTGTCGCCCTGGGGTGGGGCATGGCGCATCTGTGGGACCATGACGCGCCGGCGGTCGCCGCAGTCCCGGTCGTGTCGGCAAGCCCGCCGGCGACGCCCACACCCGCCGTGGCGGCAATGTCTCCGGCATCGGCCCCGGCCGCCGCCGACATCGTCGAGGCGCGCCTTGTCGCCACCCAAACCTGGCTCGAGCGCTCGCCGCCGACCACCGTCAGCATCCACATCCAGCTCTTGGGGGCGGCAGACCGCAACCGCCTCGCCCAGTATCTCGGGGAAATTGGCAAAGTCGTTGATCTACAGCAGGTTTTTGTGTACCGTACGAAGGCGGCTGGGAAACCCGTGTATAGCGTGCTCTACGGCAGCTTTCCGGATCGCAGCGCGGGTAACGCGGCGCTGAGGGCCCTGCCAGCGGCGCTGAACACCCATCGCCCCTATCTGCGCAGCGTGCAGGGAATCCGGGCGGAACTCGAGGCACAACGGTAGGCAGGATGGCAGACTTCATCGCAGGACATGCTCCCATGGGCCGTGCCATCGCGCTGGGCGCCATGGCGCTGCTGGTGGGGTGTGCGCACGAGCCCTCCAAGATTCCGCTCTCACAAGGCCATTTGCACCAATCCGTGACCGCACCGCAGGCCGAGGGCATTCCGGCGCCGGTGCCGGCCACCACCCAGTTGCCGCCGCCCCGGACACAGGGCAAGGCGCTGACCTACAACGTGGTGGTCACCGAGGTGCCGGTGAAGGAGCTCCTGTTCGCCCTCGCCCGGGATGCCCGGATCAATGTCGATGTGCATCCCAACATCCAGGGCGTGGTGACCTTGAACGCCATCGAGGAGACCCTGCCCACCATTCTCGATCGGGTGGCGCATCAGGTGCCGATCCGCTACAAGCTCGAAGGCAACACCCTCATCGTCACACCGGATACGCCGTTTCTGAAAACCTACCGCGTCGATTACGTCAACCTCACGCGCAAGACCACCTCCAGCATCGGTGTGGCGACCGAGGTTGCCACCACGGGCACGGCCGCCACCGGCAGTGGCGGCACCGCGACCCGCGTGGGCAGCAGCGGCGGCAACAGCTCGGTCACGACCGTCGCCACCACCTCCAACAACGAATTCTGGGAAGTGTTGACCGCCAACATCCGCGACATCCTCAAGTCCACCCGTTCGGTGGCGCTGTCCGCAGAAGAACGGAACGCCCGGGTCGAAGCGGCGCGCGCAAGCCGCGAGGAACGTTTGCAGCAGGCGGCGGCCGTGGCACGCGCCGGTGCCGCCGCCCCCACGCTGTACAGCGCCATCTTCGGCACCGGCCAGCAGGCAGGCGCGTTCAGCGAACCCAAGGACGAAGTGATCATCAACCCCGTCGCTGGGACCGTGAGCGTGATGGCAAACGAAGCGCAGCACAAGCTGATCCAGCATTACCTCGATGCGGTGAGCCAGGCCGCCTCGCGCCAGGTGCTGATCGAAGCCACCATCGTCGAGGTCACGCTGAAGGACGAGGCGAGAGCCGGCATCGACTGGAACCGCGCGGTCGGCACCGGTACCGGGTTTTTCTTCTCTACCGCCGCCACCGGGGGTTTAGCGAATGCCTTGACACCCTTCGTGACCCTGACCTACCGGAACGCCAACCGGGATTGGACGGCGGCGTTGAAGCTGCTGGAATCCTTCGGCGAGACACGGGTGCTCTCCAGCCCCAAGCTCATGGTGCTGAACAACCAGACCTCGCTGCTCAAGGTGGTGGACAATCTGGTGTATTTCTCCATCGAGGTGCAGCAGGGGACCCAGTCCGCCAGCGGCATCCTCACGCAGCCGACCTACACCACCACCGCCAATACCGTGCCGGTGGGCGTGGTCATGAGCGTGACGCCACAGATCAACGCGGATGGCCGCGTGACCCTGGTGGTGCGTCCCACCATCTCGCGCAAGAGCGGCGAGGTCTCCGATCCCAATCCCGCCCTCACCCCACCTGGGGGCGGACCGCGCATCGACAACAAGGTGCCCATCATCCAGGTCCGCGAGATGGAGTCGGTGCTGCAGGTGCCCAGCGGCGAAACCGTGGTGCTGGGCGGCCTGATGCAGGACGATGCCGCGCGCCATTCCGACACCCTGCCCGGCGCCACCGACACCGTCTTCAACTACCTGTTCGGGCAAAAGGAGCGCAAGGTCACCCAGACCGAGCTGGTGATCTTCATTCGCCCGACCGTGATCGCCAATGCGAGCCTGAACAGCGACGAGTTGAGCGCCTATCGTCGCCATCTGCCCGCCCCCGGGGCCACGCCGCAGCCATGAGCCTGCTCATGAAGGCGCTCAAGCGCGCCGAACAGGGCAGCGAGCTGACGCTGGAACCCATGCCCCCCCGCACCGAGCCTGCCGCGCCTGATCGCGCCGCCCAGTCCGCCGCCGGGCTGATGTTCGAGAAGCAGGCGGCCGCCGAGCGTCGGCGCCTCATGATTCTGCTCGGAGTCTTGGCTGCGGTGGTGATCGGCATGGGTGCCTATTTCTACGTGGCCATCTACATGCCGTGGCTGCTACTGCCCCGTCAGGCGGCGGTCGCGACACCGCCCGCGCACCCGGCGCCCGCAGCGGACCCCGTGCCCATCCTCCCGCCCGCGGACCAGGCCGGGCCGCGAGATGCCGTGCCGACCGTCGTCGCAGCCGCAGCGTCTGCGCGGCCCGAGACGCCGACGCCACCGCGCCCCGAGTCCCCCGTGGCAGCACCGCCGGTCGCCGAGGCGGACGTGGCACCGGCACCCAAACGCAAGCGGCGAGCGCGTGCCAACGCTGCGGTGACGCCGGCAGACGAAGGTGCAGTGAAGGTCGTGCCCGCGACGCGACGTGGCGAAGACCTGCTTGCCACCGCCTACGCCCTGCTCCAGCAGGGCCGTCTGGACGAGGCGCGGGAAGCCTACGCCAGACTGCGTGCGACCGATCCGGGTAATCCCGACGTGCTCCTCGGCTTGGCCGTGATCGAGCAGAGCCGCGGCCGGGGCGAGGAAGCGGCGCAGCTCTACCTGCAAGTACTCGCGATCGAGCCGAACAACGCCTTCGCCCAGGCCAACCTGGCCGGCGTGATGGGCCGCGCCGATCCCCTCAGCGCGGAGACACGGCTCAGGGGCCTGATTGCCCAGCAGCCCGCTGCGTATCTCTACTTCGCCCTCGGCAACGTCTATGCCCTGCAGGGGCGCTGGCGCGAAGCGCAGGCGGCCTATTTCGAGGCCCAGCGTCTGGAGCCGGAAGCCCCGGACTATGCCTTCAATCTCGCGGTGAGCCTGGAACACCTGGGTCAGCCCCGCGCGGCCCTGGACTATTACCAGCGTGCCCTGCGCCTGGCCCAGGCCCGTGCCGCGGCCTTCGACCGGACGCAGGCCGCGGCACGGGTGCGGGCACTGAGCGCAGCCGGCGACGCGAACTGATGCGAGCCGAGACCCAGCCCCCGCTTAACACCATCCCCCGCCCACGCGATTGCACGTCTTGATGCCGCGCTGATGTCCGAACAACGCAAGAAATACCGCCTCGGCGAAATGCTGGTTGCGGAAGGGCTGATCACCCAGGACCAGTTGCGCATCGCCCTCACGGAACAGGAGCGCAGCAGGTTGCCGCTTGGGCGGCAGCTCACGCTGCTGGGCTTCGTCACCGAGGCGATGATTCGCGATCTCGTGGCCGAAACCATCGGCCGGGAAAGCATCGATCTGACGAACGTCATCGCCGACGCCGAGGCACTCAAGCTGGTGCCGGAGGAGTTCGCACGACGCCACAACGTGCTGCCCATCGCCTTCGACGCGGAACGGCAGCGTCTCGATGTCGCCATGGCGGACATGTTCAATGTGGTGGCCCTCGACCAGTTGCGCGCCCTCGTCGACCCGCAGGTGGAGATCCACCCGGTGCTCGCGGGCCTGGCCCAGCTGCAGGACCAGATCGACCGCTTCTACGGCTATGAGCTGTCGGTGGACGGGATCCTGCGGGAGATCGAAACCGGCGAGGTAGACTACCAGAGCCTGCAGGTCCTGGGTGACGAGCCGGAATACACCCAGCCTGTGGTGCGCCTGGTCAACTCGCTGCTGGTGGATGCAGTCAAGCGTGGCGCCTCGGACGTGCACTTCGAGCCGGAGTTTGCCTTCCTGCGCGTGCGCTATCGCATCGACGGCGTGCTCGAGCAGGTGCGCAGCCTGCACAAGAACTACTGGCCCAGCATCGTGGTGCGTCTCAAGGTGATGAGCGGGATGAACATCGCCGAATCGCGTGCCCCCCAGGATGGACGTTTCTCCCTCACGCTCTCCGGCCGCCCGATCGACTTTCGCGTCTCCACCCAGCCCACCATCTATGGCGAGAACATCGTGCTGCGCATTCTCGACCGCGAGCGCTCCATCATCCCGCTCGAACGTATGGGTTTGCCGGAGGACACGCTTGCCACCCTGCGCCTGATGATGGCCCGGCCCGAAGGCATGTTGATCGTCACCGGTCCCACCGGCTCCGGCAAGACGACGACGCTGTATTCGCTGCTCGCCTACCTGAACAACGAGACCATCAACATCATGACGCTCGAAGACCCGGTCGAATATCCGGTGACGCTGATGCGTCAGACCTCGGTCAACGAAACGGTGAAGATGGATTTCGCCAACGGCATCCGCTCCATCATGCGCCAGGACCCGGACGTGATCCTGGTGGGGGAGATCCGCGACCGTGACACGGCCGAAATGGCACTGCGCGCGGCGATGACCGGCCACCAGGTGTTCACCACCCTGCACACCAACTCGGCGCTGGGCACGTTCCCGCGGCTGATGGACATTGGCATTTCCCCGGAGATCATGGCGGGCAACATCATCGGCGTCATCGCGCAGCGGCTGGTGCGCGTGCTGTGCCCGAACTGCAAGACGGCCTACGAGCCGAGCCTGGACGAACGCCAGTTGCTGGGCATCGCCGACAGCACGCCGATCTATCGTGCGGTCGGCTGCAAGCTGTGCCATCACAAAGGCTATCGCGGCCGCCTCGCCCTGATGGAGCTCCTGTTCATGGACAGCGAACTGGACGAGCTCGTGGCGCGCCGTGCCAGCCAGCGTGAGCTGCGCGAGGCGGCGCTCAACAAGGGCATGCGCACGCTGGCGGAGGATGGCATCCGCCGCGTGCTGGAAGGGCGCACGAGCCTCACCGAGGTCTCGCGCGTGGTGGATCTCACCAGCCGTCTGCGCTGACGCCGCGACCCCAGGCACGGCCACGACCGTAACCGAGGAACATGCCCACTTTTCACTATTTCGCTGTCGATCGCGCCGGCAAGCGCGTGCGCGGACAACTCGACGCCGCCAACGAGGTGGATCTGGAACAGCGTCTGCGGCGCATGGGGCTGGATCTCGTCACCTGCCGCGCGCGTGCCAAGTCCGGGACCTTCGGCCTTGCGCGGCGCATCTCGCGCCGGGACCTGATCGCGTTGTGCTTCCACCTGGAGCAGATCACGCGCAGCGGCCTTCCGCTGCTGGACGGGCTCGCCGATCTCGCGGCCAGCACCGACAATGCACGCCTGCGCGAAGTCCTGTCCAGCGTGCACGAGGACATGGAAGGCGGCAAGCTGTTGTCGGAGGCGCTGGCACAGCATCCGGCGGTATTCGATGCCCTGTTCGTCAGCCTGATCCGTACCGGCGAGCAGACCGGCACCTTGCCGGCGGTGCTGGCGGACCTGGCCAACACGCTCAAGTGGCAGGACGAGCTGGTGGCCAGGACCAAGCTGCTGCTGCTCTACCCCGGCATCGTGTTGGCCGTGGTCGGTGCGGTGGTGTGCTTTCTGATGCTGTACCTGGTGCCCAAGCTGGTGAGTTTCCTGGCCAACATGCGCGTCGAACTCCCCCTGCAGACGCGGCTGCTGATCGGTGCGTCCGATGTTTTTGGCGCGTGGTGGCCGCTGCTCTTGGGGCTGCCGTTGGTCGCCGTGGCGGTCGCGCTGCTCGCGGTGCAGACCAACGCGCGGGCACGCTACTGGTGGGATTACCTCAAGTTGCGCCTGCCCCTCATGGGCGAGATTCTGCATCAGGTGCTGGTGGCCCGTTTCGCCAACTATTTCGCTTTGATGTACCGTTCCGGCATCCCGATCCTGGACGCGCTCACCTCGTGCGAGGGCGTGGTGGCCAACCGCTATGTCGCCGAAGGGCTCAATCGCGTCGGGCAGCAGATCGCTGCCGGTGAGAGCTTGACCGAGAGCCTGCGCAACCTGGGTCTGTTCCCGCCGCTGGTGATTCGCATGATCCGCGTCGGCGAAGCCACCGGCGCGCTCGACGATGCGCTGCTCAATGTCAGCTATTTCTATCGCCGCAGCGTGGAGGAGTGGGTGGAGCGTGCCCTCAAGCTCACCCAGGTCGGCCTGACGCTGCTGCTGGGCCTCATCCTCGCCTTCATCCTCTGGGCGGTACTTTCGCCGATCTATGATATGTTCAGTACCCTGAGCTTCTAGATCATGTTCCCATGAGCGCCCGTATCGTCGTCGGTCTGTCGGCCCGCTACGCCCATCTCTCCCTGGTCCGCGGCGGCACGCTGGTGCGCTTCGAACGCTACGACCATGACGACCGCGCCCTCACCGCCCTCGCCGGATGGCTGGCCCGTCACCCCAAAGTGCCGGTATACGTCATGCTCGACACGGCGGAAGAGGAATACCGCGCCGAGTCGCTGCCGCACGTGCGTGGGCGGGCGCGCGACGAGATGGTGCGGCGAAAGCTCATGCAGTTCTTCCGCACCGCGCCTTACCGCGCCAGCTGGCTCGTCGGTCGGTCCTTCGAACGCCGCCGGGAGGATCTGTATGTCTTCGCCGCGCTCGCCTCCGCCGACCTGCTGCGCCCGACGCTCGAAATCATCCAGACCCGGCAGGCGCCCCTCGCAGGCATCTTCCTGCTTGCGAGCGCCACCGAGGCATTCGTGCAGCGCCTTCAGCCCCCCGCACCCTATGCACTGGTGGTCACGCATCAGCGTGCCGGGCTGCGTCAGAGCTTTTTCATCGATGGCCATCTGCGCCTGTCGCGGCTGATTCCGGTGGATGCCTTGTCAGAGGCCGCACCGGCCCACCTGGCGGTGGAGGAGATCGAGAAGAGCCGCCAGTTCCTCCACAACGCGCGCATCCTGCCGCGCGATGCTGCCCTCGTGGTGCGCCTGCTGGATGCGGACGGCGCCCTGGCGCAGGTGCCGGCGCTGCTCCCGCGCGATGCCGGTTACACCTGCGAGCGACTCGATACCGATGCGCTTTGCAAGCGTACGGGTGTGCAGGCACATGCCTTGCCCGCAGACGGTGACGCCATGCACGCCTTCTGGCTTGCGCGCTTCCGCCCGGAGCGCAATCTGGCCGAATCACGCCTCACGCGCCGGTATACAAGCTTTCGCTTGCGCCAGGCCATGTTCGCGGCGAGCATGGTCGTGCTGCTCACGGGGGGCGCGTGGGGCGGCTACAACCTCTACCAGAGCGCGGAGCAGCGCGCCGCCGCCGCCCAGACCGGCGCAGAGATCCAGCGCTTCCGTGCGCTCTACGCCGAAGCCGTGCGCGCCTTTCCGTCCGCACCCGCCAGCGCCGACCAGATGCGTCAGGTGGTCGAAGCCGCCGCCGCCCTGCGCCAGCGCACCCGCTCGCCCCAGCCTTTCCTCATCGCCGTGAGTCAGACCCTGGACCGCTTCGCCCAGATACAACTCAACGAAATCGTCTGGGAACAGCCCCTCCCCGAGCACGCGGACAGGGCGCCTGGGACCACGGGCACCCAGCAGGGCGAGATCCGCGCCGAAATCCGCCCCTTCGACGGCGACTACCGCAGCGCCCTCGCACAGATCGAGCAATTCGCCGCGGCCCTGCGCGCCACGCCCGGCATGACGCGCGTGAGCATCACCAAGCTGCCGCTCGATCTCGACCCGACCGTGGCGCTCTCCGGCAGCACGCGCGATGCCGGCGCAGGCAACGCCACCGGCGCCCAATTCACCTTGCGGCTCACCTGGAACCCGGCGTCATGATGCTGCGGCATGTGCATTGGCGCCTGCTCCTCGCCCCCCTGGCAACCCTGGTGGTCACGACCGCGATCGCCGCCGTCTGGGTGTACGCCACCGGTCTGGAACGCGCGCGCACCGGCACGGCCCTCGAGCGTGAGCAGACCACCCTGGCCGTGATCCGGGCACGCGTGTCCCAGTCGGACCAGGAAAAGGAGGCCATCCTGCGCTACCTGAGCGGCTACGAATCCCTGCGCGCGAACGGTTTCGTGGGCACCGAGCAGCGCGTGAACTGGCTCGACGCCCTGCGCCGCGCGAATCAGGCGGTGCGCACTTTCGGCGTCGACTACCAGCTGAGCCAGCAAACCCCCTCCGCCATCCCTGTGGACGCCCCCGCTTATGAGCTGCAACAAAGCGTGATGAAGCTGCAGCTGCGCCTCCTGCACGAGGAGGACCTGCTGCGCTTCCTCGAGGCGCTCAAGGCCGAGGAGGCCGGGCTGTTCCTGCTGCGCAGATGCAGCATCGGCCGCGCCGCCGCAGCCGACTTCGCCGCGCGCTTCGAACCGCGCCTGACCGCGGAATGCGAGCTGGTATGGCTATCGATGGTCCCGAAAGAACAGGAGGAGCGTCCATGAACGCGCGTCTCGCGCTGATCCTGTGGCTGGCCTGCGGCAGCGCGTGCGGGGCCGACAGCCTCGGCCGGCTGTTTCATACACCGGAGCAGCGCGCTATCCTCGATGCCACCCGCCGCGCCGTGGCCAGTGGGGCAGGCGCCGCGACGACGGGGCCTGGTGTGGAGGTCAGTGGCCTGGTCACCCGCAGCGACGGTCGCCGCAGCACCTGGGTGAACGGCCGCGTCGAGCATGGCCACATCGAGCGCAATGCAAGTCCCGGCGGGGTGCGGGTGCAGCTCCCCGGTGGCACGGTGGAGCTGAAGGTGGGACAGGTGCTCGACCCGGCCACCGGCACGGTACGGGAAATCTATCGCCGCCCGCCCAAGCCGGCCGCCGTCCAGGCTGGCAGGCCCGTCGGCGAGGGCAGCGCACCCCCGGCGACATCAGTCACGACAAGCCGCGACCACCCCGATGACGACGACGCCGAACCACCTCCCCGGCAATAGACAAGGCGGGGCAGCGGCGCTGCTGTTGCTGCTGTTGCTGCTGCTCAGCCTGGTCACGGTGCTGACCCTGAGGCTGGATCGCCGCCAGCCGGAGCAGGAGGCCCAGCGCAGGACGGCGGCGGCGCTGGCGGAAGCCAAGGCCGCCCTGCTGGGGTGGTCCGTACTCGATACGGGCGGGGCGGTGGTCAATCCAGGCCGTCTGCCTTGTCCCGACCAGAACGATGACGGTGGTTCGGAAGGGTCCGCCTGCGCCGCCCCCTTCGTCGGACGACTGCCCTGGAAGACCCTGGGCATCCCCGATCGACGCGACGCCGCCGGCGAGGTGCTGTGGTACGTGGTGGACGCCGCCTTCCGCAGCGGCGGCGGCGCGCTCAATTCCACGCTGGTGCCGACCCTGACCCTGAACGGCACACCGGTCGTGGCGGCGCTGATCGCGCCCGGCCCACCCCTGTCCACGTTGGGGCAGGTGCGTGGCAGTGCCGGCAGCCCGCCGCCGTCCAACCTGTACAGCAACTATCTGGAAGCCTTCACGCCCCCCGCGAGCCTTGCCGGCGCGGCCCCCTCGGCCACCTACAACGACGAAATACGCGCCCTTACCGCAGCCGAAGTGTTTACCCTCGTCACGGCGCGCGTGGCGGCCGAACTGGCCGCTGCGAACCCGGGCGCGCCTTACGCCGCCGCCACCATCGGCGATCTGGTCAAGCCCCCGGTCTGGACAGACAATGGCTGGGACAGTGCGGTGGATGGGGCCCAATCGAGCGTCACACCCACCCTGGTCACGCTGAAGTTCGTCAACTGCGCCATCGTCTACAAGATCACGGGCCCCGGCAACATCACACGCAGCGCAAACAGCTGCTAGCGCAGCACGACCGGCTGGATCTCCGTCAGGCGACGCACTTCCGCAACCAGATCGTTGGCCTCGCCGCTGCTTTTGAACGGCCCTGCGCGTAGGCGAAACAGGCCGTCCTTGGCCACGATGCGCACCGATTCGCCCAGGCGGCCGAGCTCGTTCTGCAGACGGGCGAGGAGCTGCTCCGCATTGGCCTGCACGCTGAAGGCGCCGAATTGCACCCAGTAGTCGGCGATGTCGGCTGCGGCGGTCTCGGCGGCGGGCGCCACCGGGCGCGCCTGTGCCCACGCCACGGGGTCGATGCGTTCCACCTCCACCAGGCCGCTGCCGGCAGCGATCAGGTCCAGCTTGTGCGCAGCGGTGTAGGAGAGGTCGATGAGCCGATCCGCATGAAACGGGCCACGGTCGTTGACGCGCACGATCACCGTCTTGCCGTTGCGCAGATTGGTCACCCGCACATAGCTCGGAATCGGCAGGGTGGGGTGGGCGGCAGTCATGCCATACATGTCATACACCTCCCCGGAGGCGGTGCGCTGGCCGTGGAATTTGCGTCCGTACCAGGAGGCAATGCCCTGGGCGCGATAGGGCCGTCCACTGAGATCAGGCGTGTAGGTGCGGCCGAACACCACGTAAGGATCGTTGGCGAAACGGTGCAGGGGTTCGACGCGCGGCTCGGCATCGGGAATCGCGGCGAGATTGGGCGGCGGATGGTCACCGGGACCATCGTCCTGATAGTAGCCACCGGCCCGGGAGACAGGCGCCACCGGCTTCTGCGTCCCGGCAGACGGGTCCGGGCGGGCGGCAGGCCTGGGCGCACTGGCGCAGCCGGCCAGCGCGAGTGCCAGGGAGAGCGCCCCGACACGGGCGATCTTCGTCATCATGTCTGGACCAGTTTGCGATGGGTGGCCACGCTCATCAAAATACCAAAGCCCAGCATCAGCGTCACCATGGCGGTCCCGCCGTAGCTGATGAGCGGCAGCGGCACCCCCACCACCGGCAGGATGCCGGACACCATGCCCATGTTGACGAAAGCGTAGGTGGCGAAGGTGAGCGTCACGCTGCTGGCGATCAGGCGGGCGAACAGCGTGGGCGCGTTGGAGGCGATGTACAGACCCCGTGCCACAATGGCCAACAGCAGCGTCAGCATGAACAGGATACCGATAAAGCCAAACTCCTCGCCGTACACGGCGAAGATGAAATCGGTGTGGCGTTCGGGAAGGAAATCCAGGTGGGTCTGGGTGCCCTTGAGCCAGCCCTTTCCGATCAGCCCGCCGGACCCGATCGCAATGGTGGACTGGATGGTGTGGTAGCCCGCGCCCAGCGGATCCTGGGTGGGGTCGAGCAGGGTCAGCACACGCTGCCGCTGGTAGTCGTGCATCAGCGACCACACCACGGGCATGGCGGCGGCCCCCGCCAGAGCCAGGCCGAGGATGGTTTTCCAGCCGAGTCCGGCGAAAAACAGCACATAGAAGCCGGCAGCGGCGATCAGAAGCGCGGTACCCAGATCCGGCTGCTTGGCCACGAGGGCCACCGGAACCGCCAAAAGCAGCGCTGCCACGCCATAATCGGCAAAGCGCATGGACTTCTCACGCTTCTCGAAGTACCAGGCGAGCATCAGCGGCACCGCGATCTTCATCAACTCGGACGGCTGAATGCGCGTCACACCCAGATCCAGCCAGCGCCGCGCGCCCTTGCTCACGTCACCGAACAGGGCCACCGCAATCAACAGCACCAGCCCCAGCCCATACAGGGGCCAGGCGAGTCGCATCAGATGTTGCGGCGGCACATTCGCCACGCCCCACATGATCGCCAGCGCAATCAAGATGCTGGTGAACTGGCTCGACAGACGTCCCAGATCTCCGCCGGTGGCGCTGTAGAGAATGAAGAGGCCAAACAGGAGGGTGAAGGCCAACAGCCCGAACAGCACGCCGTCGATTCGGCGGCGCAGCAGGATCAGCAATCGGTTAATCATGCTCGTTCTCGTCCGCCGCGGTGTCGCTCAAGCCTTTCTGGGGCCGCTTGCCCAGCAGGTAGTAATCGAACACCGCGCGCGCGATCGGCGCCGCGGTGGAGCCGCCGTGCCCACCGTTTTCCACCAGCACCGCGAGGGCGATCTTGGGATCCTGGGCCGGGGCATAGGCGACGAACAGGGCATGGTCCCGATGGCGCTCGGCGACGCGGGTCTCCACGTATTTCTCCCCTTGCTTGATGCCGATCACCTGGGCGGTTCCCGTCTTGCCGGCCATGTCGTAGGGCGCGCCGGCCGCAGCGCGACCGGCAGTGCCGCCGGGCTTGGCCACGTCCACCATGGCCGCGGTGACCCGCGCCAGATTCTCCGGCTTCACCGGCAGACGATCCGCCACCTGTGGCTCGCGCACCTGGTTGGTGCCGGACTTGACGCCCTCGATGGCGGCCACCAGTTGCGGGCGCATCATGGTGCCGGCGTTGGCCAGGGTTGCCGTCGCCACCGCAAGCTGCAAGGGGGTGGCGACCCAGTACCCTTGGCCGATACCGACACTGACGGTATCGCCCACGTACCATTTCTGCTTGAAGCGCTTCATCTTCCATTCCTGGGAGGGCAGGATGCCGGTGCGCTCGCCTTCGATGTCGATGCCGGTCTTTTTGCCGAAACCGAAATGGCTCATGAACTCGTGGATGGCATCGATGCCCATGTCCACCGCCAGCCCGTAGTAATACGTGTCGCAGGAAACCACCACCGAGCGGTGTAGGTTCACGAATCCGTGCCCCCCGACTTTCCAGTCACGCCAGCGATGGCTGCTGCCCGGCAGCATGAAATAGCCGGGATCCTGGATGCCCCACTCGGGTGTGCGCTTGTTCAATTCCAAAGCCGCCAGTGCCATGAAGGGCTTGATGGTCGAGCCCGGCGGATACTGGCCATGAATGGGACGATTGATCAAGGGCTTGTCCAGAGACGCGTTGAGGGCCTGCCAGCTTTGCGCGTCGATGCCGTCGACGAACAGGTTGGGGTCGAAGCCGGGCTTCGACAAATAGGCGAGCACCCCGCCGGTCTTGGGGTCGAGCGCGATCAGCGCCCCGCGGAAATTGCCGAACGCCTGCTCCGCCACCTGCTGCAGGTTCAGGTCCAGATGCAACACCAGGTTGTCACCCGACACCGGGGGCGTGCGCGCCAGGGTGCGCACCGCGCGCCCGCCCGCGTCGGTTTCCACCTGCTCGAAACCGGTGGTGCCGTGCAGCACCACCTCGTAGCTTTGCTCCAGCCCCGCACGGCCGATGTGGTCTGTCCCGCGGTAATTGGGCAGCTCACCCGATTCACGCAGGCGCGCCATGTCGGCGTCGCTGATACGACCGATGTAGCCGACCGCGTGGGAAAGCAGCTGCCCGTGGGGATACTGGCGGAACAGCCGCGCTTTCACCTCCACCCCGGGGAAGCGATAGCGGTGGGCGGCGAAGCGGGCAATCTCCACATCGTTGAGTCGGGTGCGGATCGGCAGGCTTTCGAAGTTCTTGCTTTCCTCCAGCAGTTTCTTGAAGCGCTTGCGGTCCTTCGCCGTCACTTCCATGATCTCGCCGAGTTCGCGCATGGTGTCCTCCAGGTTCGGTACCTTGCTCGGGGTGATCTCCAGCGTGAACGCAGCATAGTTGTGCGCGAGGGGGGTGCGGTTGCGGTCGAGGATGAGACCGCGATTGGGCACGATGGGGACGATGGAGATGCGGTTCTGTTCCGCCAGCGTGTGATAGTGCTCGTGCTGCAGCACCTGCAAGTACAGCGCGCGCGCCACCAGCAGCAGGAACAGGAACAGCACCACGCTGGCCGCCACCGTGAGCCGCACGCGAAAGTCGTACAGCTCGCGCTGGTGATCACGCAGTTCCGGGCGCCGCATGGGGATCAGGCAGGCGTCGTGCCAGCGCGCCGCCGCTGAGGTAGTTGCATCGCCACCACCAGCAGCGGCCACAGGGCCGCGCCGACGACGCTGCTGGCGAAATACAGCCCGCCGGGGAAGGCGGCGCCCACCAGCAGGCGCACAGCCAGCATGAACAGCAACGATGCGCAGAGCAGGGCGAAGACATACAGGGCCTGCTGCCACGGCAGGAACATCTGCAAGCGCCGGTGCAACAGCTGGGTCAGGTAGGCCATCAGCACATAGGCCAGGGCATGCTGGCCCAACAGCGCACCATCGGCAATGTCCATCAGCAGCCCCAGCATAAAGGCCGCGAACAGACCCACATGGCGTGGCTGGTAGATGATCCAGTGGATCAGCAGCAGCGCCACAAAATCCGGCCAGACCAGTTTGGCGGTTTCGTTCCAGGGCAGCAGGTTTCCCAGCAGCGCGAGCACCAAGGTCGCCAGAATGAAGCGGCCCGAGGCGGGCTTGTGGAGAACCGGCCTAGCGTGAGCGTTGGACATCGCCTTCCTTCCCGCCCGTCTCGGGCAGACGCACCTTGGACTGGGCCACCGGCCCGAGAATCAGCACCTGACGATGGTTCTCCACGCCCGCGCTCGGGATCGCCGTGATCCTGGCGAAGGGAAAAGCCGCATTGCGCTCCACCTTGCTGACCACCGCGACCGGCAGGCCCGGCGGGTAGACTCCGTCGATGCCGGAGGTCACCAGCCGGTCACCGGGCTCGAGGTCGGCGCTGTTGGGCATGAAGGGCAGGTCCAGGCTCGCGGTCTTGCCGTGGCCGTACACCACCGCGCGCAGGCCGTTGCGCAGGGACTGCACTGGGACTGCCTGATCCTTGTCGGTGATCAGCGTGACCTCGCTGACGAGGGGATACACACGCGTGACCTGGCCCACGACCCCCACGTCGTCGGCGACCACCAGGCCCGCTTCCACGCCGTGCACACTGCCACGGTCGACCATTACCTTGCGCGAAAAGGGATCGCGTCCGGCAAAGATGATCTCTGCCATCAGGGTGCGCGGAGGCTGGCGCCCTTGCGCATCCAGCAACCGGCGCAGCTGGGTGTTTTCCGCTTGCAGGGCCTGGAACTGCAGCATCTGCCCGGCAAGCTCGAGCTGTTTTTGCTTGAGCCGGGCGTTCTCGCCCTGCAGCCGCGCCTGGGTCACGAAGAACGCGCCGACCCTGCCGGCCAGCTGGATTGGCACACTCACGGCGTGCTGGAGCGGGTTGACGACCACCGCCAGGGCTTGGCGCAGCGCTTCGAGGTGGCCGTAATGTCGATCCACCACCATCAGCACGATGGACAGGGAGAGGAAGATCACCAAACGCGCCAGCGGCGGCAGGCCGCGCTTGAAGAACGGTGGTGGCGTCGTGTCCATCATGCCATCAGCAATTCACCCCCGAGATTGCGGGACGCGCGGCGGACACCTGGGCGTTACGCATCCGTGTTTCGAGTGCGTCCCCGTGTCCAAAGACACTGTTTAGTCGTTGGTGAACACCGTGGAAAGGCGCTCCATCTCCTCGAGCGCCCGACCGGAGCCCCGCACCACGCAGGTGAGCGGATCCTCGGCAACGATCACCGGCAGTCCGGTCTCTTCCATCAGCAGCCGGTCCAGGTCGCGCAGCAGGGCGCCCCCGCCTGTCAGCACCATGCCCTTTTCGGCGATGTCCGCGCCGAGCTCCGGCGGGGTCTGCTCCAGCGCCGACTTCACCGCGGAGACGATGCTGTTCAAGGGATCGGTGAGGGCTTCGAGAATTTCGTTGCTGGAAATGGTGAAGCTGCGCGGAATCCCCTCCGCCAGGTTGCGGCCCTTCACTTCCATCTCCCGCACTTCCGAGCCGGGGAAGGCGGAGCCGATTTCCTTCTTGATCTGCTCGGCAGTGGATTCGCCGATCAGCATGCCATAGTTGCGACGGATGTAGTTGATGATGGCCTCGTCGAACTTGTCACCGCCGACCCGCACCGAGGAGGCGTACACGATGCCGCCGAGCGAGATCACGCCCACCTCGGTGGTGCCGCCACCGATGTCCACCACCATGGAGCCGGTCGCCTCCGCCACGGGCAGATCGGCGCCGATGGCGGCCGCCATCGGTTCCTCGATCAGGTATACCTGGCGCGCACCGGCCCCGACGGCGGATTCCTTGATTGCGCGCCGCTCCACCTGGGTGGACCCGAAGGGCACGCAGATGATGATGCGCGGGCTGGGGCCGAACAGGTGGGAGCCGTGGATCTTCTTGATGAAGTACTTGAGCATCTGCTCGGTGATGGTGAAGTCCGCGATCACACCATCCTTCATCGGCCGGATCGCGGTGATGCTGCCGGGGGTGCGACCCAGCATCTGCTTGGCTTCGAGCCCGACCGCCTGAATGGTCTTCTTGGCCGTGGGGCCGCCTTCCTGCCGGATCGCCACCACCGAGGGCTCGTCCAGCACGATCCCCTTGCCCCGGACATAGATGAGGGTGTTGGCGGTGCCGAGGTCGATGGCCAGGTCAGTGGAAAAGTAGCCGCGGAGGAATCCAAACATGGGTCGAGTACCGGGAAAGGGTGCGCCAAATAAAGGGCTTATGATACCCTATCGGACTCGTTTCGTTAACGAAAAGCGGTAAAAAACATGTCATTTTCGGAAGCCGACGTGAAGCGCGTCGCCCATCTCGCACGCATCGAGATCACCGAAGCCGAAGTGGCGCCGGTACTGGCCCAGCTGTCCAATATCCTGCATCTGGTGCAACAAATGCAGGCGGTCGATACCGAGGGCGTCAAGCCCATGGCCCACGCCCAGGACGTGTATCTGCGCCTGCGCGAGGATGTCGTCACCGAGACCGACCAGCACGAGGCCTTCCAGGCCGTGGCGCCCCAGGTGGAAGCGGGGTTGTACCTGGTGCCGAAGGTGATTGAATAGGCCGAAAAACCTGAACCGCGAAGGACGCAAAGAAAACCACGTCTAAAGCATTCTGTCGCGCACCTTTGCGTCCTTCGCGGTGAAAAATGAGTTTCAACCTCCCATCATGACCGATTTGCAGAGCGCACATGATCAATAGCTCGCTCAAAGAACTCTCCGCCCAGCTCGCCGCCAGGAAGATCTCCAGCCGCGAACTGACGCAAGCATTCCTGGACCGGATCGACCAGCTCAATGGGGAGCTCAACGCCTTCATCACCGTCGACCACGAAAAATCCCTGGCCCAGGCCGATGCCGCCGATGCGCTGCTGGCTTCCGGCCGGGGCGGGCCGTTGACCGGCATCCCGGTGGCGCAGAAGGACATCTTCTGCGCCAAGGGCTGGCGAACCACCTGCGGCTCCAGGATGCTCGCCAATTTCGTCGCCCCCTACGACGCCCACGTGATCGAGCAGTTCGACGCTGCCGGTGTCGTGAACCTGGGCAAGACCAATATGGACGAGTTCGCCATGGGCTCCTCCAACGAGACCTCCTTCTTCGGCAAGGTCAAGAACCCATGGGATCCCAATGCGGTGCCCGGCGGCTCCTCCGGCGGCTCCGCCGCGGCGGTGGCGGCGCGCCTGTGTCCGGCGGCCACCGGCACCGACACCGGCGGCTCCATCCGCCAGCCGGCATCCTGCACCGGCATCACCGGCATCAAGCCGACATATGGGGTCGTCTCGCGCTACGGCATGATCGCGTTTGCCTCCTCGCTGGACCAGGGCGGCCCCATGGCCAAGAGCGCGGAAGACTGCGCCCTGCTTTTGAACGTCATGGCCGGTTTCGATCCTCGGGACTCCACCAGCCTGGACCGGCCGAAAGAGGATTACGCGCGCGATCTGGACCAGCCGCTGGCCGGCCTGAAGATCGGCCTGCCCAAGGAATATTTCGCCGAAGGCCTGGCCGCCGACGTGGCAAAGGCCATCGAAGCCGCCATCGCCGAATACAAGAGACTCGGCGCGCAGGTGGTGGAGGTGTCGCTGCCCAACACCCGGCTTTCCATCCCGGTCTATTACGTGCTCGCCCCGGCGGAAGCATCTTCCAACCTCGCCCGCTACGATGGCGTGCGTTACGGCCACCGCGCGCCGGAGTACACCGACCTGATGGACATGTACAAAAAGACCCGCGCCCAGGGTTTCGGCGCGGAGGTGAAGCGACGGATTCTGATCGGCACCTATGTGCTGTCCGCCGGCTACTACGATGCCTACTACCTCAAGGCCCAGAAGCTGCGCCGGCTGATCGCCCAGGACTTCACCGAAGCGTTCAAGCAGTGCGACGTGATCATGGGGCCGACCGCGCCCACCACCGCATTCAACATCGGCGAGAAGGTAAACGACCCGGTGTCCATGTACCTGTCGGACATTTACACCATTGCCGTCAATCTGGCGGGTCTGCCGGGCATGTCCATCCCCGTGGGCTTCGGCGCCAATGGCCGTCCGGTCGGACTGCAGATCATCGGCAATTATTTTGCGGAAGCGAAAATGCTCAACGTCGCCCACCAGTATCAGCAGGTGACGGATTGGCACACACGCATGCCGAGCGGCATTTGAAACTTAAGATCCAACGGCAGAGACACAGAGGCACCGAGGAACTTCAAAATCTCTCTGCTTTGCGCTGTGTCTCGGTGACTCTGTGGTGAAAGGTTTTTCTATGGAATGGGAAGTCGTCATCGGGCTGGAAGTGCACGCCCAGCTCTCCACCCGCACCAAGATCTTCAGCGGCGCCTCCACCCGCTACGGGGCGGCGCCCAACACCCAGGCCTGCGCGGTGGACATCGCCCTGCCCGGGGTGCTGCCGGTGTTCAACAAGGGCGCGGCGGAGCGGGCCATCAAGTTCGGCCTGGCCATCGGCGCCCAGATCAACCGGGAATCGGTGTTCGCGCGCAAAAATTACTTCTACCCGGACCTGCCCAAGGGCTACCAGATCAGCCAGTACGAGCTGCCCATCGTGGAAAAAGGGGCGCTCACCATCCAGGTGGGCGACCGGGAAAAAATCATCCGCATCACCCGCGCCCACCTGGAAGAGGACGCGGGCAAATCCCTGCACGAGGACTTCCACGGCATGACCGGCATCGACTTGAACCGCGCCGGCACACCGCTTTTGGAAATCGTCTCCGAGCCCGACCTGCGCAGCGCCGAGGAGGCCGTGGCCTACGCCAAGACACTCCATGCGCTGGTACAGTATCTGGACATCTGCGACGGCAACATGCAGGAAGGCTCCTTCCGCTGCGATGCCAACGTCTCGGTGCGCCCCAGGGGCAGCGACACCTTCGGCACCCGCTGCGAGATCAAAAACCTCAACTCCTTCCGCTTCCTGGAAAAGGCCATCGAATACGAGGTCGCGCGCCAGATCGACATCCTCGAATCCGGCGGCAAGATCGAGCAGGAAACGCGCCTGTACGACTCGGACAAGGGCGAGACCCGCTCCATGCGCTCCAAGGAAGAAGCCTTCGACTACCGTTATTTCCCCGACCCGGATTTGCTGCCGCTGCGCCTGTCGGAGGAGATGATTGAGGAAATCCGCGCCACCTTGCCAGAGCTGCCTCACGTCAAGCGCGCGCGTTTCATGTCACAGTATGGCCTGTCCGGCTACGACGCCACGGTGCTCACCAGCAGCCGCGCCATGGCTGCCTATTTCGAGGACGTGGTGGCCAGGGTTGGTGAGGCCAACGCCAAGGCCGCAGCCAACTGGGTGATGGGTGATCTCTCCGGCGCCCTGAACAAGGACGGCAAGGACATCGCGGACAGCCCGATTTCGGCGGCGCAGCTCGCCGGCCTGATCGCGCGCATCCTCGACAACACCATCTCCAGCAAGCTCGCCAAGGAAGTGTTCGAAGCCATGTGGGCGGGCGAAGGCGATGCCGATGCGATCATTGAAAGAAAGGGGCTAAAGCAGATCACCGACGTGGCAGCAATCGAAAAGATCGTGGACGAGGTCATCGCCGCCAATGCCAAGTCGGTGGAGGAATACCGCGCTGGCAAGGAGCGCGCCCTGAACGCCCTGGTGGGTCAGGTGATGAAACGTACCCAGGGCAAGGCCAACCCGCAGCAGGTGACGGATCTTCTGAAAGCCAAGCTCGGCTAAGGCTTGGCCGGTTCCGGCGGCAAGCCTTTCAGCTCGCGGAAACGGGCGCGATCTGCCGCATAGCGTTCGCGCAGCGCCTGCTTGTCCCTGGCGAGCCCGTTTGCATCGGCGCGCAGGCTTGCGAGTTCGTTCTCGGTCTGCCGGATGCGGTCGACGAGGTCGGGCGGCACCGGCTTTTTGCGCTGCACGAGCTGGGCCTCCTGCCGCTTCAGGTCCTCATGCCGCGCCTGGACCGATTTGGTGCGGACTTCATTGGTCTTGATCTGCACGTCCACCCGTTCCAACGCGCGCCGCTCCGCCAAATCGATCTCTTCCACGCTCGCGAAGGTTGCGAGCAGCGCCCGGTCGCGCCGCTGCTGTTCCTTCGCCTGCTCTTTCTCCAGCCGGGCGCGGGCCTCCGCCTCTTGCGCCGCCTGGCGCTGCTCGGACGTGGCGGCCGGTGGGGTTTCCTTTTTCACCTGGCCGCTCCTGCTCAGCTCCTTGGTGCCCTGCCCGGCATACTCGGCCGGGATTTGGTCGCCGTAATGCACCTTGCCGTTCTTGTCGACCCAGCGATACAGGGTTTGCGCCTGCGCGAGCGGCAGCAGCAAACCCAGGACCAGTACGATCGAGATCCGCTTCATGACCGTTCTCCTAAACCACGCCATATTCGCGGCGATAGGCGAGCACCTTGTCCAGGTGCGACCGCAGGGCCGGATGGTGTTCCAGATATCCGATCAGCGCCCCCAGGTTGGCGATCGCCACGACCGGGATACCGTAATCCCGCGACACCTCCTGTACCGCCGAGAGCGTGCCCTGCCCGCGTTCCTGGCGGTCCAGCGCGATGGCCACGCCGCAGGGGGTGGCGCCCTGGGCGCGAATCAATTCCACCGACTCGCGCACCGACGTGCCTGCGGAGATGACATCATCGACAATCAACACCCTTCCCTTTAGTGGCGCGCCCACGGTCGCCCCGCCCTCCCCGTGGTCCTTGACCTCCTTGCGGTTGAAGGCGAAGGGCACGTTGCGCCCCAAGTCGGCCAAGGCCACGGCGACCGTGGCCACCAGCGGAATGCCCTTGTACGCCGGACCGAACAGCATGTCGAATTCGATCCCGGAATTCAGGATGGCTTTCGCGTAGAATTGCGCCAGCCGGCCCATGGATGCCCCGTCGTTGAACAGCCCCGAATTGAAGAAATAGGGGCTCAGGCGTCCGGCCTTGGTCTTGAACTCGCCGAACAGCAGCACCTGCTTCTGCACGGCAAACTCGATAAACGCTTGTCCGAGGGTCTCGGTCGCCACGGCTAGACACGGATGAACACGGATCGGGCCTCCGATTATACCGGGGCTTGCGGACTCTACCTGGCTTTGCTCCCGTTCATCGGCCCGCCTCAACCCATGCGCATCATCACCCTCAACCTCAATGGCATCCGCTCAGCCGCCAACAAGGGCTTCTTCCAGTGGATGCAGAAGCAGCACGCCGATGTGGTGTGCGTGCAGGAACTCAAGGCCCAGGCACCCGACCTGACCCGGGAGATGCTGCAGCCGGACAGGTTCTTCGGCTATTTCCACTACGCGGAGAAAAAGGGTTACAGCGGCGTCGGCCTCTATAGCAGAAAGCAGCCGGAGCAGCTCGTCGAAGGCTTGGGCATCGCCGACATCGATGCCGAGGGGCGTTATCTCGAGGCGCGCTTCGGCGGGCTGAGCGTGATCTCGCTCTATCTGCCTTCCGGTTCGTCCTCGGAAGAACGCCAGCAGGCCAAATTCGGCTTCATGGAACGATTCTTCCCGCACCTGCAAACCCTGAGGCAGAGCGGCCGTGAAGTGATCCTCTGCGGCGACTGGAACATTGCCCACAAGGAAATCGATCTGAAGAACTGGAAGTCCAACCAGAAGCACTCCGGCTTCCTGCCCGAGGAGCGGGCCTGGATGACGCGGGTGCTGGACGAGGTCGGCTTCGTCGACGTCTACCGTTGGCTTCACCCCGACGCCACCGGCGAGGCCTACACCTGGTGGTCCAACCGCGGCCAGGCGTGGGCCAAGAACGTGGGCTGGCGCATCGACTATCAGCTCGCCACCCCCGGGGTCGCCGCCACGGCGAAGCGGGCGTGGGTGTACAAGGCGCAGCGCTTCTCCGACCATGCGCCGCTGACCATCGACTACGAGTTCCCCCTATGAAAGGCCGCGACCATCCCTGGCTCGCCGCATTCCGGGTTTACAGCCACCCGCGTGTGATCGGCATGCTGTTCCTCGGTTTCTCCGCCGGGCTGCCGCTGCTGCTGGTGCTGGGCACCCTCTCCTTCTGGCTGTCGGAGGCCGGCATCGCCCGCGCCACCATCGGCCATTTGAGTTGGGTGGGGTTGGCCTACGGCTTCAAGTTTCTGTGGTCGCCGCTGGTGGATCGTCTCACCTTGCCGGGGCTTACCCGTGCGCTGGGGCGCCGCCGGGCCTGGCTGCTGCTCTCGCAGGTGTGCATCGCCCTCGCCCTGCTCGGCATGGCGAACACCGACCCGGTGCTGAACCTGAGCCATACCGTATTCTTCGCCCTGGCGGTGGCTTTCGCCTCGGCGACCCAGGACATTGCCCTCGATGCCTACCGCATCGAGGCGGTGGAAGTGGAAAAGCAGGGCGCCATGGCCGCGACCTATCAGGCCGGCTACCGCATCGCCATGATCACCGCCGGCGCCGGCGCGTTGTGGATCGCAGCCGCTTTCGACCCGTCGGAATCGACCTATGACTTCCGTCCGTGGCAGGTGGCCTATACCGTGATGGCGGCGCTGATGGGGATCGGCATCCTGACCACGCTGATCATCCGCGAGCCGGAGCCTTCCAGGATGCCCCCGCGCATCGCGGAACAGGGTCTCGTACACTGGCTGGCCGGCAGCTTCCTGCAGCCGTTCGTGGAATTCTTCGCGCGCTACCGCTGGCAGGCGGTGTTGATTCTGGCCTTGATCGCGGTCTACCGCATCTCGGATGTGGTGATGGGGGTGATGAGCAACCCCTTCTATCAGGAGATGGGCTTCACCAAGGACGAGGTCGCCACGGTGTCCAAGGTCTACGGCGTCATCATGACCATCGCCGGGGCTGCGTTGGGGGGCGTGCTGGTGCTGCGCATTGGCGTGATCCGCACCCTCATGCTGGGCGCCTTACTCTCGGCCGTCACCAATCTGCTGTTCGTGTGGCTCGCCGCGCGCGGCCACGACGTGGGCGCGCTGGTGTTCACCGTCTCGGCCGACAACCTCTCGGCAGGCATTGCCTCCAGCGCCTTCGTCGCCTATCTGTCAAGCCTGGTGAACCAGGCCTATTCGGCCACCCAGTACGCCCTGTTCACGTCCGTGATGCTGCTTTTGCCCAAGTTCGTCGCCGGCTTCTCCGGACAATACGTCGATGCCTTCGGCTGGGCCAGCTTTTTCACCGGTACCGCGGTCATTGGCGTTCCGGTGCTGGTGCTGGTGTGGCTTGCGGGACGCCTCAAAGCCGATGCCTGAAATCTCCCTGCTGGCGGCTTTCCTCGCCGGTCTGCTGGGCGGGGTCCATTGCGTCGGCATGTGCGGCGGCCTAGTCGCCGCCTTTTCCCTGCAAGCGCCCGGCGCGGCCCCGCGCCCCGCTCTCCACCTCGCCGCGAATCTGGGCCGCATGACGAGCTATGCCATCGCCGGCGCCGCGGCAGGCGCACTGGGCAGTACCAGCCTGCTCCTCCAAAGCCTGTTTCCGGTCGAACGGGCCCTGTACGCCCTTGCCAACCTGATGCTGATCGGCCTCGGACTGTATCTCGCCGATCTCTGGCGCGGTGTGCTATGGCTCGAGCGCGCGGGCGGGCTGATCTGGCGTGGACTGCAACCAGTGTTGGGTCGACTGCTGCCCATCAGCAATGTCGGCCGCGCCTTCGCCGCCGGCACGGTGTGGGGCTGGCTGCCCTGCGGCCTGGTCTACAGCATGCTGGTGATGGCACTCGCCAGCGGGGGCGCGGCAAGTGGCGCGCTGCTTTTGCTCGCCTTCGGCGCCGGCACCCTGCCCAATCTGCTGCTGATGGGGCTGGCGGCGAACCGCCTGCAACCGCTGCTCAGGCGGCGCCTGGTGCGGCTGTTCGCAGGTCTCGCCGTGGCGGCCATGGGACTCGCCGCCCTGCTGCGGCTGCCCTAGAAAAAATCGCGGCTGAAATCGAAGCGCAGCGACACCCCGTCCGGGGCACGGCCTTCGATGGCGAAGCGCAGGGTCTGCGGCGGCATGACGCGGAATTCGCCCAGGTAGTAAACCGCCTGACCACCCACGGTCTCGCGCAGGGCGATGTCACTTGACTGGCCGGTCAATAGCTGCACTTGAGCCTTGAGCCGTGCCTTGACCGGCACCGCGCGGCCATCACGCTCGCGCCGCAGCACGGTCAGGGTCAGCAGCCCGCGCTTGCGGCTGCGTTCGATGCCGTTTTGCCGCGCCACCTCGGGCAGCAGTTCGTCGGTGGGCATGGCGTTGTAGTGGACCTCGTAGTCGCCGAAACGCTGGCGCTGCTCCGCATGGGCTGGTGCCTGACTCAAAGCAGCCGCCAGGAGGAGCATCAGCGATGCCCGCAGCGCACGGTTCAATCCAGCGCCTCCAGACGATATACCGCGAGGCTACCCAAGAGATTGGGCAGCCGTTTCACCCGCGTGCCCCGGTGCATGACGATGCGTTCCAGCACGCGCACACCGAGTGCCGCGCAGAAGGCCTCGAAATCCTTCAGCGTGCACAGGTGGATGTTCGGTGTGTTGTACCACTGGTAGGGCAGGTCGGGGGACACCGGCATGTGCCCCCCGATCACCTGCAGGCGATGGCGCCAATGGCCGAAGTTGGGAAAGGTCACGATGGCCTGGCGCGCGACCCGCAGCATCTCGCGCACGATGCGTTCCGTGTTGCGCATGGACTGCAGGGTTTGCGACAGCACCACGTAGTCGAAGGAACCCGATTCAAACACCGACAGCCCGGTCTCCAAATCCATCTGGATCACGTTGACGCCGTTGCGGATACACGCCGCGACCTTCTCATCGGCAATTTCCACCCCATAACCCCAGGCCTTGCGCGTTTGCGCCAGGTAGGTCAAAAGGCCGCCGTCACCACAGCCCAGGTCGAGCACCTTGGCCTGGGGTGCAATCCACCCGGCGATGGTCTCGAAATCGGCGCGCCGGTCCCCTTCCAGACGCTGTGCGGTGCTCATGTGCCGCCCCCGGTCGGGATCCGCGCCATGTAGGCGCGCACGATGCCGTGGTAATGCGCATCCTCCATCAGGAAGGCGTCGTGTCCATGACTCGAGGTGATTTCCGCATAACTCACGTTGCGGTTGTTGTCGAGCAGCGCCTTGACGATCTCGCGCGAGCGGCTGGGCGCAAAGCGCCAGTCGGTGGTGAAGGACACTACGAGGAAATCCGCCGTGGCCGGGGCCAGGGCTGCCGACAGTGACCCGTTCTGATGATGATGGTGCGTGGGGTCGAAGTAGTCCAGCGCCTTGGTCATCAGGAGGTAGGTGTTGGCATCGAAACTCTCGGCGAACTTGTCGCCTTGGTAACGCAGGTAGGACTCGATCTCGAACTCCACGTCATAGCCGAACATGAAGGCGCCGGAGCGCAGCAGCCGGCCGAACTTGCTGCCCATGACGTCGTCGGACAGATAAGTGATGTGACCGAGCATGCGTGCAAGGCGCAGGCCGCGCTTGGGCGTGACACCGTGCGCATAGTAATCGCCGCCATGAAAATCCGGGTCGGTGAGAATGGCCTGGCGCGCGACGTCGTTGAAGGCGATGTTCTGCGCCGTGAGCTTGGGTGCCGCGGCGATCACCAGCGCATGGCGCACGCGGTCGGGGTAGGTGATGCTCCACTGCAGCGCCTGCATGCCCCCCAGGCTGCCCCCCACCACCGCGGCGAAGCGCTCGATCCCCAGGTAATCGGCCAGGCGCGCCTGGGTTTTGACCCAGTCCTCCACCGTCACCACCGGAAAGCGCGCGCCGTAGGGACGGCCGGTCGCAGGATCGATGCTGGAGGGCCCGGTGGAACCGTGGCAGCCGCCGAGATTGTTGACACCGATGACAAAAAAACGCTCGGTGTCGATCGGCTTGCCCGGACCCACCATGTTGTCCCACCAGCCGGGACGCTTGTCCTGCTCGGTATAGCGGCCGGCCACATGATGGTTGCCGGACAGGGCATGGCAGATCAGCACCGCATTGTCCCGCGCGGCGTTGAGGGTGCCGTAGGTTTCGTACACCAGATCGTAGCGCGGCAGCGAGGCCCCGCTTTTGAGCGTCACCGGTTGATCGAAACGCGCGGTTTGCGGAGAGACCAGGCCGACGGAAGCAGGAGACACGATTGCTATACTTTCGCCGATGTGGAGCCGCATTATAGCCCTATTCCGGCCGCGTCCGGACGCGCTCAAGGCACGCTTCCTCGCCCGATTCGCCGGTCGCACGCTGATCGTGCACGCGGGCCTGTCGATCGGCTGGGTGGACGAGTTGCTGAAGGAAGCCGGTGGCGGCGCCCATTTCCGCTTCGACGCGCGCAGGCCCTTGAGCGCGCGCCCCACGCCGATCGAGTGGGTGGTGCACCGGCATGTGCTGCCGCAGCACCTGCCGCTGCCACTGCTCGTCAAGGTCGAGCGCGACCGCCTGCTGCTGCGCCACCTCACCCGTCATGGCGCGCCGGTCCACCCGTCTGAAATCCAATGGATGCTGCAGGAATTCCCGACCCGCGCCCACTGTGTGCTGCATGCCGGCGGCAACGGCTTCCGCCCCGAGCGCATGCTGCCGGTGTCGGACAACCGCGTGACCTACGACCTGGAGATGCCCGGCTGAAATGACCACTTCAGGAAGTGTTGCAACGCGCCGCTATTTTGGTAGAGTCCCCGACGCAGTCATCAGGAGGGCGTGATGAACACGGCATGCCACATTCCGCTTGCGGAGTCCCGGGCCATCTACAGCGTGGCGGAGGTCGACCGTGCGATGGAGAGCGTAACGCCGACCAAGAACGAGTCGCTCAAGGCGCTCTATGGCAAGATGCGCAGCCGGGGCGGCGAGCGCTATCTGGTCAAACCGTCCTCCCTCGACCACCTCGACACCCTCTATGACACCTGCCCCAATTTCGCCCCGGTGATCGACGACATCAAGAAACACACGGCCCTGGCCATCGCCGGGGGCGAACCGGTGCACTTTTTGCCCATCCTGCTGCTGGGCGAGCCGGGACTGGGCAAAACCCATTTCGCCAAGCAGCTCTCCAAGGCCCTCGGCACCGGCTTCGAGTTCGTCTCCATGAGTTCGCTGACGGCCGGCTGGATCCTGTCCGGCGCCTCGTCGCAATGGATGAATGCCAAGCCCGGCAAGGTCGCGCAGTCGCTGGTGGAGGGCGAGTACGCCAACCCCCTGATCACCCTAGACGAGGTGGACAAGGCCGGCGGCGACGCGCGTTACGACCCGATGGGTGCCCTCTATACCTTGCTGGAGCGGGAGACCGCGCAGCAGTTCAAAGACGAGTTCATCGAAGTGCCGGTGGACGCGAGCCACATCCTGTGGGTTGCCACGGCGAACGACGAGTCCGCACTGCCGGAGCCGATCCTGAACCGCATGAACGTGTACACCATCGAGCGCCCTGACCGGGAGGGCGCCATGCGCATTGCGGCGGCGCTCTACCGCGACATTCTCGACGATCACCACTGGGGGTTCCAGCCGGAGCTGGCGGAAGAGGTGCTGGCGAAGCTATCGGACATCCCGCCGCGCGACATGCGCAAGGTGCTCCTGGACGCCTTCGGCAACGCCAAATTGGCCGGGCGGGACCACCTGACGGTGAAAGACCTGGACCTCGATCGGGTCAACCGCCGCCGCGGCCGTATCGGCTTTTGTGCCTAGGCATTCTTCGGCTTGTTCGAATAGCGCCGGTCGGTGGCGTTGGGGCGCGGCCGGGCGCGAGTGTCGCGCCGGTCCGGCGTCTTGCGCCGATCCAGTTCGGGGGGGAAGTTTTCCAGCAGTTGCGCGAGATAATCCCGGGCGCGCAGTTGCAGCTTCTGCTGGCCCTCCGGCGTCTTCATGAGTTCGCGGATTTCTTCCGGCCCGGCCGAGGTCTTGTTGATCGCGTCCTGCCACGCCTGCATGACGTAGCGCTGCACGGTCATGCGCTGCTCAGGCGTGCCCTCGAACTCGATCTCGTCATCGAAATCCTCGATCAGGGAAAACTCGATGCCCTGTGGACCGATCCGGTAGTTGTATTCCAGTTTCATGAAGTCGCCCTGGCGTCCCGCTATGGGGCCAAAAAACGCGACGAATCATAGCACTGGAACGCAAGCCCGCTCAAGCCCGAGGGGTTTAGTGGCGGTACTGGGGTACGCTCATGAGGGCATCGTAGTTGCCGATGACGGCTTCGATCTCCTCTTCGCTCGGCTCGTTCCGGAAGGCCTCCACCAGGCTGGCACGGAAAGCCCGGGCCAGATCCCCCTGGATCAGGGTGCCGGAGGCACGCAGGTTGTCCACCAGTTCGAATGCCCCGAGCTCCGGATACTCGAGGACCTGGTAGTAGGGGTTGCTGAATACCACGTTGATGCTCATTCGCCATTTCGCAAGGGCGCCCAAATGCGCCGGCTTCGGACCGGAGATGGGCCCGCCGCCATCCACTTTCAAGCCCCGCTCAACTTTCGCGGCCCCCGGCCGCAAATGCATCAATGAAAGCAAAATCCCGTTCGGCTCAGGCATTGGCACGCCTGAACCAGCAGAATGCCCAGGCCGTCGTCACCCTCACCGACACCGGCAACCGCCTGCTAGCGGAAGGTGACGCCCCGGCCGCCGTGGAGGCCTTCGAGTCGGCGCTCGCATTGCTAAAAGCGGCCAAGGCCGAGGGCGACAAGCGCACCGCGATCACCCACTACAACCTGGCGCGGGCGCTCGATGCCATGAACCGCCCGGCAGAGGCCATGGAACACTACGAAGCGGCAATCCGCATCCGCCCGCGGTTCTGTGAGGCCCACAACAACCTGGGCATGATGCTCAACAACCAGGGCCGCTACGAAGAAGCCATTGAGCATTTCAAGGCGGTGATCGCCACCGATCCCCTGTTCGCCTCGGCACACTACGGGCTTGGCGTTGCCTACCAGAGCCTGAACGATCTGCCCGCGGCGGCGGTCTGCTACCAGAAGGCCATCGCCCTGAAGCCCGACTTTTTCGCCTCCTGGGTCAACCTGGGCCTGCTCTGCTACCAGGTGGGCAGCCCCGAGGTGGCGGTGCATTGCTACAACGAGGCGATCGGGCTGGCCCCGGGCAATGCCGAGCTCTATTTCCAGCTCGGACTCGCCCTGATGGCGCAGCGCCGCTTCGCCGACGCCGCGCGCGCTTTCAACAAGGCGCTGGATTTTCAGCCGAATTACCCGGAAGCCCGGGACGCCCTCGAGGAAGCGCTGTTTTTCCAGCTCGAAAGCCTCGACACGCCGGCAGCCGCCAACGGCTAGTCCCCGAAGCGGGCGCGGTGACCGACGACGCCCGCGCCGATCGCCATCTTTCCCGGGGTGGCGGATTCCATGACCAGGAACAGAATGATCCCCATCGCCGGCAAAACATGGGGAGATGAAAAAGTCCGGCGGCCAGGAAAGCCCTCCCCGCCAGACTGGACAGGAGCGCCTGGCTGGTGGGTTTCCTGATCACTTCCTGCAGCAGCGATATGGTGTCGAAAGGATCGCTCAAGCCGCTCGCTTGCTTGCCTCGTTCCGCCATGTGCCTGACCCTTTCGCACCGGTCGTATTGGCCGGATCTTGTTTGAACCAAGCACGGCACGCCGGCGGAATGGCCCGGAAGCGCGCGCCCGTCGGCGATAATGCACCATGGCCCATGCCCTGGAACTGCAATTTGCCTCGCGCGTCGCGTTGCACCTGCACCGGCGCTGGCTGCGGAGCACGCCGCTCTTCCCGGACCTTCCCCGGTGGCAGCCGGCCCTGCGGCACAAATTGCCGCCCAATGCAGCCGACGAGGCGATCCGGCCACCGCGCCTAGGCCGGCACTACCCGAGCAGGCTGCTGCACGACATTGCGGTGCCGGCCGACCTGTTCCGCGTGGTGGCCGTGGGCGAGCACGGCTTCATGGCCGATTTCAACCCCGCCCTGGCAGGTCTCGACGTTTCGTTCGGGCGCAGGGAGGACGCCACGCTCGAGGCGGCCGGCGACCGCCTCGACAGCCTGCTGCGCTGGGCCGGCATGGAAGCACCGCTGCCTGAGGTTGACGCCGACTTCGGGGATGCGGATGCCTACGCCCGCGAGGACGAGGGGGATGACGCGGATTTTTACGCCACGCCGCGCCGGGTATTGCATGTGGACGGCCGCTGCGCCGAGCGTCTCACCGCGCTGTATGCAGCCCTGCTGCCGCCCGGGGTCGCGCTGCTGGATCTCATGAGCGGCTGGCGCGCCCACCTGCCGCCGGGCCGGGCGGCCCTGGGTCTGGGCATGAACGCGGCGGAGATGGCCGACAACCCACAACTGCGGGATTTCATCGTGCACGACCTCAATCGGGAGCCGGCGCTGCCTTTCCGGCCGGGTGCCTTTGGCGGGGTGACGATCGCCTTGTCCTTCGAGTACCTGACGGCACCGCTTGCGGTGCTGCGGGAGATCCACCGGGTGCTGGGAAGCGGCGGCATCGTCGTCGTGAGCTTCTCGACGCGCTTTTTCCCGCCCAAGGCGATCCGCTTGTGGACACGTCTGCACCCGATGGAGCGCGTGGCTTGGGTCGCCGATCTTTTGCGCCAGGCCGGATTTGCCCGCCTGCACACGCTGACCGAAAGCGGGCTCGAGCGCGACCCGGCCGACCGCTACGCCAACCGCTTCAGGGAGATGGACCCCTTGTTCGCGGTATGGGGTTACAAAGGCTGACTGCCGCCCAGGGCTTCGCGTGCGATCTCGCGTACTTCCGGGTCCGGGTCGTCTTGGCAGGCACGCAGGGCGGCGGTGGCGATCCCGCCACCGATGAGGCCGAGGAAATGGGCGATGTCGGCGCGATCCCGCGGACCGGCGGTGGTGAGCTGAGCCACGAGGGGCGGGGCCATGGCGGCGGTGAGCCCGCTGCCGGCGAACTCTTCCAGCACCGCCCCGATGCCCAGGCGCACCGCCATGCCCGCCTGGGGATCGAGGAACAGGTCGGCGAGCAGGGCGGCATGGGCGGGTTCGGCGCGGATTACGCCCTCCACCTTGTCGCGCCGCCCGGACTTGAGCATCGCGAAAAAATAGGCCTTTAGCCCGTCCGGGTGGGCTGCCAGCTCGGCCCAGCGGCGCAGTTCGGCGGGCTCGAGCGCGCCCTCGAATTCGAAACTGCCGAGCCTGAGCCAGGGTACCGAGCGCACGCCCAGCTGCCGCGCGCGCTCGAGCTCGACGCTGGCATCCACCACTTCGAGGGAGGCGATCACGCCTTCCTCAAGCAGGCCAGCCAACGCCTGCTTGACCCCAGGGCAGTGGGGACAGCCCGGGGCGGTGAACAGCAGCGCCTCGGCATTGCGGGGCACGCAGCGGCCCGTGGGGTGCTGGGTCACGAAATGTCCTCAAGGTTGGTCAAACCGGTGCCGTTAATGGCCGTTAACACGAAAAAGGCCGCGCCCCGCCCGAGGCGACGGACCACTGGAGAGCAAGGTTGATGGAGCAAAGGCAACACCATCGTGGCATGGGAGCCCGCATTCTAGCGGGCTTTTTCGTCGTGCTGGTGCTGATGGCGGCGCTCACGGTGGTGGCCCTGCGTTACGTGGCGGATGCAAACCAGCGCTTAAAGCAGATCGCCGAGAACAACAACGTCAAGACCGAGCTCGCCACGACCATGCATCGCTATCTGCGCGAGCGGGCCTTGTCCATGCACACCCTGCCCATCCTCGCCGACCCGTTCGCCAAAGACGAGGAAATCCAGCGCTTCAATGCCTATGGGGCAGCCTACATGCAGGCGCGGGAGCGTCTGGATGCGATGCCGCTCACCCCCGAGGAGGCGGCGATCCTCAAGCGTATCTATGAACTGACCCAGGAGGCCTACCCCAAGGTGCAGCAGGTGGTCGAAATGGCCATCTTCAGTGAGGATCAGACGGCGATCTTCGAAAGCATTCGCAGCGTCGCCATGCCGCGCCAGCGCGCCATTTCCGAGCAGGTCGGGGCATTGATCGACCTGCAGCGACGCCAGACCGCGGCCGCGCTGGAGGCGGCGGAAGCCTCCTATGCGCAGGTGCGCACGCTGATGCTCGGCCTCGGAGCAGCGACCCTGCTCATGGGCCTGGCCATCGCGGGCTTCGTCAGCCGGCGCGTCACGGAACAGGCCAAGCATCTTGCCGAACAGGCGATGTACGACCCGCTCACGGGGCTCGCGAACCGGTCGCTGCTGCAGGACCGCCTGGAACGGGAGATCGCTGACGCCACGCGCAACCAGGGCTCCTTCGGGGTGGTCCTGCTGGACCTCGACCGCTTCAAGGCCATCAACGACACGCTGGGCCATGAAGTCGGCGACGAGGTGCTGCGTGAGGTGGGCCGCCGCCTGGTGGAAGCGGTGCGCAGCAATGACACCGTCGCGCGCCTGGGGGGCGATGAATACGTGATCCTGTTGCATGATCTGGACGAAACGAACGTCCCCACCGTGGCCAAAAAGGTGCTCGCCGTACTCGATGCGCCTTTCCACTGGCAGGGGCAAAGCATCGATCTGGGCGGAAGTCTCGGGATTGCGCTCTATCCCACCCACTGCGCCGATCCGAGCTCTCTGATCCGCTGCGCCGACATCGCCATGTACGTGGCCAAGCGCTCCGGGGTAGGCTACGCGCTCTACGCGTCGGACCAGCAGCGGGTGAGCCGGCGCGACCTGTCCCTCAAGAGTGAGCTGCGCCAGGCCATCCAGTCGGATCAGCTGATGCTCTACTACCAGCCGCAGATCGACCAGCGCATGGGTCACGTGGTGGGACTCGAGGCCCTGCTGCGCTGGCAGCACACCCAGCGCGGCTTTCTGCCACCGGATCAGTTCATCCCGCTGGCGGAAGAAGCAGGCCTGATCGGCAATCTGACCCACTGGGTGCTCAATCGCGCCCTGCAAGAGGCTGCCGCGCTGGCGGCTGCCGGCTACCCGCTGCGCATGGCGGTGAACCTGTCGGCGCGCAACCTGCACGACCGGGATTTGCCCGCCCACGTCAGTACCCTCCTCGCCGCCCACGGCGTGCCGCCCGATCGCCTCACCTTGGAAGTGACCGAGAGCGCGGTGATGGCAAGCCCCGCCGATGGACTCGCGATCCTGCGCGAGCTGGACCGCATGGGCGTCAAGCTTGCCATCGACGATTTTGGGACCGGGTATTCCTCGCTGGCCTATCTCAAGCGTCTGCCGGTGGACGAACTCAAGATCGACAAGTCTTTCGTAATCGACATGGAGCAGAACGACAACGACGCGGTGATCGTGCGTTCCACCATCGATCTCGCCCACAATCTCGGGCTGCGGGTCGTCGCCGAGGGGGTCGAACATCGCGACATCTGGGATACGCTGTGCGTACTGGGGTGCGACTGCTCCCAAGGCTACTTCCTGGGCAAGCCCATGGCCTTCGACCAACTACAAGCCTGGCTGAAGGAATCCGAGTGGGCGCCCCCGATGTCCGGCGTGCGGCACACGGCACAGGCGTCGCCCGGGTTACACTTGCCGTATGCGCCTTGATCTTCCGGCCAGCGCCGCGGCCTGGGGCAGCGAGGCATTCGCGGTGACCCTGAGCCAAGAGCTCGCCGCGCTCGGCCCCCACGCCCTGCCGCTGCAGCAGGGTCTGTCCCGCACCAGCCACGTGACCGACGCGCCGATCCAGGTGCGGGTGATCGCCGCCCGCGAGGCAGAGGGCTGGATTCGCGTGCGCATCGGCGTATTCTTCGCGGGCGTCATAGGCGGTTGCAGCTGCGCCGACGATCCCACGCCGGTACAGGCGCAAACGGAATACTGCGAACTAGGGCTTACCATCGACCGGCACACCGGCCAGACCCAAGTCAGCCCGCTCGAGGACTGAGCACGGCACCCGGTTTGGCGCGCCTCAAAGATTCGGCGCGAGCCAACGCTCGGCGGTCGCGATATCCCAGCCCTTGCGCCGCGCATAGTCTTCCAGCTGGTCGCGGCCAATCTTGCCCACCGCGAAATAGCGCGCTTGCGGATGGGAGAAATAAAACCCGGACACTGCCGCCGCCGGCCACATGGCGTAGCTCTCGGTGAGGCTCACCCCGGCGTTCTCCGGCGCGTGGAGCAGCTCGAACAGCGGGCCTTTTTCCGTGTGGTCCGGGCAGGCGGGGTAGCCGGGCGCAGGGCGAATGCCGCGGTATTGCTCCGCGATCAGATCCTCGTTACTCAGCGCCTCGTCAGCCGCATAGCCCCAGAACGCCCTACGCACCCGCGCGTGCATCAGCTCGGCCAGGGCTTCGGCCAGGCGATCGGCCAACGCCTTGAGCATGATGGCATTGTAGTCGTCGTGCCGGGCTTCGAACTCGGCCAGCTTACGTTCGATGCCGATGCCGGCGGTGACGGCGAAGGCACCGATGTAGTCCTTGACGCCGGAGTCCTTGGGCGCGATGAAATCGGCCAGGGCGTAATTGCAGCGGTCCGCGGGTTTCTCCAGCTGCTGGCGCAGGGTGTGGTTGACCATGGCGATTTCGGTACGCGACTCGTCGGTGTAGATCTCGATGTCGTCGCCCACGCTGTTGGCCGGGAACAGGCCGATCACGGCGTTCGCCGTGAGCCATTTCTGCGCGATGATGCCAGCGAGCATGGCCTGGGCGTCCTGGTAGACCTTGCGCGCCTCGCTGCCCACCACTTCGTCGTCGAGGATCCTGGGAAACTTGCCGTGCAGGTCCCAGGTCTGGAAGAAAGGCGTCCAGTCGATGTAGCGGGCGATCTCCTCCAGCCCCACCTCCCGGAACACCTGCACGCCCAGCCGCTTCGGCACCGGCGGCGTGTAGTTGCTCCAATCCGTCTTGAAGGCGTTGGCCCGCGCCGCCGCGAGCGGGATGAGCTTGCTGCGCTCATCCTTGTTCAAATGCCGCTCCCGTACCTGGGCATAGTCGGCCTTGAGGCGGGCCACGTAGCCATCGCGCAAGTCCTCGGACAGCAGGCTCGCGCACACACCCACGGAACGCGAGGCGTCTTTGACATACACCGTGGCGCCACTGTAATGGGGGGCGATCTTCACCGCGGTGTGGGCGAGCGAAGTGGTGGCGCCGCCGATCAAGAGCGGCACCTTGAACCCCTGGCGCTCCATTTCCTTCGCCACATGGGCCATCTCCTCCAGGGACGGCGTGATGAGGCCGGACAGGCCGATGATGTCGGCGTGCTCGGCCTGGGCGGTTTCCAGGATCTTCGCCGCCGGCACCATCACGCCCAGGTCGATCACCTGGTAGTTGTTGCAGGCGAGCACCACGCCCACGATGTTCTTGCCGATGTCGTGCACATCACCCTTGACCGTGGCGAGCACGATCTTGCCCTTGGCCTGGGCGACGCCGGAGGTGGCCTTCTCCGCCTCGATATAGGGCACGAGATGGGCCACCGCCTGCTTCATCACCCGCGCGGATTTCACCACCTGCGGTAGGAACATCTTGCCGGCGCCGAACAGATCACCCACCACGTTCATGCCGTCCATGAGCGGGCCTTCGATCACGTGGATCGGCCGCTCGGCCTGCTGCCGCGCCTCCTCCGTGTCCTCGACGATGTAGGTGGTGATGCCCTTCACCAAGGCGTGGATCAGGCGCTCCCTGACCGGCAGCGCACGCCAGGACAGGTCTTCCACCTGTTCCCTGGCCTGGCCCTTGAAGCGCTCGGCGAATTCCACCAGGCGCTCGGTGGCGTCACTGCGGCGGTTGAGCAGCACGTCTTCCACGCGCTCGCGCAACTCCGCCGGAATCTCCTCGTACACCCCCAATTGACCGGCGTTGACGATGCCCATGTCCATGCCGGCCCGGATGGCGTGATACAGGAAGCAGGTGTGGATGGCCTCGCGCACCGGCTCGTTGCCGCGGAAGCTGAAGGACACGTTGGACACGCCGCCGCTGACCTTCGCGTAGGGCAGGTGCTGCTTGATCCAGCGCGTGGCTTCGATGAAGTCCACCGCGTAGTTGTTGTGTTCCTCGATGCCGGTAGCAAGAGCGAAGATGTTCGGGTCGAAAATGATGTCTTCCGCCGGAAAGCCCGCCTGCTCGGTGAGGATGCGGTAGGAGCGGGCGCAGATCTCGATCTTGCGCGCATAGGTGTCGGCTTGACCCTGCTCGTCGAAAGCCATCACCACCACCGCCGCACCGTAGCGCCGGCACAGCTTCGCGCGTTGGATGAATTCGGCCTCGCCTTCCTTGAGGGAGATGGAATTCACGATGCCCTTGCCCTGGATACACTTGAGCCCGGCCTCGATCACGCTCCATTTCGAGGAGTCGATCATCACCGGCACCCTGGAGATGTCTGGCTCCGAGGCAATGAGGTTGAGGAAGCGCACCATGGCCGCCTCCGAGTCCAGCATGGCCTCGTCCATGTTGATGTCGATGATCTGGGCGCCGTTTTCCACCTGCTGCCGCGCCACGTCCAGGGCCTTGTCGTATTCGCCATTGAGGATGAGCCGCGCGAACATCCGGGAACCGGTGACGTTGGTGCGCTCGCCCACGTTCACGAACAGCGATCCTTCGCCGATGTTGAGCGGCTCCAAGCCGGACAAGCGCAGGGCATGGGGGATCTTGGGAATGACCCGCGGTTTCTGGCCGGCCACGGCTTTCGCAATGGCCGCGATGTGCAGCGGCGTGGTGCCGCAGCAGCCGCCGACGATGTTGAGGATGCCGTCCTTGGCCCAACTCAAAATTTCCGCCGCGATGTGCGCCGGCGTCTCGTCGTAGCCGGTCTCGGACAGAGGATTGGGCAGACCGGCGTTGGGGTGGGCGCTGATGTACACATCCGCCTTGTGTGCCAGCTCTTCCACGTACGGGCGCAGCTTGTCCGCGCCCAGGGCGCAGTTGAAGCCAATGGACAGGGGCTCGGCGTGGCGCACCGAATTCCAGAACGCCTCTGCCGTCTGCCCAGTGAGCGTGCGGCCGGACTCGTCGGTGATGGTGCCGGAGATCATGATCGGCAGCCGGATGGAGTGCGCGTCGAAATACTGCTGCACCGCGAACAGGGCGGCCTTGGCGTTGAGCGTGTCGAAAATGGTCTCGACCAGGATGATGTCGGCGCCGCCTTGCACTAGACCATCGGTCGCCTCCGTGTAGGCCGCCACCAGTTGATCGAAGGTGATGTTGCGAAAACCCGGATCGTTCACGTCCGGCGAGATGCTCGCGGTGCGGTTGGTGGGCCCCAGCACGCCGGCGACGAAGCGCGGCTTGGCCGGATCCCGCGCCTGGTATTCATCCGCCACCTCGCGCGCGAGCTTCGCGGCGGCGACGTTCAGCTCGTGCACCAGCGACTCCATGCCATAGTCGGCCATGGCCACGGCAGTCGCGTTGAAGGTATTGGTCTCGATGATGTCCGCGCCCGCCTCCAGATAGGCCGCGTGGATGCCGCGAATCACCTCCGGCTTGGTGAGCACCAAAAGGTCGTTGTTGCCCTTGAGGTCGCAATGCCAGTCGGCAAAGCGCTCGCCCCGATAGTCCGCCTCCGTAAGCTTGTGGGTCTGGATCATGGTGCCCATGGCACCATCCAGGATCAGGATGCGTTCGGCCATCAGCTGCTTGAGTTGGGCGGTGCAGTCGCGGGGCATGGAAAGCCTGAAAAACCGTGTGAAAAAAGGGGCTTATGGTAACACAAGGAGGGCGACAAACCGTGTGGAAGCGGCCAAGAGCCCTGACCACCAAGAGCACAAAGAACACGAAGGAAATCCCTTGGTTTTCTTTTGTGCTCTTCGTGTCCTTCGTGGTTCAAGCATTTGCTTTCTAACTCACCGCGACAAGTGCCTATACTGATCGCATGAAACATCTCCAGCCCAAAGAAGCCTTCGATTTCCTTCGCACCCATCCGGAGGCGGTGTTCATCGACTGCCGCTCCGAATTCGAGTATCTGTTCGTCGGCCATCCGGTCGGGGCCATCCTCATTCCCTGGTACGACGGCATCGACTGGGGGCTCAACCCCCACTTCGTCGGACAGGTGCGCATGGCGGCCTCCCATGACCGCCCGGTGGTGCTCATCTGCCGCAGCGGCAACCGCTCCCGCGAGGCCGGCGAGGCCTTGGAGCGCGCCGGTTTCACCCGTGTCTACAACGTGCTGCACGGCTTCGAGGGTGAGCTCGATGAAAACCACCATCGGGGCAGCCTCAACGGCTGGCGTCACGATGGATTGCCCTGGGAGCAGTGCTGATGGACGCGCAGCAGCAAAAATTCATCCTCAACCTCATGAAGCGCCACGACTTCATGGTGCTGGCCACCGTGCGCCCGGACGGCTTTCCCCAGGCGACCAAGGTGGGCTACGCCAACGAGGGATTCGACCTCTACTTCTCCTGCGACACGCGCAGCCAGAAAGTGAGGAACATCCGCAGGTGCAACAAGGTATCGGCGACCATCGACCGGGACACCCGCGACTGGAGCAAGATCAAGGGGCTGTCGCTGGGCGGCCACGCCGAGGTGCTCAAAGGCAAGCGCGAGCGCGAACACGCCCACGCCGTGCTGCTGAAAAAATTTCCGGAAATGAAAGCCTTCCCCGCCGACGATCCGGCCATCGCCTTCGTGCGGGTGCGGCCCATCGTGATTTCCGTGCTCGATTATTCCCGAGGCTTTGGTCACACGGAACGGGTCGAGATCCCCTCCACTCAGCCCAGCACCACACCGAGGGCGCGGCCGATGAGATAGGTCGCGCCGCCCGCGGCACTGCCGATCGCCAGCATGCGCAGTCCTCCCGCCAGCGCGTGACGCCCGGTGAAAAGCGAAATGGTCGCCCCCACGCCGAACAGGGCGATGAGTGTGATCGCGATCGAACCGTAGAACGCAAGCGTCCCCTCGCTCACCAGATACGCGAGCAGCGGCACGGCTGCGCCCACCGCGAAGGCGGCGAAGGAGGAGAGCGCCGCCCCCCAGGGCGAGCCCAGTTCGTCCGGGTTGAGTCCCAGCTCCTCCCGGGCGAGCGTGTCCAGCGCCCGGTCCGGGTCGGCGATGAGCCGCGCGGCGAGGTTTCGCGCCTCCTCCCGGCTCATGCCCTTGTGCTCGAAAATCAGCGCCAGTTCCGCCGCTTCCTCCTCCGGATATTGGTCCAGCTCGGCCCGCTCCAGGCCGATCTGGTATTCGAACATCTCGCGCTGCGCGCGCATCGAGACGTATTCACCTGCCGCCATGGAGAATGCGCCGGCAAGCAGGCCCGCGATCCCGGAGAGCAGGATCAGATGGTTGTCGGCAGCGGCCCCCGCCACCCCCATGATCAGGGCGGCGTTGGACACCAGCCCGTCGTTGACCCCGAACACCGCCGCGCGCAGCGTGCCGCTCTGCCCCGCGCCACGGTGGCGCCGGCCCACTTCGGCGAGATTCTGCGGCATCGCATGTCCCACCGGCGCCTTGGTATAGAGGGACATGCCGCGCACCTTCATGGCCGCCAGCACGGGGCGCATTCGCCGCGGTCCGAAAAGCCGCACCAGTGAGCCCACGAGCCGGGTGCGCAGGTCAGGCACGTAGCGCGCAGGCGGCGTCATCCCACTCTTCCTCATCTCCCGCGCCCACAGCGCCGCCTGCTCATCGGCGGCACGGGCGAGCTCGAGGAACAGGAGCTGGCGCGGCGTGCCGGATTCCGCGTCGGACACGAGGCGGTAAAGATACGCCGAACGTTTCTCTTCGCGCCAGGCTTCGAGCTCGTGGTTCATCAAGGGCGATCCAGGCGTCGGTACTGCACCGCCTCCGCAATATGAGGCGCGCCGATGGTTTCCGCGCCGGCGAGGTCGGCGATGGTACGGGCGAGCTTGAGCACCCGGTGGTAGGCCCGCGCCGAGAGATTGAGCCGGCTGATGGCCTGCTTGAGCAGCGCCTCGCCGGCGGCATCGGTGAGGCAATGCCGTTCGATCTCCCGGGTCCCGAGCATGCTGTTGGGTCTGCCCTGCCGCGCGAGCTGGCGCGCGCGCGCTGCTTCCACCCGCGCCCGGATCACCGCCGAGGCCTCACCCGCGGGCTGTGCCATCAGCTCGTCCTCCGCCAGCGCCGGCACTTCGATCTGAATGTCGATGCGATCGAGCAGCGGTCCGGAGATCTTGCCCCGGTAGCGGGCCACCTGGTCCGGCGTGCAGCGGCATTTGCCCGAGGGGTGCCCCAGATAGCCGCACGGACAGGGATTCATCGCCGCCACGAGCTGAAAGCGGGCGGGAAACTCGGCCTGATTCGCCGCCCGCGAAATGTGAATGCGCCCCGCTTCGAGCGGCTCCCGCAGCACCTCGAGCACCTTGCGATCGAACTCCGGCAGCTCATCCAGAAACAAGACGCCGTGGTGTGCCAGGGAAATCTCCCCCGGACGCGGATGACTGCCGCCGCCCACCAGGGCCACCGCGGAGGCGGTGTGATGGGGTGCGCGGAAGGGGCGCTGCCGCCACGCCTCGAGCCGAAAACCCCCGCTGCCCAGGGACTGCAACGCCGCCGACTCCAGCGCCTCCTGGTCGGTCATCGCCGGGAGAATCCCCGGCAGACGCATCGCCAGCATCGACTTGCCGGTACCGGGCGGCCCGCTCATGAGCACCGAGTGTCCGCCGGCGGCCGCCACCTCGAGGGCGCGCTTGGCCTGCTGCTGGCCTTTGACATCGGCGAAATCCGCGTAGGTGGGCGCGGCGGGGGTCTGCGCGGGGGCAACGTAGGGCACAAGCCGCGCTCCGCCAGCGAAATGGGCGCAGACCTCCAGCAGGCTGCGCGCGGGGTGGATCTGCGCGTTCCCCACCAGTGCCGCCTCGGCAGCGTTTTCCTGGGGCAGGATGAAGGCGCGGCCATCATGAGCCGCCTTGTAGGTCATGGCCAGGGCGCCACGGATCGGACGCAAGGCGCCAGTGAGTGCGAGTTCGCCGGCGAATTCGAAGCTTGAGAGCTCATCGGCGGGAATCTGTCCCGAAGCGGCCAGGATGCCCAGCGCGATGGGCAGATCGAAACGGCCCGATTCCTTGGGCAGGTCGGCAGGCGCGAGATTCACCGTGATGCGGCGCGCCGGGAATTCGAAGCGCGCGTTGACGAGTGCGGCGCGCACCCGGTCGCGCGCCTCCTTCACTTCGGCCTCGGGCAGGCCGACGATGGTGAAGCTGGGCAGGCCGTTGGCGAGATGGGTTTCCACCGTCACGAGCGGCGCCTCCATGCCGGCGAGTGCCCGGCTGTAGAGAACCGACAGTCCCATCGGCGGCACGGCGGAAGCGGGCTGCCTAGGCCCCGTCGCGGGGCTCGGCAGCGGCTGCGGAAGAGACGCTTTGCGCCTCCAGCGCCGCCAGTTTCGCCTCCAGCTCGGCGAGCTTGTCGCGTGTACGCAACAGCACCTCTCGTTGCACTTCGAATTCCTCGCGCGTCACGAGATCGAGTTTGGCGAATGCACTGCTCAGAATGGCACGGAGGTTCTTCTCCATCTCCGCAGCCGGCGTGCGTGCAAGCAACTTATTGAGTTTCGATGCAAGCTCATCGATGAAACGCGCGTTGTCCATCTGTCGCCTCCCGTATTTGACGAGTGTACCAAACCGGCCCCGTGAGCGCTTTTGCACATCCATGGTGCAATGCACCAAAGCCGTGCACCACCCTGGCGCGTCGCATTTTCGAAACACTCCGGCGCACTTCGTTAAAGCATTGAATCTTTTATATTTGTCCCCTGGCACGCTCCATGCTGGAGAAAAGCTGCGTTTTTTCAACATCAACGAAGGAAAGTGATCATGATCAAACTCAAGCACTACGCTTTAATCGCCGGACTCGCGAGCGCCGGCCTCGCTAGCGTGCCAACCGTGGCAGCAGAGTCGCCCCACAGCCTTTCCGCCAACGTGGGCATTTACAGCCAGTATGTGTTCCGCGGCATCACCCAGACTTTCGAAGAACCCGCCCTGCAAGGCGGCTTCGACTATTCCCACGCGAGCGGCTTCTACCTCGGTGTGTGGGGCTCGAATGTCAGCTGGCTGACGGACGGGGGCTCCTATAGCAGCGGCAGCCTCGAGCTCGACTTCTACGGCGGCTACCGTGGCAGCATCGGCGATTTCGGCTACGACATCGGTCTGCTGCAGTACTGGTATCCGGGCGACGTGAACCCGGGTTTCTACAAGGCCGACACCCTCGAAGCCTATGTGGCGGGCAGCTGGAAATGGTTCACCGTCAAATACGCCTATGCGCTCAGCGACAAGGTCTTCGGCTTTGGCCCCAACGCCGACGGCAGCGACTACTGGGATTTCGGGGTCAGCGTCCCCATGGGCGAATCCGGCTTGACGCTCGGGGCCCATTACGGCATCCAACGCTTCAAGAATTTCAGCGACTTTAACTACGAAGACTGGAAGATCAGCGCCACCTACGACCTGGGCAAACTGTCCAAGACGCTGGATGGCGTGACCTTCGGCATCGCCTATACCGATACCAATGCGGACCAGAACTTCTGGACCGTGAATGGCAAAAATCTGGGGGATGACCAGTTCGTTGCCTGGATCTCCAAGTCGCTCTGATTCGCTGGAGAAGTTTTAGCGTTACCGCTAAGGAGCAAGTCGTGGCCGCGGGTGCGCCCGCGGCCGCATCCCCAAGCGCTCTCACAAAGGAGAAATCAAAGTGAAGTTCGTCACGGCAATCATCAAGCCGTTTAAGCTGGACGAGGTGAGGGAGGCGCTGTCCGCCATTGGCGTGCAGGGCGTGACCGTCACCGAAGTCAAAGGCTTCGGACGGCAAAAAGGGCACACGGAGTTGTATCGCGGCGCGGAATATGTCGTCGATTTTCTTCCGAAGGTCAAGATCGAAGTGGCGGTGAAAGCCGACATGCTCGACCAGGTGGTTGAGGCGATCACGAAGTCCGCCAACACCGGCAAAATCGGCGACGGCAAGATCTTCGTGTTCGATCTGGAACAAGTCATCCGCATCCGCACCGGCGAAACCGGTCCGGACGCGCTGTAAGGGGAAAGATCATGAAACATTGGATTGCCTTGCTCGCCCTGTTCGGGACGATCGGATTCACAGCCCCGGTCATGGCCGAAGAACCTGCTGCGGCACCTGCTGCAGCCGCCGCACCTGCCGAGGCTCCGGCTGCCGCACCAGCTGCTGCGCCGGACGCACCCGCCGCAGCCGCCGCGCCCGTGCCCGACAAGGGCGATACCACCTGGATGCTGGTGGCCACCATGGTCGTGATCCTGATGACGCTGCCGGGTCTCGCCCTGTTCTATGGCGGTCTGGTCCGCAGCAAGAACATGCTCGCGACGCTCACCCAGGTGCTGGCGATTTTCTGCCTGATCGCGATTCTGTGGGTCATTTACGGCTACAGCCTGGCGTTCACCGACGGTGGCAGCCTGAATGCCTACGTGGGCAGCCTCAGCAAGATGTTCCTGGCCGGCGTGACCCCGGATTCCACCGCCGACACCTTCAGCGAAGGCGTCGTGATTCCGGAACTTGCGTTCATGGTCTTCCAGCTCACCTTCGCCGGCATCACCACCGCGATCATCGTGGGCGGCTTCGCCGAGCGCATCAAGTTCTCCGCGCTGCTGGTGTTCTCCGCCCTGTGGTTCACCTTCTCCTACATTCCCATCGCGCACATGGTGTGGGCGGCGGGCGGTCTGCTGTTCGAGAAGGGCGCGCTGGATTTTGCCGGCGGCACCGTAGTGCACATCAACGCCGGCGTGGCGGCCCTGGTGGGCGCCATCGTGATCGGCAAGCGCATCGGCTACGGCAAGGAGGCGCTCGCGCCCCATAGCCTGGTGATGACCCTGATCGGCGCGGCGATGCTGTGGTTTGGCTGGTTCGGCTTCAACGCCGGCTCCAACCTGGAGGCGAACGGTGTCACGGCCCTCGCCGTCGTCAACACCGTGGTCGCCACCGCCGCCGCGGCGCTGTCCTGGATGTTCGCCGAATGGCTGGTGAAGGGCAAACCCAGCCTGCTGGGTGCCGCCTCGGGTCTGGTGGCCGGGCTGGTGGCGGTCACGCCGGCCGCAGGTCTCATCGGCCCGATGGGCGCGATCGTTCTCGGCGCGATCGCCGGCGTGATCTGCCTGTGGGGCGTGACCGGTCTGAAAAACGCCCTGGGCTATGACGATTCCCTCGACGTGTTCGGGGTGCACGGCATCGGCGGCATCATCGGCGCGATCGGCACCGGCATCCTGGTCTCGCCCGCCCTGGGTGGCGTCGGCGTGGACGGCTACAGCATGGGCGGCCAAGTGGCGACCCAGGCGCTCGCGGTGCTGATCGCCATCGTCTGGTCCGGCGTGGTGAGCTTCGTGCTGTTCAAGCTGGTGGACATGGTAATGGGCCTGCGCGTGTCGGAAGAGCAGGAGCGGGAAGGTCTCGACACCTCGACCCACGGCGAGCGTGCCTACAACATGTAAGTCTCTCCCCAGTGGAACCTCGGGGCGCCTTCGGGCGCCCTTTTTTATTGCCTAAGAAACAGGCGCTGGGCGTTGAGTCGGGTGGCGCGCCAGCCGAGCCGGCGGTAGAAGGCCAGCGCGGGGGCGTTGTCGAGGTCGGCGAGCAACTGCGCCCGGGTAGCACCCTGCTCGCGAGCCCAGTCTAGCGTGGCCCCGAGCAGCGCCCGACCAATGCCCCGGCCCCGGTGGGAGGCCGCCACCACCATGTCTTCGATCCATGCGGAATAAGCCCCCTCCGCAGTGGACACCACGAGCTGGGCGCTCACCATGCCCACCGCCGTGCCTGGGTTATCGCGCGCCACGAAGATGCGCGCACGCTCGGGCTGATCCAGCAAAAGCCGCAGGCCACGCGCCTGGCGTTCAGGGTCGGGGGAGAAATCCTGCTCAATGGAAAACAGCTCGCCGAGCAGGACAACGAGCGCCGGAACATCCTCCACACGGGCGGCGTCGATACGCATGCGGATCAGCTCTCCGTGGCTGGGGTGCCGTAGTAGATGATGGCGAGGAAGCGGATCGGCAATTCGATCAGCTTTTCCGGACCGTGGGGCACGTCGCCGCGGAAGGTCAGTGCATCGCCCGGCGTCAGAATATAGGTGTGCTGCCCGTGCCGGTACTCGATCTTTCCCTCCAGCATGTAGATGAATTCGGTGCCGGGATGCTCGAAGGTGGGGAAGGTCTCCGACGCATCGTCCATGCTGATGAGAAACGGCTCGAACAGCTTCTGCGGGCCCTGATCGTAAGCAAGCAGATGGTAGGTGTGTCCGCGCTTGGTGCCGCGCCGTACCACCTCCATTCCCTCGCCCGCCTTCACCAATTGGGCGCCGCCTTCCGGCACGTTGTAGTTGCGGAACAGCGCCGCCAGCGAAACGCCCAGCGCGCCGGCCAGCTTGTTGAGGGTTTCGAGGCTGGTCGCGGTCTGGGCGTTTTCGATTTTGGACAGCATGCCCCGCGAAATGCCGGCGCGCTCGGCCACGGCGGCGATGGTGAGCCCGTCGCGCTGTCGCAAGCTCCTGATCGTATTACCCAAATACCTTGCGAGGGAATCGTCTTGGAAGTCCATGGGGCTGATTATCCCACGTCCTGCTGGTTTCCTCACGAGAAAATTAGTTGCCTTTGGTGAACAAAGCGCACATAATGGACGTAGCCGAGTCCGAGTTCGATTTTCCATGCCCTGGCGCCTGATCCGCTTCGCGCTCGCCAAGACGCACCCCGAGCCACGTATGTTTCGCCGCCCCGAGCGCCTGCGCGAGACTTACGACTGCGTGGTCATCGGCGCTGGCGGTCATGGCCTGGCGATCGCTTATTACCTCGCGCGCGATCATGGCATGCGCAACATCGCGGTACTGGAAAAGGGCTACCTCGGCGGTGGCAACACCGGGCGCAACACCACCATCGTACGCTCCAACTACCTCACCCCCGAGGGTGTGAAGTTCTACGACGCCTCCATTGAGCTGTGGCGCGGACTGTCGGAGGAACTCGGGCTCAACCTGTTTTACGCCACCCGCGGCCATTTCACCCTCGCCCACACCGATGCCAGCCTGCGCACCATGCGCTGGCGCGCCGAGGTGAACAAGCACTACGGCATCGACAGCGAGGTGGTGGGGCCGGAAGAGATCCGCCGCGCGGTGCCGATGATGGATCTCTCCTGCGGCGGTCACCTTCCGGTGCTGGGGGCCCTGTATCACGCCCCCGGGGCGATCGTACGTCACGACGCGGTGGCGTGGGGCTATGCGCGCGGCGCCGATCGTCTCGGCGTGGACATCCACCAGCAGACCGAAGTGCTGGCTATCGACGTGGAGGGCGGCAAGGTCACCGGCGTGCGCACCAACCGCGGTCGCATCGCCACCCCGCGCGTGGTCAGCGCGGTAGCGGGCTTCACGCCACGCATCACCGGGATGGTAGGCCTGCGCACACCGATTTACGTGCACCCGCTGCAGGCGATGGTGAGTGAGCCGATGAAACCCTGGCTCGATCCCATCATTGTCTCCGGCAGCCTGCACGTGTACGTGAGCCAAAGCGCACGCGGCGAGCTGGTGATGGGCGCCTCACTGGATCCCTACGAGGTCCAGTCCACGCGCTCCACCCTGGACTTTGCCGAGGGGCTCTCCGCCCACATGCTCGAGCTGTTCCCTTTCCTGTCCGAAGTCAAGGTGATGCGGCAGTGGGCAGGCATGGCGGACATGACGCCGGATTTCGCGCCCATCATGGGCAAGACGCCCATCGGCGGCTTTTACCTCGACGCCGGCTGGGGCACCTGGGGTTTCAAGGCCACACCCATCTGCGGCAAGACCATGGCCGCCACCGTGGCCCGGGACCGCGATCACGAACTGATCGAGCCATTCTCGCTCTCCCGGTTCGAACGCTTCGAACTGCTAGGCGAGAAGGGCGCGGCCTCGGTGGGGCACTGATGAAGCTCATGCCCTGTCCGGTCAACGGCCTGCGTCCGCTCTTGGAATTTGCCTACGGCGGCGAGGTACGCGCCGCACCTGATTCGGGTGCGATGAGTGATGCGGCGTGGGCGGATCACGTCTTCAACCGCAATGGCGCCCCCGGCATCAAGCGGGAGTGGTGGTGTCACCTGCCCTCCAACACCTGGTTCATCGCCGAGCGCGACACCGCGCGCGACGAAGTGCTGCGGACCTGGCTGCCGGGAGAGACGCCGTGAGCGCGCGCCTGCCGCCACAGCCCCACGAGTGGATCGACCGATCCCGCACTCTCGATTTCAGCTTCGAGGGCAAGCCCTTTCGCGGCTTTGCCGGCGATACCATAGCGAGCGCCCTGTGGGCGGCGGGGATCAGGGTGCTCGGCCGCAGTTTCAAATACCACCGTCCCCGGGGACTCCTTTCCGCCGCCAACCATGACATCAACGCGCTGATGCAGGCCGGCGCGCGGCTCAACTTGCGGGCAGACGCCACGCCGCTCGAGGCGGGCATGGTGCTGAGCGCCGTCAACACCCTGGGCGGCGTGGCGGGTGATGCGGCGCGCGTGCTCGACCGGCTCTCCCCCTTCCTGCCGGTGGGTTTTTACTACAAGGCCTTCTGGAACCCGCGGCTGTTTCCCCTGTGGGAGCGCATGTTCAGGCGCATCACCGGGCTGGGCAAGGTCGATCTGACAGCCCCGCACGTCAAAACCGCAAAGCGCTACGACTTCTGCGACGTGCTGGTGATCGGCGGCGGCCCGGCCGGACTTGCCGCGGCGCTGGCCGCCGCAGAGGCTGGCTGCCAGGTGGCGCTGGCGGACGAAAACGCGCGCCTGGGGGGCAGCGCCCTGTACCGGCTCGGTGGTGATGCCAGCCGTGCCGCCGCGGCACTGGAGCTGGTCGAAAAGGTCGCCCGGCATCCGCGCGTCCGCGTGTACTGCGACACGTTCGCCGCCGGCTACTACGCCGACCACTGGATACCGCTGGTGCAGCGCGATCATCTGGTCAAGATGCGGGCCCGCGCCGTGGTGGTGGCCAGCGGCAGCCTGGAACAGCCCGCCGTGTTCCGCAACAACGATCTGCCGGGCATCATGCTCGCCACCGCGGCGCAGCGCCTGATCCATCGCTTTGCGGTGCAGCCGATGCGGGCAGCGGTGGTGCTGACCGCCAACACGCAGGGCTATTCAGCCGCCCTCGACCTGCTTGAAGCCGGGGTGGAGGTGCGCGCCGTGGTCGATCTGCGCAGCGCCCCGCCTCGGACTGCGGACCGCGCCGCTCTGGAGGACCGTGCGGTCCCCGTGCTCACCGGCCATTGCATCCATGAGGCGTACGCCGATGCCAGCGGCCACCAGGTGGCCCGCGTCAAGGTCTGTGGCTTCGGCGATGCCGGTGTGGCGCATCCCGAGGGGGGCATGTTGATCGACTGCGACGGCGTGGTGACGAGCGTGGGCTTCGCGCCCGCGGCACACCTGCTGTATCAGGCCGGCGCACGCATGCGCTACGACACGACCCTGCATCAATTCGTGCCGGATGCGCTGCCGCCGGGCGTGTTCGCCTGCGGCGAGGTGAACGGCGTGTTCGATCCTGCATGGCGCCTGCGCGACGGCGAGCGCGCCGGCCTCGCGGCCGCAGCGCACCTGGGACACACGGCGCACCCGTTGCCCGACGCGAAGCGGGATACCGAGAGTCCGAGCCATCCCTGGCCCATCGTCCCGCACCCCCAGGGCAAGAACTTCGTCGATTTCGACGAGGACATCCAGCTCAAGGATGTTTACGACGCGATCCAGGAGGGCTTCGACAACATCGAGCTGCTCAAACGCTACACCACCGTGGGCATGGGGCCGAGCCAGGGCAAGCATGCCAACATGAATGCGCTGCGGATTCTGGCGCGCGCCACGGGCCTCACTCCGGACGCCATCGGCACCACCACCGCACGGCCCTTCTACCATCCCGTGCCCCTGCGCCATCTGGCCGGACGCGGCTTCACGCCGCAGCGCGTCACCCCCCTCCACGGCCGGCATGAGGCACTCCATGCGGAGTTCATGCCAGCGGGGTCCTGGCTGCGCCCGGCCTGCTACCGCCCTGGCGGGCTGTCCCGCGCGGCAGCGATCGCCCAGGAAGTCGCGGCAGTGCGCACGGGCGTCGGGCTGATCGACGTCGGCACCCTGGGCAAGCTCGAACTCTTTGGCCCCGATGCGGCGGCGTTTCTCGAGCGCGTCTACGTGAGCCGCTACGGCAACCTGAAGGTCGGCATGACCCGTTACGCGGTGATGTGCGACGAGACCGGGGTGGTGGTGGACGATGGGGTGGTGGCACGGCTCGCCGAGGACCATTTTTACTTCACCACCACCACCTCGGGTGCGGCGGGCATCTACCGGGAGCTGACCCGCCTCAATACCGAATGGCGTCTGGACTGCGGGCTCGTCAACCTCACCGGCGCGCGCGCAGCGGTGAATCTGGCCGGCCCACAGGCGCGCGCGGTGCTCGGGCGGCTCACCACACTGGATCTTTCGGCGGAGGCGTTTCCCTATCTCGCGGTGCGGCAGGGGACGGTGGCGGGCATTCCGGCGCTACTCATGCGGGTGGGCTTCGTGGGCGAGTGGGGCTACGAGATCCACGTCGCGGCAAGCTACGGTGCGGCCCTGTGGGACGCGCTGATGGAGGCCGGCGCGTCTTTCGGCATCCGCCCATTCGGCGTGGAGGCCCAGCGTCAGCTGCGGCTGGAGAAGGGCCATCTGATCATCGGCCAGGATACCGACGGCCTCACCACGCCCTTCGATGTCGGGCTGGAGTGGGCGGTGAAACTCGACAAACCCTTCTTCGTCGGCCAGCGCAGCCTCGCGGTGCACGCCCGGCGGGGCAGCCGGCATAGGCTGGTGGGCTTCGTCCTCGATCCCGCCTTCGACGCGACACCGCCCCAGGAATGCCATCTCGTGATCCGCGGCGGCGAGATCGCCGGACGTGTCACCAGCATCGGCTGGAGCAGCACCCTCGGACGTCACATCGGCCTTGCCTACGTGGCCGCGGATCAGGCGGCCCGCGGTACGCAAATTCAAATCCGCCTGTCCGACCGGCGGCTGGTGACGGCGACGGTGAGCAAAACGCCGTTCTACGACCCGGACAATCTGCGGCAGAAGGAGGGGGCATGAACACCCCGCGCCGCGTAAGCCCCTTGCACCACATGCTCGCCCCCCTTGAGCCGCGCTGGGGTCTCGCCTATGGCATGCAATACGCCGCCCACCTGGATGGCGAGGACGACCACGTGGCCACCCTCGCACTCGCCGATCTGTCCCATCTGCCGCGCTGGGGTGTGAAAGGGCCACAGGCTGCGGCATGGCTTGCGGCACAGGGCCTGCCAGTGCCAGAGCGCCCCAACAGCTGGGTGCGCCGGGATGCCACCCTGATCGCCCGCCTGGGCTTGAGCGAATTCCTGATCGAGGGCGAGGCCACGGACGCGGCGGTCTCCGCCCGCGTCCCCGGTGTGTATCCGGTGCTGCGTGAGGACTGCGCCATCGCACTGCTCGGGCCACGCCTGCCGAAATTGCTCGCGCAGACCTGCAACGTGAATTTCGCTGCGCTCGATCTCGCCCAGCAGCCCGTGGTGCTGACCTCCATGGCCGGCGTCAGCGTCACGGTGCTACCGGACCACCGCGACGGCGCGCCCTTCTACCGGCTCTGGTGCGATTACGGCTTCGGCCCCTACCTGTGGCAAACCCTGCTGGAAATCGCCCGCGAGCTCGGCGGCGGCGCCGTGGGCGCCGCCGCGTGCCCCACATGAAACCGACTTAACACCCGCACAGGAGGCAGACCCCCATGAATCTCACCGAGGCCAAGAAGTTCCTCGCCAAGCACGAGGTGAAATTCGTCCTCGCGCAGTTCGTCGACATCCACGGTGCCGCGAAGAGCAAGGCGGTGCCGGTGTCCCATTTCGAGGACATCCTCGGGGCCGGCGCCGGGTTCGCCGGCTTCGCCGTCTGGGGGCTGGGCATCGGTCCCCACGGCCCGGACTACATGGCGGTCGGGGATCTCGACACCCTGTCCCTGGTGCCGTGGATGCCCGGGTTCGCACGCATCGCCTGCAATGGCTACGTCAAGGGCAAGCCCCACCCCTACGACTCGCGCGTGGTGCTTTTGAACCAGATCGCGCGCCTGAAGAAAAAGGGCTGGATCCTCAACACCGGGCTGGAACCGGAGTTCTTCCTGCTCAAGCGGGATGCTGCGGGGGCGATCCATCCAGCCGACGCCACTGACACCCTGGATAAACCCTGCTACGACTACAAGGGCATGGCACGCAGCCAAGCGTTTCTGGAGCAGCTCGTCGCCAGCCTGCAGCAGGTGGGCTTCGACGTGTATCAGGTGGACCACGAGGACGCCAACGGTCAGTTCGAGATCAACTACACCTACACTGACTGCCTCACCTCCGCCGACCGTTACGTGTTCTTCAAGATGGCGGCCACGGAAATTGCCAACGCCCACGGGCTCATCTGCACTTTCATGCCCAAGCCTTTCGCCAACCGCCCCGGCAACGGCATGCACATCCATCTTTCCCTGTCGGACGGCAGGAAGAATCTGTTCGAGGAAGCACGGGACAAGCGCAAGCTGGCCCTCTCGCCACTCGCCTATCACTTCCTGGGCGGCCTGCTGGCGCATGCGCCGGCCCTCGCGGCACTGTGCGCACCCACGGTCAATTCCTACAAGCGCCTGGTGGTGGGCCGCTCGCTCACCGGTGCCACCTGGGCACCAGCCTACATCAGCTACGGCGACAACAACCGCTCGAGCATGGTGCGCGCGCCCGGTGGACGTCTCGAAATGCGCCTGCCCGACGGTGCCTGTAATCCCTATCTCGCCACCGCCGGCATCATCGCCGCCGGGCTCGATGGCATCGAGCGCAAGCTGGACCCGGGCGAGCCGCACAACTTCAACCACTACGACGTGGCCCCGGAAGAACTCGCCCGGTTGGGCATCCGCGTCCTGCCGCAAAGCCTCAAGGAGGCGATCGACGCCTTCGACGCGGACGAGGTGGTGAAGGGCGCCCTGGGACCACTGGGTGAGGAGTTCGTCACCCTGAAGCGCATGGAGTGGGTGGAATACATGCGCCATGTGTCGGACTGGGAAGTGCAGGAATATCTCGAGTTCTTCTAAGGAAGCATCATGTGCGGAATCGTCGGATTGCTGATCAAGAACCCAGCCGTGCGCGAGCGGCTCGGCGAGCTGCTGGTGCCGATGCTGGTGGGCATGACCGAGCGCGGGCCCGATTCGGCCGGTCTCGCCGTGTTCACCGAACCCCTGCCGGCCAACATGCGCAAATACTCACTCTACGCCGGCGGCGAGGACTTCAACTGGCCCGGGCTCGCGCATGACTTCCATACCCATCTCGGCGCAGAGGCACAGCTCGTGGTGCAGGGCAACCACGCGGTGCTTGCTTCCGATCTCGGGCCGGAGACGGTCAAACGCTGGCTCGCGGATCACTACCCGCAACTGCATCTGTTGTCGGTCGGGCGTGCCATCGATTTGTATAAGGACATCGGCACCCCGGGTGCGGTGGCGCAGCGCTACGGCTTCGCGCGGCTGGCTGGCAGCCACGTGGTCGGGCACACGCGCATGGCGACCGAGTCCGCGGTGACCCCTGCCCACGCCCATCCCTTCACGGCAGGCGAGGATTTCTGTCTGGTGCACAACGGCTCCCTGTCCAATCCCTATGCGATCCGGCGCAAGCTCGAGCACCACGGCATCCATTTCGACACCGACAACGACACCGAGGCCGCCTGCCGCTTCCTGGAATGGCGCATGCGCGAGGGCGATGACCTCGAGACCGCGCTGCGCGCCGGCATCCGCGAGCTGGACGGCTTCTATACCTTCCTGATGGGCACCGCCGACAAGCTCGCCCTGCTGCGGGATGCCTTCGGCTGCAAGCCGGCGGTGGTGGCGGAGACCGACGACTATGTCGCCATCGCCTCCGAATTCCGCTCGCTCGCCCACCTGCCGGACGTGGCCCGTGCCCATGTGTATGAACCGGTGCCGGAGGAAATGTACGTATGGACAGCGTGAGCTTCGACCTGCGCACCACCCCGCTGCGGGAGGTGAACCGTTACCTGCACGGCACACCGGCCGCGCAGGTGCACATCGAGCATCCGGACGGCGCCCACAACATCGCAGTGGGGCTGAAACACCCCATCGCGGTGGACATCCACGGGCACGCCGGCTACTACGCGGCCGGATTGAACCAGCAGGCACGCGTCACCATTCACGGCAGCGCGGGCACCGGGGTGGCGGAGAACATGATGTCCGGGCGGGTGCACGTGAAGGGCTTCGCCTCCAATTCTGCGGGCGCCTCCGCCCATGGCGGGCTGCTCGTGATCGACGGCGATGCTGCCCTGCGCTGCGGCATTTCGCTCAAGGGTGCGGACATCGTGGTGGGCGGCTCGGTGGGAAGCTTCTCTGCCTTCATGGCCCAGGCCGGACGCTTGGTGGTGTGCGGCGACGCCGGCGACGCTCTCGGGGATTCCCTCTACGAAGCGGTGATCTACGTGCGCGGCGCAATCAAATCCCTGGGCGCCGACGCACGCATCGAGCCGATGAGCCCGGCGGACTACGAGGCCGTGACGCAGCTGCTGGCCGAAGCCGGCTTCGCCCACGACCCCACCGAGTTCAAACGCGTGGCCTCGGCGCGCACGCTCTATCACTGGAACGCGGACGCGAATCAGGAGTACTGACATGGACACCAAGCATCCCCACCCCCTGTCGCTGGAGGAAAGCTGGGGCTACGACCGCAAGATCCTGCACTACATCCAGAACGCCGCGGCCCACGGGCTGTACGAGATCCGCGGCCTCGGCGCCAAACGCAGGCTGCCGCATTTCGACGATCTGGTATTCCTCGGTGCGTCCCTCTCGCGCTATCCCCTGGAGGGCTATCGGGAAAAGTGCGTCACCACCACGGTGCTCGGCACGCGCTTTGCCAAGAAGCCCATCGAGCTTGACATCCCCATCACCATCGCCGGCATGAGTTTCGGCTCGCTCTCCGCCAACGTGAAAGAGGCGCTGGGACGCGCGGCGAGTGCGATGGGTACCTCCACCACCACCGGCGACGGCGGTATGACACCGGAAGAGCGGGCATCCTCCAAGACCCTCGTGTATCAGTGCCTGCCCTCCCGCTATGGCTTCAACCCCGACGATGCACGCCGTGCCGATGCCATCGAGGTGGTCATCGGCCAGGGCGCCAAGCCGGGCGGCGGCGGCATGCTGCTGGGGCAGAAAATCAGCCCGCGGGTGGCCAGGATGCGCACGCTGCCGGAAGGCATCGACCAGCGCTCCGCCTGCCGACACCCGGACTGGACCGGGCCGGACGACCTCGCGATCAAGATTCAGGAGCTGCGTGAGCTCACCGACTGGGAGAAACCGATCTACGTCAAGATCGGGGCCACCCGCGTGCTGCATGACGTCAAGCTCGCGGTGCACGCGGGTGCCGATGTGGTGGTGGTAGACGGCATGCAGGGCGGCACCGCCGCGACGCAAACCGTGTTCATCGAGCATGTGGGCATCCCCACCCTCGCGGCGGTCCGGCAGGCGGTGCGGGCCTTGGAGGAGCTGAACATGAAGGACAGCGTGCAGCTCATCGTCTCCGGCGGCATCCGCACGGGGGCCGACGTGGCCAAGGCCCTTGCGCTGGGGGCCGATGCCGTGTCCATCGGGCAGGGCGTGCTGATGGCCCTGGGCTGCAACCACGACAGCTATGTGCAGGACGGCGGGCGCCACTCGGCGGTCGCCGACTATGCCGCCATCGGCACCGCACCGGGCTACTGCCACCACTGCCACACCGGCCGCTGCCCGGTGGGCATCACCACCCAGGATGCGGTACTGGAGCGTCGCCTGTCGCCGGAAACCGGCGCCCGGCACCTGAAGAACTACCTCAAAACGCTCAACATGGAGCTCACCACCATCGCGCGCGCCTGCGGCAAGCAGAACGTGCACCACCTGGAGCCAGAAGACCTGGTGGCCCTCACCGTGGAAGCGGCGGCCATGGCAAGGGTGCCGCTTGCCGGCACCGACTGGATTCCCGGCCAAACGGACTAGCCCAGCTATTTCACGAGGCACGCGCAAGCAGGGCACGACTGAGCGCCTGCCATGCGAGTCTCGAGGCTGCGGATTTGCAACAATCGTGGTTGGTACGCGCACCGTTGCGGTCCAACGCGCACCATGTGCGTGCAGCACCCGGCAACGCGGACGGGCGCCCGGTTGTTGACCCCCGGTACGGCATGGCACACGTGGGCCACGATTTTTAAAGGCTTATCCCCGGGTCTGGAAGCGATGCGTCACGCTTTCCCCGTGCTGGCACGGGGGTTGCTTGATGGGGAGTGAGGGTTGCATACACCCGCTTACGGCGGGCCGCATGTCTCCCTCTGGTTTTTGGTTACTCCTACCTCTCTCTCCAGTAATGGGGTTTCAGGGCGCCTGCGCGGCGCCCTCTTTTTTGCCCCACGCCACCGCGGCAACGCACCGGCGGTTATGCTAAGGTACACGAAAGCCACGGCGCCCGCACGCGCTGATGCGGCACAAGTCCGACCGAGGGGGGATCCATGCAGTGTTCCGCGTGTGGCGGCGACAATGCCGCCGAGGCAAAATTTTGCAGGCATTGTGGCGCCAGCCTCGCGCCAGCGTCGGAATCCGGCTTGACGTGCAGCGCATGCGGTGCATCGAATTCGCAGGGCGCAAGATTCTGCAAGCATTGTGGTGCGGCGCTGTCGGTGACGCCCCTCACCACGGAAGCCAGCACTGACCACACCCCCCTCCTTGCACGCGCCTTCGGCGCGGCCGAGCCGCCACGGGGCATCGACGCCACCCAGCCCATTGCACCACCGCCGGCGCCAACGGTGGAAAAGGCCCCCCCCGCGACCGACACTTCCACGGGGGTCACGCCAGCGGCAAACCCAGCCGTGGTCTGGGGCGCGGGGCTGATCGCGCTCGCGGCCATCGCCGCCACCCTCTACATCCTCTTCTTCCGCAGTGCACCGATGTCCGAACCCAGTACCGCCCAAGCCCCGGCGTCGCCGACCGCTGCGCCCGCGCCGACCCCGGCCCAACCCGCGGCACCCGAACCCGCCGCAGCGGCGGTGACGCCGACCACGCCGGCCACAGCGGCAAGGCCCGAGGCGCCGAAACCTGCGCCCGCCCCGGCGCCCAAGCCTTCCGCGGCCGCGGCGCCGAAGCCTGCCCTTGCACCGGCACAGAGCACGACGGAGACGCCCGCCGCCCCTGCATCACCCCCAGCCCCGGCGCCCAGCCCGCCAGCGCGCTCCGCCTTCGAGCGCGAGCTGGATGCCTGCCGCAGTAAGGGTTTCTTCGAACGGGGCATCTGCACGGAGCAAGTGAAGTGGAAATATTGCACCGTCGATGGTGTGTGGGATACCAGCAAGCCCGGCTGCGAACGTTAGCCGCAGTCTTTCCGCGCTAACAAGGAGAAAAACCGATGACCACCCTGTCCGAACACCTATCGCGCTCGCGCGGCATCCTCAACGCCCTGGAGGCGGTCAACAACTGGCGCGCCCTTGCGGTACTCGTCGTCACCGGTGCGGCGGTTGCGCTGGTCTTCTTTCTCGCCGGAGCGCTCGGCGCGGCACTTCACTCGGTGGTGATCAGCGGCGTGCTGGGACTCCTCGCCCTCGCCGTGGGGCTCGTGGGCTTTCAGGCCGCCGGCCTGCTGTTCATGGATCAGGCCCGCGGGCGCGCCCCGCGCGGCTTCGTCGATGCGCTGCTCGGCGGTGTACTCTGCGCCATCAAGCTCGTGGGGGTGGTGCTCCTGGAGTTCTTCGCCCTGCTCGCCTGGCTGATCGTACTTGCCGTCGTGTTCCTGATCTGCAAGATTCCGGGCATCGGGCCCCTCCTCTATGCAGTCGCGTTCCCGCTCGCCGCCATTCTCACCGGCATCGGCCTGTTCGCCCTCTTCTACGTCGGCAACACCGTGGTGGCACCGGCGATCTGGGATGGCCACGGCGTGCTGCCCACGCTCTCGCGGCTGTGGGAAGTGAGCCGCAAGCGCGGCCTCGCGGTGCTGGTGGGCGCGCTGTTGCTCGCCCTGCTGGTTGCGGTTGCGGGCATCGTCGTGATGCAGGTGCTGCTGCTCGGCGTAGGCGTGACCGGCGGCATCTCGGCATCGGTCCTGGGCACCAGCATGGGCCTGCCGGGCATGGACCATCTGTTGGGCATGCACGGCGCCTTCGGCGGCTACGACGAGTTTCACGGGGCAGCCGGCGCGTACCTGGTGGCTGCCGGCTTCGGCACCGGGCTGCTGTTCGCGCTCGCGCTCACCATCCCCATCGCGATCATGATGCTGGGGGTGTGCCTGATCTACCTGCAGGCGATCGAAGGGCTCGACTTCCATGCCGCGGAAGCGCAACTGCGCAACCGCATGGAGGAGGCCAAGCGACGCATGGAGGAAGCGAAGGTGCGCGCCGAAGCGTCCATGCGCCGCCCGGAACCGCCGCCGGCGAGCGCCTGCCCCCAGTGCGGGGCGCAGAACGCGGCTGACGCCGCGTTCTGCGAACAATGCGGCCACAAACTCAAATAGCTGGAATCAGGCGAACGCCGAAGCCGCAATCGCGCGCAGCATCGGCACCGCCAGGCCCGCCTCGTCGGCATGGCGGAGGGCGCGCCTGAGGCGCTCCGGCGCGCTGCGCCCGCGGCAGCCGTGGGCAGGATCGGCCTCAAAGGCTTCCACCATGCCCGCGAGCAGCCGGGCACGGTCATGCTGCTGACCGGTGAGCCAGTCCTGGATGTCCATGACCTCGTTCGCCACCTCGGTGGCCAGGTCGCGGTGTTGCGCCCACAGCTCGCCCACCGTGCCGCCGGTGCGGATGCCGGCGATGTTCGTGGTGAGGATGTAGACGTTCTTGCGCACGAGTTCATAGAGCAGGTCGGCTTCGCTGTCGAGGGTGCGCGCGGGAATGCCGATGGCGGCAAGCGCCGCGCTCAGCATCGCCGCCTGCGGCCCGAACACCGGCGTGGGCAGCAGCGGCTTGGCGTCGGTGCCCGGCTTCTTCTCGAACCACACCGCGGCCACGGTGGGGGCGGCCAGGCCGTGCCGTAGCCAGTCCCGGGGCAGGAGCTCGTTCTGGATCAGCCCGGCCCGCGAGCGCCACTGCGCCGGCAGCGCCGCCAGGACGGGGTGCAGGTCGGCCTCGGCCACCGCCACCAGGGCGAGGTGCGGGTTGGGGTTGAGCTGCGCGACGCGCTGCATGTTGTCGCCACGGTTCACCGGGACCACCATATAGCCCGCCCGCAGCAGCCCGCCGGCGAACACCCGCCCGAGCTGGCCAAGACCAATGATGACGACGCTTGCTTGCGACATGCCTTCTCCTTGCGATCCAAACCGGATTCTACCAGCCGCTTGCGGTACAATCGCCGCTCGCGGTTTGTTCCTCTTGCCATGGTTCCGCACCTCACCACCGCCCTCACCGGCCCCCTGCTCGACATCGAAAAGCGTGTGCTCGATGCCATGCCCCGGATCGAGCACTGGTTCCGTCATCAATGGACCGAGCACACGGTGCCCTTCTATTGCTCGGTGGATTTGCGCAACGCCGGCTTCAAGCTCGCGCCGGTGGACACCAACCTCTTCCCCGGCGGCTTCAACAACCTGAACCCGGCGTTTCTGCCCCTGTGCGTGCAGGCGGCACAGGCAGCGGTGGAAAAAATCTGCCCGCAGGCCCAGCGCTTCCTGCTGATCCCGGAGAGCCACACCCGCAACATCTACTATCTGCAGAACGTCGCCGCGCTGCGTTACATCCTGCGCCAGACCGGGCTCGATGTCCGGCTCGGCACGCTGATCCCGGAAATCACCGCGCCCACGCCCATCGATCTGCCCGACGGCGAGCGCCTGATCCTGGAACCGATCAAACGCGACGGCTTCCGCGTGAAGCTCGACGACTTCGACCCCTGCGCGGTGATCCTCAACAATGATCTCTCGGGCGGGATCCCGGAGATCCTGCGCGGCCTCGACCAGTCGGTGATTCCGCCGCTGCACGCAGGCTGGGCGACGCGCCGCAAGTCGAATCACTTCGCCGCCTACGACCAGGTGGCCACGGCCTTCGCCCAGGTGCTGGGCATCGACCCCTGGATGATCAATCCCTATTTTTCCAGCTGCGGCCAGGTCAACTTCCGCGAGCGCCTGGGCGAGGAATGCCTCGCCGCCCACGTCTCGGACATCCTCGAGCGCGTGCGACGTAAGTACCGTGAGTACGGCATCGACGCCGAACCCTTCGTGATCGTGAAGGCCGACGCCGGCACCTACGGCATGGGCATCATGACGGCGAAGAGCCCGGATGACGTGCGCGACCTCAACCGCAAGCAGCGTAACAAGATGGCGGTGATCAAGGAAGGCCAGGAAGTGAGCGACGTGCTGATCCAGGAGGGCGTGTACACCTTCGAGAGCATCAACGAGGCCGTCGCGGAACCGGTGGTGTACATGATCGATCACTACGTGGTGGGCGGTTTCTACCGCGTGCACACCGGCCGGGGCAAGGATGAGAACCTCAACGCGCCGGGCATGCACTTCGTGCCGCTCGCGTTCGAGACCGCGTGCTCGATGCCGGACTGCTTCGGTCAGCCGGATGCGCCACCCAACCGCTTCTACACCTACGGCGTGATCGCACGGCTGGCCTTGCTCGCCGCCGCCATCGAACTTGAACGCACCGACCCGTTCCATCTGCAAGCCGCGGCCTGACCCGCTGCCCCCATGCGCATCGCGATCATTCTCGACCCCCTCGAGCACATCAAGACTTACAAGGATTCCACCTTCGCGATCATGCGCGCAGCGGCGCGGCGCGGTCATGGACTGTACGTGATGGGCCAGGGCGACCTGCTGCTGGAGGCCGGGCAGGTCATCGGCCGCGCACGCAAGCTGGACATGCTCGACGATGACGCACACTGGTATGCGCTCACCGATCCGCAGGCCACGCCGCTCGCCGCATTCGACGCAGTGCTGATGCGCAAGGATCCCCCGTTCGACATGGAGTACGTGTTCTCCACCTACCTGCTGGAACTTGCCGAAGCACAGGGCGCGCGCATCTTCAACCGCCCCGCCGCGATCCGCGACTACAACGAGAAACTCGCGATCGCGCGCTTTCCCCAGTTCATGGCGCCCACCCTGGTGACCCGCGACATGGATACGATCCGCGACTTCGTCGCGGCCCAGGGTGACGCGGTGATCAAGCCGCTCGACGCCATGGGCGGCGCGAGCGTGTTTCGTGTCGCGCCCGGCGATCCGAATCTCAATGTGATTCTGGAGACCATGACCCAGCTCGGCACGCGCACGGTGATGGCCCAGCGCTTTATCCCGGAGATCGCTGCCGGCGACAAGCGTATCCTGCTCATCGACGGCGACGTGGTGCCCTATGCGCTGGCGCGCATCCCCAAGGCTGGCGAGACCCGCGGAAATCTCGCCGCCGGCGGGAAGGGTGTGGCCCAGCCGCTCTCGGCGCGCGACCGCGAGATCGCCGAAACCCTCGCGCCGGCCCTCAAGCAGGCGGGGCTGTTCCTGGCGGGACTCGACGTGATCGGCGATTATCTCACCGAGATCAACGTCACCAGTCCCACCGGCATGCAAGAGATCACAGCCCAGACCGGTTTCGACGTGGCCGCCATGTTCGTGGCCGCGCTGGAGCGGAAATGCTGAAGGGCGTATTCACGCCAGGAACACAGAGACAGGGCGAAAAGCGCCAAGCCCTCCGGACGCGCCGCGCCTCCGTGCCGCTGTGGTTCAGTGTTTTGCTTTTACTTGCCGGCTGCGGCGACGAACCGGTCTACCAGCAGCAGGCCTACGTCTTCGGCACTCTGGTGGAAGTCAGCATCCACGGCGAGCCGCAACCCAAGGCGCAGGCCGCGGCGGCGGTGCTGCAGGAATTCGACCGCCTGCACCGCATGCTGCATGCCTGGCAGCCGAGCCCGCTCACCGAGCTCAACCAGGCTTGCGCCAACGGCGAGCGTGTGGCGATCAACCCGGAGCTCGCCAACATCCTGCGCGATGCAGCAGCGTGGGCGGCCCGGTCGGATGATCTCTTCAATCCGGCCATCGGCGGGCTCGTCGCCCTGTGGGGCTTCCATTCCGACAGCTTCGAGGCGCGACTCCCCGACCCTGATGAGGTCCGTGCCTGGGTGGCGCGCAATCCACGCATGGCGGACGTCCTGATCGAGCCGGGCGGCAGCGTGCTGTGCCGCAACCGCGCAGTGCAACTGGATCTGGGCGGCTATGCCAAGGGCTTAGCCCTCGACCGCGCGCGCGACATCCTGCGCAACCATGGCATCACCAACGCGCTCGTCAACATCGGCGGCAACATCATCGCCCTGGGCAGCCGGGGCAAGCGGCCCTGGCGCGTGGGCGTGCAGCATCCACGCCGGCCCGGCGCGATCGCCGAACTGGATCTGTTCGACGGCGAAGCCATCGGCACCTCCGGCGACTACCAGCGATTCTTCGAGCTCGAGGGGCGCCGCTACGCGCACATCATCGACCCGCGCACCGGGCAGCCCGCTCAGGGCACCCAGGCCGTCACGGTACTGGTCCCGCCAGGACCCCAGGCCGGGGTGCTGTCCGACGTCGCCTCCAAGCCGGCCTTCGTCGCCGGTGCAACCGAATGGCAGGTGGTCCTGTCCAAACTGGGGGTCACCGCGGCAATGCGGGTGGACGAAACCGGTAAAATAAGCATGACGGAAGCCATGAAGCAGCGCGCCAGGCTGGTGCAGTAGAGCGCGCGCAAAATCGGCGGGCAGAAAGGACATCCCATCATGATTGGCATTTTGATCGTCGCCCACGGCACGCTGGGCGAGAGTCTCATCCATTGCGTGAGCCACGTCTTCGGCGCGCGGCCACCAAAGATCCGGCAGCTCGGTGTCACCGTGCATGACAAGCCCGACGCCCTGCTGCCGCAGGCCCGCGAACTGATCAAGCAGCTCGACCAGGGGGACGGGGTGCTCATCCTCAGCGACATCTACGGCGCCACGCCGTGCAACATCGCCTGCCAGCTGCTGGAGCCGGGGCGGGTGGAGGTGGTCGCGGGCGTCAACCTGCCCATGCTGGTGCGTGCCCTGACTTACCGCAACGAACCCCTCGCCGCCGTGGTGGAAAAGGCGATCAGCGGCGCGCGCGAAGGCATCGTGGAGGTGTCCAAGGAATCCTGCCGTGTTGCAGCAGGACGTTGAGATCGTCAACAAGCTCGGCCTGCACGCGCGCGCCTCGGCAAAGCTCTCACAGCTCGCGGGTCAGTACGCTTGCGACGTGTGGCTGTCACGCGGGGCCACCCGCGTCAACGCCAAGAGCATCATGGGCGTGATGATGCTCGCCGCGGCCAAGGGCAGCGTGATCCGCATCGAAACCGACGGCCCCGACGAGGCCGCGGCGATGCAGGCGCTGCAAACATTGATCCGGGACAAATTCGGCGAGGGCGAATGAGTTTCACCATGCACGGCGTCGCCGTTTCCGGCGGCATCGCTATCGGCTTCGCGCACCTGGTCTCCCATGCCACCCTCGAGGTGCCCCACTACGCGCTGCCCAAGCATCTGCTCCCCGACGAGATCAAGCGCTTCCAGGCCGCGATCGAGGCGACCCGCAGGGAAATGGAAGCGATGCGCGCGCAGATTCCGGCCAACGCCCCACCGGAGGTGGAGGCCTTTCTCGACGTGCACCTGATGATCCTCAACGATTCGGCGATCTCCAAGGTGCCCAAGCAGCTGATCGAAGCACAGCAATGCAACGCCGAATGGGCGCTCACGCAGCAGCTGGAAAACCTCATGGATCAGTTCGAGAGCATTGCGGACCCTTATCTGCGGGAACGCAAGAACGACGTGCTCCAGGTGGCAGAACGCCTGCTCAAGGAACTGATGGGGCATCCCGGGGTGCCGGCGGAAGCGGCCACGCCGGAAGAAAACAGCATCCTGGTGGCGCACGATCTGTCGCCCGCGGACATGATCCTGTTCAAGCGCCACCAGTTCGCCGCCTTCATCACCGACGTCGGGGGCGCCACCTCGCACACGGCGATTCTCGCCCGCAGCCTGAACATTCCCTCGGTGGTGGCACTGCACCACGCGCGCCAGCTGATCCAGGAGCACGAGCTGGTGGTGGTGGACGGCGATCAGGGCGTGGTGATCGTCAATCCCGATCCCCACGTGCTGAGCGAATACCAGATCAAGCGCGACCAGTGGCAGATCGATCAGCAAAAGCTCAAGCGTCTCGCCGGGACGCAGACGCGCACCCTGGACGGCACACCGGTGGAACTGCACGCCAACATCGAGCTTCCCCAGGATGTGGCCCAGGCGCGTGACAATGGCGCCACGGGGATCGGGCTGTTCCGCAGCGAGTTCCTGTTCATGAACCGCGCCGACCTGCCGAGCGAGGACGAACAGTTCGAGGCCTATCGCGCGGTGGCGGAAGGCATGGCGGGCCACCCGGTGACGATCCGCACCCTCGATTTGGGCGCGGACAAGCAGCTCACCCAGATGGAGCATGGCCAGAGCGCCAACCCAGCCCTCGGGCTGCGCGCCATCCGCCTGTGCCTAGCGGAACCGCAGCTGTTCCACACCCAGCTGCGCGCGATCCTGCGCGCCTCCCACTACGGCCGCGTGCAGCTGCTGGTGCCGATGCTCTCCTCGCTCTCGGAGCTGGAGCAGACCCTGCATCAGGTGCGCGTGGCGAAGGAAAGCCTGGAGGCCGACGGCATCCCCTACGACCGCGCGATCAAGGTCGGGGGCATGATCGAGATCCCTGCCGCGGCGCTGATGGTGAGCGCGTTCGCGCGCAAGCTGGATTTCCTTTCCATCGGCACCAACGACCTGATCCAGTACACGCTCGCCATCGACCGCACCGACGATGCCGTGGCGCATCTCTATGATCCCCTGCACCCGGCGGTGCTGCAGCTGGTGTCACACATCATCCGCAGTGCCAACCGTGCGGGCACGCCGGTGGCGGTGTGCGGCGAGATGGGGGGCGACCCGCGGCTCACGCGCCTGCTCCTGGGCTTCGGCCTGCGAGAGTTCTCCATGCACCCGGCGCACCTGCTGGCGGTGAAGCGCCAGGTGCTGCAGGCGAACCTGCCCGCGCTCGCCCCCATCGTGTCGAAGATGCTGAAGACCGAGGAACCCGACAAGCTGCGCCTCCTGCTCGACAAGCTGAACGCGCTTTGACCGGCCGCATGGGCGTCGGGCTTTATAATTGCCCTTTTCCAACACCACCATGAAAGCTATTCTCCTCGCACTGCTAACAGGTCTCGCCTTCGTGGCCGCCGCGCAGCCGCCGCTGCCCGCACCACCGGCCCCCGATGTCGCGGCCCGCTCCTATGTGCTGCTGGACTTCCAGAGCGGGCAGGTGATCCAGTCACTCGATCCACACCGGCGCGTCGATCCGGCCTCGCTCACCAAACTCATGACCGCCTATCTCACCTTCACGGCGGTGAAGCAAGGCCGGCTCAAGCTCGACCAGACCCTGCCGGTGTCGGAGAAGGCCTGGAAGGTCGAAGGCTCGCGCATGTTCCTCGCGCCCAACATGGCACCGAAGGTGGAGGATCTGATGAAGGGCATGATCGTGCAGTCCGGCAATGATGCCTGCATCGTGCTGGCGGAGGGCATTGCCGGCAGCGAGGACGCCTTCGCCACCTTGATGAACCGGGAGGCCAAGCGGCTCGGCATGCAGAACACCCATTTCGTCAATGCCACTGGGCTGCCCCACCCGCAGCACTATTCCACCGCCCACGATCTGGCGCTGCTGGCGGCGGCCCTGATCCGCGACTTCCCCGAGTACTACCCGCTGTACTCGATGAAGGAATTCCGCTACAACAACATCACCCAGCCCAACCGCAACCGTCTCCTGTGGCAGGACCCGTACGTGGACGGCGTGAAGACCGGCTACACCGAGGCGGCGGGCTACTGCCTGATCGCGTCCGCCAAGCGGGGCGAGATGCGGCTCATTTCGGTGGTGCTGGGCACCGGCTCGGACAGCGAACGCGCGGCGGAAAGCCAGAAGCTACTCAACTACGGCTTCCAGTTCTACGAAACCTACCGTCTCTACCAGCGGGGGCAGACGGTAAGCACCCTGCCGGTGTTCAAGGGCAGCGCCAACCAGGTCAAGGCCGGCTTCGACCGGGATATCTTCCTGACCCTGCCGCGCGGGCAGTACGCACACGCCAAGGCCAGCCTCACCACGCGCCAGCCGCTGCTCGCGCCGCTTGTCGCAGGCCAGCCCGTGGGCACGGTCACCATCAGTATCGAGGGCCAGCCGCTCGCAAGCTATACCCTGCAGGCGCTGGAAAACGTCAAGGTCGCCGGGCTCTTTGGCCGCGCCTGGGATACGGTGAAGCTGTGGTTCAAATGATCTACCTCAACGGCAGTTTCATGCCCATCGACGAGGCAAAGGTGTCGGTGCTCGACCGCGGCTTCATCTTTGGGGACGGCGTGTACGAGGTGATCCCGGCCTATTCGCGCCGGCCGTTCCGGCTCGCCGAACACCTGCGCCGGCTGCAGGCAAGCCTGGATGCCATCAAGCTCGCCAATCCCCACAGCGACGCCGAATGGGCCGCGCTCATCGGCGCCCTGATCGAGGCCAACGAAGGGGAGGACCAGTACCTCTACCTGCAAGTCACCCGCGGCCCCGCCAGGCGGGACCACGCCTTCCCCAAGGAAGTCCACCCCACCGTATTCATGATGAGCTCACCGCTGCCGCCGCCGGACCCGGCGCTGAAAACCGCCGGCATCACCGCCATCACCGCGGCGGACAACCGCTGGCTGCGCTGCGACATCAAGTCCATTTCGCTGCTGCCCAACGTGCTGCTGCGGCAGCTGGCGGTGGAGGCCGGCTGCATGGAAACGGTACTGCTGCGCGACGGCTATCTCACCGAGGGCGCGGCGAGCAACATCTTCGTGGTCAAGGATGGCGTGGTGCTGGCCCCGCCCAAGAGTCACCTGATGTTGCCCGGGATCACCTACGATGTGGTGCTGGAACTCGCCGCCGCCGACGGCATGGCACACCGGGTCGCGCCAGTACCGGAGGCCACTGTGCGCAACGCCGACGAGCTGTGGCTCACCTCCTCCACCCGCGAGGTGCTGCCCATCACGCGGCTCGACGGCATGCCGGTGGGCGATGGCCGTCCCGGCCAGCTGTTCCGGCGCATGGACGCCTTGTACCAGCAGCACAAGGCCACGGCGATGCGCGGCCGATGAGCGGCGGACAGGATGCGCTGATCCCTTTCCCCAGCGCGTTCCCCATCAAGATCATGGGCGCGCGGGTGGACGGTTTCGCCGACGCCGTCATCGCAGTGGTGCTGAAGCATGCGCCGGACTATGATCCCGCGACGACCGAAATGCGGCCCAGCCGACAGGGCAATTACCTGAGCCTCACCGTCACCATCACCGCCCGCTCACAGGCGCAACTCGATGCGCTCTACCGCGAGCTGAGCAGCCACCCGATGGTAAAGATCGTGCTCTGATGCGCGCGCCGGCAATATTCGTACGCCGGCTCGGCGTAGTGGACTACGCGCCCGTCTGGCGCGAGATGCAGGCGTTCACCGCCGCACGCAGCATCGAGACCGCGGACGAACTCTGGCTGCTGGAGCACCCGCCGGTATTCACCCTGGGCCTGGCGGGCAGGCGCGAGCACATCCTGCGGCCCACCGACATCCCCATCGTCCCCATCGACCGCGGCGGCCAGGTGACCTACCACGGCCCCGGCCAGCTCGTGGCTTATCTGCTGCTGGACCTGAGGCGGCGCGGCTATGGCGTGCGCGAGCTGGTGCACCGCATGGAGCAGGCCGTGATCGACCTGCTCGCCGATTACCGGATAGAAGGCCGGCGACGCGACAAGGCGCCGGGGGTATACGTGGAAGGAAAGAAGATCGCCGCACTGGGGCTGCGCATCAAGCGCGGCATGAGCTACCACGGGCTGGCGCTCAACGTGGACATGGACCTCACGCCTTTCAGCCATATCAACCCCTGCGGGTACGAAGGACTGGAGGTGACGCAGCTGCGCGACCTGGGGGTCACGCAGGACATGGCAGACGTCGCCGAGGCGCTGCAGGCGCACCTCGTCGCGCGGCTGTGACGCCCGGGGTTCAGGTGTCCAGAGGGCTCAGCACCCCGCGCCCGCCGCGGTTGAGCACGTGGGTGTAGATCATGGTCGTCGAGACGTCCGAGTGACCCAGGAGCTCCTGCACCGTGCGGATATCATAGCCGCCTTCCAGCAGGTGCGTGGCGAAGGAATGGCGCAGGGTATGGGGCGTGACCGGCTTGGCGAGCTGCGCGCGCTGCGCCGCCCGCCGGACTGCCCGCTGCACGCGCTGCTCATCCAGGTGGTGCCGGCGCACCGCCCCAGAACGCGGGTCCACGGAAAGGCCGGCGGCCGGAAATACATACTGCCAGCCCCACTCCCTCGCCGCATTGGGATACTTCACCGCCAGGGCGTCCGGCAGCCACACCTCCCCGCGCCCCAAGGCCAGGTCGGCCTCATGCTGCGCCTTGACCACCTTCAGATGCTGCGTCAGTCGATCGACCAGACTCGCCGGCAGCATCGTCACCCGATCCTTGCCCCCCTTGCCATCGCGCACCACGATCTCACGGCGGGCGAACGCCACATCCTTCACCCGCAAACGCACACATTCCATGACCCGCATCCCCGTGCCGTACAGCAGTCGCACGACCAGATCCAGCAGCGGGTCATCCACATAACGGAAGAGCCGCTGCACCTCCTCGCGCGTCAAAACCGTCGGCAGGCGCGCCGGCTTTTTCGCCCGCGTCACCTCGTCCAGCCAGGGCAGGTCGGTGCCCAGCACCTCCTTGTACAGAAACAGCAGTGCCGACAACGCCTGCGACTGGGTGGATGCCGCCACGTTGCGCTCCACCGCCAGGGAAGTGAGAAAGGCCTCCACCTCGGCCTTGCCCATTTCAGCCGGATGGCGCTTGCCGTGGAAATAGATGTATCGTTTCACCCACTGCACATACGCCTGCTCCGTGCGCCTACTATAGTGTTTGAGACGGATGCGATCACGCAGCTGGTCCAGCAGCCTGGGGGGATGCGGATGGGGGACTGCTTCGTGGGGGGCATGGGCCATGGGTAGGCTTATCTGTCACTCTCGTTCATACGAGTCATGAGGTTATCACATCCTTGCAGTATATTCATCATGACATATAATCCTATACGTCATCATGTGACGTATAGTTTACGTTAGGCCGTTTCCGAGCATGTTCGCGTTTTCTGTCCCTCGTCGCCGTGTCGCCGAAGCCGACTTTCGCGCTCCGTCTCGGCCGCTGGAGTGGCGCTCCGTGGGGCGGTCGTCGGCAGGCTCATGCCACCGTGCTTCGTTTCGCCCTTCGGCTCCGTCGCGGGCTCGCAGGGTTTCGGGTTCCTCGTCCGCCGCAGCCGCTTTCCGCGCCGGTCGGGGGTTTCGAGCGCTGGCGCTCTTGCGGGCGTCATCGCCTAACACTGCGCTCCAGAGGGACGCTTCGCCTGCTGCGCAGGCTCGCGCCCCTGAGCTTCGACGTTAGGGTTCTCAATAAGGGAAGGAGAAGAAATGTCTTTTCTTGCAGGCTTAGTCGGGCTTCTCGGTTTGCTGTTTCTTTTGATCGCTATCATTGGTGTCGTTGCGCCATCTCTGTTTAAAAACAAAAAGACAGGAGAAACCCCTAAACGAAGCGAATTGCTAATTGGCGGTGTAGTGGCATCTGTTATCGCATTTGTTATTTCTGGGTGGTTGGCGCCTACTACCGAGCCGCAGAAACATAGTCAAGACAATGATAAGGTAGCTAAGGAGGCAGCCGAAGTTAGAGAAAAGATTGAAACTGCAAAACCAGCTTCTTCTCAGCCAAACAAAACATTAGGTATATCACCAGAAGAATTCCGTCGCTCCTATAACCAAATCATTGCCAAAATCGATACAGATTACAAAATGGCTGAATTGGATATTGAACAGGGAGAAGTCAATAACACATTTAAGCGCATGCTATCAAAAAATGTTGGAATCATAGGTTCGGTCAATAAAAGCGATGGCTCGCTTAGAGAATTGATGGTAATTATGTCAGGAAGCAACTCGCCAACCGACAACCTCATGTCAATGTCTGTAATTCTTGCCGCGACTCAAGCGCTTAATACCGATATTGAAAAGGAGAAAAACTCCAAGGTTGTAATGGATATGGTCAAACAAGCCATGGACAACATAAAGACTGGAAAGTCAGTAGAGCGTAAGCTCGGAAAGCTTGTGTATACAGCATCAGCAAGTGAGTTTACCGGCCTCATGTTTGCAATTAGTCAACCCTAACAAACGCTTCGAGAGGGACGCTTCGCCAGCAAACTTCGCTTGCTATCTCCGCGCCCCTCAAGCTGCACGTTGGGCCTCAAGACAAGGACACCTATGAGCACGACTGAAAAGAATGCCGCACTTGCAAAAGTCGCGAATGGAGCAAGCGTAACCTCAGCGGGGAACGCCAAGGTGCGAATTGGGAAGTCTGTTGTTCACGTTCGTTTTTGCTCACGCAACCTGAGTGCACCAGACAAATTCAAGTTCAATATCAACCCCAATACGCTCAGCGCTGACTATGAACTCTGGGTGTGCGGTAGTGCTGCGCTCTATTACTTAATGCCAATCGCGTTTGTGCGTGGTATTTACGATAACCCAGACACCTACATCGACCGAATGCACCCCGAAATTCGGGTTGTCTCCGTTGACGCAAATGCACACACCGTTACTTACGCAGCTGGCGGTGTCAGCAGTAGCTTGCGAGCCTATCTTTGCGCCACTCTTTGAGGCCCAACAAACGCTTCGAGTGGGACGCTCCGCCAGCAAGCTTCGCTTGCTGTCTCCGCGCCCCTCAAGCGAAACGTTAGGTGGCACCCTCATCCATGCCACGATGTCATCCCGATTCACGTCGCGGAACTCTTTGCTCCACTCGGCGGCTTGCCCGCTCGTGGTCTTGGCGTACCACATGCCGACTTCGATGTTCCCTTTGCTGTCCCGTACCACATACAGCCCTTCGGTGCTCGGGTCTTCGCCTTCTTGCCAGCCACTGCCTTTTCTGGCGAAGTCAAAACCATCATTCCACGCTTTGGCGATGGCCTGCTGTATAGATTGGTTGTTTCCTGCTAAACAGCCACCTAACCCGCCGGTCAACACGGACTGGCCGCAAGCGGCGTTGCTGTCATTCGTGGTTGCATCCATCTTCATCTCTCCTGTTTCGGTTCGTGGGCGGCCAGCCGGTTACCTCTGCGTTAGGCTTTTGATCGAACATGGACGCACAAAAAGACTACTACGCTGTGCTAGGTGTGTTACCCACCGCTGAAGACGTGGTAATTCGTGCCGCATACAAAGCGCTCGCACAACGCTACCACCCCGATCGTTTCAAGGGCTCTCCCGCAGAAGCAAATCGCCTGATGGCAGAATTGAATGAGGCATACTCGATTCTCTCCGATCATGCCAAGCGACAGGAATACGATAGTCTTCGCGGCACAAGCACTCAGTCTGGGGATTCCTATTTCGGTGGTGGAGCTGATGATGCACCACCGACATATGATCCGCTTGAACGAGATTGGCTAATTGCATCCAAGTTCTACACCGACCTTCCGGACATTGAAGCGCGCTTAGCCAAGATTTCCTGGCGTCTCGCATATTCATTCCGCGCCTACCTTATGGAGGAAAAAGCATTTGAATCTCGGCAGCAGGTTGCCCAGTCCCTAGAGCGACAATTTCTTGAACTGTATTTCGGAACCAATCCAACCATTGTCGCCTTTGCAAAACAGCTTATCTCTGCCGGTCAAAAGCCTGCAGCCAAAGCGTTAAATGAAGCCATTCGAATTCTTGGTAGCAAGGTAGACCCAGATCGTATCATTGCCCAACTAACCACCGAGTTTGATTTAGATGGAGCGAAAGCTCGTGCTGATAAAGCAAGGGCACGAGCAAATGGGAAAATGGTTGTGAAGATCTGTCCAAGCTGCCGTTCAACCAACGACGAATCAAACTCCGTATGCTCACGGTGTGGCACTCTATTGGCGGCGTGAGCCCGCCTAACAAACGCTTCGAGAGGGACTGGTCAAAAGCGGGCTTCGCCCGCTTCTGCCCAGCCCCTCAAGCTGCACGTTAGGAGCTACTACTCATGCGAACAATTGCCGCAATTTCTCTTGCCGTGCTACTCCTTGCTGGCTGCGCCACAACTTACCAGCC
>FWPV01000962.1_pt1 | contig 84902 bp, 70 predicted proteins | sample 2228371 | NCBI WGS metagenome assembly FWPV01 (sample SAMEA103939776, study PRJEB20133) | metagenome
TTTGCCCATTTTTACGAGGCCATGGGCTACCTCGACACGCCGTACTGCCTTCAAGAGCCCCTGTCGAAACCGGAACGCCCCCAGGCAAATAGTTATTGTAGCAGGTTTTTGGCTTCTTGAGTAGGCTAGGGCCATGAGCAAGATAGACCCCACCCGGCTCGAGCGCGAAACCCTGGTCAAGACCCTGGGCATCCAGATTCTCGAGGCATCCCCTCAAAAGGTGGTGGCCGAGATGGAGGTAACCCCTCGGCTGCACCAGCCCTTTGGCTATCTGCATGGCGGGGCCTCGGTGGCACTGGCCGAGACCGTCGCCAGTATTGGCGCTTACCTGGCAGCACCAGAGGGCTATACCAGCTTCGGGCTGGAAATCAACGCCAACCACCTGCGCTCCATGCAGTCCGGCAAAGTGACGGCTACCGGAACGCCCCTTCACTCGGGGCGCACCACCGCTGTCTGGAGCATCGAAATCAGAGATGAGCAGGGACGTCTGGTCTGCATTTCGCGCTGTACGCTGGCCATTACGCCCATGCGTAAGGATTGACAAACGGGGACAAACGCCTTTACACTCCCTGCATATGCAGACCTCGAGGGGTTTCGCAAGCCAAATTGCCCGCTTTTTTGGGTATTTTTATTGGCCTGGCATCCCCGTGAGGCTCGCATAGTGGTTTAACACGCATCCGTGCTTCCGGGGAACGCAAACCCCGGAAGTTTTTTTGCGTGGAAGGAGCGAGGCAATGCTAATCATTCTGAAACACGGCGCAGGTTCGGCAGAAATTGAGTCGGTCATACGGGAAGTGGAGCGGGTCGGCTACCGGGCCCATGTGTCCGAGGGCGAGCACACCACCCTGATTGGGGCCATTGGCAAGGGCCCCACCCCGGAGCTGATTGAGCACTTCCGGGCGCTTTCTGCTGTACAGGACGTAATCCCCATCTCCAAGCCCTACAAGTTGGCCTCGCTCGAGGTCTCCCCCAAACCCACCGTGCTGCGCTGGAACACCGGTGCTACCGGCGGCGGCGAGGTGCTGATTGCCGCCGGGCCTTGCGGGGTGGAGAGCCTCGAGCAAACCCTTACCGCTGCCCGCTATGTCAAAAAGCACGGCGCCCAGATGCTCCGGGGCGGCGCTTTCAAACCCCGCACCTCGCCCTATAGCTTTCAGGGGATGGGCCAGGAGGGGCTGGAGATTCTGGCCCAGGCCCGCCGCGAGACCGGCCTGCCCATCGTGACCGAAGTGGTCTCGCCCGAGCAGGTAGACCTGGTGGCTGCTTACGCCGATGTGCTGCAAATAGGGGCCCGCAACGCGCAAAACTTCGCCCTGCTGCAAGCGGCAGGCAAGTCGGGCCGGGCCGTCATGCTCAAGCGGGGGATGAGCATGACCCTGGAGGAGTTATTGATGTCGGCGGAGTACGTGCTGGCCCAGGGCAACATGAAGGTCATTCTGGTGGAACGGGGCATCCGCACCTTCGAAAAGTCCACCCGCTTCACCCTGGATGTCTCGGCGGTGCCGGTGCTCAAGAGCTGGACGCACCTGCCGGTCTGGATAGACCCCTCCCATGCCGCCGGCAAGCGCGACTGGGTGACCTCTTTGGCGCTGGCAGGCCTGGCCGCCGGGGCGGATGGCCTGATTGTGGAGACCCACCCCGAACCCGAAAAGGCCCAGTCCGACGCCGCCCAGCAGCTAACCGAGGCCCAGTTTGCCGATATGATGGGCAAGGTTAGGGCCCTTCTGCCTGCGCTGGGCCGCAAGCTCGCAAGGGAACTCGAGCCCGCCTGAGCCGTTGCCATAAGCGATTAAGTTGCGCCCGTATAAGGTCTAGAGATGAATCCAGGCTGCGCTAGAAAATCATGCTCCGGGCGCAATACCCGAATAATTTTCGATCATGCCTTTATCCAAAACATGGGCGGGAGGCACTTAGCCCATAGCCCTCTGACCCTGGACTTCGAACCCTCGACTCTAGACGACCTTCGACCCTCGACCTGTGACCTCTTTATGATGAAGCCCCTCTTTGGCAAAGTCGGCATTTTTGGGATTGGCCTTCTGGGCGGCAGCGTGGCCCTGGGCCTGCGCGAGCGCTTCCTGGCCGAGGAGATTCACGCCTACGACCCCAATCCAGGGGCGCTCGAGGATGCCCTGGCTCTGCAAGTAGTGGATCGGGTACACCCGTCCCTGGGGAGCTGGATTGGGGAGCTGGACCTAGGGGTGCTGGCCGCCCCGATGGGGGTGCTGGTGAGCGAGGGCCAGAAGCTCTCACAGTTCTCCGCACCGCACACCCTCTGGACCGATGTGGGCAGCGTCAAAAGCCCGGTGGTGGCAGCGCTCACAGGGGTATTGCCCAACTTTGTGGGTTCGCACCCCATGGCGGGCAGCGAAAAGGCAGGCGTCGAGGCCGCTCACGCCGGGCTCCTGCAAAACGCAGTCTGGGTGATTACGCCGACGCCAGACACTAGCCCAAAGGCGCTTTCCACCCTGCACAATCTGGTACAAAACCTGGGGGCCTATCCCCTGGAAATCTCCCCCGAGCTACACGACCGGCTGGTAGCCCGCATTTCCCATCTGCCTTATCTGCTGGCGGTGGGTTTGAACCGACTGGTGGCCCAGGACCCCCAGCAAGACCTGCTAATGTTTCTGGCTGCCGGGGGCTTCCGCGACCTGACTCGAGTGGCCTCGGGCTCCCCTCGCATGAGCCGCGATATGGTGGTAGCCAACAAAGCGGCCCTGCGGGAGGCCATCGAGGATCTGCGAGCGGTGATGCTGGAGCTGGAAAACCTGCTCGAGGCCCCCGAGAACCTGCTCGAGGTGGCCCAGGAAGCCAAACGCACCCGTGATTCGCTGCCCATCGTTAAGCGCAGCCTATTGCCGGTGATGAACGAACTGGTGGTACAGGTTCCCGACAAACCCGGACAGATTGCCGCCGTCTCCACAGCCCTGGGGAAGGCCGGGGTCAACATCAAAAACTTCGAGGTGCTGGCCATCCGCGACGAAGGAGGCGCCATCCGGATGGGCTTTGCCACCCCCGACGAGCGTGAGCAGGCCCGACATATTCTGGAGGGTATCGGCTACCGGGTGCGTTGAGATTGGCCCCTTGATGCCTTTTCACTGGGGCACAAAGTCGTGAATGACCAGTTCAGCCGGGCAGGCTACCCGTATGGGTGCGGTGGACAAACCCAGGCCCCTCGAGATAAAAGCCGGAACGGGGTCGTCTACCCAGCCCCCGGCAAATTGCTGGCCATAGACCGAGGACGTGAAGGTAGGGCCATACCAGGGCAGCACCACCTGTCCCCCGTGCGTGTGGCCACACAGGGTAAGGTCCACGATCCGGGGCACCTGGTACAGATAGTCCGGGTTGTGGCAAATAAGCAAACAAGCTGACGCAGACTGGTGCTTGGCAAGGGCTTTCTCAATATCGGGTTCGCCGTGCCACCAGTCCTCCACGCCTGCCAGATACAGGTCTTCCCGGAGTTGAACACCTTCGTTGTGCAGAAATCGAACGCCCTGTTGATTGAACGCTTCCTCCAGCTCCAGCGGGGGCAGCATGGGCACCCTGGGTGGGCTCGAGCTGGACTTATTAGAAGTTACCCGTTCCGGGTACCTGGGCTGGTAGTGGTTATAGCGATAGTCGTGGTTGCCCCAGACCGCCCAGACGCCCAGGGGGGCCTGAAGCTTTCTCAGTTCTGGCAGGGTGGGTAGCACCTGGTGTTTTCGCCCGGAGTCGGTCAGGTCGCCGGTAATCACAATCAGGTCGGGTTGCTCCGCCAGAGTGGCCTCCACCCAGCGGCGCACAGAACCCTGGCGTATGAAAAACCCGATAGATAGGTCAGAAAGATGAGCAACCCGCAAGGGGGCCTGCAAGCCCCTCAAGGGGCGCCGGAAATGCTGGACCGTAAAGGTGTAGCTGAAAATCACACAGTTATCCTAACCGAAAGCTCTAGCCCTCCGGAATGAAGTCAAACACCACCAGTTCGGCGGGTGCGTTGATGCGCAATGGAAGCACCGTCATGCCCAGCCCCCGCGTGACAAACCCCGCAACCGGGGGCGAGGCGGGGCTGTAGCCGGGGCTGTACCACCCCCCAAGGTAGCTTTGACCGTAATACGAAGGCGTCCAGGGCGCGCCCACACCAGGCAGATAGACCTGACCCCCGTGGGTATGACCGCTTAAGACCAAAGACACCGGCAAACCCTGGTAAAAGTCCCAGAAGTCAGGGTTGTGAGCCAGAGCCAGGCTGGCCTTTCCGGCTCGGTAGTCTGCGAGAGAAACCTTGGGGTTGGCTTCCTCTGCCCAGTAGTCGTCTACTCCGCTCAGGTAAAGGTCGTCTCGCACCCATAGGCCCTGGTTGGACAAGACTTCAATTCCTCTTTTGGGCAAACGCTGGCCCAGATAACGCTTGACATTGGGCAGTCCGTTGTCGTGGTTACCCCAGATTGCGTAGACCCCCAGTGGCGCACGAAGCTCCCCCAGCGCGGTCAGTAAGTCGTCCAGGTTAGGTGTAGTCGCCCGATAGATACCCTTGAGCCAGTCAAGGCGCAGACCCGACTCTATCTGGTCGCCTGTGATGACGATCAGGTCGGGTTTCTCGGCATTGGCCGCCTTCACCCAGGCCTGCACCGAGGCAGCATGAACCCAGGGGCCGTAGTGAAGGTCGCTGAGCTGAACCACCCGCAGCGGACGATCCAGACCCCGCAAAACCCGCCGGTAGCGATTGATTTGAAACTGGTAGGCACCACCCACCGCCAGCCCCCCTGCACCCACAACCCCCAGACCAGCCAGGGCCAGCAGGGAAAGCAAACGACGACGGGTCAGCATCGCGCCTAAGTGTACGCCCTGAGAGGGCCCCCGGATGCCCATTTCAAACAGTTGAAGCCTTTACACGGGCACTCGAGGTTCGATACCGGAAAGACGGTTTTCAAAGCTTACCTCAGGGGTCGGGTTGATTCGTCGCTATTCGGCATCTGCTAAACCGAGTCTGTTACGACTGTATTCGATGACCCTGAACGCACACAGGGACGAAAACAAGGCTGTAGGCGGATGAATCGCTGGTAATACCGAATCTGCTCAGAAGTGACCCAAAAGCGATATAAGAGACCCTCGGACGCGCCCCCCTGGCGCGGCAAGTGAGGGCGCGTTTAGCGCCGCTCACGCGCAGAGTTGGTATAAACTGAACCTCGAGCCCCCCAGGCAATACCTCAAGCAAAATCATCCCACAACAGCCACTATCCCTTGTTTTTCTTTTTCTCTTCACGCTCGAGTCGGCGGCGTTCGGCGCGGCTCAGGCCGGAATAGGCCGAGGCTGCCTTTTGCTGACGCCGCACCGTGAAGGGGTCAAAGTTACCCTGGGCGGGCGCTGCGTCGGCCTCGGAGCCACTGTACTCAACCCCCTGGGCTACGGGAGCCGGAACGGGTTGCTGGTTGACCTCTACCTGGAGGCGGAACAAGAACTTTGTCACTTCGCTCTTGATGCCCCCGATCATCTCGTTGAAGAAGCGGGTACCCTCGAGCTTGTACTCCTGGAAGGGGTCGCGCTGGCCGTAACCGCGCAGGAAGATGCCCTGCTTGAGCACATCCATGCTGTGCAGGTGTTCTTTCCAGGCGTTATCCACTACCTGCAGGGTCACGAAGCGCTCCACCGCCCGCATCAGGTTGGGGCCTTGCCGGTTGAGCTCGGTCTCGCGGGCTTCATAGGCAGCCCGGGCTGCCTCGACAAGCTTTTCAATACCCTCCTCGGCCTTTAGCTTGCGCAGGCTGTCGAAGTCGAAGTCCTTGAGGGGCGGAATGTAGTCCACCAGGCTCGAGCGCAAGCCTTCGATGTCCCAGTCGTCCGGGTGTTGCTGGGGGTTGAGGTAGTTGGCGGCGACCCCATCCACGGTGTCCTCCACCATGGCTAGAGCCCCCTCCCGCACAACATCGTCAGTTCCCAGCAGCACGTTGCGGCGCTGGGCGTAGACCACCTCGCGCTGACGGGCCATCACCTCGTCGAGGCGCAGGAGTTGCTTGCGGGTATCAAAGTGGCGATCCTCTACGCGCTTCTGGGCCCGCTCAATCGAGCGCGTGACCATCTGATTTTCGATGGGCTCGGAGTCGTCAAAGCCCATGCGGTCAAGCATCCCCACAATGCGCTCGGAGGCAAACAGGCGCATCAGGTCGTCGTCAAAAGAGACATAGAAGCGGCTGCTGCCGGGGTCTCCCTGGCGGCCCGAACGCCCCCGCAACTGGTTGTCAATGCGGCGCGACTCGTGGCGCTCGGTGCCGATGATGTGCAGCCCACCCAGTTCCTTGACCCGCACCTCGTCGGCGGCACAGGTATCGCGCAGGCGGCGGATTTCGTCAATCACCGACTGGCGTATACCGATTTCGGCAGCCAGTTTGAGGGCCTCCTCCTCGGCCCCCTGCACCAGTTTCTTGATGAACAGCTCGATGCGCCACTCGGAGCGGGGCTCCAAGCCCTCCTTCCGCAGCAGGTCGGCTGCCAGGTACTCGGCATTACCCCCCAGCTTGATGTCGGTGCCGCGCCCGGCCATGTTGGTCGAGATGGTAATGGTCTTGCTGCGGCCCGCCTGGGCCACGATTTCCGATTCTTTTTCGTGGTATTTGGCGTTCAGAACCTGGTGCGGGATGCCCTTGCGGATCAGTTCCAGGGTGTGCACGGCTTTTTTGAGATAGTCCCAGGCCACCCGAATGTTGCCCTTGGGGGGGATGGTGGACTCGTACTGTTCAAGCTCGCTGTCGCGCAGCGAGCCGGGGCGCTCGAGGGCCTTCTTAAGCCGATCCCACTCCGGGCCGCTTTGCTTCTCGATGGCTTTGGCCATGAGCTGGGCCCGGGCCTCCAGGCGTGGCAGGAAGTGCCGGGGTTCTTTGAGCATGGCTGAGAGCCGCTCGGACTTCTCCACCGAGATGGTGCCCACCAGCACCGGTTGGCCTTTCTCGTACTTCTCGGCAATCTCTTCCACCACCGCAAAGAACTTGCCCTTCTCCGAGCGATAGACCACATCGGGGGCATCCTGGCGAATGACCGGTCGGTTGGTGGGGATGGTAAGCACATCCATCGCGTAGATTTCCTGGAACTCCTTCTCCTCGGTCTTGGCCGTGCCGGTCATGCCGGCAGTCTTCTCGAAGAGGCGGAAAAAGTTCTGGTAGGTCACGGTGGCCAGGGTCTGGTTTTCCCGCTCAATTTTGACCCCTTCTTTGGCCTCGATGGCCTGGTGCAGCCCCTCGCCGAAACGCCGTCCCGGCTGGAGGCGGCCCGTAAACTCGTCCACAATGATGACCTGACCATCCTGCACGATGTACTCGCGGTCAATGAAGTAAAGCTCCTTGGCCCGGATGGCCTGGGTAAGCATGTGGGCCAGTTCCATGTTCTCGGTGTTGAACAGACCCTCGACCCCCAGCATCTTCTCGGCTTTGGCGATACCTTGCAGGGTCAGGTGCACGGCTTTTTGCTTCTCTTCGATGGTGTAGTCGCCGGTAGGGTCGCCCTTGGTACCTACCGGGGGCTTTTCCCCGCGCTCGAGTTTCTTGACAATCTCGGCCATCCGGTAGTACATGTCGGTGGCTTTTTCAGCAGGGCCACTGATGATGAGCGGGGTGCGGGCCTCGTCCACCAGGATCGAGTCCACCTCGTCGATGATGGCGTAGTGTAAGGGAGTGTCGTGGCGCAGCACGAGTTGTTCGGGGGCCACGGCCATGTTGTCGCGCAGGTAGTCGAAGCCTAGCTCACTGTTAGTCACGTAGGTCACGTCACACAGATAGGCCCGGCGGCGCTCCTCGGGGGTGGAATGGTTCTGCACCACACCCACCGTCAGGCCCAGGCCCTTGTAGATGGGCCCCATCCAGTCAGCATCGCGCCGTGCCAGGTAATCGTTGACCGTAACCAGGTGTACGCCCTTGCCCGCAATCGCATTGAGCGTAACGGCCAGCGTGGCCACCAGGGTTTTGCCCTCCCCGGTCTTCATCTCGGCAATCTTGCCCTCGTGCAGAACGGCCCCCCCAATGAGCTGCACATCATAGTGACGCAGACCCAGGAAGCGTTTAGAGGATTCACGGGTCAGAGCGAAGGCACGGGGCAGCAACTCATCCAGATCACTTCCTTTCTGGTAGGCCTCCCGCAACCTGGCGTACTCGGCAGCCAGGTCGTCAATGCGAGAAACTTCGTCCTCGAGGGCATTCACAGGGGCCACCACTTCTTTCCAGTAGCGGGCCACCTTGCGTTCGTTGTTATCCAGCAGCTTATTAATCCAGGCCAACATAACCAAACGCGATTGTACCCTGTCTGCATGAGAATGAATGGGGTATTTGGGTACTTTATCCTGACATGGCTACTTAAAACGCGGTTCCCCTACCCGGCGCGACCAAAAGCACTGTTTGGTGCAAACGCTTGGTGCAATCATCAGGGTATTTGGAGCAAGCTCATGGAGCAAGCTCTCGAGGGCGGCCCCCCTCATGAACCACATAGCCAGGTTCTAACGTTTTACTGACGGGATTTTTATACACTTTTGACATGTTGCGAATTCTGTTTGTGCTATTTGTGCTGGGCAGCCCAGCCCAGGCTAACCTTTGCGACCAACCCTTTTCACCGACCAGGCCAGGCTGGGAATGGCAGTACCGGGTTACCGGTGAACGCTCCAGTACTTATTCAATCCGCAAGACCAACATCACCGATGGCGGCTTTACCCAGGTTCGCCAGAACGCCGGTGGCCGGGAGGAGCTGAAATATCGCTGTACGCTTGAAGGCGTCTTTCCGATTGATTTCGGGGGCAGTGGGAGCAACCGGGTCGAGGCGGGCGGGCAGCCGGTCAGCTACGACCTGGATGTAGTCAAGATAACGGGCGTGGCCATACCCGACTACGACACCTGGGCAGTGGGCAATAGCTGGAAGCTGGTGATAGAGGTGCGGGGAACCGGCCAGCAGGGGCCTTTGCGCTTCAATATCAGCGGTACCCTCGAGACCACCTACCGGGTGGTCGCCCAGGAAAACATCACCACCCCTGCGGGTCGTTTTGTAGCCTACAAACTCCAGACCACCTTTACCACCCGAATGCGGGCCAACGCAGGCCCCATCAACATCCCCTTCAACTTCGAAAGCCAGGGCACTAGCTGGTATGCCGAAAATGTGGGACTGGTCAAAAGCATTCAGAAAACCCGCGACGGCGAAAACGTAACCGAGCTGATTGGTTTGCGAAAGTAGGGTTCAAGGAGCACGGTTTAGGGGCAGGTAGGCCGCCGCCGGAAGATTGAGCTGGTTTGGCGGATTCTGCCCCTGGGTACGCCAGGCGGCCAGGGCAATCATGGCCCCGTTGTCGGTAGCCAGACCCTTTGGGGGCAAGAGTAGCCGGAGGCCCGCCGCCTGCAAGTAAGCCCTGAGCGCTGCATTTTGCGCTACCCCGCCGGTCACCAGAAGGGTTGTGAGGCCGGTGTGCTGGGCCGCACGGGTCACCACCTGAGCAATATGCTCCACCGCTACCTGCTGGAATCGGGCGGCAATGTCGGCGGGCGCATAGCCCTTTTCAATAGCCCTGGCCACGGCAGTTTTAAGGCCCGAAAAACTGAAGGCAAAGCCTTCCTGGCCCTGGAGCGGAACCCCCAGGGGCACTTTATGGGCATCTCCGTGTTGGGCCAGTTTTTCGATTTCGGGCCCCCCAGGGTAGCCCAGGCCTAGCAGGCGGGCCGACTTGTCGAAAGCCTCGCCAGCAGCATCGTCCAGGGTAGCCCCAATCAGCTGGTATTCACCCCAGTTTCGAACCTCGAAGAGATGGGTATGCCCACCCGAGGCAATCAGGGCTAAAAAGGGCGGTTCTATCTCGGGGTGCTCGGCCAGGGCCGCGTAGATGTGGCCCTCGAGGTGATGCACCGCCACAAAGGGCTTGCCCAGGGCAAAAGCCAGCCCTTTACCGTAGGTATAGCCCACCAGGAGGGCCCCAATCAGGCCCGGCCCCCGGGTGGCCGCAATCAGGTCAAGGTCGGCAACTTCAATTCCCCCCTCCAATAGTGCCTGCTGTACCAGGCCGTCAATCACCTGGGTATGCTCGCGGGAGGCCAGCTCGGGCACCACCCCCCCATAGCGCTGGTGCAGGAGGGTTTGGGAGGCCACAAGGTTAACCACCACTGTTCCATCGCGCACCAGGCCCACGCCGGTATCGTCGCAGGAGGTGTCTATGCCCAGAATCCACACAGCCCGATTTTCCTTGCCAAAACCTTCGGGGTCAAGCTAAAAACCCAATTGCGGCTTGGAGCCTGCCTGCGAGCCAAATGCTGCGGGTAGTATGAGCATGTGAGTGATGCTCGAGTTCAACTTTCGGCCCTGCAAACTACACTTTCGCAGGTTTTGTTTGGGCAAGAGCAGGTCATCCGCGAGCTCTTGGCCTCGGCGGTAGCGGGCGGGCACGCACTTCTGGAGGGGCTACCGGGGCTGGGCAAAACCCTGCTGGCTAAAGCCTTTGCCGAGGCCAGCGGGCTCTCCTACCGCCGGATCCAGTTCACCCCAGACCTGCTACCCGCAGACGTAACCGGAACCGAAATCCTGGAAGAGGGACAGTTCGTCTTTCGACAGGGGCCCATTTTTGCCCAGGTGGTGCTGGCCGATGAGATCAACCGGGCCACCCCCAAAACCCAGTCGGCGCTGCTGGAAGCCATGCAGGAGCGCGGGGTAACCGTGGGCGGCGCCCGCTATGCCCTGCCTGAGCCTTTTATCGTGCTGGCCACACAGAACCCACTGGAACTCGAGGGCACCTACCCCCTTCCGGAGGCGCAGTTAGACCGTTTTATGTCGAAAATTACCGTGCAAGCGCCACCCAGGGCCACCTGGATCAAAATCCTCTCCGAAGAGCCTGCCAGCCCGGAGCCGGTGGCCGGGCTGGATTTGCTCCAGGCCCGTGCCGAATCGCGGCAGGTGGTGGTGAGTACGGCGGCGCTCGAGGCCATCGCCAACACTGCCCAGCTTGCCAGCGAAGAGAAGCACCTTCGCATGGGGCTCTCGCCCCGTGGAGCCAAGGCCTGGCTGAACCTGGCCAAAGCCCTGGCCTACCTTGCGGGTCGCGCTCACCTCGACTGGGACGACCTGCGCAGCGCGGCCATACCCGCCCTCTCGCATCGGCTGCTCCTGACCGAAGAGGCCCAGTTCGAGGGCGTTCAAGTGGCCCAGATTGTGCAGGACCTGTTGCGCCGCACTATGGCAAAGTAGCTGCCCTATTTAGGGAGGCGCTCGAGTACTTTTTTAGGCATCTTACAGACCATGGTGTAGGCCGGGTCGAAGACGTTGCCCAGGTCGTAGCGCACACACTGGCCCATCAGTTGCGAGGCGCTCTGGATGTCCAGGCCGTACTGGGCGGTGAGCCAGCGCAACATCTCGCTGGTGGCGTGCTGCACACACTGGTCGAGGGGCCGGGCGTTGCCCACCGTAAAGATGTACTCGGCGTCTTCTCCTCTGGGCCACTGGATGGTCTGACCTTTGATGAGATCAACCGTGAACGCGACGTCCATGGAAATCTCGATGCCGGTTCCGGCAATTTCGCCATCTCCCTGCAAAGCGTGTCCATCGCCCAGGAAAAAAAGCGCTCCTTCGACCAGCACTGGAAAATAAACCGTGACCCCTTCTTTGAAACCACGGTAGTCCATGTTGCCCCCGTGCGGGCCGGAGGTTGCGGTGGAGATGGCCTCACCCCGGCTGGGCGCTACCCCAAAGCAACCCAGCATGGGCTCCAGGGCGAGCTCGAGGCCCTCTAGCGGCCCTGCGGGCGAACGCAGGCGAGCGGTGTTGGCCTGCAAATCAACTTCCCAGTCCAGCCAGCGCTGGGAGCCTCTGGCCTGGGCCAGCAGGGGCACATCGTCGGGGTCTACCACGTTGGAGGCCAACACCACCCCCGACCAGCCGCTGGTGCGGTTGGGCCTGAGCTTCTCCAGCCTGACTACCAGCGTATCGCCCACCTGCGCCCCTTCGACAAAAAAAGGCCCGGTCATGGGGTTGCCACGGGGAGTAACCTGCTGCAAATGCTGATCCAGGCCGCCCGCATCTACACAGGTGGCCATTACCGTGTCACCAGGGGCAATTTTGAGCACCGGTGGATGGGAGCCGAGGGTGTGGTGGTAGTGGGTGGGCTCGAAGGTATGGGTTGGCATGGCTCCCCCAGCATACGCATTCTCCCAGCGCTTACAAGCGACCCTGGACAGGTTTTGCCGCAGGCTCGCCTCGAGGCCCAGGTCTTGAGCCGGGATGCCTCCGGCCTCAGGTTGTGGGCACTAAACCAGCCCGACTTCATCACGCGTAAGGCGGGTTCGCATTGCTCCCCGAGTAGTGGGTAACATAGCAGCATGTCGAACCGCTACATAGGCCAACCCATGAAGCGCCTCGAGGATGGCAAGCTCATCCGGGGACAGGGACAGTACCTTGCCGACTTACCCACCGAAAATCTGCTGCACATGGTGCTGGTGCGAAGCCCCTACGCCCATGCCCGCCTGGGCCAGATTGACGCCTCCGAGGCCCTGCAAGTTCCGGGGGTGGTGGCCGTGTACACCTCCGGCGACCTTCGGCAATTGTTCGCCCCGGCTTCGGGGGGACGGGACACCAAAGTAGCCCCCCACCCGGTTCTGGCGCGGGATGTGGTGCGCTATGTGGGCGAGCCTGTAGCGGCTATCGTGGCCACCTCAGCTGCTGCCGCCGAGGATGCCCTGCTGCACGTGCAGGTGGACTATGAACCCCTGCCTGCCTATCCTGCTCCGTTAGCGGCGCTGCAGGCTGAACCCATCCACCCCGAGTTGGGAACCAACATTGCACTGCAACGCACCACTTCCTCAGGCAGCGTGGCCGAGGCATTCCAGAAGGCCCACAAGGTGGTACGGGCCCATCTGTTGCAGCAGCGGGTTGCTCCGGCCTCGATGGAGCCTCGAGGCATCCTGGCAAGCTGGGACGGCATCCGCGAAGCCCTGACGGTCTGGTCGAGCACCCAGATGCCCCACGATCTGCGCAGCGCCATTGCAGAAAAGCTAGGGCTGGCCGAAAACCAGGTTCGGGCCATTACCCCCGATGTGGGTGGGGCCTTTGGGGCCAAGATTAACGTGTACCCCGAGGAAATCCTGGTGGCCTACCTGGCCAAACACCTGGGCAAGAGCGTGCGCTGGGTAGAGAAGCGCAGCGAGACCTTCCACGCCACCATTCACGGCCGGGCCCAGGTGGCCGAGCTCGAGATGGCCTTCGATACCGAAGGAAAAATACGGGGTCTGCGGGGGCGGGTGGTGGCCGACCTGGGTGCCTATGCCCTCGAGACCACCCTGGGCAACGTCCCCGGCACCATCCTGATGCTCCAGGGCCCCTACGAAATCCCGGCAGTAGAACTGGAAATGCTGGGTGTTTACACCAACGCCACCCCCACCGGGGCCTACCGGGGCGCCGGGCGGCCCGAGGCCACCTATTACCTGGAACGCCTGATGGACATGGGCGCGCGCGAACTGGGCCTGGATCCGGCAGAAATCCGGCGCAGGAACTTTATTCAGGGCCCCTTTCCCTACAAAACCCGCACCGGCGCTAAGTACGACTCGGGAGCCTACGAGCAACCCCTGCAGAAGCTCCTCGAGGTCAGCCGGTATGAAGATTTGCGGGCCGAGCAAGCACAAGCCCGCAGCCAGGGCCGCCGGGTGGGCATTGGCTTTTGCAGTTACGTGGAGATTACCGGCTACGGCTGGGATACCGGCGGGGTGCGCATCAACCCCGACGGCAGCGCGGTGATTTTTACCGGCACCTCCCCCCACGGCCAGGGCACCCAGAACGCCTTTGTGCAGATTGTGGCCGAGCGGCTGGGCCTCCAGCCCGAGCGAATCAGTGTGGTCCAGGGCGATACCCTGGCGGTACCCTATGGCATGGGCACGGCGGGCAGCCGCACCCTCTCGGTAGGGGGTTCGGCGGTACTTAAAGCCTCTGAAGAGGTGCGATCCAAGATGCAGAGAATCGCCGCGCATCTGCTGGAAGCCGCCCCAGAGGATATAGACCTGCTGGAGCAGGGCTGGGGGGTGCGCGGCACGGACAAGTCGGTCAGCCTGGAGCAGATTCTGAGCTTGGCCTTCAACCCCCGCAAACTACCGCCCGATATGGAACCAGGCCTGGAGGGGCACGCCAGCTTTGCCCTCAAGGACGCAAACTATCCCTTTGGCGCCCATCTGGCTATGGTCGAGGTAGACCCCGAGACCGGCCTGGTGCAAATCCTGCGCTACATCGGGGTAGACGATTGCGGTACCATTGTGAATCCGCTGCTTTTTGAAGGCCAGCAACACGGGGGCATTGCCCAGGGCATCGGCCAGGCGCTCTACGAGGGCATCGTGCTGGACAGCGAAGGGCAGAACCTGACGGCGAGTTTCCTCGAGTACGCCCTGCCCAAAGCCGACCAGATTCCCTGGATGGAACCTCACCACCAGCAAACCCCCTCGCCCACCAACCCCCTAGGGGCCAAGGGGGTCGGCGAGGCTGGAGCCATTGCCGCCACCCCGGCGGTGGTTAATGCGGTGCTGGACGCGCTGGGCGTGGCCCATCTGGACATGCCCCTCACGCCAGAAAAGCTCTGGCGGGCAGCCCATCAGCAAAAATAAGCAGGCTGCGAAGCCATAAGTTCGCCAGATTGGGTAAGCGCTCCTCCGTACACTGTTCTACCTGCACCCGACCCAGGTCTACTGCCCAGGCTTGATGCAGTCCGCTCAGTCGTCTGGGCGAGGATTTAGAGCGCTATTCACGTATCCTGTGCCATCTGACATTAATAAAACTTTGTCCTGGACAAAACCGTTGCCAAGGTGGGCGACCACTTCTGATACCAAATCTGCCCAGAAGTGACCCAAAAGCGATATACAAGTCCCTCGGACGCGCCCCCTGGCGCGGCAAAGGGAGGGGCGCGTTTAGCGCCGCTCACGCGCAGAGTTGGTATGAGATGAGCGCAATGGGTAAATTGTTAGCTTTCAAAGAAACACAACCTGGGATTTGGTGATAGGAAGCCTGTAGTGTAAAACACCTGTCCCCTACCCCCTAACCCCTGCTCTCCACCTCAACGCTCCTGAAGTATGCGTGATGTTCAAGCTCACAGGGCATGACATGCTTTGGGCCTTCAGCTTTCGGCAATCTTTGCCCGGGCTGTGGCGCCTCACGTGAGACTCCGTTGATTTGTAACTCGGCTTTCATTTTATTATCTCAAACTTAAATATTTTATATCTAAAGCAATACCTGCGTGTCTGGCTGATGGCTTTAGCACATGGTTCTGGGGGCGAGGAGGACGCCATGCGAATCGTCTGTATAGGGGGGGGACCGGCGGGGCTTTACTTTGCCCTGCTGATAAAAAAGCACAACCCCGCGCACGAAATCACCGTTCTGGAGCGCAACCACCCGGACGACACCTTCGGCTGGGGGGTGGTCTTTTCCGATCAGACCCTGGGCAACCTCGAGAAAGCCGACTTTCCCACCTATACCCAGATTAGCCAGGCCTTTCACCACTGGGACGATATCGAGGTGCACTTCAAAGGGCAGACCATCCGCTCGAGCGGCCACGGTTTTATCGGGATTGGCCGCAAAAAACTGCTCAACATTTTGCAAGACCGTTGCCGTGAGCTGGGCGTAAACCTGGTCTTCCAGACCGAGGTCACCGACGATGAGGCCATTGCCCGGCAGTATCGGGCCGACCTGGTGATTGCCTCGGACGGCATCAACAGCCGCATCCGTAAGAAGTACGAAAGCACCTTCGAGCCGGATATCGAGGTCCGCAAGTGTCGCTTTGTCTGGCTGGGCACGCACCAGCCTTTCGCGGCTTTTACCTTCGCATTCGAGCAAACCGAGTGGGGCTGGTTTCAGGCGCATGCCTACCAGTTCGACGCCCACACCTCCACCTTTATTGTGGAAACGCCGGAAACGGTCTGGCAAAAAGCAGGCCTCGAGCAGATGAGCCAGGAAGAGAGCATCGCCTTCTGCGAGAAACTCTTTGCCCGGTATCTGGGCGGCCACAAGCTGATGTCCAACGCCGCTCACCTGCGCGGCTCGGCCATCTGGATCAAGTTTCCTCGGGTGGTCTGCAAAACCTGGGTACACTGGAACACCCTGGACGGGCGCGAAGTACCGGTAGTACTGATGGGCGACGCGGCCCACACCGCGCACTTCTCCATTGGCAGCGGCACCAAGCTGGCCCTGGAGGACGGCATTGCGCTGGCCCAATCGTTTGCCCAGATAGGGGACTCACCCGCACACCTGCGACAGGTACTCGAGGCTTACCAGGCCGTGCGAAGCGTGGAGGTGCTCAAGATTCAAAACGCCGCCCGCAACTCCACCGAGTGGTTCGAAAACGTGGAGCGCTACACCGGCCTCGAGGCCCCCCAGTTCGCCTACAGCCTGCTGACCCGCTCGCAGCGCATCTCCCACGAGAACCTGCGGCTGCGCGATGCCAACTACCTGCAGGGTGTGGAGGCCTGGCTCGCACAAAAGTCGGGCCTGCCACCCAGGCCCATCCCGCCCATGTTCACCCCCTTCCGGCTGCGCGGCCTGACCCTCAAAAACCGTGTGGTGGTCTCGCCAATGGCCATGTACTCGGCCCAGGACGGGCTGGTGAACGACTTTCACCTGGTACACCTGGGGGCCCGGGCGCTGGGCGGGGCTGCGCTGGTCTTTACCGAGATGACCGCCCCCTCCGCCGACGGGCGCATTACCCCCGGTTGTGCGGGGCTGTACAGCGAGGCCCACATGCAGGCCTACCGTCGCATCGTGGACTTTGTGCATCAGCGCACCGATGCCAAAATTGCCCTTCAGCTTGGGCACGCCGGGCCCAAAGGCTCCACCCAACTGGGTTGGGAACAGATGGACGAGCCCTTACCCGAGGGCAACTGGCCCCTGCTGGCCCCCTCCCCCATCCCCTACGGCCCCCAGAACCAAACCCCCCGCGAGATGACCAAAGAGGACATGGAGCGGGTCAAGGCCGACTTCGTGCAAGCGGCCCGGTGGGGGGTGGAGGCGGGCTTCGACTGGCTCGAGCTGCACTGCGCCCACGGCTACCTGCTCTCGGCTTTCATCTGCCCGCTCACCAACCACCGCACGGACGAGTATGGCGGCTCGCTGGCAAACCGGGTGCGCTACCCCCTGGAGGTTTTCCAAGCGTTGCGGGCGGTCTGGCCCCCGCACCTGCCGATCTCGGTGCGTATCTCCGCGCACGACTGGGCTCCGGGCGGCAACACCCCGGACGATGCGGTAGAAATTGCCCGCATGTTCAAAGAAGCAGGCTGCGACCTGATAGATGTCTCCTCCGGTCAGACCACCCGCCAGGCCCGACCGGTGTACGGGCGAATGTACCAGACCCCCTTTGCCGACCGCATCCGCAACGAGGTTCAGATTGCCACCATGGCCGTGGGGGCCATCTTCGAGGCCGACCACGTGAACTCCATCATTGCCGCCGGGCGGGCCGACCTGTGCGCCATTGCCCGGCCCCACCTGGCCGACCCCCACTGGACGCTGCACCAGGCCGCCAAGCTGGGCTATAGCGAGGTGGGCTGGCCCAAGCAGTATCTTTCGGGCAAGGCGCAGCTCGAGCGCAACCTGGCCAGGGCCCAGGCCGACCGGGCCGAGGAGCTGGCCGCCCGATGAACCCCCTGCCGCTGGCCGGAAAACATGCCGTGGTCACGGGCGGCGGACGCGGCATTGGGGCCGCCATTGCCGCCGAGCTGGCCCAGGCCGGGGCCAGGCTCACGCTGCTGGGGCGAAACCGCTCCAGCCTGGAAGCAAGAGCACAACAAATGAACGCCGACGTGCATATCGAAACCTGTGATGTGACCAGCCCAGACGAGGTGCAACGTGCCTTCGGGGCTGCCCAAGAGGCGTTGGGCCCCATCACCATCCTGGTCAACAACGCCGGACAGGCCGAAAGCCAGCCTTTTGCCAAAACCGAGCTGGGCTTGTGGCAGCGGATGTTAGCGGTCAACCTGACCGGCACGTTTCTCTGCACCCATGCCGCCCTGCCGGGGATGCTCGAGGCCGGCTGGGGCCGTATTGTGAACATCGCCAGCACGGCAGGGCTCAAGGGCTACCCCTACGTGAGCGCCTACTGCGCGGCCAAGCACGGGGTGGTGGGCCTGACCCGCTCACTGGCCCTCGAGCTCGCCCGCAAAAACATCAGCGTGAATGCGGTCTGCCCCGGCTTCACCGAGACCGAGCTGCTGGGGGCCAGCCTGGCGAACATCGTGCAGAAAACCGGACGAACCCCCGAAGAAGCTCGCTCTGAGCTGGCCCGGAGCAACCCGCAGGGGCGGCTGGTGGAGCCCGCTGAAGTGGCCCAGGCGGTGCTGTGGCTGTGCCTGCCAGGCTCGGCAGCCCTGACCGGGCAGGCCATTGCGGTAGCGGGTGGGGAGGTGATGTAGATGGTAAGCCCCAAACCCGACCTCGAGACCCGCCTGGCCGAAGACCACCACCAGGCCCTCAAGCTGTGGCTGCGCCTCCTGACCTGTACCAACCTGATTACCGCCGAGATTCGCACCCGGCTGCGCGAACACTTCGACACCACCCTGCCCCGCTTCGACCTGCTGGCCCAGCTCGAGCGCCACCCCGAGGGCCTGCGGATGGGCGAGCTTTCCCGGCGCATGATGGTCACCACCGGCAACGTTACCGGCATCACCGACCAGCTCGAGGCGGAGGGTCTGGTACGCCGTCAGGTAGACCCCCAGGATCGCCGCTCCTTCACGGTCAAGCTCACCCCCAAAGGCCAGCAGGTATTCGCCGAGATGGCCCGTGTCCACGAGGGCTGGGTGATTGAGCTGTTCTCTGGCCTTTCGGCAGCCGAGAAAGAGAGCCTGTTCGCGCTTCTCGGCAGGCTAAAAAGCCATCTCAACCACAAGGAGGCCCGTCCATGAGTCTGCCCGGAAACATCGGCCCGCGGGAAAGCCAGACTGCCTTGCCCGGCAACACCGTAGCGCTCGCCGGCTACCAGGCCCGACACTTTCTGTGGTCGGTGGAAAATACGGTTGCCACCATCACCCTGAACCGCCCCGAGCGCAAAAACCCCCTCACTTTCGAGTCCTATGCCGAGCTGCGCGACCTCTTCCGGGCACTGGCGTATGCCAAAGACGTGCGGGCGGTGGTGCTGACCGGGGCCGGGGGCAACTTCTGCTCCGGCGGCGATGTGCACGAGATTATCGGCCCCCTCACCCAGATGGACATGCCCGGCCTGCTGGCCTTTACCCGCATGACCGGTGACCTGGTAGCGGCCATGCGGGCCTGCCCCCAGCCCATCGTGAGCGCGGTGGACGGGGTGTGTGCGGGGGCCGGGGCCATCCTGGCCATGGCCTCCGATATCCGCTACGGCACCGCCCGCAGCAAGACGGCGTTTTTGTTTGTGCGGGTGGGGCTGGCCGGCTGCGACATGGGGGCCTGTGCCATGCTACCCCGCATCGTGGGGCTGGGCCGGGCCGCCGAGCTTCTGTACACGGGCCGCACCCTGGGCGGTGAGGAAGCCGAGCGCTGGGGCTTTTTCAACCGACTATGCGAGCCGGAAAAGCTCCTGGAGGAGGCCCAGCAGTTCGCCCGTTCGCTGGCCCAGGGGCCCACCTTTGCCCACGCCATGACCAAAAAAATGCTCCACCAGGAGTGGAACATGGGCCTCGATGAGGCCCTCGAGGCCGAAGCCCAGGCCCAGGCCCTCTGCATGACCACCCGCGACTTCCACCGCGCTTATCAGGCTTTCGTGGCCAAGGAAAAGCCGGTGTTCGAGGGGGATTGAGATGCGGAATATCGAGAGTCCAGGGTCGAGGGTGGAGGGCCAGCCACTGCTTAGGGCAGTTGGCCGTTCACCCTTTGCTTTAAGCTGTCGGCTATTGGCTATCTGCTGCCAACCCTCATCCTTCAGCTTTCCGCCAAGCCGGGAGGCTCGCCATGCGCGATAACGCCTACCTCGACTGGCCCTTTTTCGAGCCCCGGCACCGCACGCTGGCCTTCGAGCTGCAAACCTGGGCAGCGCATAACCTGGCCGCCCATCCGGAGCACGACGTGGACGATCCCCCTCGGGACGGAGCAAACTCCGTGCACCAAGTGGACAGCGCCTGCCGACAGTGGGTGCGGGCCCTGGGCGTGGGGGGCTGGACGCGCTACGCGGTGGGGGGACGGGATTATGGCGGGGCACAGGAGACCATCGACACTCGAGCGGTCTGCCTGATTCGCGAGACCCTGGCCTACCACCACGGCCTGGCCGATTTTGCCTTCGCCATGCAGGGCCTGGGCTCCGGGGCCATCACCCTGAACGGCACGCCAGCGCAAAAGGCCCACTATCTGAGCAAGGTAGCCCAGGGCCAGTTAATCGCCGCCTTTGCCCTCTCCGAGCCAGACGCTGGCTCTGATGTTGGAGCCCTTCGAACCGAGGCCCGCCTCGAGGGCGATACTTACGTGCTGAACGGGCAAAAAACCTGGATTTCCAACGGCGGCATCGCCGACTTCTATGTGGTCTTTGCCCGCACACCGGGCAGCCAGGGTTCCAGGGGGGTAAACGCTTTTGTGGTGGACGCCCACACCCCCGGTCTGGAGGTAGCCCAGCGCCTCGAGGTCATGGCGCCGCACCCCCTGGCCACCCTGCGCTTTCACGAGTGCCGGGTTCCGGCCCGCCAGCGCCTGGGCGAAGAGGGGCAGGGCTTCAAAATTGCCATGCAGACCCTGGACATCTTCCGTACCTCGGTTGCCGCCGCCGCGCTGGGCTTTGCCCGCCGGGCGCTGGACGAGGCCCTCGCCCGCGCCACCTCCCGGGCCATGTTCGGGCAGACCCTGGCCGACTTCCAGCTCACCCAGGCCCGGCTGGCCGAGATGGCCACCCAGATAGAAGCCGCTGCCCTGCTCACCTACCGCGCCGCCTGGCTGCGCGACAAGGGGCAGCGGGTCACCCAGGAGGCCGCCATGGCCAAGCTCACCGCTACCGAAAACGCCCAGCGGGTTATAGACGCCGCCGTGCAGATGTGGGGGGGCCTGGGCGTGACCCGGGGGCAGGTGGTGGAATCGCTTTACCGCGAGATTCGCGCCCTGCGCATCTACGAGGGGGCCAGCGAGGTGCAGCTCCTCATTATCGCCCGAGAGTTGCTCAAAAACTTCAAGGAGAAAACCAGCCTGAAAGGAGGGGCCTGAGATGGCCTACACCGCCCACATCGACACCTTTGCCCGCGACCACCTGCCGCCACGCTCGGAGTGGCCGGAGCTCATTTTTACCCTGCCGGAGCTTCAGTACCCTGAGCGCTTGAACTGCGCCACGGAACTCCTGGACAAAATGGCAGCCCAGCACCCCGAGCGTCCCTGCGTGCGGGCGTTGGGGCTGACCTGGACCTATGGGGAGTTGCTCGAGCAAGCCAACCGCATGGCCCGGGTGCTGGTAGAGGATCTGGGCCTGGTGCCCGGCAACCGGGTGTTGCTCAGGGCCCCCAACAACCCCATGCTGGTAGCCGCCTGGTTCGCGGTGATGAAGGCCGGGGGCATCGCCGTGACCACCATGCCCCTGCTACGGGCCAGAGAGCTCACCGATGTGGTGACCAAAGCAGCGGTCTCGCACGCCCTGTGCGACGGGCGGCTGCGGGAGGAGCTCGAGCTCGCCTTACCCAACTGCCCCACCCTACAGCAGGTGCTCTACTGGGGCGAGGGCGGCAGCCTGGAAGAACGCATGGCGGCCAAGCCCCCCAGCTTCCAAAACGTAGAGACCGCCAGCGACGACACCTGCCTGATCGCCTTCACCTCCGGCACCACCGGCAAGCCCAAAGGCTGTATGCACTTCCACCGCGACGTGCTGGCCATCTGCGATACCTTCGGCAAGCACATCCTGCGGGCCTCGCCGGATGACGTGTTCATTGGCAGCCCGCCCCTGGCCTTCACCTTCGGGCTGGGCGCACTGGTACTCTTCCCCCTGCGGATTGGGGCCTCGATGGCGCTCATCGAACGGGCCAGCCCCGAGCTGCTCCTGCCTGCCATTGTCGAGTTCAAGGCCAGCGTGGTAGCCACCTCGCCCACCGCCTACCGGGCCATGGCCGCCCAGGCCCATCAGCACGACCTCTCCTCACTGCGCAAGGGCGTCTCCGCCGGGGAACCCCTGCCCGCCTCGACCCGCCAGCGCTGGAAAGAGGCCACGGGTATTGAGCTCATCGACGGCATCGGGGCTACCGAGATGCTCCACATCTTTATCTCGCACACCGAGGCCGAAGCCAAACCCGGCGCTACCGGCAAACCCGTACCCGGTTACGAGGCCTGCATCCTGGACGACCACGGCCAGCCCCTGCCCCCCGGCCAGGTGGGGCGACTGGCGGTGCGGGGCCCCACCGGCTGCCGCTACCTGGACGACGAGCGTCAGCGCAAATACGTGCAGCATGGCTGGAACATCACTGGCGATGCCTACTTGCTGGACGAGGAGGGCTACTTCGTCTACCAGGCCCGCACCGACGACATGATCATCTCCTCCGGCTACAACATCGCCGGGCCCGAGGTGGAAGATGCACTTTTGCTGCACCCCGACGTGGCCGAGTGCGCAGTGGTGGGGGTGCCCGACCCGGAGCGCGGACAGATTGTCAAAGCCTACGTGGTACTGCGGCCTGGGGTGGTGGGCTCTGCCGAGCTGGTCAGGGCGCTACAGGACTTCGTGAAGCAGAAAATTGCACCCTACAAGTACCCCCGCGCCATCGAGTTCCGCGAGAGCCTACCGCGTACCCAGACCGGCAAACTCCAGCGCTTCGTACTGCGCCAGGAGGCTCAAGGGGTGGGGAGGTAATGGTGGAACGCACCCAGCAGTGCCCGCAAATCCTGCAACCCTCCGGCTGGGCCAGACCCAGAGGCTACGCCAACGGCATCGCTGCGCGGGGCCGGTTGGTTTTCATCGCCGGTATGATCGGCTGGAACCCCCAGGGGGTCTTCGAGACCGACGACTTTGTGGGCCAGACCCGCCAGGCCCTGCAAAACATCCTCGAGACCCTGGCAGAGGCCGGGGGCAAACCCGAGCACCTGGTTCGCCTGACCTGGTTCATCACCAGCAAACAGGAGTACCTGGCCTCGCTGGACGCACTGGGAGCCGCCTACCGCGAGGTGATGGGGCGGCACTATCCCGCCATGTCGGTGGTGGAGGTCAAGTCCCTGATGGAAGACCGGGCCAAGGTGGAGATCGAGGCCACCGCCGTAATTCCCGACTGAAGGAACCCCTATGACCCAAGCCGAACTAGAAGCCCTGGACCGCAACGACCCCCTGGCCGCCAAACGCGAGGCCTTTGTCATCCCCGAGGGGCTGGTGTACCTGGACGGCAACTCGCTGGGGGTGCTGCCCAAAGCAGTACAACAACACCTGGCGCACGTGGTAACGGAGCAGTGGGGCCAGGGCCTGATCCGAAGCTGGAACACCCACGGCTGGGTGGACCTACCGCTCAGGGTGGGGGCCAAAATCGCCCGGCTGATTGGCGCCGAAGAGGGCGAGGTAGTGGCCGCCGACTCGACCTCGGTCAACCTGTTCAAGGTGTTGCTGGCTGCCCTCCGGCTGCGCCCGGAGCGCAGGGTGATTGTCTCCGACGTGAACAACTTCCCCACCGACCTCTACATCGCCCAGGGGGTTTCGGCCCTCCTGGGTGGCCTCGAGCTGCGCTTTGTGATGAAAGATGAACTGGAGGAAGCCCTCGACCACCAGACCGCTGTCCTGATGCTGACCGAGGTGGACTACCGCACCGGCTACCGCTACGACATGGGCCGGCTGACCCGGCTGGCCCATGAAAAAGGGGCCCTGATCCTGTGGGACCTGGCCCACAGTGCGGGGGCTTTCCCGGTACACCTGAACCAGCACGGGGTGGACTTTGCGGTGGGCTGCGGCTACAAGTACCTGAACGGCGGCCCCGGCGCACCGGCCTTTGTGTTTGTGGCCCGGCGGCATCAGCCAAGCGCTTTCCCCTTTCTTTCGGGCTGGATGGGCCACCAGGCCCCCTTTGCCTTTGTGCCGGAGTACGTGGCCGCCGAGGATATCCGGCGGCTTACCGTGGGCACGCCGGCGGTGCTCTCGATGAGTGCCCTGGACGCGGCACTCGAGGTGTTTGCGGACGTGGATCTGGAGGTAGTACGGGAAAAGTCGCTGAAGCTGACCGACCTGTTCATGGAGCGCATGGCCCCCCTGGCGGCCCGCTATGACTTTAAGCTGGCCACGCCCAGAGCCCATGCCGAGCGCGGTAGCCAGGTTTCCTACCGGCACCCCCAGGGCTACGCCATCATGCAGGCCCTGATCAGCCAGGGGGTGATTGGCGACTTCCGCGCCCCGGACATCATGCGCTTCGGCTTTACGCCCCTGTACCTGCGCTTTGCCGACGTATCAGAGGCCGTAGAGCGGTTGGAACGGGTGATGCAACTAGAGCTATGGAAAGACCCCCGCTTCAGCGAAAGGGCCAAGGTGACCTGATGAACCGCCCCAGGGATGAAACCTACACCCAGGCCCATACCGACTTCAGCCAGGATTTATCGTATGGCGACTACCTGATGCTCGATCAGGTGCTCTCGGCCCAGCGCACCCTCACCCAGGCCCACGACGAGGTGCTCTTTATCGTGATTCATCAGGTGCAGGAGCTCTGGATGAAGCTGATCATCCACGAGCTCACCAGTGCAATGAGCCTGCTGAAGCAGGGCATCGTGGACCCGGCCCTCAAGATGCTGACCCGGGTCTGCCGCGCCCAGGAGCAGATGGCGGCCAGTTGGGAGGTGCTCAAAACCATGACCCCTTCCGACTATCTGCAGTTTCGCGCTTCCTTTGGGCGGGCCTCCGGGTTTCAGTCGCACCAGTACCGGCTCATCGAGTTCCTGTTCGGCAACAAGCAACCCTTCATGATGCGCCCCCACCAGCACCGGCCCGAACACTACTGGCCTCTGGAAGAGGCCCTGCACGCGCCCAGCCTGTACGACCTCGCTTTGCATCTGGTGGCTACAAAAGGGCTGAATATCCCCGAGAGTGTGCTGGAACGGGATTTTTCCCAACCCTATCAGCCCCACGAAGGGGTGCGGGCCGCCTGGCTCGAGGTCTACCGTCACCCCGAGCGGTACTGGGACCTCTACTACCTGGCCGAAAAACTGGTAGACGTGGAGGACAACTTCCGCCGCTGGCGCTTCAACCACCTGACCACCGTAGAGCGCATCATCGGCCACAAGCAGGGCACCGGCGGCACCACCGGGGTACCCTATCTGAAACGGGCCCTGGACATCGTGCTGTTTCCGGAGTTGTGGCAGGTTCGCACCGACCTCTAGGGCAGAAAGAGGGACTAAACAAAGCACTATGAACCCGTTATCATTCGACCAACACGGCAAGCAATGGGAGGAAAGATGAAAAGAATACTTTGGCTAATGGTTTTGTTGGGGTTGGCAGGCTTCTCACTCTCGATGGCTCAGCAGCGCACGGTCAAGATTGGCTTTGTCAGCACCCTCTCGGGTGGCGGCGCTGCCCTCGGCATTGATGCCCGCGACGGCTTTAACCTGGCGGTGCGGCTTCTGAACAACCAGCTGGGGGGTGTACCCGTAGAGGTCATCGTGGCCGACGACCAGCAAAACCCCGATGTGGCACGGCAGGCTGTAGATCGGATGCTCAAACGCGAGCGGGTAGACTTCATGACCGGCATCATCTTCTCCAACATCCTGCTGGCGGTAGGCGATGCCATTTTCGAGGAAAAGGTTCACTACATCAGCTTGAACGCAGGGCCTTCGGAATACGCCGGGGAGCGCTGTAATCCTTACTTCTTCAATGTGGCCTGGCAGAACGACAACCTGCACGAAGCCATGGGCCAGTACGTCAACACCCGCCGCTTCGAGAACGTCTTCATCCTGGCCCCCAACTACCCCGCCGGGCGCGATGCCCTGACCGGCTTCAAGCGCTTTTACAAGGGCAAGATTGCGGCAGAGGTCTATAACCGCCTCAACCAGCTCGACTTCTCCGCCGAGATTGCCCAGATTCGTGCAGCCCGCCCCAAAGCGGTCTACACCTTCCAACCGGGCGCAATGGGTGTGAACTTCATCAAGCAGTATGCCGAGGCCGGTCTGCTGCGGGAAATTCCGCTGTTCCTGCCCGGCTTCTCCGCCGACGCCGATGTGATCCGGGCGGTGGGCCGTCCGATGGTGGGCATCTACAACAGCTCGCACTGGGCGCTGGAACTCAACAACCCGGTCAACCAGCGCTTTGTGGAGGAGTTCCGCAAAGCCTATAACCGCACCCCCACCCTCTACGCCTCGCAGGGCTACGATGCAGCCTTGATGCTGGACGCCGCTATCCGGGCAGTAGGGGGCGATGTTTCCAAAAAAGACGACCTGCGCAAAGCCTTCCTGGCCGGCTTCAACAGCACCCGTGGGCCCCTCAAGTTCAACCCCAACGGCTACCCCATCCAGAACTACTACCTGCGTCAGGTCATCCAGGCGCCGAACGGCGAAATCATCAACCGGTTGGTCGGGAACATCTTTACGAACCACAGCGATGCCTATGTCTCGCAGTGCAAGCTGAGGTAATGGGGCATACACCGATTTGCATACACGGCTCACAGTTTCTCTAGCGTTATCGGGTGAGGGGATGAGGCGGCCAGGGCGTCCATACTTATACCAACTCTGCAAGTGAGCGGCGCTAAGCGCGCCCCTCACTTGCCGCGCCAGGGGGCGCGTCCGAGGGTCACTTATATCGCTTTTGGGTCACTTCTGTGCAGATTTGGTATTACACGAGGCAACCCAGGCCTCTCGGTAGCCCCACCCCCACTACCTACCCCTTACCCTCCAGATCCCTATGCCCCCCTCGCTTTTCCTCGAACAAATCCTGAACGGCGTCCAGTTTGGGCTGATGCTCTTTTTGCTAGCCGCAGGCCTGACGCTGGTCTTCGGCATCATGGACATGATCAACCTGGCCCACGGCTCGCTTTACATGATTGGGGCTTACCTGACCGCGACCTTTGTGGGCCTTACTGGGGTGTTCTGGCTGGGGGTGCTGATGGCGGTGGTCGGGACGGCCTTGATCGGGATGCTCCTCGAGTTCTCTATCCTGCGCCAGCTCTACAAGCGAGACCATCTGTCCCAGGTGCTGGCCACCTTTGCCCTGATTCTGATTATTAACGAGGTGGTTCGCATCATCTGGGGCTCGCAACCCCTGCTGCTCTCGGCTCCGGAGAGCTTATCGGGGCCCATCGAGATACTGCCCGGCCTCAACTACTCGGCCTTTCGGCTCACCATCATTGCAGTGGGTCTGGTGGTCGCGGTGGCCCTTTTTTTGCTGGTCAATACCACCCGGGTCGGCATGTGGCTAAGGGCCGGGGCCTCCAACCGCGAGATGGCCCAGGCCATGGGGGTGCCCATCAAGCCCCTCTTCACCCTCCTGTTTGGGGTGGGGGCGGCCTTGTGTGCCATTGCGGGGGCCTTTCTGGGGCCCATCCTGGCCGTGCAGGTGGGCATGGGCGAGAGCGTCCTGATTCTGGCTTTTGTGGTGATTGTGATTGGGGGCATTGGCTCCATCAAGGGGGCGCTGGTGGGCGCATTGCTGGTGGGCATTGTGGACACCGCCGGCAGGGCCTTTCTGCCCCTATTGCTGAGCCAGGTGGCCTCGCCCGAGGTGGCCTCGAACCTGGGCCCAGCCTTAGCCTCCATTCTGATATACCTGCTGATGGCTGTGGTGCTCTTCTTCAAACCCCAGGGGCTTTTCCCGGCCCGTACCTAGGAGGAACCGATGCCGCGCAACTGGCTATTTCCCCTTGGGCTGCTGGGCCTCTTGCTGGCGTTTCCACCCATCGCCAGCGCAACGGGTCTGGAGTTTTATACGGGCCTTCTCACCAAAATTTTGATTTTCGCCCTGGCCGCCAGCAGCCTCAATCTGATTCTGGGCTACGGCGGCATGGTGAGCTTTGGACATGCCGCTTATTTTGGCGTGGGGGCCTATACGGCGGCCATTCTGGCCCGTGAGGGCGTGAGTTCGGCCTGGGTGATCTGGCCGGTGGCCCTGGCCCTTTCGGGCTTGCTGGCTTTCCTGATTGGGGCGGTCTGCCTGCGAACCCGGGGCGTATATTTCATCATGATCACGCTGGCTTTCGCGCAGATGATTTACTTTCTGGTGGTTTCGTTCAAACAGTATGGCGGCGAGGATGGACTGCGGGCCCGGCGGCCCGATTTTGGGCTCTTCGAGCTTTCCGACACCACCCTGTACTACCTGACCCTGGCCGTGCTGGTAGCCGTGCTCTACGGCCTGTACCGCCTGGTGAACTCGAGGTTCGGGCGCGTGCTGCAAGCCATCCGCGAGAACGAGAGCCGGGCCGCTGCCATCGGCTATCCGGTCTACCGGTTCCAGCTGGTGGCCTTTGTGATAGCCGGGGTGCTGGCGGGGCTGGCCGGGGTGCTGATGGCCCACTACACCCAGTACGCCTCGCCCAACCTGCTGGCCTGGCAGCAGTCGGGCCACCTGATGATGATGGTAATCCTGGGTGGCGTGGGGCAGTTCTGGGGCGGGGTGCTGGGGGCCGCAACGCTGCTGGTGGTGGAGGAAATCCTGCAAGACCTCACCATCTACTGGCAACTGGGGGTGGGGCTCATCCTGCTGCTGGTGGTGCTGTTTGCCCCCAGGGGGCTGGCCGGGTTGCTGCGGCGGAGGGCTGGATGAGCCTGCTGGTCATCGAGCACCTGACGAAGCAGTTTGGCGGCTTGCTGGCTGTGAACGACTGCAACCTGAGCGTTGAAGCGGGCGAGATTCACGCCCTGATTGGCCCCAACGGGGCTGGCAAGACCACCCTGATCAACCAGATTAGCGGGGCCCTGAAGCCCACCAAAGGCCGTATTCGCTTCGATGGGCACGACATTACCCATACCCCCCAGCACCAGCGGGTGCGGCTGGGGCTGGCCCGCACTTTTCAGATCACCAACCTGTTCAAGAGCTACACCGTACTGGAGAACCTCGAGCTCGCCATACAGGCCCGCAGTGGCAGCAGTTTTCGCTTCTGGAGTCCGGTTAAGCGCGAAAAGGCGCTGCGCGAGGAAGCCGAGCAGATCGCTGAACTGCTGGGCCTGACCCCCCGCAACCACATGACCGTAGCCCAGCTCTCGCACGGCGAACAGCGGCAGCTCGAGGTGGGGCTGGCCCTGGCCTGCAAGCCCAAGCTACTTTTACTCGACGAACCCATGGCCGGCATGGGGCCCGAGGAGTCGGGGCAGATGGTAGACCTCATCGCCCGGCTCTCTCAAAGCGTGACCATTTTGCTGGTCGAGCACGATATGGACGCGGTTTTTCGGCTGGCCCAGCGCATCTCGGTACTGGTCTATGGGCACGTAATTGCCTCTGGCCCCCCCGAGGCAATCCGGGCCAACCCCGAGGTCCACAAGGCATACCTGGGCGATGACCCCGGAGGCAAGCACCCATGAGCGCTCTGCTGGAAATCCAGGACTTGCAGACCTTCTACGGCCCCAGCCAGGTCTTGTTCAACCTGAGCCTGCAAATCCGAGAGGGCCAGGTTGCCACCCTGCTGGGCCGGAATGGCATGGGCAAGACTACCACGGTGCGCTCCATCCTGGGCCTGACCCCGGCCCGCTCGGGTCAGATTCGCTTCGCAGGTGCACGAATCGAGGCCCTGCCGCCCGAGCAGATTGCCGCTCTGGGCATCGCGGTGGTGCCCGAGGGGCGGCAGATCTTCCCCAACCTGACCGTGAAGGAAAACCTGATCGCCTTTGCCGCCAACCGCAACAAAAGCCCCAACCACTGGACGCTACCCCGCATCTACGAGCTGTTCCCCCGTTTGCAGGAACGGCAACACAACCTGGGCAACCAGCTCTCTGGCGGCGAGCAGCAGATGCTGGCGGTGGGGCGGGCGCTCATGACCAATCCGCGCCTCCTGATTCTGGACGAGGCCACCGAAGGCCTGGCCCCGCTTTTGCGCGAGGAAATCTGGCGGGTACTTCGGCTTCTCAAGGAAAGTGGGCAGACTATCCTGGTGATTGACAAGTACGTCGAACGCCTGATTGCCCTGGCCGACCAGCACACCATCCTCGAGCGTGGGCGGGTGGTCTGGCAGGGCGACTCGGAGGCCCTGAAAACCCAGCCCGAGTTGTGGAAACGGTATCTGAGCGTATAGAAATAGCTATTAGCAAGGGGCTATCCGCTATAAGCTTTCAGCCATCAGCTATGGACTCTCAACCATGAACACCCCTTCCTGGCACGAACTCGAGTACAGCCCCCGGCTCTCGGTGCCCGATGCTGCCGAGTATTTCCGGCGCTGGGCCGAAGATTCCTATGCAGCCCGGCAAGTGCTGAAACACCACGCCAACCTGGCCTACGGGGCTGGCCCCCAGGAAACCCTCGACCTCTTCCCGGCCCCGAACAGCCGCTATCTCCTGGTGTTCATACACGGGGGCTACTGGCGGGCCTTCGACAAGGACGACTTTTCCTGGCTGGCCCCGCCGCTGGTGAGGGCCGGTATCAGCGTGGCGGTGCTGAACTACGCCCTGTGCCCTGCAGTGCGCCTGGCCGAGATTACCGAGCAGTGCCGCCGGGCCGTGGCCTGGCTCTCCCGGGAGGCCCCCCGGTATGGAGTCCAGAGCCCCATGCTCATCAGCGGGCATTCGGCCGGGGGGCACCTGACCGCCGAGATGTTTGCGACCCCCTGGGAGGCCTACGGTGTAGCTTTGGGGGCGATTGCTGGTGGTATCGCCATCAGCGGACTCTTTGACCTCGAGCCCCTGTTGCAGGTTTCGGTCAACAGCGACCTGCGGCTCGACCCCGCGAGTGCACGGGCCTCGAGCCCCGTCTACAAACCACCCACCCTCCGAGTACCCCTGCTGCTGGCGGTAGGGGCGCTCGAGTCCAGCGAATTCCACCGACAGAGCCAGCTATTGCACCAGACCTGGCCCAACAACTGCCCTGACGTGATCTCGCTGCCCGGACTTCACCACTTCAATGCGCCGGAGGTACTGACCGACCTCGAGAGCCCGGTGTGGAGGCCTTTTCTGTAGTAACGGTTTCAGGAATCCTTTGGGAGGGCTCAAAACGGCACCACCGGCCCCTGATCTGGCCCTTTTGGATTCCTGAAGTTGCCATCGGCCGGTTTCCCAAAGCCCAGTAGCATCTCGCGGTCGGGAATCAGGCGGGCCTCGAGCCATTCGAGGTCCTGGAGCACCGGCAGGGCCTCCTCGGCGGCCTTGACCTCGCGGGCCTCTACCAGGGCCCAGCCGCCCGGCCCCCGTACCTTGAGCTGAACAGGCAAAATGCCGGGGTATTCGTCGAGTCGGCTGCGCAGATCCAGCAGCTTTTCGTCGTCCATCAGGGCCATATCGAGCTCGAGCTCCAGCACCTTGGGCATCCCCTCGAGTTCGTTGTACGGGAATACATCCTGCGCCACCACCCGCAAGCTCTCGCCCTCGCCGTCCGGCTCTACCTCCACCACTACTAAAACAGCGGCATCCTCGGCGATGCGCGGCGAAATTCTGTCGTAGGACTTGCCAAACCCCACCACTTCCACCGCGCCCGTCTCATCCCCCAGCGTAAAGCGCACCAGCATCCCGCCCGACTTGGTCGGCTTGCGAACGATTCCCTCTACCATGCCGGCCAACAATAGCCGCGCACGGTTGCGGTTGCCTTTGAGTTCGGTAAAGGCCTGGGGCAGTGCCTCCACCGTACAGGTAGCCGCCTCGCGCAAGCCGGCATAACGGGAAAGCGGGTGACCGGTTACGTAAATGCCCAGGGCCTCTTTTTCCATGCGCAGCTCGGTAATGGCATCCAGCAGGGGTTTTTTGGGAATTTCAGGTTCCTGGGACTCGCCAAAGAGGCCCATCATCCCCGACTGGGCCCGCTCCCGCTCGGCCTGGGCCCACTTGAGCAGGTCGTCCAGGGCTGCCAGCATGGGTCCCCTGGGGCCAAAAGCATCAAAAGCCCCGGCCTTGATAAGCGACTCCACCACGCGCTTATTGGCCACGCTGGCATCCACCCGCCGCAGAAAATCGGGCAACGACCTGAACTTCCCACCCCGTTCCCGCTCGGCCAGAATCTGCTCGGTGGGGTGCTCGCCCACGTTCTTAACCGCCGACAGGCCAAACAGCACGCTTTTTTCCAGCGCCCGGAAGCTGAAGCCCGACTGGTTGATATCCGGCGGGAGCACCTCGACCCCCACCGCCCGCGCCGCCCGGATGTACTCGGCCACCTTGTCGGAGTCGCCCCGTTCAACCGTGAGCACGGCGGCAAAGAACTCCACCGGGAAGTGGGCTTTTACATAAGCGGTCTGGTAGGTCAGAATGGCGTACGCCGCAGAGTGCGACTTGTTGAAGCCGTAGTTGGCGAAGGCCTCGAGCAAGTCAAATAGCCGATCGGCCTCGTCCTCCGGTATGCCCTTCTCTGCCGCGCCTTTCTTGAACTGGGCGCGGTGCTTGACCATCTCCTCCATCTTCTTCTTGCCCATGGCCCGCCGCAGCAGGTCGGCCTCGCCCAGGCTGTAGCCCGCCGCCACCGTGGCAATCTGCATAATCTGCTCCTGGTAGACCGGGATGCCATAGGTCTCTTCCAGGATCGGGCGAATGTACTTCTCGGCGTTGGGAAACTGCGGGTACTCCACCGGCTCGCGCCCGTGATGGCGACGGATGTAGGTGGGAATGTTCTCCATGGGGCCGGGCCGGTAGAGCGCACCGAGCGCGATGATGTCCTGAATGCGCCGGGGCTTCAGACCCCGCACGGCGCTGGTCATGCCCGCCGAGTCGAGCTGGAAAATCCCCTTGGTCTCGCCCCGCCCCAGTAGTTCAAAGGTTGCGGCATCGTCCATCGGAATGCTGTCGAAATCAATCTCTACCTCCTTGGATTCCTTGACAATGCGCTTGCACTCATCCAGAAACGAGAGGGTGCGCAGGCCCAGGAAGTCCATCTTCAAGAAGCCCAGGGCCTCCACCGAGCCCATGTCATACTGCGTGACCTTGGCGCCGGTGTCGCCCGCCCGCATCAGCGGGATGTAGTCTTGCAGGGGCACGTCGGAGATGACCACGCCGGCTGCGTGTACGGAGGACTGGCGGTTCAGGCCCTCGAGCTTCTGCGCTACCTCCAGCACCCGTTTGACCAGCGGGTCTTTCTCCATCTCGGCCCGCAGGTCGGGGATGGTCTCGATGGCTTTTTCCAGTGGGGTAGGCTTGCCGAACACCACCGGGATCAGCTTGGCCAGTTCATCGGCCTTTTTGACCGGCAGCCCAAAGACCCGCGCCGCATCCTTGATGGCCGCCTTGGAGGCCAGGGTGCCGAAGGTGCCAATCTGGGCCACCATCTCGTCGCCGTAGCGCTGGCGCACGTACTCGATTACCTCCCCCCGGCGGACATCGGAAAAGTCGGTGTCAATATCAGGCATGGAGACCCGCGCCGGGTTCAAAAAGCGCTCAAACAGCAGGTTGTATTCCAGGGGGTCAATGTTGGTGATGCGGGTGGCATAGGTCACCAGCGAGCCTGCTGCCGAACCCCGGCCTGGCCCTACCGAGATGCCGTTGTCCTTGGCCCAGTTGATGAAATCGCCCACAATCAGCAGGTAGCCCGGAAAGCCCATCCGCTCCACCACAGTGAGCTCGTAGACCGCACGGGACAAAATGGCCCAGCCGTCCCAGACCATCCCTTCCCGCAGCTCGGGCAGGTGGGCCCGGGTGGCCTCGAGGTCGGGTATCTGCGCCAGCTCCCGTGCCAGCACGTCCCCCTCGCCGTGGGGCACCAGACGACCTATTTTTCGCAAGAACTCGCGGTAAAGCTCGGGCGTTACCCGGCCCGGATAGCGCTTGAGCAGCCCGTTAAAGGTCAGTTCCCGAAAGTACGACACCTCGGTACGTCCCTCGGGCAGGGGATACCTGGGGATGCGATACTGCACCTTCTTGGGCACCAGCTCCACGTTGCACATCCGCCCGATGTTCACCGAGTTATCGAAGAGTTCGTCCATCCGGCTGCCCCAGAGTTCTTTTTCGTCTTCAAAGGTCTGCATCATCTCCTGGGGGCTTTTGACATAAAACTCGTCACAGGGGAACTTCCAGCGGTTGGGGTCGTCCCAGGTGGCCTTGGACTGCACCGCCAGCACCACCGCGTGGGCCTCGGCGTCCTCTTTGCGGACGTAGTGCCCGTCGTTGGTGGCCACAATCCCCAGGCCGTACTTATCGGCAAACTCCTTAAGCACCCGGTTCACCTTGTGCTGCTCGGGCAGGCCGTGGTCCTGAATCTCGATGAAGTAGCGCTCGGGGCCAAACATCGAGAGGTATTCTTGTAAGCGCTTTTCGGCGTCCTCGTGGCGCTCCTGCAGGATAAACTGTGGAATTTCGGCCCCCAAACAGCCCGAAAGGGCGATGATACCCGCATTGTGTTCGCGCAGAATCTCTCGGTCTATGCGGGGTTTGCCGTAGAAACCCTCGAGGTAGGCCCTGCTGGCCAGACGGGAGAGGTTCTGGTAGCCCTCCATGTTCTGGGCCAGCAGCGTGAGGTGAAAGTAGCCCCCATCCAGCCCCTTCCCCTGCTTGCGGTCGAAGCGAGACTCGGCGGCCACATAGGCCTCGTAGCCGATGATGGGCTTGACGCCCATCTCGGTGGCGTACTTGTAAAACTGCACCGCTCCGAACAGGTTGCCGTGGTCGGTCATGGCCAGCATGGGCTCCTCGGGCGAGGTCTGCTTGACCCACTTGAGCAGGTCTTTGAGCCGGGCCGCCCCATCCAGCAGGCTGAACTGGGTGTGCTGGTGCAGGTGGGCAAACTTGCAGTGTGGGCAGGTGTTGGGGTTGTGTTCCATTCTGCCCTAATCATATCGTGCTCTTTACAGAACTAGCCGCCTATCGAGTCGGCTGCTATTTCATCCAGGACAAAACTTTTGAAATTTGGATGGTTCAAAATAGGTGTAGGGCGCTCTGACGCATTCATCCTTCGAACAAAGGGTTTGATTTGCTAGAATCTTCCGGTGCAAAGGGTTTTTATTGAAGAAATCGCCCGATACGAGAACCAGGAAGTGCTGCTACGGGGCTGGCTAACCTCTCGCCGCTCCAAAGGCAGAATTCACTTTCTCCAACTGCGCGATGGCACCGGCTTCATGCAGGCCACCGCCTTCAAGGGTGAGCTGCCCGACGAGCAGTTTGAGCAGGCCGACCACCTGCCCCAGGAAACCGCCCTGGAAATCACCGGCCTGGTGCGGGCCGATAGCCGGGCGCCGGGGGGCTATGAACTCTCGGTGCGGGGGCTCAAGGTGGTGGCCCTTCCCAGCAAGGAATACCCCATCACCCCGAAAGAGCACGGGGTGGACTTCCTGATGGACCACCGCCACCTCTATATGCGCCACCGCCGGGCCTGGGCGGTGCTGCGGGTACGCGACGAACTCGAGCGGGCCATCCACGACTTCTTCCATGAAAGGGGCTTTATCCGGCTCGATGCCCCCATCCTGACCCCCAACGCCGTCGAGGGCACCACCGATCTGTTCGAAGTAGACCTGTTCGATGGTGAGAAAGCCTACCTCTCGCAGTCGGGCCAGCTTTACGCCGAGGCCGGGGCTCTGGCATTCGGCAAGGTGTATACCTTTGGCCCCACCTTTCGGGCCGAGCGCTCCAAGACCCGGCGGCATCTGCTGGAGTTCTGGATGATCGAGCCCGAGGTGGCCTTCATGACCCACGAGGAGAATATGCAGCTCCAGGAAGACCTGGTGGCCTATCTGGTGGGACGGGTGCTGGAGGAGAAAAAGCTTGAACTCGAGATGCTCGAGCGCGACACCACCGTGCTGCAAACCACCGCCAAGGGCCACTATCCCCGCCTTCATTACACCCAGGCCGTGGAGATGGTCAACCAGATTGCCCGTGAAAAGCCCGAGCTAGAACTGACTCCCATGGAGTGGGGCGACGACTTTGGCGCTCCCCATGAAGCCGCCCTCACCAAACAGCTCGACCGCCCCATCTTTGTGGAGAAGTACCCCGCCGCGATCAAGGCCTTTTACATGCAACCCGACCCCGAAGACCCGCGTCTGGTACTCAACGCCGACATGCTGGCCCCCGAGGGCGTAGGCGAGATTATCGGGGGTTCGCAGCGCATCCACGACCCCGAGCTACTCCGTCAGAAGATTCGGGAGCATGGGCTGCCTGAGGAGGTGTTCGACTGGTATATGGATTTACGCCTCTTCGGAACCGTACCGCACGCGGGCTTTGGGATTGGCCTCGAGCGCACCGTGCGCTGGGTTTGCGGCATCGAGCACATCCGCGAGGCTATTCCATTTCCGCGCATGTACACCCGGATGCGGCCATAGGGCCCCGCTTGACCCACATGCGGCAGCCAGTGCATTCCCACAGAAACATTGTTGTGATTCCTGGCGCACTTTTCTTCGGCTTGCCGCATTTGCAGCAATCGAGCTGTGCCGTTTGAATCTGCGCCCTGTGACGATATAGTGCTTAATCATGTATTCAGCACGCTGGATTGCAGTATGGATGCTTGCATTGGGTCTGGCCTTTGCCCAGGATTGCATCCCCAAAGCATTGACTTCCGAGCAACCGCCTCCGGCCTTCTTTCGCTATAGCTTTTTGGTGGATACATCGGCCTCGATGGTAGGGCGCGGGGACGGTCGAGCGGTCATATTTCCCCAGCTCCAGGAAAAGCTGTTGGACTTCGTCAGGGCCATTCGGGGCAGGGCCGAAGTGTGGATCACGCCCTTCAATCAAGGAGCAGCGCCTACCGCCCGTTTTCGCTTGCCGGAGGAACGTCTGGGCCTGGAAAGCTATATAAGCGGCCTCGAGGCCAACGGGGCCAACACCTGGCTGTACCGCAGCCTGCAAGACATCTTCACTGAACTTCCCGCAGACCCAACCGCAGGGAATGTGATTTATGTGCTTACCGACGGCATCGACAATGATCGCCAGCGACCCAGCCTGAACCAGGTGTTGCAAGCATACGCATCCAAGCGCGGCCCCCACGACTTCCTCTACTACGTGGGCCTGGGCCAGGCCGTGCCAGAAGATATTAAGGCGGCATTCGCCAGTTTTCCCCTGGCCTGCGCCATCAGTGCAGCGGTGGGAGTCGTACCGACTTTTGCCCATGCCAGGGTATCGCCCGGTCAGCTGGATCTAGGCAACTTCAAGCTCGAGCCCGGCGCTCGGCGGGTGCAGTTGGAAGTAAGCTTTCTGGGACCCGGTGCCCCCCTGACGCTTCTCTACCAGGGCGAAAGCCTCGAGCAGGCCGGAGGCCGCCTGGAGATCGAACCCACAACCCTAGTATTGGAGCAAGCACAACTCAGCTTTCGTCTGAGCCAGACAAGTTCCTTACCCGATGGCAATTACCGGGGGTATCTGGTGCTATCCGGCCCGCCCGGAACTGTTGTCACCCCGGCGGCAATTCCAGTCCGGTTCGCCTTTAATCCGGGTGCTCTTTACCGCCTGGTCTTGCTGGATGGTAGCAATGGGGTGTTGAGCCCGGGTCGCAAAAACGTCTTAAAGTACCGCCTGGAGGGTAATGAATGGGCTACCGAGCCCATCACGGTAGACCTCGAGAACCTTCCACAAGGGCTACAGGTTCGCTTCAATGGAAAAGCGGGGCCGGTTCGCCTGAGACCGGGACAATCGGTAGCAATCGAGCTGCTCAATCAGGGTATCGGCGATGGCAGAGGTCACGAGCAGGTGGATTGGAATGTCGTAACCCCTGCAGGCGCCAGGCTCGAGCTGCCCAGACCACCCCTAATAAGCCCAAACACCCAGGGGAGGTGGCTCGGGTGGCTGCTGGCCGCCCTTCTCCCACTGGCCCTGGGGGGTGGATGGCTCTGGCAGAGGCAAAGACCCCGACGCAGGCAGCGCATTCCAACGTCCATTACGGAGTTTCCATCGCCCTATGCATCCTTGCTGACCCCTTTGGATGGGCCAAGGCAGCTCGAGCTCAAAGAAGGCCAGCTGGTAGACCTGGGTTTGTTGTGGGCCAATCCACTGCTACGGGGGCTGCTCCTGATGGGCAGCAGTACCGGGGCGCAGGTTGAGGAACTTCCCGAAGGCGTAACGCTGCTGACCCAGGAGCCCCTCGAGGTAGGTGCTATCCTGCCTTTTAACCGGGCCGCACGGCTCTACAGCGAGGAAGGGCTGATTGGGAGTTTCGTGGTGATTAATCCAAGACAAGCTACGCGAGTCCGTTGGGGCAAGGCTACCTTTGCCCCAAGTGGCAGCCGCCCGGTCAGCTTTGACCTGGGGGGCCTGGACGTGATTGATTTGGGCAAGAAACTCAATCTTCCGGTCTTGCTGGGAATGGGCTTGATGCTGTCTCAAGGGGGGCTGCGGCTTTTACAACTGCCCCAGGGCATTCGAGCCCGAACGAGCGAAGGCCTGCTCAAATCAGGTGCCCGAATCCCCTTCGAGCAGCCTGTTCAGCTCGAGGATGCCGAAGCCAAACCTCTCGGGGAAATCACCTTTTCGGCCCTCGAAGGTGTTCCTGTACCGTTGGTATGCCTGCATTACCTGGGTGGGCGTCCCGAACAACGTAGACGCATGGTATCTCTAGTCGAAGCAGCTGACCTGGGTCTGGCCACGGGTGAGACCATCCTCGAGCGCTTGCGATTCGCCCCCTTACCGGAGGGAGCGCAGCTCGAGCACATCCCCGGCCATTTGCGCCTGGCAACCTTTACTGCCGACGTTAAGCCCGGTGATACGGTTGCACTGGGGCAATCCGTTTTCCTCTACGACCTCAGCAGCAAGGCCAGTCTGGGTGTGATAGATGTGGTAGAACCCTGAACCGCTGGTTTTGTCAGAGGATATACGACCACCTTTCTTTTCAAGCCTCCACCTCAACACGGTTGCGCCCCGAAGCCTTGGCACGGTACATGGCAGCATCCGCCCGGCGAACCACCGTATCGCTAGTGTCGCCCTCACGGTATGTTGCCAGGCCTATGCTGGCACTGACCTCAAACTGTCCAACCACCTTGGTACTGGCCAGCGACCCGGCAATGCGTTTGGCAAGCTCTTGGGCCTGGTGCATATCGGTCTTGGGAGCTAAAACCATAAACTCCTCGCCACCCCAACGAGCCAGGCTCTGATCCTGGCGCAAAACCCCCTGCAAAAGCGATGCAACCTCACGCAAGACCTGGTCGCCTACCGAGTGTCCATACAAATCGTTGATGCGCTTGAAGTGATCCAGGTCAATCAATAACACCGCAAAGCTTGTTTTCTCAGTCCTCGCAACCTCGCAGCTTTTTTCCAGCAAGTCCTGCATGAGGCGCCGATTGGCAATCCTGGTAAGAGGATCCGTGTGGGCAATCTGGTGCATATCTACATACTGCTCACGGTAGCGGGCATAAATCCCCTGTGTGTATAAAAAAGCCAGGCTGGCCAGGTAAAACTGAACCACAGTGTTGAGCGCCCGCTGGTATACTTGCGGGGTAAGGTATAAACCCGCTAGGCCAATTAACACAGCCAGCACATAGAAAAATACCGAAAAGCGCAAGGCTGTCCAGGCTGACAAGAACACAAAGGCTACCGGGAAAACCACCGGAAACCAAAGGGCTGTGGCGCTTAGACCTTCGGTATAAAGCCTGCCTGCAAAGGTGAAATCCGAAAACGAAACCAACTGGTAAATGCAGATAATCCCCAGCAAGGATAACTTGACGGTGGTGATGGAGACGCGCCGCAGGCTCAACAAAACCGCCAGCAGCGAAAGGCTCACGCTCATTGCCGGCAAGAACACAAAGTCTACCCAGGTCTCTCCGCTAGACATGAGCCGCCCAACCAGCGCAGCGACTGCCCCCAGAATCAGAAGGGGGATATAGTAACCCCGCATCTGGGTTTCTTGTCGCTCGTGATCGGAAATCCATCGAAACATGAACGGCTCATTGTACGGCGAGAGAGTGGTAGACTGGGTACATTTACCTAGCCGCCACAGCTCTTGTACCAGATTCAAGATGCTGGCGGTCTTACAAATATCAAAACCTGTGGTACTTTCGGCGGGTGTTCCCTCTTGCAATGCAGACATCAAAATATCGGGGGGTAAACAGCCCGTAGACTTTGCTGAGCGGATTGTCCACTGTCCCTGCCTGATTCAGACGATCGGGATCTGGCTCTGGCTGCCGTTGGTAGGACGCTGCGCCCTCTTGAAAATGAGGGCATCACCCACCCGACCCTCGAGCACCCCCACCGCTGGAGAAGCAGCAATCTGGGCGCAAAAGGGCACATCGGCTTCCAGCCCCACCTGCCTCAAGGCCTGAGCTGCACCGGACAGGTGCAGAGGCTCCAGTGGATCGGGATAGGCGCGACGGGTCGTGAGGGCCGTGAGCGCGCCATCCTCGAGTTCATATGATCCCATAATCTGTAAAAACTCGGCCAGGACACCCGCTGTATATACGTCATCCAGGCCAATCCGACCCTCCTTACCCGCGCAGAGAATCGCCACCTCTTCTGTGGCAAGCTGGTGGGCCAGACGAGCAGCAGCGTGGGCATTGTAGAGAGAGGCCAGCAAGACATGCTTGGCGCTGCGGGCTGCTAGGTGCGCGGTCCGGGTGCCATTGGTTGTACTCAGCACCACCACTTTGCCCCCCACCGGTGCGTCCTTGGCCTCCCTGGGCGAGTTGCCGTAATCAAAGCCAGTAGGCTTAAGGCCCCCTTCCTCGCCCGCCAGAACCACATCGGCATCCCGAAAGGCCCGGGCGCTCTCCAGACTGGCCGTCAGGTACAAGCCACTGGCACCCGCTTCCAAAAAAGCCGTTGCGGTGGTGGTCGCCCGAATCACATCCACCACCAGTACCACATCCTGGTAGCTCAGGTTGTCCTGGGGAACCAGATCAGCCCTCAAGCGCATAAATCTCCCTTAGGGCAGCATTTGCCAGATGATCGCCCTCATGCACCCCCAAACCCACTGCAAGAGCCGCCACCTGTTCAACCAGGCAGGTGAAGACGGCAGCAAGAATCGAGAGGACTATCTGAGGCATAGATGAGGATGAAGGGAATCATAAAGGATAAACCGGCATTAATGTAAAGAGTTCTCTGGAGATTTGTTTATCAAAATATAAGAGCAAGTTGGCAGAGGCCCATGTATTTATGGCGGTTTTCGCTACAGGCTCTGCACATGACATTAGACCCAGAAAACTTTGGTTATCTTTCTGAAAACCACTCTGATCCGGGGTTGATAGGAAGTATGTACCCATACCAACCGTGCACAGCCAAACTCAAACGCCATGTGCTTATCGCAGGCTAGGGCAAACGGCAATCCCTGACCTTCGGCCTGCAACTTGAGACCAGAGACACTGGACATTAGCTACCGCAAGCCGAATAGCACTTCTTCCAGACCCGCCGGATCAAGGATTTCTACAAAACCCGAACCCACCTTGACCAGTTCTTCTTCGCGCAGGGCGTGTAGCACACGGGTCACGGTCTCGCGGCTGGTTCCGGAAAGCTGGGCCAGTTCCTGGTGGGTCAGCTTCATCTTGACCCCATCGCCATACCGTTGCTTGCGGAGTTTGGTCAGGGCGTAGGCTACCCGGCCACGGGCTTCTTCAAAGGAGAGGACTTCAAGCTCGAGGTCGGCCTCACGCAAGCGACGCGCCAGAATGGTGGCCAGGTTATGCAGGATTTCCGGCCACTTGCGCACCAGGCTCCAGTAGGCATCCTGGTACAAAACCAGCAGTATCGAATCTACAGTGGTCTCGGCAGAAGCACTGCGAGGCTGGTCATCCAGCAGGCTCATCTCGCCAAACACTTCACCGGGGCCCAGGTAAGCAAACATGCGCTCCCGCCCATCCAGGTAGGTTCGGTAAATGCGTACCTGACCACTCTGGACAATATACAGGGCAGCCCCCATATCGCCTGCTTCGAAAATTTGTTTGCCCGCCGGGTAGCTGCGGGTCACAAAAGCTTCGCGGGCGACCTCGAGCGCCTGGGGAGGCACCCCCTGAAAGAGCGGGGTCTTTGCAAGCACCTGCGTGTCAGCCAACATCAAGTACACTCTACAAGGGGGCGTAACGGTTTGCCAATAGCAGGTAACAGTCCGGTGTTGGAAGTGCGGCAACTGGGTTTTGGGTACGGCGAGATTGAGCTGTTCCAGAACCTTACTTTTACTTTGCATGAAAGCGAGATACGGGTCATCCTGGGACCGTCGGGCAGCGGCAAAACCACCCTGCTGCACCTCCTGGCGGGTTTGTTGGCCCTTCAATCGGGCGACGTACGTTGGCAGGGAGAGAGCATCCGTGGCCTGAGCGAAGAAGTGCTGGCGCGGCGACGCTTGCTCTTTACCGGCCTGATCTTTCAGCACCACTACCTGCAAGCCGAACTCACCGCGCTGGAAAACATCCTGGTTCCAGGGTATCTGGCCGATAAGGTAGACCCTGCCTGGGGGCTGGAATTGCTGAATCGGGTAGGGCTCTCTGACCGGGCCTATCTGCTTCCCAAGGCCCTCTCAGGAGGCGAGCGCCAACGCATCGCGGTGGCTAGAGCCCTCTACAACCGCCCCAAGCTCTTGCTGGCCGACGAGCCAACCGGAAGCCTGGATCGGCGCAATGCCGAAAAAGTGTGGGAGCTGATGCTGAGCCTGGCCCAGGACCTTGGCACAGCCGTGATTGTGGCCACCCACGATGAGCATCTAGTGCAGGGCTTGCCCGAGCTGCGGCTGGGCTAAAGGTGGAACAGGCAAAATCTTCGCCCAGGAGGGAAGCAAACCGGGCTGGAATGACCGTTACCGAGACTGCAAGTTCTCGGGAAACAACCGGGTAGGGGTGCGGCTCACGATATTGTCCAGCACTTTCTGTAGAGCGGAATTTTTGACGGCCTGATCCAGTCCGCCCTTGACCTGATCAAAGGGCTGGAAACCCGCCGCTTCCACCTTGCTAAGCAGGATTACGTGGAAGCCAAACTCTGTTTTGACCGGGGTCTTGGAGGTTTCGCCCGGCTTCAAAGCAGTCATGGCCAGCTCAAAGGGCGCTACGAAGGTGCCCTTGGGCTCGCAACCCAGTTCGCCCCCTTCATTCTTGCTACCGGGGTCTTGCGAGAGTTCCTGGGCCAGGTCGGCAAACTTCTCGCCTTTGCCCAGCCGAGCAATCACCTGATTGGCCTCCTGCACGGTGTTGACCAGAATGTGCGATGAGCAGTACCGTACTGGCACAGCAAACTGGGGTTTCGAGACCAGATACAGCATCCGCAAGGCGGCTTCACTGGGCTGCAAGCGCTTGATCAGGTTTTCCAGGTAGGCGTTGTAGGTTAGGGCTTCGTACACCAACTTGCGATAGGCCTCGAGGCTGGGGATACCAGCTTCCTCGAGGGCTTCGTTGAGCTGCTCTTCATTTTCAAACTGCGCTTTCACTTCCTCGATGGCCTCATCTACCGCGGATTTTGTAGCAGCGAAACCGGCGCTCTCCGCGGCCAGAATAACCGCCTGATCCCGTGCCATCCGCTCCAGATACTGCGGCCTGAACTGAGCAAAGGCTTCCTCAGCCTCGGGGCTGTAGGCCTGACCGCGCTGCTGCAAGGCATCGCGCACAAACAAGCGGAATTGCAGGTCAAACTGGCTTTTGGTAATGGAGGATTTGCCCACCGTGGCCACCACCGGGTCGGTTTGGGCTATCGCCAGCGAGGGTAGAGCCAGTAGCGTTAGAATCAGGATTAGTTTTTGTTTCATTTCTTACACCTCAACGACAGCTCCTGGCCAACTCAAAGCCTGAAGCTTCGACTGGTGCCAGAACAGCTTGTGCGGTTATGCTAACACGACCTGGGTTGAACAAACCTTTCCTGCTTCCAGATTGACGTCATTACGTCAAAGCGCACTTAATGCATAGTCGTACAAATACCCTTACAAAGCTGCTTATTGCGGCACGTACAATGCTGTATGCTCTGGCAAAAGCCGTAGCAAACGCCCTTTCGTTCCTCCCCTACAGCGTAGGGGAGGTTAGGTGGGGTTGCCGAACAGCGACTTGATGCAGCCAGTTGATTGCTGGGCCTTGCCTGATACCCTCCCCGGCCCTCCCTACCACGTAGGGAGGGGGTTTTAGGGCCAGAGCTCATGGAACCTGTCGAAGTGTACTGGTGTCTCTACGACGCTGTACTTAACATATTCTGGGCTATCCGGCTACAGGAAAGCTTTGTCCTGGTCGGCACAGTGTTGAGCTGGACAGACGACCAAGTTCGTGAAGGGCACGGTAGAATCGGGGGGTGCATATGCGCGTTGTTTCAATAGTTTGGACTAAAGCGAGGATACTGCCTTTTGAAGTATGCAAACGGATAAACGATTGCTCCCAACCCCTGGGCAGAGCAAGCTGTAGGGTCGGGCTATGAGCAAAATCGCCGTGATTGGGGGGGGTCTCGCGGGGGTAGTGGCAGCCTACGGGGCCGTGGAAGCCGGGCTCGAGGTCAGCCTCCTCGAGGCCACCCATCACTTCGGAGGCCATACCCGAACGGCAAAACTGGATGCGATTTCGCTCGAGCTAGGCGAGGAGTTTTTCGACGACACCCCAGGAGCGCTGCTCAATCTCTGCGGCGAGTTGGGCCTCCTGCCTCAACCCCTACCCAACCTCCAACGCGTGGTTCGACAGGGTGGCCAGGACTGGGTTTTGCCCGCCGGTTTGAATCTGGCTTCGGGTTTTGGATTGCATCAAATGGCCCAGATGCCCTTGGGCCGGGGCGTCAGGTGGCGGCTTGGCACCGAGCGCTTCGCAGCACCGGCTTCGGTCAAGGACGAACTGCTAGGAGCCTTTTTCCGCCGCAGGCTGGGCCCCGAGGTCTGGGAGGTGCTGGAGCCGTACCTGAGCGCCACGCTGGGCGGCCCCGCCGAGGAAGTATCGGCCCCCACTGCCTTTGCGCGTCTGGTTGGGCTCGAGCGCCAGGGGGGCTTGCTGGCTGGCAGCCGCAAACTCACCACCGAGGGTCGGTGGCACCTGGCAGGGGGCATGGGCAGCCTGATCGAAGCCTTGGGCAACCGCCTGTTACCAAAGGCCCGGTTGCTGCCTCATCACCCGGTCTGGGCCATCTCCCGCGATTCAAAGGGGTGGCAACTGCACGTGCGCGGTGGCCAGCTCGAAGCCGAGGCCGTCATCATGGCCCTCCCGGCCCCGCAGGCAGCCAGGGTTTTTCGCCCCTCGGCCCCCCAGCTAACCACCCTCCTCAACCATTTTCCCTACCAGCACAGCGCCAAGGTCTATCTGCTCTACCGTCAAAGCGAACTGGCCGCTGGGCCTAGCGAGTTCTTTTTTGCCCGAGGGGAGGGCTATACCAGCAGCGCCCTCAAGCTAACCCACCCGAACCCGGAGCTGACGCTGGCTCGAGTGCAGTTTGCCGGTGAAACCGCCCGATCCGCCGACAGCGAGCTTTCTCGCCTGGCTGAACAAGACCTTGCGAAATGCCTGCAAACGAAGGCCCGCCCGCTGGCAGCCTGGGTTTTCCGCCAGCCCTCCTCGAGGCCCCACTTCACCCAGGGCCAGGCCCGCCGTGTAGCCGACCTCGAGCGGGAGTTGCTGCACGCCCCTGGGCTTTTCCTCACCGGCAGCTACCTGGCCGGCCCCGGCCTTGCCAACCTGGTAGAACACTCCCGCCAAACCACCCAGGGCGCCCTCGACTTCCTGGCTCTCGCGAGTGCCTGAGTGTTTCCTGGATGCTTGACACTGAATCTCGCATCTGCCGCATCTGCAAACTGTACCTTTGACCGGGAAGCTCACCAAGCAGTGCTGGTGGGTATATGCAGTGCGTTTCAAACCCCTATTCCCCAAACCCCCATCCGCCACCCCTACTTCCCGTAGCATGCAGTGTATTCAAGCAAAGGATGATACAGCACAAAACCCCCAGACCGCAGTCCGGGGGTTTGTAGCACACTACCTTACTTGAGTTCGACCTTGGCGCCCGCGTCCTCGAGCTGCTTCTTGATCTTCTCGGCTTCCTCTTTGGAAACACCTTCCTTGACGTTGCCGCCTTGCTCGGCCAGGTCTTTGGCTTCCTTTAGGCCCAGGCCGGTAATGGCGCGGAGTTCCTTGATGACGTTGAGCTTCTGGGCGCCCGCATCCTTCAGCACCACATCGAACTCGGTCTTCTCCTCGGCGGCGGGAGCAGCAGCGGCAGCAGCGCCCGGCATGGCCACGGCCACCGGAGCAGCAGCGGTCACGCCCCACTCTTCCTTGAGTTCGTCAATGAGTTGCTTGAGTTCGAGCACCGTAGCACCAGAAAGTTGAGCTTTGATTGCAGCGATATCGAGAGCCATTTTTTCCTCCTGTTGGGCCTACGCGGCCTCCAGTTTTTGAACCTGGGCATCCAAGATGCCGACGAATTCCTGCGCCTTCGCTCCCAGCACCCCCACGAAGTTTGACATCGTGGCGGACAGCACGCCGACCAATTCGGCTTGCAGTTCCTTCTGGCTGGGAAGGTCGGCCAGGGCCTCTACCTGTGAGCCCGTAAGGGGCTGCCCCGAGAGCACTCCCGACTTGAGGGCGGGAATGCCTTTATCGTTCGACTTGGCGAACTCTTTGAGGGCCTTGGCGGCAGCAGCGGGGTCTTGAAAAACAACCACCGCCGAGGGGCCGCTCAAGCCTTCGATGGCCGGCAACCCCAGGTCGCTCATGGCTTTGCGGATCAGGGTATTTTTGGCAACGATAATCTCGCCGCCCTTTTCCCGCACCGCCTTGCGGAGCTTCCCGGTGGGGCCCGCCTCGAGCCCTTGGTAGTTCACCACGAAGAACGAGCCTTCCGCGCCCTTGAGGGTAGCGGTGAGCGCCTCGAGGTTTTCGATGTTGCGCTTGCTAGGCAAAGTTCCTCCTGGCTGGGGGCATGCGCTGTAGGGGCCAGGCCACGTCTGAGCCGTCAAGCCTCCACAACCTGCCCTTGCTTGGTTTTGGGACTAGGGATTTCCCAACGGTTGTATGCGAAAAACGCTTCCCTATTAGCGCCTCGGCGACATTATTAAGGCTTAGCCCGTCGCTGTCTTTGGCTGCCCCTGGGGTCGTAAGCACGCCCAGAAGGGACACCAATTGTGAAGTATACAAAACCACCCGGTTCCTGACAAGCCCATGAGCAGCGGTCACGACCAAGGTTTTATGCCAGGTTCGGTAGGTTCATCACCATGTGGCAACCCACAAACCCAACCAATAAGGACTCATTCTTCCACCATACGCCCGAGCGTGAGCTCAGATGATGGACAGCTTCAATACACCGTCGTATAGATACCTGTACATTCTCACCGGAGTTTAGGCAGTGCTCCCGTCATTACGAGCATCCGCAGGATGCGAAGCAATCCAGATCGCCATACCCCGCCAATAGTCTGGCAAACTTCTCCTGGATTGCTTCGTCGGCCTTTGGCCTCCTCGCAAAGACGGCGGTTAGCTTGAGAGACTGGCTGGCGAGTGCTCGGGCCAACATTTGCCAGAATGTATAGGCTCCTTTACAACGCTGTATTCAGTATGAGAACTGTCTTTTTGGAGTTGGTATCACCGCTCATATGCCAAAAATGACATACAGTGTGCCACGAGTCTGCACTTGCCATGACCCGCTACCGCATCCGCACCCGTCCCACCCAGCCCTTTGCGGGCGAGCGCACCCATGCAATACCAGGGCGGGGGCTGGAATTCTACGAGCTACGCGGCTACGCCCAGGGGGACGAGCCTCGCTTTATTGATTGGCGAGCCTATGCCCGCACAGGTCGGCTCTATACCCGCATTTTCCAGGCCGAAGCACCGGCCCGCTTCACCTTTTTCCTGGATGGCTCGCCCAGTATGAAGCTGCTGGGCAAACAGGTTTATGCCGAGCGGGTATTGCGTGTGCTGACCGACTGTGCCCGGTCGGAAGGGGCTTTTCTGTGGGGCGGTGGCCGCTACCGGGGTCGGCTCGAGGGGGTGGCCGAGGGGCCGTTGGCGCTGATGAACTTCCCCCGGCCCAGGGGCGTCACCGTCCTCCTGACCGATGGTCTGGACGAGCTGGACTGGTCGCGTCTTTTACAAAAACTGCGCCACGTGGTACTGGTGCAGATCATGGCCCCCGAGGAACTCGCACCCGGCTTTGTGGAAGCGCTGCTGCACGATGTCGAGGTCGGGAGCCGGATGGAGGTGGGTGAGGCTGAAATACGAAGCTACCAGGAAGCTCTGGAAAAGCATCTGCTGCGCCTGCGAACCACCGCCCGCAGGTTGGGCAGCTATGCCCTGTTGCGGGTGGGCGAACCGATTGTGCCTGCCCTGCTACGGCAGGGGGTTTTGGAAGAGCGTTGAGCGTCTGACTCCACTGGGTAAGTCAAAGCTATGCCACATGGAGGGATGCAACCCTTCACCTTCGGCTATCTGGTACTGTGACAAAGACTGCTAAACCATGGGTACTTATCGCTATTCCCACCATTACAACCAGGGCAGCAAAGTCGCCTTTAGCTCCTCACCCCCCTCATGGGGGGGCTAGGAGTGGGATATTCGAGCCTCGCCACGTGGTTTGTCTAGGGGCTAGATCCCTCAAAGTCAAGCGCATTCGCTGCGTTCATCCCCCCACCCTAACCCTTCCCCATAAGTCGAGGAAACTTACCGAGAACGACCCTACTGCCGTACTGAATATTCGTGAAAACCGCCCTAGACCGCAAAGGTTTCGGGTGGCAGGGCATACCCCAGCGCTTCAAACAGGGCGGCCAGGTGAAACTTCTGGAACTCCTCAGGGGGAACATACTCACCTATCAAGCGCAGAGCCTCCGAGGGCAGCGGCTTGAGCGCGATTACGCTGTGGTAGGGCTGGAGCAAGGCCAGCGGCAGATTTCCACCTGCATACAGGATTAGATCGGCCTGGCGGGCCACCACCGTGGCCTGCACTTCAGCCGCCGCCACCACCCCCCGCTGGGGGATCGGTAGGAGCTCCAAAAAGCCTTCGCCTTCGGGAAAGCTCCGACTCAGTACCGAGACCTTGGTCAGACCGCGCAGGCCCTGGGCCAGTTCGGGGCGGATGGGGCCCAGCCAGAGCGCCTTGTCGCCGAAGGCATAGCGGCGAATCAGGTTGGCCAGGGCGATGGGCTCGAGGTAGAACCCCCTGATTCCGGTCACTTCGGGCAGCACCAGATCTACCCTGCGGGCCTGGAGCGCCTCGGGCTCGAGGTGCTGCACCACATCTAAGGCGAGCGCCTGTAGTCCGGGGTCTTCCAGAACCGCGCCCCGAAAACTCAGGGGCTGGAGGGCTGTGAGGGCGGCCTCGAGGCCCATTCCAGGCTGACTGGCATATACAAATAACGGCAAATTATGGTGCAGCGAAGCCGTCAGGAGCGGCTGATACCACCGGCTCTGACCTTGATGTAAAACCACCAGGGGGCGGGTCGCGGCGTAGTCGCGGGAATGCATCCCCCCTAATCTACTACGCTCGAATGCAACAAGGGGTCTCTCGCTATCGGCTATGGGCTATCAGCTATCGGCCTGCTTCAAAACCCTTCCACAATAAAGCCCACCGTGAAGCGCTGAAAGCTCTCCGAGCCGATGATCTGGCTAACCTCGAGGTATGGGCGATAACCCCGGTCAGGAAACTGTATTCCCGCCGAGAAAATGGCATAAAAACGCTCGCCGAAGCGTAACCGCAGCTCATTTTGCGCAGTATAGCCGGTGATACCCACCGCCAGGCCTCCGGCCAGATAGGGGCGCAGCAGCAAGAAGAACGGCAGGGGGTACACCACCTCACCGCTCAGGTATAGCCCACCTGGAGAACCAATCACCAGTTGGGAACGGAAATCAATGGGAAAGCCATCCAGATATAACCCCAGATGCCCCATGAAATTGCCATTGGGGCCGTTGCGTACCGAAAAGCCTATATCGGCCCCACCGGCAAAAGCCATACCGAACAACAATACAAATACGGCACCCAAACGTCCCACTTGCCTTTTCATATCCTCACCCTACACGACAACGTACGGTTTAGACGAGGGAAAACTAAAGCGCTACTTAGACAGGCTTCATCCATCGAGCCTTTCCAGTCCGGCAAATTTCACCGCTAGCTTTTTCAGGCCCAGGCCGGGGAACATTACCGTAACCTCGCCGCCCATCGCGGCCACCACCGTACCGCTTCCAAACTTGGGGTGCTTGACCTTTTCGCCCCCTTTGAACTCGGAGAGCTGGGTTTTGGGCTTGGGTTCGGGGCGGCTGTAGGACAATACCGGCACGGCACTGTCGCCAAACGCCCCCACCTCCTTGAGCAAATCGGGCGGAATATCGTCCAGGAAGCGGCTGGGGCGGGAGAACTCGCGCTTGCCATAGGTTTCGCGTTCCTCAGCGTAGGACAGATAGAGTTTGTCCTGTGCCCGGGTGATACCCACATAAAAGAGGCGCCGCTCTTCTTCCAGGTCTTCCAGGCGGTTCAGGCTGTTGCGGTGGGGCAGCAGATTTTCCTCCAGACCCACCAGGAACACCGTGGGGAACTCGAGGCCCTTGGCGTTGTGCAGGGTCATCAGGGTGACGGCCTCCTCTAGTGCTTCACCCTGGGGTTCTTCGGCTTTGGCAGTCAGGGCTACGGCGTCCAGGAAATCGGAAAGGGTACCGCCCTCTTCCTCTTCCCAGTCGCGGGCCGCCCGCAGCAGTTCTTCCACGTTTTGCAGGCGGTCCTCGCCGTCCTGCTCCTGTTTCAAGGCATCGCGGAAACCGGTCTCGTCGAGCACCCGCTCAAAGAAGGCTGCCGGGCCAGTCTCGAAAGCGGCCTCCATCAGCTCGTCGAGGAGCCTCACAAAGGCCTGTACCTGCTGGGGTCGGCTAATCACCTGCTCGGCGGCCCGGAAGGCTTCAAAGACGGTGGTGCCCGTTTTCTGGGCGTGCTCGAGCAGCCGGGCTACCGTGGTCGCCCCAATACCCCGAGGCGGCGTATTGACAATGCGGCGCAGGTTGATGGAGTCGGCAGGGTTGATGGCGACCCGCCCATAGGCCAGCAGATCCTTGACCTCTCGCCGCTCAAAAAAGCCCACCGCGCCTACCAACCGAACGGGAATCTGGGCCCGGCGCAGGTGTTCTTCCAGCAGGCGCGACTGGGCATTGGTGCGGTAAAGCACGGCAATATTTTGGTAGTCCCGCAGCCTGGCAATTTCCCGTGCCACAAAAGCTGCTTCTTCGCGGGCGTTGGGGGCACGATACAACCGTACCGGCTCACCGCCCGATTTAGTAGAGCGCAAGACTTTTTCCAGCCGCAGAGCGTTTTTTTCAATCACTGCATTGGCCACCTGTAGAATGGCATGGCTCGAGCGGTAGTTTTCCTCCAGACGAATCACCCGGGCGCCGGGGTAGTCCTTGCTGAAGTCGAGGATGTTGTTGATGTCGGCGTTTCTAAAACCATAGATGCTCTGGTCGGGGTCGCCCACCACCATCAGGTTAGGCTTTTCACCGGCCAGCAAGCGGGTTAGCTCATACTGCACGGGGTTGGTGTCCTGGTACTCGTCCACATGAATAAACCGGGCCCGCTGGCGCACCTTATGGAGAATTTCCGGGTGCTGCTCAAATAGCTCGATGGTCAGGAGCAAAAGGTCGTTGAAATCCACCGCACCCTGCATCCGCAGGCCGCTCTGGTATTTGCGGTAGACTTCGGCGGCCACCTCCTTGGGCACCCCCCCGATAAAGTCGGGGGCCTCGCGCATGAACTCCACCAGCCCATCACCCCGGTTCTTGATGCGGTCAATCATGGCCCGAAAGGGGCCCGGCTTGGCCTCAACCTCGAGTTCCTTCAAAATCTCCTTCAAAAGCGTATTCTGGTCGTCGTCGTCGTAGATCACAAACCCCGGCTTGAGCCCCACATACTCGCCGTAGGTACGCAGGATTCGCACCGAGGCCGAGTGAAAGGTGGAAACCCACAGATCTTTGGCCGCGGGCCCTACCATCTTTTCCAGCCGTTCCTTCATCTCGCCTGCGGCCTTATTGGTGAAGGTCACGGCCAGTATTTCCGCCGGATATACCCGCCGCTCGCGCAGCAAATAGGCGATCCGGTGTACCACAGTGCGGGTCTTGCCGGAGCCAGCCCCGGCTACAACCAGCGCCGGGCCTTCAAAATGCTGGACGGCCTCCTGCTGGGAGGGATTGAGGGAAGAAAGGAGGTCGGACATAAAACCCTAGAAGTCTATCACCACGCCCGTGATGGGGGGTGAGCGGGATAGCAATGCCCTTTCAATCTTGGAAATCCAAGTACCTCCCGCCTATGTTTTAGATAATGGCATGATCGAAAATCATTCGGGTATTGCGCCGGGAGCATGATTTTCTAGCGCAGCCTGGATTCATCTCTAGACCTTACACAGGCGCAACTTGACCCTACGCCCAGCGCCGGGTAGCGCTCCTACAAAACTCGAGTTCTCCGTCCCCCTGTGCCCTCTTCCCTGCCCCCTGTATAGTGTTGCAGGTATGGATATGGCAGATGAAATGGCCAGTAATCAGTCCAGCTCAGGCATCAGGTTTGGCACCGACGGCTGGCGGGCCATTATTGGCGACCAATTCACTTTCGACAACGTGGCCCGTGTGGCCCAAGCCTACGCCCAATATTTGCTCGAGCAGCAGGGCAAGAAAGTAGTAGTCGGCTACGACACCCGCTTTATGGCAGGCAAGTTTGCCCAGCGAGCCGCCTCGGTGCTGGCCGCCAATGGGCTGGAAGTACACCTTTCCAGGTCTTATGTCCCTACCCCGGTACTGTCTTTTGCCGTAAAGCACCTGCAAGCCGATGGGGGCGTGATGATTACCGCAAGCCACAACCCCGCCGAATACCTGGGCTTCAAGATTAAGGGTAACTACGCCGGTGCCGCTACCCCGGCTCTGATAGCCGAGGTGGAAAAACACCTGGGTGCAGAACCCAAGTACTCGAGTGCAAACATACAAAGCTTCGATGTACGCAAACCCTACTACGACTTCCTGGCCAGCCAGTTAGACCTGGAAGCCCTGCGGGCCTACGAGGGGGTCATGTACCACGACAGCCTGGGCGGGGCGGGCGCGGGTTGGCTGGCTGGTTTTGTCAAACATGCAGGATTGAAGCTAGATTTGCGCGAGTTGCACGCCGTGCCGGACCCCATGTTTTACGGCGTTCACCCCGAGCCCATCCCCCAGAATCAGTTCACCATCATGACCGTGCTGAAAGCCGAGCAAGACCCCACCTTTGCCGCTATTAACGATGGCGACGCCGACCGTATTGGGGCCGTACTGGCGGGGGGTAGCAACTTCAACAGCCATCAGATTTTCGCAGTGCTGCTCAAGCATCTGCACAGCAAAGGGCTGCGGGGGCGGGTGGTCAAGACCTTTTCGACCTCCCAGATTGTGGACAAACTCGCGCACAAACTGGGGCTGGAGCTGGTCGTCACGCCCGTTGGGTTCAAGTACATCACCGATGAGATGCTCAAAGGCGGGGTCTTGATTGGAGGGGAGGAGTCGGGCGGTATCGGCGTAGCTGGTCACATCCCCGAGCGCGATGGGCTGCTGAACGCCTTGTTGCTCTTAGAATCGGTGGCGCGAACGGGTAAAAGCCTGGGGCAGCAATTTGCTGAAATTGAAGCTGAGGTGGGCTTCAAACACGCCTACGACCGGATAGACTTGCAACTGCCCTCGATGGATCACATCCAGGCCGCCATGGCCCGCGTGCAGACGCCGCAGACCATAGCCGGACAGCAGGCAAGTGGTACCGAGCATCTGGACGGCACCAAGTGGCTCTTCGGCGAAGCTGGCTGGTTGCTCTTCAGGGCTTCCGGCACCGAGCCGGTGCTACGCATCTACTGTGAGGCCCCGGACGATAAGACCGTAAAAGCGGTTCTGGCCGAAGCCAAGAAGTTGGTGGGAGCCTGAATGAGACAGTCCAAAGCCAGCCCCTGCGGTTTGCACTCGATTACCCGTGTTCGACCTGGATTTTCTCAGATGGTTGTGCGTTAATCTGAAACCCGGAAAAGGATGAAGCGATGATTCGGCTGCTGCTACTGCTTAGTCTGTTGGCTTCCTGGGGGGTTAGTCAAAATGTGCGTGTGGTAGAGCAGCGCATTGGCGCTCAGGGTGGGGCGTTGCAACTCCCCGGCATTCAGGTGGTGGTTCCCTCGGGTGCGCTGGTTTCCTCGGTGCGTTTCCGCCTCGAGCGCCTCCAGGCCGTACCCACTTCCCCACCCCAGAACGAGGTGTTTTTTATCCAGACCCTACCAGAGCGCGAAGTGGTCGGAATTTACCGGCTTTCCTCGAGCGCCACCAACTTCCTCAAACCCCTGGAGATTGAATTGCGGGTAAACCCACCCTACCGGCCCGGTAACCGCGTCATTCGGAGCGCAATCTACACCTGGGATGGCGAGAGTTACGTCAGTACCCAGGTGCCCAGCAACCGTGAAACCTTCACGCTGAACCGCCTCACGCTGGGACTGAGTGCCGGTTCAGGCGGCTATCCAGCCGGGCTGGTGCTGGCAGTGTTGCGAGCGCCGGAGGAAAGCCTGCGGCGGGAGTGCCAAGCCAGGGGAGGCCGCTGGACCGGCTCGAGCTGCGAATTCCGGTGATGGACGATCCAGCCTCGAGGCCGTAAGGCAGCTTGCACATTGCCGTCGGCATGGCGCTATGCTAGGGCCAATGTCGCCTTTTGTAGCAGTGGGTTTTGGCCTATATGCGCTCAACATGCTGGTGGGGCTGGCGGCACAGTTTCGGCTGGCGCATTTCGGCACCTGGCACCACGGGCTATATTTGGTGGTTTTTGTCAGTGCCGTCCTGGCGCTGGTTTTTGCCAGAGAGTGGTGGCTACTCCTTACCGTGGCTTGCCTGACCTGGTTTCCCAAAGCCAGGCCCCGCACCTGGCTCCACCCCACACTGGGTGGGATGGGATTGGTGGGATACTTGTTGGCGGTCGGAGGCTGATATGGAGTTCCTGGAGGTTATCCGAAAACGCAAAACCACCAATGGCCCCTTTCTGGACAAGCCTGTATCAAGGGAACACCAGCATTTGCTGATGGAAGCCGCCAGCCGAGCGCCCAGCCATTTCAACTCCCAGCCCTGGCGCTTCATTTTGATTGAGGACAAAGCCAAGCGGGAAAAAATTGCCGAGATTGGTGGACGAACCATGCAACAATTGATCGCCGATGGCAAGTTCTTCGAGCGCTATCGCCCCTACTTCCGTTTTACAGAAAAAGAGATGGACGAACGGCGCGACGGTATCCTGATTGACCAGTTACCAGGCCCCTTGCGCCCCTTTACCCGTCAGATCATGAGTCCCTCTGCCCTGGGGCTCCTGCGAACCTTGCGGGTCCCCCAGACCTTGGGCGAGGACAACCGCAAGCTGGTCGCAGGCTCACCGCTGCTGCTGGCTGCTCTACTGGACAAGCAGGAATATCGCCCCGGACAACTCTCCGGCTTCTACAGCGTTTTGGGCTTGGGCATGGCCATCGAGAACATCTGGCTGACCACGGTAGAGCTGGGCATGGGCATTCAGTTTGTCTCCACACCCATGGAAATTCCCGAGGCCTGGGACGAGCTAAAAAAGCTGCTGGAGGTGCCTGAGCACCTCGAGCTTATGGCAGTCTATCGGCTGGGTTATGTACCTCCAGAAAAACCTCGCCCTCGTATTGACTGGAAGTCCGATCATCGCAAGCGAATTTCACAGTATGTCTTCCGCGATTCCTGTACCACCCCCGAAAGCGATGCCTGAGGTTTCGCGATGCATCCCAGAATTCTCAGCATCGCTACAACCAACCCGCCCCACAGGGTAGAGCAACCCGAAGTACGTGATCTGGTGCGGGTCATGTTTGACCGGCTCTCTGGCTTGGGGCGGTTAATAACGGTTTTCGAAAACACTGGCATCGAGTCCCGCCATATCGCCGCGCCGCTGGAATGGTTCACCGAGCCCCACAGCTTTGCCGAAAAAAACCAGTTGTGGTTCGAGACCGCGCTAGACCTTTGTGAAAAGGCCAGCCGCGAAGCCCTCGAGCAAGCCAACATTGCCCCCCATCAGGTAGGGGCGGTGGTACTCGTGACCACGACCGGCATTGCGACCCCCAGCCTCGAGGCCCACCTGGTACAGCGCTTGGGCCTCCCGCTCTCGGTAGTTCGCCTGCCCATCTGGGGGCTGGGATGCGCGGGGGGCGCCGCAGGGCTGGCCCGGGCCGCCGAGCTATCACAAAGCCGCCCTAGCCAGTACGTATTGATGGTCGCCGTGGAACTGTGCAGCCTGACCTTTGTACGGGGCGACCTGAGCAAAAGCAATCTGGTCGCTACCAGCCTGTTTGCCGATGGGGCAGCGGCAGTGGTGCTGGGTATGGACGCCCGTACTCAAGATTCGGCGGGCCCCAGCGTACTGGGTGGGTTCAGTCGCTTGCTGCCAGAGAGCTACGAGGTGATGGGCTGGGATGTGATCCCCGAGGGGCTGCAAGTGCGCTTTGCCCAGAGCATCCCGGCCCTGGTCGAGGGCCAACTGGGGAACCTGATCCGCGATGGACTGGCCAGCTACGGACTAGCTGCCAAAGACGTGGACACCTGGACCCTCCACCCCGGCGGGGCCAAGGTGCTCGCGGCCTATGAAAGCGGGATGGGGGTGGATGAAAAGAGCCTCGAGGCTTCCTTTTGCGTACTCAAAAAGTTTGGCAATATGTCGAGCCCCACCGTGCTTTTTGTGCTGGCCCGGCAGATGTACCAGCTCGAGCGGCCCCAGCCCGGCGCCAAAGGGGTGCTGCTCGCCTTAGGGCCCGGCTTTGCTGCCGAAGGGGTGGTACTGGCGTGGTAGCGATCTGGGTCGCGCTCGCGGCGGTCGCCCTCCAGCGCTTGCTGGAGCTGCGGCTGGCCCAGGCCAATCTTCGCTGGGCGCTGGCCCAGGGGGGCCGTGAGTTTGGCCGGGAACACTATCCGCTTTTTTTTGTCCTGCACAGCGGCTGGATGCTGGGGTGGTTGATCGAGGGTCTGGCGCGAAACCAGCTCTCCCCCATCTGGGGGTTCTGGTTGGCAGTGTTCCTAATGGCCCAGGGTGTGCGCTACTGGGCCATCCGCAGCCTAGGCAGATACTGGAACACCCGCATAATCATCGTACCTGGCGGAAAAAAGGTTGCTACTGGGCCCTATCGCTACTTTCCCCACCCCAACTACCTGGCCGTAGCTCTGGAACTGCTCTCACTGCCGCTTGTTTTCAACGCCTGGATCACTGCCTTAGTAGCGTCTTTCCTGAACGCTCTCTTACTTTTGTTCATTCGCATTCCCGCCGAAGAGAGGGCCCTCAGCGAAATGGCCATTATCCCTGAGCCAGATTCCTGACCCTTGAAACTCAACCCTCGGCTAATCCTGGGGTATTGGTTGGCTTTTGACCAGGGCGTAGGCGTAGCCATCTGTCAGCGCTTTGAGCGAGGCTTCCAGATTGTTTTTGCTGGCCCCTACCGTGCTCCAACGTTCGCCTGCCCGGTGCATCTCTATCATCACCCGCACCCCCGAGGCGGTTCCGGCCTCCTGGCCCGAGAGGATGCGTACCTTGTAGTCACACAGCTCAATCTCACCAATTTCGGGGTAGAAAGGCTCAATGGCCTTACGGAAAGCTTTATCCAGCGCCGAGACCGGCCCGTGCTGGCTCTCTGCGGCGGTGTGCTGGAGGGTTTCACCCACCCGCACCCGCACGGTGGCCTCGGCCCAGGTGGGGGTTTCGGGGTTGGCATCGTTGACGTGCACAAAAACCGTAAAGCCCTCCACGCTAAAAGGCAGCTGGCCCCCTCGCAGCCGGTGGGCCAGCAGGAAGAAGCTGGCCTCGGCCCCTTCGAAGGAGTAGCCTGCGTGCTCGAGCTGCTTGACTTCCTCCAGCAATGCCCCGGCAGTCTCCTTAGGAACCTCCACCCCCGACTCGGCCAGCTTGGCCAGCAAGTTGGAGCGGCCCGACAAATCCGAAACCAACACTCGACGGCTATTCCCTACTGCCTCGGGCGGTACGTGCTCGTAGGTGCGGGAGTCTTTGAGCACCGCCGACACGTGAATCCCCCCCTTGTGAGCAAAGGCTGCGTCTCCCACGTAAGGCGCACGCAGGTTAGGGGCCAGATTGGCCCGTTCGTCTACAAAATGCGAAACTTCGCGCAGTTCGGTAAGCTTTTCCGGGCTCAATCCCTTCAGTTCTAGCCAAACCTTCAGCATCAGGTTAGGGATAGCGCTGGTCAGGTTCAGGTTGCCACAGCGCTCCCCGTAGCCGTTGATGGTGCCCTGGACGTGGGTGGCGCCAGCCCGTACCGCCGCCAGGGCGTTGGCCACCGCCAGCTCGCTGTCATTGTGCGGGTGAATGCCGATGATAACCTCAGGGAAGGCTTCTCGAACAACTTGGGTAATCTCGTAAACCTCCTCCGGCAGGCTGCCGCCGTTGGTGTCGCAAAGGCACAGGGTATCGGCTCCACCGCGCACGGCGGCCTCGAGGGTCTTTAGGGCATACCCCCGGTTGGCCTTGTAGCCGTCGAAGAAATGCTCGGCATCGTGAATGACCCGCTTGCCTTCCCCCACCAGATAGCGGTAGGTTTCCTCGATCATTCGGAGGTTTTCTTCCAGCGAGACCTCGAGGGCGTGGGTCACGTGGAAGTCCCAGCTCTTGGCTACCACCGTCACGATGGGTGTCGCAGCCTCCACCATGGCCTGCACCGAGGCATCCTCCTGCGGTTTCACACCCTTGCGCCGAGTGGAACCAAAGGCGCAGAGCTGGGTAGCCCCCAGATCCACCCCCTTCATGCGGGCAAAAAACTCCGCGTCCCTGGGGTTACTTCCGGGCCAGCCGCCCTCGATGATGGGAATGCCGAAGGCTGCCAGGCGCTTGGCGATGGCGACCTTGTCGTCGGACGAGAGATTCACTCCTTCGCCCTGGGTACCATCGCGGAGGGTGGTGTCGAGGATTTCAATCATCTTTACTTCCCCAGCCCTGAGCGCTGCACCTCTTCCAGCGAGCGGGGATGCCGCGCCGACTGCCCCGCAGCCAGCTTGTTGGCGGCATCCAGGTAGGCCCTGGCCGAGGCTTCGATGATGTCGGGCGAGATACCATGCCCGGTGGCCATCACCTCCCCAAGCTTGAGCTTGACCGTCACTTCACCCAAAGCCTCGGTGCTGCCCGTGACCGACTCCACCCGGTACAAGTCCAGTTCGGGCTTGAGACCAATCGCCTCGGATAGCGCCTTGTACACCGCATCTACCGGCCCATCGCCAATGGCGGTGGTGGTTACGATGCCTTTGGGGGTCTCGAGGCTCACCGTGGCGGTGGGGAGCATACCGTAGCCCGAGAAGAACTGGAGCTTCTCGAGGGTAAACAGGTGCGGGGTCGAGACTGCCTCGCTCTCCACCAGCGCCCGCAGCTCCTCGGTCTCGATGGGGCCCTTGCGCTCCACAATCTCGCGGAAGCGGGCAAAGACGGTGCCGATCTGGGCATCGTCCAGCTTGTAGCCCAGGTCGGCCAGGGCTTTCTTCACCGCCGCCCGGCCGGAGTGCTTGCCCAGCACCAGCACCGCCGCCTGGCGGCCTACCAGCTCGGCGTTCATGATCTCGTAGGTTTCTTTGTTCTTGATCACGCCGTCCTGATGGATGCCCGACTCGTGGGCAAAGGCGTTGTCCCCCACAATGGCCTTGTTGGGCTGCACCACCATGCCGGTATAGCGCTCCACCATCCGGCTCATGCGGTAGAGCTCACGGGTGTTGATTCGGGTGTGGGCCTTGTAGTGGTCGCGGCGGGTGTAAAGGGCCATCACGACCTCCTCGAGGGCCGTGTTGCCCGCCCGCTCGCCGATACCGTTGATGGTGCACTCGATCTGGGTGGCGCCGTTCTCCACCGCCGCCAGGCTATTGGCCGTGGCCATACCCAGGTCGTCGTGGCAGTGGGCCGAAATATGCACATCCCGGCCCCGCACCACCTCCTTGTAGATGCGCCCGATCAGGTTGCCGTACTCCTGCGGGGTGCCGTAGCCGGTGGTGTCAGGGATGTTAATGGTGGTAGCCCCGGCGTTGATGGCGGTCTCGTACAGTTTCATAACGAAGTCGAAGTCGGCCCGCATCACGTCCTGGGCGCTAAACTCCACATCGTCGGTGAACTGCCGGGCATAGCGCACCATCTGGTCGGAGATTTCCAGAATCTCCTCGGGGGTTTTCTTAAGCATGTACTCGAGGTGCACCCTGGAGGCACTGGTAAAGACGTGAATCCGCTTTTTCTCGGCCTTCTCCAGTGCCGCTGCAGCCCGCTCAATGTCGAGCTTGTGGGTGCGGGCCAGCCCGCAGATGACCGGCCCCTTCACCTCGGCGGCAATGCGCGATACGCACTCGAACTCGCTGGCGCCATTCACCGGAAAGCCCGCCTCGATGATGTCCACATTCAGCCGGGCCAGTCCGTGGGCAATCTCCAGCTTTTGTTGGAGCGAAAGGGCCACCCCAGGGCTCTGCTCGCCGTCCCGCAGGGTGGTGTCAAAGATTCGAATGTGTCGCATAGAACCTCCTGGTTGTCTCAGGTCGCAAGTCGCAGGTCAGGGTCCAGGTCTGGCAATCTGAGGCCCGTTCCCTCATCACTGTGGTACTTCCTCTTTTGCAAAGCGAGACTTGAGGAAGGGCATCATGGCCCGCAGCTTGGGGCCGACCTGCTCGATGGGGTGGTCTTTCCAGTAGTTGCGGTTGGCGTTCAGGGTGGGCTGGCCGACCACGTTCTCGAGCATCCACTCCCGCGCAAACTCGCCCTGCTGAATCTGGCGTAGCACCTCGCGCATCCGGGCCTTGGTCTCCTCGCGGTTGATGACCATGGGACCCCGGGTATAGTCGCCGTACTCGGCGGTGTTGGAGATGCTGTAGCGCATCCCGGCAAAGCCCGACTCGTAGATCAGATCCACAATCAGCTTCACCTCGTGCAGACACTCGAAGTAGGCCATCTCGGGGGGGTAGCCGGCCTCGACCAGGGTCTCGAAACCCGCTGCAATGAGTTGGGTCAGGCCCCCGCAGAGCACGGTCTGTTCGCCGAACAGGTCGGTCTCGGTCTCGTCCTTGAAGGTGGTGGCGATGGTGCCGGCCCGCGTGCCTCCGTTGGCCTTGGCGTAGGCCAGCGCGGTGGGGAAGGCGGAGCCCGAGGCGTCCTGATAGACCGCCACCAGCGAAGGCACCCCCGAGCCTTTCTCGTACTCCGAGCGCACCAGGTGGCCGGGGCCCTTGGGGGCGACCATCCAGACATCCAGGTCGTGGCGCGGTTTAATCTGGCCAAAATGAATGTTGAAGCCGTGGGCAAAGGCAATGGCGGCCCCTTCCTTCAGGTTGGGCTCCACCTCGGCTTTGTATACCGCCCCCTGGGTCTCGTCGGGGAGCAGAATCATCACCACATCGGCCTGGCGGACGGCCTCGGCCACCGGCAGTACCTCGAGCCCCGCCTTGCGGGCCTTCTCCTCGTTGCGGCTGCCGGGCCGGAGCCCCACCACCACCTTGATACCCGAGTCGCGCAGGTTCAGGGCGTGGGCATGGCCCTGGGAGCCAAAGCCCAGAATGGCCACGGTTTTGTCCTTGATAAAGCCGATATCTGCGTCCTGATCGTAATAGATTTTCACACTTGCCTCCTGGTTGGGTTGGTTTGATGTTGCAGGTCAGAAGAGTGTACGCTTTTACCTGACCTTCCCGACAAAAGAAAAGATGGGCTAAAGCCCATCCTAGACAGCTTTTTTCTCACGTACCTTGAGTACCTGTTCGCCACGGGACATTCCCACCGCGCCGGTACGCATGACCTCGAGCAGCCCATAAGGCCGCATGGCTTCTACAAAGTTCGAGACCTTGGTGGAGTCGCCGGTCAGCTCGAAGATGATGGATTTCTTGGCCACGTCCACAATGCGGGCACGGAAGGCTTCGGCAATATCCTTGACCTCCATACGCTCCTCCATCCCGACGATGCTCACCTTGACGAGGGCCAGTTCCCGCTCCACGTGCGGCTCGGAGTGGTCGGTAACCTTAATGATCTCGATCAGCCGGTTGAGTTGCTTCTCGACCTGCTCCAACACCGCGTCGTCCCCCGAAACCACCAGCGAAATCCGCGAAAGCCCTTCCTGGTGGGTACGCCCCACCGCCAGCGACTCGATGTTGAACCCCCGCCGTGCAATCAGGCCCGCAATCCGTTGCAGGACGCCGGGGTTGTCTTGAACTAAAACTGAGACCAAGTGTCGCATGTGCAATCTCCATTTACGCCTATGGCCGATAGCAAATAGCTATGTCAGCAAGGCCCTTGGCTATCAGCCAGGGGCTATGGGCTTCAGTCCCCCGCCACCGTCTCCCGTGGATTCTCGATAATCATGTCCTCTGCGGCTCCGCCCGAAGGAATCATGGGGAAGACCCCCTCTTCGTGGTAAACCCGGGCCTCCAGGAGCACCGGGCCGGGGTGGGCCAGAACCTCCTTTACCGTCTCGTGCAGCTTGGCCTTGTCGCTCAGGGTGATGCCCCGGATACCGTAGGCCTCGGCCAGCTTGGCAAAGTCGGGGTTGGAGTCGGCCAGGTACACCTCGCTGTAGCGCTTGGCATGGAAGAGGTCTTGCCACTGACGTACCATGCCCAAAAAGCCGTTGTTGAGGATCACAATTTTGACGTTCAGATCGTGCTTTTTGAGGGTGGCCAGCTCTTGCAGGGTCATTTGGAAGCTGCCGTCGCCGTCGAAGTCTATCACCAGCTCACCAGGGCGGGCCAGGGCTGCGCCGATGGCAAAGGGCAAACCCACCCCCATGGTGCCCAGGCCGCCCGAGTTGATCCAGGAACGCGGCTTGTCGAACTTGTAGAACTGCGCCGCAAACATCTGGTGCTGACCCACCCCGGCGGTCACCACCGCTTTACCCTGGGTGGCCTCCCAGAAGGCCTGGATGACCTCCTGGCTTTGCAGGTGGGGCTTGGGCTTCCAGGCGAAGGGGTGCTTGGCTTTCCAGTCCTCGAGCTGCACCCACCACTTGCTCAGGTTCAACTTTTTGGCCCCCTTAGCCAGCTCTGCCGCCACCCACTTGGCATCGCCCACCACCGGAATAGCAGTCTTGACCAGCTTGCCGATCTCGGCGGGGTCTATGTCTACGTGAATCACGGTATGGGCGTTGGGGGCAAAGCGCGAAACCTTGCCGGTTACGCGGTCGTCGAAGCGCAGCCCAATCGCCAGAATGGTGTCGGCATGGTGGATAGCCCGGTTGGCCGCCACCGAACCATGCATCCCCGGCATCCCCAGGCACTGGGAGTGGGTTCCGGGAAAGGCTCCCAGCCCCATCAGGGTGGGAATCACTGGAATCCCTGTTTTTTCAGCAAAGGCCATGATTTCGGGTGCTGCATTCTGCGCCCCACCGCCTACCATCAGAACCGGTTTTTCGGCCTTTTGCAGGGCCTCGAGCGCCCGCTCAATCTGCCGGGGGTGACCCTTGAAGGTGGGCTTGTAACCCGGCAAATCCACTTCCACATCGAAAGTGCCGGTGAACTCGGCTAGCTGGACGTCTTTCGGAAAGTCAATCAGCACCGGGCCGGGCCGTCCGGTAGAGGCGATGTAGAAAGCCTCAGCGATGATCCGTGGAATGTCGTTAACATTGCGTACTTGAATGTTGTGCTTGGTCACCGGCTGGGTAATGCCCACCACATCAGCTTCCTGAAAAGCATCGGTGCCAATAAGCGCCTGGGGAACGTTACCTGTGAGGGCAATGACCGGGGTGGAGTCCATCAGCGCATCCTGCAGGCCCGTCACCAGGTTCAAGGCCCCCGGCCCCGAGGTCGCCATACACACGCCCACCCGACCCGAGGCCCGGGCATAGGCTGTGGCGGCATGTACCCCGGCCTGCTCGTGGCGCACCAGGATATGCCGAATCGGCGAGTCGTAGAGGGCGTCGTAGGTGGGCATGATGGTGCCCCCCGGATGCCCAAAAATGGTATCCACTCCCTGCATCTCCAGGGCTTTCAAGATAGCGGCGGCTCCGTTCATAGTTTCTCCCCTTCAAAAAACCGCCCCCCGTGGTTCGGGGGGCTTTAGGATGCGCTTCTGAGCTCTTCGCTACACCAAATCCCCCACAGGCCTGGTAATTACTAGGCCTACCACCACTAGGATTAGGCTGCTTACAGGAAGCATCTTGTGAAAGAGTTTACGGGTGTTTGGTATACCGTGTCAAGGTGCAGCCGGTTGGGGCTATAGCTTTTGTTGCAGCTCAAGCCAGGCTATTGCCGAAGGTTTGGGAGTGATTCACACACTGGCTGTGACAGGGTCGGCTCTGCGCCGGATCATCTCCCGAACAGCTTTTTTCGCATGTTCCCGACCATTTTCGATGAAAACGCTCCGGGTATCCGAACCAAAGCCTGCACTACCGGCCACAAAGAGGCCCTCGAGGCTGGTTTCAAAGTGCGCCGAGAGCAGCGGCGCATCGCTATCGAACCGTACCCCCGCCTCCCGTAAAAGGTTATCCACGGCCCGGTAGCCGATGTATACCAGCACAAAATCGCTGGGCAGGTGGTGCGACAGGCGGGAACCCGATTCGTTCGTTTCAACCACCACCTCGCGGGGGGTAATCTCCAGGATTCGCGCATTGAGCAGCAACTGAATGCTGCCTTCCTTGACCCGGTTTTCAAAGTCGGGTTTGAGCCAGTACTTCACCCTGGGGCGAATCTCCGCCCCCCGGTGAACCACCGTAACCCTGGCTCCAGCCCGATAGAGCTCGAGGGCCGCCTCCACTGCACTGTTGGAACCCCCAACCACCACCACTTGCTGGTTCCAGTAAGGCAGGGTTTCGTCCAGACCGTAGCGCACATGGGGCAGCTCCTCACCCGGCACGCCCAGTCGGTTGGGGTTATCGTAGTAGCCCGTAGCCACCAGTACAAAACGGGTCAGCAGCTCGCCTGAATCACTGCGGTCACGGTAGCTAACCCTGAACTGGCCGGCGTCTTTGTGTATGCGGGTCACTTCGGTATAGGTGCGGATGTCCAGCGCTTCGTTTTCAGCGACCCGGCGGTAGTATTGCAGGGCCTCGCGGCGGGTGGGTTTGGGAGAAAGCGAGGGGAAGGGGTGCCCCCCGATTTCGATGTTTCTGGCTTCGCTAAAAAACACGGTTTCCCTGGGCCAGCGATACAAGGTGTTGACAATGGTTCCTTTTTCCAGCACCACCGCCTTCAGGTTGGCGCGTCTGGCCTCGAGGGCGGCAGCCAGCCCCACCGGCCCCGCACCCACGATGACGAGATCCCACATGCACTAAAGAATACCGATTTTTGCTTCCCGCGATTGTCATGCCGGGCCTGATGGAAACCCGGTGCTGGTGATGCATTCAAATAAGCGCCTCGAGAACATCCCACCCAGGTTCGGTTGGTAAGGCAAATCCGCCCAAAACGGGGGTTAAAATCCCTTTAGCCTGCCTCGCAAAGCCCATTAGAATAGTAAGGCTATGGGCTACCGAATCGAGACCGACACCATGGGCCAGATGCAGGTTGAGGAGAGCCGCTACTGGGGCGCCCAGACCCAGCGCTCCATCCAGAACTTCCCGATTGGCCAAGAGCGCTTCAAGATGCCCCGCTCCATCATCCGAGCCATGGGAATCCTGAAGAAGGGGGCCGCGCTGGCCAATGCCGACCTGGGCGAGCTACCCCGTGAAAAGGCCGACCTGATCGTCCGGGCTGCCGACGAAGTGATCGCGGGCAAACTGGACGATCATTTTCCACTGGTGGTGTTCCAGACCGGCTCTGGCACCCAATCCAACATGAATGCCAACGAGGTCATCGCCAACCGCGCCATCGAGCTAGCTGGGGGGGTGCTGGGCTCCAAAACGCCTATCCATCCCAACGACGATGTGAACCGGGGTCAGTCTTCCAACGACACCTTCCCCACCGCCATGCACATTGCAGTGGTAGAAGAGTTGCACCGTCAGCTTTACCCCAACGTGCAAAAGCTACGCGATACCCTGGCCGCCAAGTCCGAGGCCTACAAGGATGTGGTCAAGGTGGGGCGTACCCACCTGCAGGACGCCACCCCCATTACCCTGGGGCAGGAAATTGGGAGCTGGGTAGCGCAAATTGATTACTGCCTGGCCGAAGTGCGCCATGCCGAACAGGGCCTCTACGAACTGGCCATCGGCGGAACGGCAGTGGGCACCGGTCTCAATGCCCACCCCAAGTTTGGCGACCTGGCCGCCGCCTACTTTGCCAAGGAGACGGGCTTTCCCTTTGTCTCGGCCAAAAACAAGTTCGCGGCCCTCGCAGCCCACGACGCATTGGTGACGACCAGCGCTGCCCTGCGCACCCTTGCGGGCGCCCTGATGAAAATGGCCAACGATGTGCGCTGGCTAGCCTCGGGGCCTCGCAACGGCATTGGCGAGATTACGATTCCCGAAAACGAGCCTGGAAGCTCCATCATGCCGGGCAAAGTGAACCCCACCCAGTCGGAGGCGCTGACCATGGTGGCCGTGCAGGTGTTTGGCAACGATGCAGCCGTGGCTTTTGCCGGTTCGCAGGGGAATTTCCAGCTCAATGTATTCAAACCGGTGATGGTCTATAACGTGCTGACCAGCATCCAGCTTTTGGGAGACGCCTGCAGCTCCTTCAACGACCACTGCGCGGTTGGCATTGAGCCCAACCTGCCCAAAATCCAGCACAACCTGTCCATCAACCTCATGCAGGTAACCGCGCTCAACCGCCACATCGGCTACGACAAGGCCGCCGCCATTGCCAAAAAAGCCCACAAAGAAGGCACCAGCCTCAAGGAAGCCGCGCTGGCCCTGGGCTACCTGACCGAGGAAGAGTTCGATAAGTGGGTAGTGCCCCTCGAGATGACGCATAACTAGCTTCGCAGGTCGCAGGGGATTGCGCCACTGTATCTCGTGGTCACGGTGCTGTGTTTTTGCTTTGGGCATTCGGCTTCAGGCTTTTGGCCCTTTAATTTTGAGTCCCTAGTCACAGCTTTACGCAACCTTACAGGCGTAAAGTACAACACGGAGGTTACACTATGAGTTATCCGTTCAAGCTGCCCGACCTCGGTTATGCCAAGGATGCCCTCGAGCCCCACATCGACGCCCAGACCATGGAAATCCACCACGGCAAGCACCACGGGGCTTATGTAAATAACCTGAACGCCGCCCTGGAAAAACACCCCGAACTCCATAGCTGGAGCATCGAAGACCTGCTCACCAAAATTGCCCAGGTGCCCGAGGACATTCGCACTGCCGTGCGCAACAACGGTGGGGGCCACCACAACCACACCCTGTTCTGGGACATCCTGACCCCCGGCGGCGCCAAGGAGCCCACCGGCAAACTGGCTGAGGCCATCAACGCCACCTTTGGCTCCTTCGAGGAACTCAAAACCAAGATGACCCAGGCCGGCCTGACCCGCTTCGGCTCGGGCTGGAGCTGGCTGGTCAAAGACAAAGACGGCAAACTGCACGTCTACAGCACCGCCAACCAGGACTCGCCCCTGATGGAAGGCCACACCCCCCTCCTGGGCATTGACGTGTGGGAGCACGCCTACTACCTCAAATACCAGAACCGCCGCCCCGACTATCTGGCGGCAATCTGGAATGTGATTAACTGGGACAAGGTAGCCAGTCGGTTCTAGCCAAGCCTGGGTTGCGAAAAAGGCCGGGTTACCCCGGCCTTTTCAACTAAATCGGGACAGCCTTTAGGGCACCAGATAGCGCACCACCAGTTGGTTCTGGTTGGATGCAACGCCCGCATTTGAAAAGATTGCAATATCCACTGCCCCATCTGCGTCAGTGTTGCGGGCAAAGCGTAGCCGATATTGTGAGCGATTGCCACGGGCGGCACGGTTGGTCCAATCCTCCTGCACGGCTGCCAGTGCGTTGGCTTCCTTATAGCCGTTGTCGCTCGGGCAGCCGCTGATAAAACTACAACCCGTTATCGCCAGACCCCTCAAGGTATTGGTGTCAAAGTCGGAGTCCTGCAGCGAGGGCCCGTAGTTTACATGCTGGGCCAGTAAGTCGCTACAGATGGTAATCGGGAGAGGGCCACCGCTAGAAGTGCAGTCTTCCAAATCAGCATATGGGTTTCCTTGGGTTGAACTTTGGTACGCTCGCAGGGTAGCTGAAAGGATGTTGGCAGATTCCAGAGTGGAGGCAAGTCCCGAGAGGTCGAAGGTGAGGAAACCCCGGTAGGTAGCGTTGGCCGCCGTTCCACTATCCCCCACACACAGTCCCGCACAAAGTGCCTGGTCGTTTACGACCCCATCACTCCGCACCCAACCCGAGATATTGGTAGCGTTGAGGGTTTGGGTAATATCGCGCATGGTTTTGAAGCTAAAAGTGGCGGGTGCCAGTTGATTGCCGGCAATGTCGGTGGCGGTATTGGTCAGGTTGAAGGTGAAGGTGAGGGCCACCACGCTGGTGTTGGTTCCGGTGGCGTAGGCAAGGTCTGTGTTGGGGTTGATGGTGAGGACGGTGCCCTCGGTATTCCAGCTAAAGGTCACGTCGGCTGGCCGAATCCCATTGGTGCTCGACTGGTAGGCGGCCTGGGTGGCAGCCTGGTTCATGCGTTCACTAAAGGTAATGACGATATCTACATCCTTGAGTACCCCTGTGGCGTTGTTGGCAGGCGAAACGCTCACGATGGTGGGCGGGGTGGTGTCGGGAATGGCAATGTTTACCGTCACCGTGACCGGAGCGCTGGTCTCGTTGTTCCCCGCTGCATCAAAGGCCTTAGCGGTGTAGGTCTTGGTGCCGTTATCTGCCGCGGTAAGGGCCACAACCTGGGTATATGGGGCTGTGGTGTCTTCACCTAGTTTGGTAGCGCCGTCATAAAACTCGACCTTGGTTACTCCTACATTGTCGCTGGCGGTTGCGGTAAGGGTGATGTTGCCTGCGGCGATGACGTTGTTACTTGAGGAACTCAAGCTAACCGTAGGCTTGGTAGTATCTGCACCACCCCCACCCCCGCAGGCTGCCAGAAAAGCGATCAGACCCACGAAAGCCACTCGTAAAGAAGTTCGCATAGATACCTCCTAGCGCGTTGATTAGGTAGCGCTAAACAAAAGCTAACAAGTTCAGCGTTATATTGCCGTTACAGAATCAAGATTCTGAAAGGCACTCTTCGCGCTCCAAGCATTCAGTGGTTTCTAGGGTCACTGCAAGGTAAAAGGTAAATGCTAAGTTAGTAGCTTGGTAGGCCCAAAACATTTCTGCGTTGCGCCACTACCCCAAGCGCATACCACCCGGCAAGTACACACAACTGAATCAACCTTATTCACTGTGGCGGAACCGAGAAGCTAAACCTTCCATCGGTCTTGGTTCCGGCTGCGGTGGTAAGAACAACCTCGAGGCCACTTGGGCAAGAAAGGGTAAAACCCGCTTGACCATTGTTAACCCTGGGAAACAAAACTCCAGAGCCCACATCTCCCGCAAGGGTGACTTGTGCAGCCTCGAGCTGGCCCTGGGAGAGAGGAACTGTGAAGGTTATACAATACTCGCCAGTACCTTTGGTCACCGCAGCAACATTCAGGGCTCCTCCACGGAGCGAACCATCCCCACGAACCTGACCAAAGGCACCAGGGTTCCCACAGACCACCGTGCCGTCCTCGTTGACCGTGCGTATATACTGGCCCGCCGCACAGGTTCCACTCACCCGGTTTTGCTTGCCAGGGACAGCAGCCTCGAGGGCATCTACTGCCGTTTTGAGCGCTGCGAAATTTGCGTTAAGCTTGGCTGCACTCAGGGCCTCACCGCTCGTAAAGGTGTTGGGAATCGTCACTGCCATTGCCCACAAACCTGTAGCTACCAGAGCCACACCCAAAAAGAAGAACTTGATATTGCTTCCCTTCACAGAGCACTCTCCTAGGGGCCAAACTTGGTGTTGGCATCGTCAAACTTGCACTGGCTGTTATCAAAAACCGCAGGGTTGGGGCACGCAGCACTTCCTCCTGGACTCCCACAGGAGGCCAGCAGGAGCAGACCCAGCACGAAAACCATTGCCAAATACCTCATACCTACCCCCTTACTCACTTGGCCACAACCTGGTTATGGGCTAAGCTTTCGTGAAAATAGCAAGGTGAGCGTTATTTTGGCGTTATTTTTTCAATCAAATTCCGGTGGTCTTGCTAAGTGCCCAGGCCACATAGCGGTTGTTCAGGAGACGCCGTGCAAGATGGGGCGGTAAATCTTGGGCCAGGTCACGCAGGAGTTGCTGGGTTTCGCGCAGGAGTGCACTGCCCCGCTTATCGCCCAACGCTCGAGCCCTGGCATACAGCACCAGGGGCAGGTCGTAGATGCCCCGTGCCCAGTCTGCGCGAAGGGCATGGGCTTCCTCCGAGAGTTGCTGGGCTTTTTTCCGCTCGTTGGCCCTCAGGTAGGCCAGGGCCAGGGCGGCCAGAGAGCGGGCCGTGTGACGGTATTCCTTGCGATCTCGCCAGAGCGTGACCGACTCGGCCAGGGTGTCCTGGCTGCGCTCCAGATCGCCCAACTCGAGCAGGGTAAAGCCCAGGTTGAAGAGCACATGGCCCAGTCTGGCCCGCTCGCCCATCTCGCGCAGGTCGCGCAGGGCCGCCTCAAGTTCACCTCTGGCTTCCTCCAGGCGGCCCGCCACCATCAGGGCGTTACCGTAGTCGGAGCGCAGGAGGGCCAGGTCGCGCCAGGCCCCCACTTCGGCGGCCTCGACCATGGCCCGCTGGGCGGTGGCCTCGAGTTCGGGCTCCAGACCCAGCACGGCTGCGTTCAAGAGCAGTCCCTGCAGGGCATCCCACACCGCCCACCAGTCGCCCCGTTCACGGGCTTCCTGGTACAAAAGTTCGGCCACCTGGAGGCTGGCCGCGTAGTCCCCCTTGACCCAGTCCACCATGACCTTATCGGCCCGTAAGCGCCGGAGCAGCAGGTCGTCGCGCACTTCGGCGGCCAGCTTGAAGGCCTGGGCATAGGTCTGGTCGTACTGCGTCAGGTCGCCCAGCCGGAACCAGTAACCCGACAAGTTGCGCAGGGCCAGGGTTTCCATGGCCTGGTCGCCGATATCGTGAAAGGCTCGGATGGAGGCCAGGAGGGGCTCGAGCTGCACATCGGGGTCGCCTCCCCGATACTCGAGCCAGGCCAGCTTGAATAAGGCATGGCCCCGCTGCCAGGGGGTCTGGGCCAGACGCAGGGCCTCCCGCGCCGCCGCGATGCCCTCGACCACCCGGCCCGAGGCCAGCGAAGCGTCAGCGTTCAACAAGAACAGCCGAAAACGCTCATGGTCGCCTAAGCTATCGGCCAGTCGGGCCATTTCCTGGCGCTCGGGAATCTGCAACTGCCCCAGCGTGATCCGGGTTTCCGCCGCTTCAATTAGCATTCGAAAGCGCTCGGGGTCGGGTTCCATGGGGGGGCACAGCACCTGGGCGCGGTGATAGTGCTCCAGGGCTTGCCGGGCCAGCGGCCCCCGGCGCAGGCTGCGCCCGGCCATTAGATGGGCCACATAGGCTTCGGCACGCTGCCCTGCGGCCTCGAGGTGCGCTGCCAGCTGGGGCAGGGGACCCGCCACCTCGCGGAGGGCATCAGCAATGCGGGCGTGCAGCCAGCGACGACGCGACTCGCTCATCTCGGCCAGCACCGTTTGTCGCACCAGCTCGTGCCGCAGGGTGTAGCCGCTGGGGTCAAGGCGCAGAAATCCGCTCTGGGTCAGGCTTTCCAGCTCGGTGATGGGAGCCCCCAGGTGGCGTGACAGCCCTGCGGCCAGGTCGGGGGGCAAGGGGAAGTCGGCCAGCGCGAGGGCCTGGAGGATGGGCAAAGCACCCTCCCCCAGACGCTGGAGCCGCTCCAGTAGGGCATCGCGCACACTGGGGGGCAGGGGCAGCTCGCGGTAGTCGGAGGTGAAGCTGTCGAAGGGGGTATGCCAGGCCCCGGCTTCGGCCCGCAACAACCCCTGGTCGAAGAGGTAGCGCAGAATCTCGAGGACATAGAACATATTGCCCTCGGTCGCCTGAAACAAGCGTTCTGCAAAACGCTGGCCCCCCTCGCGCTGCCCCGACATCTGGCGCAGCAACTGCACCAGCGCAGGTGCATCCAGGGGCTGGAGCAAGCGCTGGAAAAGACGGTCTTCCCGAGCAATTTCTTGAAAAATGAGGCGCACGGGCTGGTTTTTTTGCAAGGCTTCGGGGCGGGCGGTGCCCAACAGGAAAAAACCCAGGCTGCTAGCGCGACGTACCAGGTAGGGTAAGAACTCGAGGCTGGCCCAGTCCAGCCAGTGTAGATCGTCCCACAGCACCACCCCGCCAGGGCGAACAATGGCCTGCAAAGCCCGGCACAGGGCTTCAAAGAACCGCGCCTTGAGGGGGTTGCTGGGCGGAAGGCCCAGTTCGGGCAGCAGTTGGGCCAGTTCGTCGCGCCAGGTGGGCTCGAGGTTGCCCAGTTTTTGCGCCTCGAGGGCCTGCCTCAGCGCTTCCAGTAAACCGCTAAAGCCAATCCCTTGACCGCTCTCGCGCTGGCGGATGCGCAGGGTCTCGGAAGGGCCGGCCCCTACCTGATGCTTGGCGTACTCGAGGGCCAGGCGGCTCTTGCCCACCCCCGCATCGGCCAGCAACAGCAGTAAGCCCCGCCCCCAGTGGGCCTCGAGCCAGGCCCAGTCCTCACCGCGGCCTACCAGGGGGGGCTCGCTCAACAACTGGGCCACCCCCGGCTGCTGTGGAGGCAGGGGCTGCCCTTCCCGCAATTGCGCCCCAAAAGCCTGTGTCTGCGGGCTGGGTTCCAGACCCAGTTGATCCCGCAGCAATACCCGGTACTGCTCGTACTGCCGTAGCGCCGCCGAACGATCGCCCATTTGCAGGAAGAGACGCATCACAGCCTGTTGTTCGGTTTCCTGGAGAGGGTCTTCGGCGAGCAGCTTCTGGTAGACCTTGAGGGCTTCGGCAAACTGGCCTGCTGCTTCCTGGCTACGCGCCAGACCCAGCATGGCTTCCCGGTAGAGGCGCTCCCACCGCTCGCGCTCGGGAATCAGCCAGTCCCAGTAGACCTCCGAAGCCTTGGGATCCAGCCCGGCCAGAAATCCCCCCCGCCACAAAGCCAACGCCTCCGACCAGGCCCCCCTCGCCATCTGGGTTAGAAAAGCCTCGAGGTCGGTCTCTACCGGCCCCAGCCCTATATGCTGAGGGCTTTGTTCAAATACCCGTTCCCAGGCGGTATTTTTCAGGCGAAAAAGCTCCTGGCGCAGGTTCCGCCGCACCGCCTCTTCCTCCCCTTCCCACAGCAGGTCGGCCAGACGCGCACGCTCGACGGCATGGCCCGACACTGCCAGGTAGGCCGCCATCGCCACCGCTTTGCGGGGCAGGCTCGAGACCGGCTTACCTTCCAGCCAGAGCTGGGGCGGGCCCAGCAAGCTAAGATAGAGGGCCATCCATTCCTCCCTTTATCCTCGCTTCGGTTCGAACCACGAATCGCATGTTGCCTCGATTTGAGGTGCTCTTCACCGGGCCGGGCAGGGCAAAGGGAATCGGTAACGAGAAAAGCACGCTCTACATGTCCAGTCTAGACCTCATGAGCGGCTACATACGGGTCATCTGTGTTGCTGCCGTCTGCCAGTTGGCGCTGCGGGCCAGGCTGCTGCCAATCAATACCGCATCGAAAAGGCCCTCGAGCTCGAGCAGTTGAGCCGGTTCGCTGTAGCCCGACTCGGCTACCAGCAGGCCGCTAAACCCTGCTCGTCGGGCCATCTGGCCCAGCCGTGGTGCTGTGGAGCGGTCAATGCTCAGGTCTGCCAGGTTGCGGTTGTTGACCCCAATAATCGGGGCTCCCGCCACCAGCGCGACCTCGAGCTCGGCCTCGTCGTGCACCTCGACCAGCGCGTCCAGACCGTGCTCATGGGCAAGCTTCAGATACGCCTCCGTCAGGGAACCCAGCACCGCCACAATAAGCAGTACCGCCGAAGCGCCCAGCGCCCGCGACTGGGCAATTTGCACGGGGTGTACGGTGAAGTCCTTGCGCAGAATGGGCAAGTCTACTGCCTGCCGCACCTCGAGCAAATCCTGATCCGAGCCGGCAAAATAGTGCGGTTCGGTGAGTACACTGATGGCCCTGGCACCGCCTGCCGCATAGGCGCGGGCCACCTGAGCGGCCTCGAGGGCCACCGCTATCTCTCCTTGTGAGGGGCTCTTGCGTTTCACTTCGGCAATCAGCGACAAGCCTGGCAAGCGCAAAGCCTGGCTAAACGAAGGCGGGGTCACCGCAGGCACAGTCCACTCGAGGCCCTCGAGGGCCGCCACCTCGCTATAGCGCCGTCTGGATATCTCTCCCAAAATGCCGGGCACTTTGGATAGCTCTGGAACCATATCCTTCATGCTACCCCTATGCCGCGTAGCCCGACATGACAATTTTCTGATACTTCAGGCCAGATTCACGTCGCCTTCCCCCCACGTGCTTCATACCAGCTCAGGCTAGACCAGCTCAGGCTAGACGAAGATTCTGAGTGCCTTCGCCTAACCAGCAAACGCCTTGGGCCAAGCCACCTATCCACACTTGGTGTGGTTTGGGCACCGATTAGCTGAACTTAATCAAAATCACTGCACTCAGTCTAATTTTTCTGTTACCATGAGCTGTATGGAAGGTATTGTGCTGGCACTGGGAGGCGGCGGGGTTCGCGGCAGCGCACACACGGCGGTGCTGGATGTACTGACCGAGGCCAGAATTCCCATCGCCGGTCTGGCAGGTAGTTCAGCGGGTGCGCTGGCAGCCGCCACCTATGCTTTTGGCATCACCGTGCACCATAACGACCTGAGCGAGTGGCTCAAGGACCCCGAACTCGAGCGTCTGCAAAAAACCGGCGCCCTCTACCAGGTTACCCGGCTGGTGGATTTTGTACGGCGGCCCTACCTGGCCGAGGGAAGCAAAATTCGCCAGGGGTATCGCACCCTGTTTGGCGAGCGCCGCATTGAAGAGAGTCCCATTCCACTGGTCATCCAGGCATGCGATTTCAACACCGGCGAGCTGGTCATGCTTCGGGCCGGGCCGGTGTCTGAAGCCCTTGCGGCGAGCAGTGCAGTACCCAGCATTTTCCCACCTGTAGAGTGGCACGGACGGCTTCTGGTAGATGGCGATGTGGCCGAAAAAGTGCCGGTCACGGCAGCCAAAGCCTTGCAGGCCGGGCCCATCGTAGCGGTGGATGTTTCCAACCGGGTCGTGCCCAGCGAGCCCAAAAGCGCGCTGGAGGCCGCTCTACAGGCCGGCGAGGCCTCGCGCCGCCGCCTTTTGAGCATGGCACTGTCCCAGGCCGATGTGGTCATCTCGCTGGCTGCCGACCCTCCCATCGAAACCTTCGACTACACCAAGGCCGACCTGGCTTACCAGCTAGGCCGCAAGCGGGCCGAGGAGGCCCTGCCCCGAATTGAGCAATTGCTGGCAAGGCCCACCTCTAGCAGCAAACCCTGGTGGTCACGCTTTGCTCAACCCAAACCACAAACGTCCAAAAGCAATCCCGTAACCCACCAGCCCAAGAGCCAAAAACAGCATCACCCCTAACCCAAAGGCCAGCCGCACCGCAAAAATTGCGGCGAGGCAGGCTACCCCCAGCCAGAACGCCGCCCCAAAAATTTGTCGCACCGGCTCGAGGTGGGGTCGTTTAGCAGAGGGTCGGACTACGACTACCCCTATAACCAGCAGTACCGCACCAAAAAAACCACTTACCGCCCAGGCTACCCAGGGGGGCAGATCCCACAGGGGTGGGATTGCCAGCCAGGCGACGGTCAGGTGCAAAAGCTGAAGCGCCAGGGTCAGCCCGCTGAGCCGCAATAAGCCCCTTCGCCGCAAGGCCGGGGGTGAGTTCGGATCTATCAGCTCAGCCAGGTAAAGCTTCATGGGCGACGGTTCTGAATGCATCCAATGGAAAGTGGCCCATTTTCTAGCTGCACAACACCTGCACATTAGCAGGGCTGTTCCCTGGAAACCTTTTCCTCAGGCTGCCATACGGCGTGCTAACCACTGCCAAACCAGAGTCGCCCCCAGCACCACCAACCCGATGATTTCGGTACTGGGGTTGTTGGGCATCAGCATGAACGCGGCGGCCAGATACAGCAGGCGCTGCAACCAGTTGGCATTTCCCAACAAATACCCCAGCGTCGCTGCCGAAAAAGCCGTAAGCCCAAGGAGTGCTGTTACGATAATGCGACCGCCCTCGAGCACGCTCTCCACCCCAATCATCAGCAAGCCAGGGTTGAAGAAGACCATGTAGGCCAGCAGAGCCGTTCGCAACTCGTAAATAAAGCCCTGAACCCCTGTCTTGAAGGGGTCGCCCTTGGCAATCGCCGAGGCGGCATAGGCTGCCAGCGCCACCGGCGGGGTGGAGTCGGCCATGATGCCAAAGTAGAAGGCGAACATGTGGGCCACAATTTTAAGGATGGGTACCTCAATACCCGAGAAGGTCAGCGAGCCATAGTCTATGCCACTTTGCTCTGCAATTTTGGTGACCACCGGAACTACCAGGCTGGCCATCACCACGTAGTTAGCGGTGGTGGGCAGGCCCATGCCCAGCACCAGGCTGATGAGCTGGGCTAGGAACAAGGCCGCCAGCAGATTCCCCCCCGAGATGGTTTGCAGCAGGTCGGTGAGGCCGAACCCGATGTTGGTGATGAGTACCACCGCAATGATGATGCCGGCCAGGCCGGTGGCAATGGCAATGCCGACCATGTTGCGGGCCCCGTTGGCAAAACCCTCGATCAGGATCTGGGCAAAGGAACGAAGCCCGCTCATGAAGCCCTGGCCCGAGCGCTGGGCGCGGTAGAGTTCTTGCAGCAGGGCCACCCCAATCATCAAGAAAATGGTGTTGAGCGCAGCCCGCTCGGGCGAGAGCTCGATTATCAGCAGTGCATAGAGCAAATAGCCCAGGGGAAACACATAGTGCAAGCCAGCCCGCAGGGTGGGCCAGAACCTGGGCAGTTCGGCCTTGGGCAAGCCTTTCAGACCCAGCTTGACCGCTTCCAGGTCCACCAAAATAAATAGCGTTGTATAAGCCAGCAGGGCAGGCACAATCGCCATGACCACCAGCGCTGAGTAGGGCACCCCCAGGAAATCGGCCATGATGAAAGCCGCCGCCCCCATCACCGGGGGCATGAGCTGCCCGTTGGAACTGGCTGCCACCTCAACCGCCCCCGCCTTCTCGGCGGTGTAACCCGCCCGCCGCATGGCCGGGATGGTAAAGGTACCGCTGGTCACCACGTTGGAAATCGAGGAACCCGACACGACTCCCGTGAGCGCCGAGGAAACAATCGAAGCCTTGGCAGGCCCGCCGCGCACCCCGCCCAGCACGCTAAAAGCCAGATCGGTAAACCACTTCCCGGCCCCGGCCCGCTCGAGGATAGCCCCAAAGAGTACGAACACAAATACCGTACGCGCCGCAACCCCGATGGGGGTACCCCAGATGCTATCCGAAGCGTTCATAAACAACTGGCTCACCAGCGAACGCCACTGCACCCCCGCGTGCAACTGGCCCAAAGCACCTGGCAACTGTCCCTGAAACAAACCCTGAGGCCCGATCAGGGCGAAGAGCATGAACACGATAGAAATAATGGGCATGGCCGGCCCCAGTGAGCGCCACCCGGCCAGCAACAGCATCAGAATAGTAAGGCTTCCTACAATCAGGTCGGTCTGGTTGGCCAGACCGCCGCGTACTTCAATCATGTCCTTGTACTGCCACATCACATACGCCGCCGAGAGGGTAGCGGTAATGCCCAAAATCCAGTCAAAGAGGGGAATCCGGTCACGACGGCTCTTTCGATTAAAGGGGTACACCAGAAATACCAGAGCAAAAGCAAACGCCAGGTGGGTGGCCCGGAAAAAAAGGGCATCCAGCGAACCAACCCAGGTAGCCCAGACCTGGAACACACTCCATCCCACTGCCAGGCCAAGAATCAACCAGCGTGACCAGTTGGTGGGTTTGCGCCCCCCCAGTTCGGTCTCTTCCACCAGTTGCTGAGCCTGGGCCTCCGGCATTTCTTTGCTCATCCATAACCTCCTGCAAAACGTTTTGGGATTGCACCTTTTAGCAGTCCGGCTTGCATAGTTTTACACCCAAACCGGCTTTGCGTCTATTTTCCTTTACTTTGAAGGAACGGGTCCTCCCATCCAGAGCGGTTCTACCAATAAAGCGGGGCCGACCCCTTGGGTCGGCCCCACAGGCATTCACTTCTTAGCGAATGATGCGCTTTTCGCGGTAGAAGCGCTCCGCACCGGGGTGCAGCGGGATGGGCAGGTTACGGGCAGCAGAGTTGACGTTGAAGAAGCGCTGCAGGTTGGGGTGGATGGTTTTGAACTCGGGGTTATCAAAGGTGGCCTTGAGCATGTTGTAGACCACATCGGCGCTGACGCTGTCGGCGGCCAGCCACATCGAGAGCACCGCCACCGAAGGCGTGGTCACGTCCACCCCGCGATAGATGCCGCCATCGATGTTGAAGGCACGGTAGAAGGGATACTTTTTGGCAAGCTCCTGTACCCGGCGGTACTCGACTTCCACCAGCTGTACTCGGATGGTCTGGGCGGCCTGGCTGATCACCGAGGCTCCCAGGCCCCCGGTGAAGAAGAAGGCATCCGCACGCCCGTCTTGCAGCAGGGCCAGGGCGTTGTTCGGGTTGACCCGGATGGCTTCGCGCAGGTCGTTTAGGCCGAGACCGTAGGCCTCGAGTACCTGGCGGGCATTTTGCTCGGTGCCCGAACCCACATCCCCAATCACCACCCGTTTACCGCGCAGATCGGCGATGGTGTTGATGCCGGCCCCGGCGCGGGCTACCACGTGCACCACTTCCGGGTAGAGAATGCCCACCGCCCGGATATTCTTGACGGGTTTGCCATCGAAGGCAGCGATTCCGGTGCCGTTGTAGGCGTAAAAGGCAATGTCGTTCTGGGCCAGACCCATCTGGAGCTCGCCCGAGGCAATGGCGTTGATGTTAAAAACCGAGCCACCGGTGGAACGAGCGTTGGCCCGTACGCCGATGTTGGCATCGTTGACCAGCTTGGCAATACCGGTAGCCACGGGGAAATAGACCCCGGTCGTGCCGCCCGAGCCAATGGTGATGAAGGTTTGTGCAAAGGCAGAGCCTGCCAAAGCAAGTGAGGCCAATAGCAACAACGTCTTTTTCATTCCTGTTTCCTCCTTGTGCCAACCGGGTTGATTATTCCCCAGCGTCAGGGCGGCGTCAACCTCCAAGACCAACATTTACGAGTCATGCGGTATGGTGGGGTGTGCCCAGGTTACACATCGAAAAGCTGATCGCCGGAGGGCTGGGGCTGGCCCGAACCCCATCGGGCACTGCCCTGGTGCGCGGAGCCCTGCCCGGCGAGGTGGTCGAAGCAGAGCTACGTGAACGCAAAAACCACCTCGAGGGCCAGGTTATCCGGGTGCTCGAGCCCCACCCGGCGCGTTACCTTAAGCCGTTACCCCCCTCGGCAGACCTACCCCTGGAATACCCGGCTCAGCTGCCCATCAAACAGGGGTTTGTGCAGGAATCCCTCGAGCGCATCGCCAAACTGAGCTTTGAGGTCTCCCCCATCCAGCCCTCCCCCACCTACGGAGCCGAAGAGGGCCTCCACTATCGCACTGCTGCCCAGTACGCCCTGCACCCCCTGGGCGGCCTGGCCTACCGCCTGCCCCGCTCGAGCCACCTGATTAGGGTCTCCCAGGACCCGCTCATCGCCGAGCCCCTCCAGCCCGCCTTCGAGCTTCTGTCTGGCTGGCCGCTCCCGAGCCTCGAGGAGGTCGTGCTGCGCGGCTCCATCTACGAACACAAGGTTCAGGTCGGCTTCATTGGCGGGCAGGCCCGGTTTTTCAAGAAAACCGCCCAGGCGCTGGTACAGGAGGGCATGGCGGGGGTGGTGTGGGCAGAAGAAAGCCCCAGGGGTCGTTTCCGGGGCCGCATCCAACACCTGGCGGGGGCCACCGACCTTCTGGAAGACTTTGGCGGTGTACTCTCCACGGTAAATGTGCAAAGCTTTGCCCAGGTCAATCCAAAAGCGGCCGGGCTGCTGTTCCGGGAGGCCACCCGGCTGGTTGATCCGGGTCACAAGGCGGTGGAGCTGTACGCGGGCGGTGGGGTGCTGAGCCTGCACCTCGCACCCCTTTTTGAGCAAATGGTGGCCATTGAAATCAACCGCAGCGCAGTGAAGCGCGGCGAGGCCGACCGGGATCGGCTGGGGGTGCAAAACCTGGTCTTCAAACAAGACGACGCGCGCGTGCTCGCAAAGCACCTGCCCGCCGATCTGGTCATGGTTGACCCGCCCCGGGCCGGCCTTTCCCCCGAAGTATTGGCAGGTTTGCTGGAAGGCCAGCCCAAAGAGATTCTCTACATCGCCTGCGACCCCGCCACCTGGGCCAGGGATGTTGGCCGGCTGGTACAGGCTGGCTACCGGCTCCGCTTCGTCCGGCCTTATGACTTTTATCCGTTTACGCATCATGTGGAAGTCCTGAGCCTGTTGTCGCGGTAGTCAAAATGCGCTCGTGCCCACAAGACCCAGCCTGTTCTAGTGGTCTGGTAACAAAGTGTTTGGGATGCCTCCATTGAACCCAACTTCTGCACTTGATTACTCGTTGTCATTCCGAGGCGCACGCAGTGCAACGAGGAATCTTATGCTGCATGGGTATCGCGAATACTGTGGACTGAGGCGCATCGGATTCCTCACTTCGCTTCGCTACGTTCGGAATGACATAGGAATTTACTTACAGACCACTAGGTGGGGCTGGCCCAGGTTCCACCCTTGCGCTTTATGGCGCAATCTTCGACAATCAACTGCGTGTTAGCCAAGCGCATCATCCCTTGCCTGGATATCCACGCCGGACGGGTGGTCAAGGGCATCAATTTTGTGAACCTGCGCGATGCCGGCGACCCGGTGGAGTCGGCCAAGGCCTACAACCTGGCCGGTGCCGATGAGCTGGTGTTCCTGGACATTACCGCCACCCACGAAGAACGGGGCATCCTGCTCGAGATTGCCACCCAGGTAGCCGAGCAGGTCTTCATTCCCTTCACGGTGGGTGGGGGTATTCGCAGCCTCGAGGATGCCAGGGCCCTGTTGCTGGCCGGGGCCGACAAGGTCTCGGTGAACTCGGCGGCGGTCAAGCGGCCCGAGCTGATTCAGGAGCTTTCCGACCACTTCGGCAACCAGGCAGTGGTGCTGGCCATAGACGCACGGCGAAAAGGAACCGCCTGGGAGGTGTACGTGGCCGGAGGCCGCACCCCTACCGGCCTGGATGCGCTGGAGTGGGCCGAGAAGGGCGCTCGCTTGGGGGCCGGGGAAATCCTGCTGACCAGCATGGACACCGACGGGACCAAAGCAGGTTTCGACCTCGAGCTCTGCCGCGCCGTTTCGCAGGTGGTAGGAATCCCCGTCATTGCCTCGGGGGGCGCGGGCCGCAAAGAACATTTTGCCGAAGTTCTGCAAGACGGCATCGCCGACGCAGCCCTGGCCGCCAGCGTTTTTCATTTTGGCGAGATTCCCATCCCGGCACTCAAAACCTACCTGGCCCAGGAGGGGATTCCCATGCGGATTGAGCCGCCTCTGGCTGATGAGCAGGCATAAAATCACCCACCCCACCAACGAAAGGGAACGGTACCCATGAACCTCGAGGATGTGAAGTTCGATGCCAACGGCCTGGTTCCGGTGGTTGTGCAAGATGCTCACACCGGCCAGGTACTCACCCTGGCCTATGCCAACCGCGAAGCCCTGGAACAAACCCTCCAGACCCGCCGGAGTACCTTTTGGAGCCGAAGCCGGGGCGAGTTGTGGGTCAAGGGCCTCACCTCTGGGCACACCCAAGAGGTTATTGAAGTGGTTCTCGACTGCGACCAGGATGCGGTGTTGTACAAGGTCATCCCCCATGGCCCGGCCTGCCACACCGGGGCCGAGAGTTGCTTCCACCACCCCCTGACCCCCTCCGCTACCCCTAACCTGGGCGAGGTGCTGGAGAGGGTCTACCGCACCATTCAGCACCGCATCGAAACACTTCCCGAGGGCTCTTACGTGGCCAAAATGCATCAGGCCGGCCTGGACCGGGTACTCAAGAAAATCGGGGAGGAAGCCGGCGAGGTGATTATTGCGGCCAAGAACACTGACCGCAAGGAGCTCGAGTGGGAAGCCTCGGACCTGCTCTTCCATTTGCTGTTTGTTTTGGCCGAGCAGGGCATTACCCCCGCCGACCTTGCCCGTACGCTCTGGAGCCGACACAAGCCGTAAAACCTCGTCTGGTAGTGCTTCCAGGCGCATTCCCCCCACAAACCCTGGTAAGCTCTGAGTATGGAACTCGAGACCGAGATGGACATTGAACGGCTGTTGGTGCTGGAGATTGCTCGAGTCACCGAGCAAGCCGCCCTGGCCGCCAGTCGGCTGGCCGGAATGGGCAAAAAAGATGAGGTGGACGGGGTTGGGACCGAGGCCATGCGCCAGGTGCTCTCGGAACTGCCCATCAGGGGCCGGGTGGTGATTGGCGAGGGGGAGATGGACGAAGCCCCCATGCTCTACATCGGCGAGGTACTCGGGCGCGGCGGCCCCGAGGTAGACATCGCTGTAGACCCGGTCGAGGGTACTACCATCACTGCCAAAGGGCTTCCCAACGCCATCACGGTCATTGCCATCAGCGAAAAGGGTGGGCTGGTGGGCGCACCAGACATGTACATGCAAAAGCTGGTGGTGGGGCCCCCGGCAGCAGGCAAGGTAAGCCTGGATTTTCCGGTAGAGGCCAACCTGCGCATCATCGCCGACTCTTTGCAGCGCAAGGTAGAGGATCTGGTGGTGGTCATCCTGGATCGGCCCCGGCACGAAAAACTGATTCGCGAGGTACGCGAAGCCGGCGCCAGGGTCAAGCTCATTACCGACGGCGATGTGGTAGCCGCCGTTTCCGTGGCCATTCGGGGAACCGGTGCCCATGCCATGATGGGCAGTGGGGGCGCGCCCGAAGGGGTGCTGGCCGCCGCCGCCCTCAAGTGCATGGGTGGCGAAATTCAGGGGCGCTTCCTGCCGGAGAGCGAAGAACAGCTCGAGCGTCTCAAGGCCATGGGCGCCGACGAAAAGAAAATCTATCGCACCAATGATCTGGCCCCTGGAAAACAGATTGTTTTCTCGGCCACCGGCATTACGCATGGAGAGCTGCTCGAGGGGGTGCGCTATTTCGGCGGCGGGGCCCGTACCCACTCCATCGTGATGGGCTACCAGACCAAAGTGGTGCGTTTTATCGACTCCATACACCTGTTTGAAAGCGGAGCACGGGTCAATATTCGCGTTTGAAGCCATTCCCAACAGAAAGAAACAAGGGCTGGCACAATGCCAGCCCTTGGCTACTATGCACCGCTAAAAACCGATGTTGACGCCCACCGCACCCCCCAGCCCAAACGCGCTGGAGCCAGAGAAAAACAACATTGGGTGTACCTCAACAAAGATGCCGATTAGGGGTAAACCCACATTCAAATAGGTGCCAATCACCCCTCTGGCCCCCAAGCCCCCACTGGTAGAACCCTGGGTCAGCAACGATACCGTGGTACCGGTCGCATAGAACAACCCCGCACCCGCGTACAGGTCAGTCAGGGGCACCGTGACCAGCACATCGGCACCTCCACCCAGCGAGGCCGGGCCACCGGTGAAGAAGTTGGCCCCTGCATAAACCCGCCCGTCCAGCACGAAAGGTACTAGGGGCAGGCGAATGCCCGCATTGACCCCAAAAGGGCTACCGGCGGTTACCTGGACGCTTTGGGCAAAAGCCGGGGTGAGCAACAAGACCATCAGAACAAGCCATTTACGCATAGCCAAACCTCCGGGATGAGTATACGGGTCGTTTCTGGCAGGTTGCTGTGATGGATGGCCAGTTTTCGAGTCGCAGATTCAGTGTGTACTTGGATCCTGCGCTCGTGACGTGCAGCCAGGCCAATGTGCTCCGCAGGTTTGACAAACCCAATGTTGCACGGCGTAGAGGGTCATCCGACCTTTTGTTAGCTGGCTACCGGCTTTTGAAGCAGTTCCGCGATCTGTACCGCGTTAAGGGCCGCACCTTTGAGCAGCTGATCCCCCGCTACGAAAAAGTCCAGCCCGTTATCGAACACCAGATTCTTACGGATACGCCCCACTTCCACATTGAACTTGCCGGTTGCGGTCAGCGGTAAGGGGTAACGCTTGTTGGCCGGATCGTCCACCAGGTCTACCCCAGGGGCGCATCTGAGCACTTCCCGCGCCGCTTCGGGGCTTACCGGGCGTTCAAACTCCACCGTCACGGCCTCGGAATGCACGCGCAGGGTTGGCACCCGTACCGCCGTACAGGAAACCTTAATCTCTGTGTCCTCCATGATTTTTTGAGTTTCCCACAGCACCTTCATCTCTTCTTTGGTGTAGCCATTTTCCTGGAAAGCATCAATTTGCGGAATAACGTTGAAGGGCAGCGGATACGCGAAGGTTTTGTGCTCTACGGCCTGCCCTGCCAGGTACTGCCGGGTGCCGTGCAGGAGCTCCTCCATGCCACTTGCACCCGCACCCGATGAACTCTGGTAGGTACTGACAATCACTCTTTTGGCTCCAAAAGCTTTGTGAAGGGGATAGAGCGCCATGAGCAGGATGGCCGTGGTGCAGTTGGGGTTGGCGATAATGTTTTTGTGGCCCTTAATCGCGTGGGCGTTGACCTCTGGCACAATCAGCGGTACTTCGGGGTCGTAGCGAAAGGCTGAGGAGTTATCGATCACCACCGATTGTTTGGCCCAGATTGGGGCGTACTGCTTGGAGATAGCCCCCCCCGCACTTGCCAGCACCACATCCACCGGTAAGGGGGTCTCGGGCAGGGCTTCGATGTTCACTTCCTTACCGCGAAACTTCAGGCTTTTGCCCGCCGAGCGGGCCGAAGCAAATAATCGCAGCTCAGAAACGGGAAAGTTACGCTTTTCAAGCACACTCAGTAGCTCTTTGCCGACAGCTCCGGTAGCTCCAACAATTCCGATTCTCATGGCCTCTCCTCTGGGAAACAAAAAACCCGCCAAGGTAGGCAGGCAGGGGCGACAACTCGAGGGAGCTGCCGCCTCAGGTAGTGGTAGTGGTATACCAAACCATCTGAGGAAACAATAAATGCAACTGGAGCAAATGTCAAACCGTGTGGGTCTAATGGTTTAGTCGGGAGCCCCGTGCAAGTAAACCGTCGTGTAGGTACCTGTAAATTCTTACCGGAGTGCAGGAAGTGTTCTCGTCGTTGCGAGCATCCGCAGGATGCGAAGCAATCTAGAATCTACAAACCACCTTACCCAAATCAGGCACTGCGGTTATGTTTAGAGCATGAACCGCCGTGCATACCCCTCGGACGTCAGTGAT
>FWPV01000085.1_pt1 | contig 84842 bp, 58 predicted proteins | sample 2228371 | NCBI WGS metagenome assembly FWPV01 (sample SAMEA103939776, study PRJEB20133) | metagenome
AAAAATGGAAATCCTGAGCATGGATCCCATTTCAAGTCCGAATGATCTTAATGAGTGTTTATCATTGGTAGGAGGCTCAAACTCGTTGGAATGTCAGTTTGTGTCCGTTAGAAAGTGAACTTGCCGGTTAAGGTACATAGCACTATCTAAGCAATTCATTCCGACAGGACTCTAGACAAAAGGTATATTCTCGAGAAGCGATATATCTAGAAATTTAACTACTGCCATGGGTCTTCTCTAACTCGAAGGTATCGTGCAGAGTACGTACAGCAAGTTCAGCGTATTTCTTCTTTACGACACACGAGATTTTGATTTCTGATGTCGATATCATTTCTATGTTTATGCCTTCGTTTGCTAGAGCCGCGAACATTTTGGCTGCTACGCCTGAATACGAGCGCATTCCTAAGCCTATTATGGAGACTTTCGCTATGTCATCCGTGCCACTGATCGCATGGGCTCCCAATGAGCTTTGAATACCGCGGCATATCTCTAGCGCCTTTGGGAGGTCTGCGTCGGGAATAGTAAAGCTTATGTCCGTTTTCCCATCTGCGCTGGAGTTTTGAATGATCATGTCAACCACGATATGGGCATCAGCGAGAGATGAAAAAATACTAGACGCAATACCAGGCTTATCTTCCACGCCAGCGATGGTAATTTTTGCCTCTTTCATGTTGCAAGTGACTGCTCTGACAGATTCTTTTTCCATTTCTACGGTCTCCTCAGTGACAAGCGTTCCTGGGTTGTCGTTAAAGCTGGATTTTACGAGAATGGGGACTCTGTGAACGGCGGCAAACTCTACAGCTCTTATATAGAGGACTTTTGCGCCTAGAGAAGCCATTTCTAGCATTTCTTCGTAAGAAATAACATCAAGTTTCCGGGCCTTGGAAGTGATATGCGGGTCTGTGGTGTAAACTCCGTCCACATCAGTAAAGATCTCGCAACAGTCTGCGTTAAGCGCAGCCGCCACAGCCACTGCCGAGGTGTCCGAGCCGCCTCGACCCAAAGTGGTTATACTGCCGTCTTTGGTAACACCCTGAAAACCGGCCACGATAACAATTTTTCCATCAGCCAGGTCTTTTTCTATGGCTTCCCTTTTCACGTCAGCTATCCTAGCTGCACCGTACGCGGCGTCCGTCACGAGAGGAATTTGCCATCCGCAATAAGACTTTGAGTTGTATCCCATAGCCTCTAGGGTGATGGCCAACAATGCGATTGTGGTTTGTTCCCCGGTGGCCAGCAGTACATCGAGTTCTCTCTCGTTGGGGATGGGGGTTATTTTTTTGGCCATCCCTATCAGTCTGTCTGTTTCGCCGGCCATGGCAGACACTACGACTACCATTTGATTACCCTGATCCTTCCGGGCTGCTACTTTTCGAGCAACGTTGGCGATTCGTTCCAGATCGCCCACAGACGTTCCCCCGTACTTTTGGACTATGAGTGGCATAGAGACTCTCCATCACACAAATAGTTTTTTTCAAAGGCTTCGTGACCTAAGGCCTCGCAAAGATCGCCTGATGAGATTTTTCCCAACAACCTAGTTGACCAAGAGCTGTCTAAGTTCCATTCAAGGGTGATAGTGCGCACATTCTCATCATCTGTATGCTCCAAATATATTCGTAGCACTTGGTTAGACGGCAGATTCATTTTCTCGGCCCACTCTACAACTAGAATCCCGTCAGACTCCTCTATCATTTCAATGCCGATTCCCTCCAGATCATAACTTTCTACACGATAAAGATCTGCGTGATATACCACATGATGTCCCTGATATCTATTCATGAGGGTAAAGGTAGGGCTATTTATATCGTCTATAGGGGTATTGGTTGCAGCGTTTATGATACCCTTTGCAATGCGCGTCTTTCCTGTACCCAGGGCCCCGTATAGATAGATGTGATCGCCTGGGACTGAAAGCGCGCCGATTTTTTTCCCAAAATCTATCGTCTCTGATTCCGAGGAGCATTTGAGACATACTGATTTTGAGTCTGATTTTGCCATACTGCCTTCCTGCGATTCAGTCTAAACGTCTGTGCGAAATATCAGCGCAAAATTTTTTTATCATTATTTCTTGAGCTAGGGAAGATCGATTGAGAAGCTTCATGAATGACAAAAGCCTTTGATGTCATTGCATGTTGAACTGGGATCCATCCTCCCCGATCCCGGTTCCGTACGAATGGCAGGCCTAAGCATGCTTGAAATTTGTGTCTAATTCCAGGACGCGCTATGAATGGCGACCTTGCACACGATCGCCCCCTCAATGTATGATGCTTATCACATGGTAGCGGGATGGCAACCCATACATCGAGGCACTTTGTCACAGTCATAGTTCACTGAGGAAAGAACCGGTAGTTACATCATGACACATAAACCCATTGTAGCGCTAGTGAAGACCAAGCCTTCATCCGTTATTGAAGATATAGCTCAAGTGATGAGACAAGCTCGTGTTACGGATTATCTAGACAAATCCAAGACAACCATTCTCAAGGACAACATCTCCTGGCATTTTCCATTCTTGAGTGCAAACACGACTCCATGGCAGCTAGAGGGTGTTATTCGAGCGCTACGGGACGAGGGTTATCAAGACCTGGTGGCCGTTCAAAACGAAACCGTGGTGACTAACGCGTTCAAAGGGGAACGTCTTAACAAGTATGTTCCCATCTTCAAGAGGTATGGAGTTAAGGTCCTTTACAATTTTAAGGATTCAGACATACGTTGGATCCCTTATAAGCCTCGTAAGCCCATGAGGGTGTTAGACGATATCTTTCCGGATGGCCTACGTATCCCGGAATACTTTGTTGGTAAGAACATAGTTCATTTGCCGACTGTTAAGTGCCACATTTATACAGGTACGACTGGTTCGATGAAAAATGCATTTGGGGGACTACTGAATACAAGGCGTCACTACACTCATTCCGTCATTCACGAAACGCTCAACGATTTACTCGATATTCAGAAGGAAATTCATACTGGCATATTTACGGTCATGGATGGTACGGTATGTGGTAAAGGGCCAGGGCCAAGGACAATGGAACCGGTGGAGAAGGACTTGATGTTGGCGTCAGGCGACAGCACGGCAATAGACGCGGTAGCTGCTTCGCTAATGGGCTTTGACCCGATGGAACTGAAGTTTATTAGAATTGCCCACGAAAGCGGTTTGGGGGTCGGTAGGTTAGACCAAATAGAGATCGTTGGAGCTGATATATCAGGAGAGAAATGGGATTTCACCGTTGGCAATAATGCTGCCTCCCTTGTGGGTAAATTTATATGGTTTGGTCCCCTTAAACCTTTGCAAAAGCTCTTCTTCAGAACTCCGCTCGTTTACCTATTTGTGTTCGGGTCGTTCTTTTACCACGACTTCATTTACTGGCCATTAAAAGCAAAACCCCAAATGGCAGCCTTTAAGAAGACCAGCAAATGGGGAAAGCTTTTCGATGATTATCCAGAAGAATAAATACGCGCTTAAGGACCTTTTCTTTCCCTAGACCCCTCTGAAGAATTCGCTGTTTAGGTGGTCATTCAATTCCTTTTTCACCTGCACACGAACCGCCTCGACATCTTTTTTCCAGAGCTCAATCTTGTCTAGTGCCTCATTTTCCCAAGGTAGCCGCTGTTCGGGGGGCTTCATACGAATGTCTCGCTCCAATTCCCTCGGCACAGGACACTCCAGAAGCGCTTGGTAACGCTGTTTTATCCGTCGAATGATCCGTAGGAGATTTGCGAGGTCTTCCCGAGATAGCCTACGAGGTTCAGCTGGAGGGGAGTTCTTGGGCACCAGGGAGAGGCTTTCGATAGGGGTTCCTTCTTTGAGGGCTTTGTTAATGAGTTGTTTAAGCTGACGATAGTTGCTGTTGAAGTCACCGGGAGGTTCGGGAACTCCAGCGGCCGGATCGGAAAAAGAACGTAACATAACCATACCTCCTACGATAATGGTAACACCGCGAGCGGTCCGACTTACCGACTCCCGGAAAACAATGCGCAGATAACACGTCCATTCCCTTTAGTCAACAAATAGTTTATTTTTTTTTCTTATTATATTGAATCAATATCAACTTTTTTTGTGACAACTTTTGGAGCAGTACGAGCATGGCTTATGTTCGTTTAGCCTTAACTCCTTTACAATGATTAATTGGTGCTGTATTTTTCGCAAAAAATTGTTGGGTAGATCTGAGTGAGTTCCAGAGAAATCGTCATTAGAGGCGCTCGTGAGCACAACCTCAAAAATATTGATTTGGATATACCTAGGGACAAGCTCGTGGTCATAACCGGTCTGTCCGGTTCCGGGAAGTCGTCCCTTGCCTTTGACACAATTTACGCTGAGGGCCAGCGTAGGTACGTGGAGTCGTTGTCGGCGTATGCGCGTCAATTCTTGGAGATGATGGATAAGCCTGATGTGGACTTGATAGAGGGATTGTCTCCGGCCATAAGCATAGAGCAAAAAACGTCTTCGAAGAACCCGAGATCCACAGTGGCCACGGTCACAGAGATCTACGATTATTTGCGTCTCCTTTATGCGCGGATCGGCATTCCCCATTGTTGGGAGTGCGGCAAGCCGATCCAGTCGATGACCATAGATCAAATGGTCGATGCAATAATGGCGTTAGAGACGGGTACGCGCTTTTATCTCTTGGCGCCTGTAGTGACTGGTCGCAAGGGTGAATACCGGTCCGAATTCCAGCGTTTACTAAAAGACGGATACGTTAGAGCCAAAGTGGATGGAGAGTTGGTGGATCTTAGCTCGGAGATACATCTTGACAAGAACCGGAAGCACACCATTCAAGTTGTGGTAGATCGTCTGCAAGTAAAGCCTGGTATTGAAAAGCGTCTCGCCGACTCCTTAGAGACAACCGTTCGCTTGGGACAAGGTGTCGCAATAGTTGAGGATGCGCACGGACACTCCATGACATTAAGTGAGAAGTTCGCCTGTCCCGAACACGGCGTATCCATAAGTGAAATTTCTCCCCGGTTGTTTTCCTTCAACAATCCATTTGGGGCTTGCCCTAGTTGTGGGGGGCTAGGGGTCAAGATGCAGTTTGATCCTGATCTCATCGTTCCCAATCCAAAGCTTTCTTTGGCGGAAGGGGCCATTGCGGTGTGGGGGTTCCAGTCACCTTTTTTTATGCAAATGATGGCATCTCTCGCCAAGCATTACGGATTCAAACTTAGAACACCCTTTGAGAAGCTGCCTGCCACTATAAAGCACATTATCTTTTATGGCAGCGGGAACGAAGCCATTGACTTTTCCTACGAGCGAGACGGGAGAAAATACAATCTTCAGAAGCCGTTCGAGGGATTAATACCCAATTTAGAGAGAAGATACCGAGAGCAGCGATCTGCTGAAAATGTCGAAGTTTTGCATCAGTACTTGCGTAATGTACCATGCGAAACGTGCGGAGGGGCGAGGCTCAAAAAGGAGGCTTTACACGTACTGGTAGGCGGAGTTCCTATTCACAGGCTCACGGCCCTATGTGTGACGGAGGCTTTAGCATTCATGGAGGATCTGTCTTTGGACAAACGTCAGCAGGCCATCGCAGAGCGCGTGATCAAGGAGATACGCGAAAGACTTGGTTTTTTGGAGAAAGTCGGTCTGGGTTATCTGACACTTGATCGTTCGGCCGCTACACTCTCCGGAGGTGAGTCTCAGCGAATTAGGCTGGCCACCCAGGTAGGATCATCACTTGTGGGGGTGCTTTATATACTGGACGAACCGAGCATAGGGCTTCACCAGCGAGATAACCAGCGGCTCCTGTCAACCTTGTTAGCGCTGCGGGATCAGGGAAATTCTGTTATAGTTGTCGAACACGATCCAGAGACCATTTTGACGGCGGATCACATCGTTGATATGGGGCCTGGGGCTGGTCGTCTCGGAGGAGAAGTAGTATTTCAAGGGTCTCCTGCCGAGATAGTGAGCTCAGACACGTCACTTACAGGAAGGTATCTGTCTGGAAAAGAGCGAATCCCTGTTCCTATGACGCGCAGATCACCTTCCAAGAAAAAGCTCCGCATAGTTGGGGCCAGGGCCAACAACCTCAAGAATATTACTGTTGACATTCCTCTCGGAACTTTCACTTGTGTTACTGGGGTATCAGGATCAGGAAAGAGCACGCTGGTCATGGATATTTTGCATCTAGGCCTCTCGCGTCATTTGTATGGAACGCGTACAAAGCCAGGTGTCCATGACAAGATCGAGGGCATTTCCTTCATTGATAAAGTAATTCACATTGACCAAAGCCCCATAGGCAGGACACCACGATCAAATCCGGCGACGTACACCGGCGTCTTTACCTACATAAGAGACCTGTTTGCTTCGCTACCCGAATCGAGAATGAGGGGCTACAAAGCTGGACGATACAGCTTCAACGTCAAAGGGGGACGGTGCGAAGCATGTCAAGGTGATGGCATTATCAGAATAGAAATGCACTTTTTACCGGATGTTTATGTAAAGTGCGAAGCGTGCAAGGGGCAGCGATATAATAGGGAGACCCTAGATATTAAGTACAAAGGGAAGAACATTGCGGATGTTCTCGATATGACGGTTAATCAGGCTCAAGACTTCCTGAGTAATGTTCCTTTGATTGCGAATAAGCTGAGGACTCTCCAGGATGTCGGCCTAGGATACATCAAGCTGGGACAGTCCGCCACTACGCTGTCGGGGGGCGAAGCTCAAAGGATAAAGCTTTCCAGGGAACTATCGAGGCGTAGTACAGGTAGAACCCTGTATATACTTGATGAGCCAACTACGGGTCTCCATTTTGCTGACGTGCAGAAACTTTTGGACGTGCTGCAAAGCCTCGTAGATAGCGGCAACACAGTAGTAGTAATCGAACACAATCTTGATGTTATCAAGGTTGCTGATTATGTCATTGATCTTGGACCAGAGGGGGGGAACAATGGAGGAGAAGTCGTTGCTACAGGAACGCCGGAGGAAATAGCTTCAAGCCCTACTTCTCATACGGGATTTTATCTCAAAGAAGTATTAAGCCATCGAGATTGCGGTTATCGTTTGTTCAGCCCTAGACCAGTCGCATCAACCACTGGAGATGCGTTCGAAGGTCCCCACAGGGGAAAGATCAACATCGGCTTCCCAGCAGTGAGCAGGATGTGATTGTTATGAAAATTTCTATCTAGATGGAGCCCTTTCTTGGCGGGACCTCCCAATTCCGCACAGTTCACATTCTCGTGTGCGAAAATCACTTTTGCGCAGTGAGCTTGCGCATCCCTGAGACGGCTAATAGCCACTCATGTGATCACCCACACAATCATAAATGCATTTTCTTGCATTCCAACTTTGACCTGTAAATGTCAGCCTATTTTTTTTTCGCTACTTGTGCCCCTCTCACATGGGAGTTCGCAGGATTGAGCGAGGGACCGTGCCTAACAGCCACGTTTAATTTTGGAAATACCTTTGCATCGTCCACAATTTTTCCTTTCAATATGGTTGAGCAATAGCTTAAAACACATTATAATCAGACTATTTGTTTAATAAAGTTTCTTCTGCCTTAGTTTAAGCCTTTTGCCCACTCTTTTCCATTTCTATTTTCTTGAGTTCCTTGCGCAGAATCTTACCTACCGCACTCTTAGGCAGAGAATCTACAAATTCCACGTACTTAGGCACTTTGTATTTGACGAGATTCTGACGACAGTATTCGACAATCTCTTCTTCGGTCGCAGTTTCTCCAGGCTTCAAAACCACAAAGGCCTTAATGCGTTCACCTGAGTAAGCATCAGGTACCCCTATAACGCAGGCTTCTAAAACTTTTGGATGCGCAAAAAGTACTTCATCCACGTCTCTAGGATATATATTGAATCCGCCTGATATAATCATGTCTTTCTTGCGATCGACTATGCTTAGATATCCTTCTTCGTCCATCACGGCAATATCACCGGTAAGCAGCCATCCATCCCTTAAGGCAATGGCATTCTCTTCAGGCCGATTGATGTATCCAATCATTACCTGCGGTCCTTTGATGCACAACTCACCGGGTTCGCCTATGGTAGTAATTTCCTTATTGTAATCATCTACGTCCACAAGCTTAACAAGTGTATTAGGAATCGGTAGTCCTATGGTGCCGGGCTTGGTTTTCCCACCGAACGGGTTTATCGTAGCCACAGGAGAGGTCTCGGTAAGGCCATATCCCTCGCATATTTGGGAGCCGGTAAGTTGTTCAAAACGCTTAATGGTTTCCATGGGAAGGGGAGCTCCTCCAGAGAAACAGCCTTTCAAAGAACTGATGTCATATTTCTTCAGGTCTGGAAAATTGATCATCCCGTTATACATAGTCGGCACGGCTGGTAGATAAGTAGCCTTGTATTTGGAGATCGCCTCAAGCACACTCTTCGGTTCAGGCTTGGGAACAAGCACATCACCGTATCCGTAAAAAATCCCCATGTTCATAGCAGTGGTCATACCAAAAGAATGGAAGAATGGCAGGCACCCTACGACAGTCTCCGTGCCGTCTTCAAATTCCCTGAACCAAGCACGAATCTGTTGCACGTTGCTGGACAGATTCCCGTGGGTCAATTGAACACCTTTGGAAACACCCGTGGTGCCTCCGGTATAAAGGAGGAAAGCGGTGTCATCCCATTGAGGCTTATGGGGCGATGCGATTGGCTGGTATTTTTTTATGAGATCCATGAATTCGTACACATCCGGGGCTGCAGGGGTTTTGAGATGCATGCCTTTTCGCACAAAGGGGAATAATTGTTTGAGTGGGAACTTAAGAAAGTCTCTGATGTGGCAAGATATGATTTTCTTGATTCCAGTTCGACTACGAAGATTGATCATTCTCGGCACAAGCACGTCCAAGCACACAAGATACTTGGAGCCTGAGTCATTGTACTGGTGCTCGAGTTCCCGATCCGTATATAGGGGATTATTGAGTGCCACCGTTGCCCCGGCCCTCAAAGCGCCATAGCAGGAAACCACTGTCTGTACTATGTTGGGAAGAAGCAGGGCCACTTTTTCACCTGGCTTCACCCCTAGATCACGCAAGGCTGCTGCGAAGCGAGAAACCATGTCGTCGAGTTGACTGAAGGTCACGGTGGTCCCTTGAAATAATAGAGCAGGCCGCTCTGGGAATCGTTTGGCTGTTCTGGCTAGCGCTTCAGGCAGTGTGATCTTTTCAAATTCTATTTCAGCGGGCACTGATTTTGCGTAAGACTTGAGCCATATCTTGTCCATAATAATGTCTCCTATTCCTTATACCAAGAGGCAGAATATGCTATGAAGGGAGTAACGTAAAAACGATTTTACCATTAGTTTCAGATTTCCCCCAAACAAAAAATAGGGAATGAGCATTGAAGCAAGATGAGTAAATTGAAATTAATTCTACGCGAATTACTTGTTTTTGTTTTTACCGTATCTATTCTTCCGATCTCTGTCCTGTTTGTTTTGTCCAGACAACATTCTTTGCAAGGGGTTTTATCAGGTGCTTTTAGGGAGATGATTTTCGGTTCGATCTACTCGGATCGCGGCCCAGCTGAGTTATGGGTGCGATTATTAGCACCATATCTTTTTGTGCAAGCCTTACGCGCCTGGCACTGGTCGCAGAAAAGCATTGCCGCACGGCGTTGGGCGCATCTCTATTTATCAGTATTGTTTTTCGGTGTTTGTTATTGGTCGCTCTCAGCTGCGTGGGACCTATTTTATTTCATGTATGCCCTGGGCGACATCCCGGCTGAGATAGGACAATTCCTAAATCTACGTGGTTCCGAACTCTTGTTAGGAATCGGGGCATTGATATTAGCCTTGCATTCCTTATCGATATTTTTCAATCCCGAGCAACGACGCCACGAACCACACTAGAGTATTCCAAGTTTTTGATTAATGATTTTTAGCATGGCAATATTCTCTGAATGGCCGGTAAGCTTTGCGATGATTTTTCCTATAAATGGCCGGCCCAAGAGATAAAAGTCTCCTATAATGTCTAGGATCTTGTGCCTTACGAATTCGTCTGTGAAACGCAACGGAGGGTTAATAACTTTCTCGTCGTCAAGGAGCACCACGTTGGAAAGACGCCCTCCTCCGGCCAATCCCATCTCGTCCATCATCCGCATGTCCTTAACAAATCCGAAAGTACGTGCTGGGGCTATTTCGGTCTTGAATAATTCGGGACTTTCACACCTGAATACCTTGTGCATGGTCCCGACCGGGGGCGGATATTCCAAATAATACTCTATTTCAAGACAATCTGATGGTTCTACCCGAAGGCTTTTCGAGCTGCCAGGCGGTAGCGGCAACTCTATGGGTTCCTGAATTCTAACGGGGTCTATTGGCTCTTCCTGGGTTATAATCTCTGCACTCTCCACTAGACCACAAAAATCCAAAGCCGATCCGTCCATGATCGGGACTTCGCCGGAGATCTTAACTAGCAGGTTCGTCAGACCGTACACATGAAACACTGCCATAAGGTGTTCAATTGTCCTGGCCAGTAGTCCATTTTTTTGAAGACTAGTACTGAAATCGGTTGAATCCACATAGGTTAGAAGAGCTGGGATAACCCCCCCTGAGGTAATGTGGCCAAAAAGGATGCCCGTCGCAGGCGGCATGGGAGAGATGGTCAGACCCGTCTTAACTCCAGAGTGAAGGCCCTGCCCATACATCACTACCCTGCCGCGTAGGGTTTTCTGAAGCAAGACCCTAGGCGTGTAATGATGAGTATCTGTTGATTGAGACAAGCTATGAACGCCTATGTCATTACTCTGTGATCTCTCATCCGTGTTGCTTGCCGTCACAGATATACGGACCGGAAACTGTTCGGAGACCTCGTATGGTTTAGCATAGCCATTCTTGGGTATGAGCAGGTCGTTAATTTGGATTAAAGGGCCAACCGCAGTCATGGTTACGTGTTCAATTAATATTTTTAATTCCTTTATGTTCCCTGGCCATGAGTAATCACACAGTCGTTTCATGGCCTCTTCGTCAGTTCCCACAAGTTCTCGGTCAAATTCTGATGCCGCTTCTTCAAGAAAGTGTTGCACCAGAAGAGGCACATCTTCTCTGCGCTCCCTCAGACTTGGCACCCGTACGACATGCTGACCCAGTATGTGGGCTAGACGCTGCGGGAATCCTCTTTCCTTAACAAGATCGTCCGGGCCGAGTAGCGAAGTCGATACAATCCGTAGCCTGTTCCTTGGGTGCGAGTGATTTTGGTGGGAAATATACTCTGATAATGATAGGATCATGTCTCCGAAGATTTGGTAAAGAGACTCGTGCAACTTATCGACTCTGACAAGGAGACAGGTACCGCCGCTGCTTCGGCTGTTTTCTGCCACCGGTAACCTAGTCCGCCATGCCATAATCACGTCTTCTATATTTTCTGGGGAAAGAGCGCTGCAGCGCAGTTTTACCAGAGAGCTGCGATCTTTTCCTTCTTGGTGATGAAGGACACGGGCAAGAAATTCCTTCCCTGTCCCCTTCTCTCCCACAAACCAGACATTCTGAGTTGAGCGCGCTGCTAAGGCCAAGGCCTTCCGGAGTTCGTCTGCTTTGGGCGATAGGCCAATGATTGCCCCCGGGTCATTACCACGAGATTCTCGTCTTTGTTTAGCCTTGGAGCGACCAGAGATTGCCTTGTCAACAAGGTGAAGAACGTCCTCCAGATTGAGTGGCTTCTCCAAGTAATCTGTGGCACCCAATTTGATGGCCTTTACCGCCGTCTCGATAGTCCCATGACCGCTCATCATGACAACCGCGCAGTCAGGGTCAATTCGCTTTATGGCTTTTAATGTTTGCATACCATCGATCCCTGGAATCCAAATGTCCAGGAAGACAACGTCAGGGGAATCACTCTGCACAATGTGAATCGCTTCTTGTCCATCCCTTGCTGTGAGTACCTCGTGATTTTCGTCTGACAAGATTTCCGTAAGGGATTGTATTATTTGTTCTTGATCATCGACGACCAGGATACGGCCCTTTTTCATGATAATTTAAGTCGCTTTTCCTTTCTAAAAGCCATCAGGCTCATTTCGAGTAACCTTTATACTCATTGCCTAAAAAATGCCAGAATACCTTGGCATGGGACTACAATAGCCGGGATTTTGTGATTGCGTTGCGTAGGAATGAATGTGGCAATTGCCCACCGTAAAATTTTTTTGCAATTACCCAGACTCCTTTTTCCGACCAGGAACCGACCCGTCTTGGAAGATCCCTTGCTGAGGATTGTTTACATACCACATTACGGCATGAACTCAAATCAGGATGTCCCTGAGACAGGTTAACGCTAACTAGCCCATCGCAGTAAAACCTTCAGCCATATTGCGATCCCCTAATTATTTCCGGAGGTTAAGATCCATCTTTTCCGGGTATTGTGCCCTTAATAGGTTTTCTATAACGATCATAAACGGCAAACCGGTCAGGTCCTCGGGTATTTTTTTTCCTAGAAAAAAGATTGCAGGTGTAGATTCCAGCCCTAGATCAAGGCCAAGCTTTATATCTTCTTGGATTTTTTTGTGCACCGGTGAGTCGGCCTTCATATAATTGACGAATTCAGACTCTCTCAATCCCAATTGAGAGGCGAACAAAAGCCATGGTTTTGTTTTCAGATTAGACTGCTGAGAAAAAATAAGTTCAAGGTAATTCCAATACTGGTCAGTTCCGCCCAAGAGAAACGCGGCATAGGCAGCGCTAGCCGCTTCGCAGGCGTAGGGATGCAAATTCCTCGATATTTTTTTGTTGCAGTCTGTACAAAGAGGAAAATTTTTTATCACTAGACGTAAGAATTCTCGGTTGATATCGACCATGGCATGCAGAAAAAGCTCTTTGCTCAAACAGACAGGGCATTGTAGGTCAGTAAATAACACGATCGCGTAAGGAGCCTCGGGTGACCCGTATACTGGATCCGCCCTATCGATGGTTATGTCGTAAGATGGGGACGCGAGGATTATCGCGGTAACGACATCCGGATTTTCTCGCAATTCATTGTACCTTTGTGTCACTTTATTCAGAGCAAGTGATGTCTCCGTCCATTGAGCTGATGACATAACAATAGCAGCCGCGAGAATAGCCACGGTAATTACGTATAGTTCCTCGGCTTTGGTGGCACTGGAAGGCCTAGCCAAGGAGGCTTTATTACGAAATGCAACGACAAGGCCGAAGCTCAGAGCCACCGAATTGACGACGTGGACCACGATACACCAAGTGCAGAGGAAATCCTCTTTGAAAAACAAGAGATAAGAGAAGTAAGCACTAAATGAAATGGCTATGCAAAGGTAAATCATGATGCCCTGGAATGCCGCTTTTCTCAGTCTGGAGACTAAAAGACCGTTTATCGAGAGCCAAAAAAGGACGGTGAAGCCGCATAGTCCGACGACTGCTGTTGGAAAGTAGCCGAAAATCAAGGCTGCGGAGCTCTGCAATACAGCATCGCAGTTTATGGTTGCAGAGGCTCGACATAGCGGGGATTCGCTGATAGCTCCCTCCTCTACTGCCAACAAGATGTGGCGATAAGATAGAAATGCCGTAGCAAAAATACCTACCAGTGATGCTGCCAAGAAAAAAACGAAGATAGGAGGCTTTAATAAGGCGGAATCCGAGATTTTCCGCGAGTCGGACTGTTTTTCAGAGGCCTCGTGGTTCATATTCATGTTGCTATTTTTATCCGGGGACAAATTTTTACTTCAACAACTTATCACTTAGAACAAAGTCTGAGACAGAAGTTGACATCTCAGGGATTTCGACCATGGACTCAGAACTATTTCTCCCATTCTTCAACATCGGACCTATTAGGATCGAGAATTGTCACCTTAGAATTTTTTAGAGCCAGCCATTTCTTGCATTTTCTGCATTGGATCCTAACCCCTGTTTTTTTAACCAACTTTATAACCGGTATCTTGCAGTCATCACAAATTATCTCAGCTGTTTCTAGTGAATCTAGCGCATAGGCCTCCCATATTTGCCCACTTGCCGGTTCAATTTCTAGAAGTTGCTTAACTGCCTCTACCATCGAAGCAGCATCCGAAGCCAAGAACTGGTCCCTCGCACACGTCCTTTCAATGGTTTCTACCAAGGCTTTGTAAGTTTTTCCCTGCGCTCTTGAAGATTGAGTAACCGTTCTCTGACCGAACGATCTAGTCTTTGGGGGTCTGGGGAATGATGGGAGCACGCCTTTCAATGCCCTTAGCTTATCCGGGTAAGTCTTCAAATACCATATGACAAATATGATGACCCAAATGCCTACGCCTACAATGACTTCCATAGTTCTATACGCTGATAGTGTCCTATAAAAAAGTGGAAAGAGTACAGATCCAACGGATAACCAACATCGACAGCAGGCAAGTATGTGCAGCCGCTCATGTCGGCTCTCCACGATTGTTAGACCGCTGCGACAATGTAACATTCACTATCTAATAGTGCAACCGGTTAATTGTTTACTGACACACAACTTCCTAACCCATTGACTTCATCTGTTCTTTCGTATAACATCCGTATTTGAATTGTTCGAGCAGACTTTGCAGAATCGTTTGACATCACATGAGGTTGAAAATGTTATCCGCTTTGCGATTGCGCAAGCTGAAACTCTCTTTTCAGAGGAGACTTTACGGAGACAAGGTAACAGAATTTCATATAGTTGGAAATGGTTGTTTGGATGATTCAGTCAACGAGAATGAAATCCCTTTGGCAATAATAGAAAATGGAGTTTATAAGTCTAATAGCAAGAACGCTCCTAGGCGGCTGGCGTACTCGACCATTTATTGGGCGCCCCCAGTGCCGATAATCCTTGCTCTGTCCTTTCTGATTGTGTTGGCCGTTTTTTTTGGAGCCGACTAGTCTGCTTGACAGAAGAAGACCTTCTTGATACAAATCACTAAATGTCGTGATCTAGCCTTATCTACAATAGGAATATTACTAAATATCGAAATAGAAGGCATGCCCAAAGGGGCAGAGTGGCTTTTTTCCCAAAGGGATTCTTCGGCACCTCTATGCAAGCGATGTAGGTGCGTAATATAAGGTGAAGAGGAGAATGTACAGTGAAAGTCCTGGTGTCGGATAACTTATCGGAGTTAGGTGTGCAGATATTCCGTGAGTCGGAGGGCATCGAAGTAGACGTTAAAGTCGGTCTTAGCCCAGAAGAGCTCAAAGCAATCATTCATGAATATGACGCTCTAGCCATCAGGGGAGCGACCAAGGTAACCGAAGAAATCATAGAAGCGGCACACAAACTCAAGGTTATTGGACGCGCTGGGACTGGTTTGGACAATGTGAACATTCCAGCGGCCTCTAAAAGGGGAATCGTTGTAATGAATACCCCAGGCGGGAACACGGTTACCACGGCAGAACACGCATTAAGTATGCTCATGGCTCTTGCTCGAAATATCCCTCAGGCAGACCACTCTATGAAACAAGGCAAATGGGAAAAAAAGAAATTTTCTGGTACTGAGGTTTTTAACAAGACTCTTGGTATCATAGGACTTGGGAAAATTGGGTCGGTGGTTGCAGACAGGGCCATGGGCCTAGGCATGAATGTGATTGCCTACGATCCATTCTTGTCCGAAGAGCAGGCGAAGCAGATGGGTATCAAATTGGAATCTTTAGACACGGTGTTAGGTCAGTCCGACTTCATAACGTTGCATGTACCCCTGACGGAAGATACACGAGGCCTTATAAACGCGGCGAATATTGCCAAAATGAAAGATGGAGTTCGAATCATTAACTGCTCAAGGGGACCTGTTGTCAATGAGGAAGATCTGGCTGATGCCATAGAGTCAGGTAAGGTAGCGGGGGCCGCCTTGGACGTGTATTCGAAAGAACCACCCGGTCTGACTCGCCTGATATCCTTAGATCGAGTTATCTGCACGCCACACCTTGGCGCCTCCACCCAGGAAGCTCAGGACAACGTCGCAGTAGCTGTTGCTACGCAGATCAGGGACTACCTGCTCTACGGCACTATTCGGAACGCAGTCAACGCCCCCGCGGTATCCGGTGAAGCTTTGGAAAGGCTTAGACCGTACCTCGATTTGGCACACAGGCTAGGTTTGTTTCTTGGTCAGACCATTCAGACCGGTATCAAAAGTGTGGAGGCGCAGTATTGCGGAGATGTCTCCGATATGGAACTAAAGCCCATCACCACTATTTTCCTCACCGGACTGCTCACCCCCATAATGAAGGAAGACGTCAATCAGGTAAATGCCCCAATGGTCGCCGAAGAGCGAGGGATTGTAGTTTCCGAGACCAAGGTAAAAAAGTCTGAGGATTTTGTGTCTCTCCTCCGATACAAAGTGAAAACTGAGCGCCAGGATCATCTGGTAGAAGGCACACTCTTCGGCAAAGCAGAACCTCGAATGGTAACATACGGCAGCTTTAGAGGCGAATTTGATTTGTCAGGGGAGCTTTTGCTAATTAGAGCCATAGACAAGCCTGGCGTGATAGGAAAGGTCGGTGCAACGCTCGGAGAGAAGGGTATTAACATTTCTCACTTTCAATTCGCGCGGCAGAGCCAAGGGGGAGACGCCCTACTGTTCTTGAACACAGATGTAAAGCCTGATCAGCAGCTTATCGAACAACTGTCCTCGCTCGAGAACGTGCTGGCAGTGAGGCGACTCACGATATAACTTGAGGCTGGCCATGCTAAATATACGAGATCTGTCCAGGCCAGAGCTTCCGAAGCAAGATAACTACGAGCAAGCCCTCCGTTTGGGGCTGGAGGCCTTAGACAGGAAGGAACCTGAACGGGTTGCAGTCAGGGCAGGTTGCACATTCATTGACCGGAGAATTATAGTTCCTCATCTGGACCGCTCTCTTATATTTGAACTGGACTCAAAAAAGTTTACGGTGCAGGAAACTGGAGAAGAGGCGCCCATTTGGCTGGCCATACTGATCTTGCATTACTTGAATAATGCGGACGGCAAACAACCGACGGGTGTACTCAAACATTTCAGAGAATTTAAAGAGGGGCATTTTTACGAACCCGCTTTTAATAGGAGAACCAAGGACATTTTGGTACAAGCGTTCGGGGATAATCCTGATCGAATGATTAAAGCCGCTCAGAAACTGCGCGGTAAAATTCTTGATACCGGAGATGCGGGCACGGAACTTTGCTACTTTCCTTATGTTCCTGTGACGTGTATTATTTGGAAAGGGGACGAAGAATTTCCAGCCGAGGCAAGTGTTTTGTTCGATGAAACTGCGGATTTATATTTTAGCGCAGAGGACATGGCAGTTGCAGGACAGATGGCAGTACTAGAACTGCTCAAAGCATCCCGGGGGTGACCTTCCTTCCAGAGATCACAATGCGCAGAACATTAAGAGTGAACTACAAGAACATCTTTGGAAGGTGATAAGGAAATGAAGGTAGCGGTTTCTGGCAAAGGGGGCGTGGGAAAAACAACTTTAAGCAGTCTTCTGGCGCGATATTGGGCCAAGAAGGGTTACAGGGTATTAGCAGTGGACGCAGACCCTGATGCCAATTTGGGTTCGGCCCTAGGAATAGATACTAAAGGGATCACTCCAATTGCTAAAATGGAGGATCTTATCCACGAACGAACCGGGACTAGGCCTGGCACGGTAGGGGGATTTTTCAAGATGAATCCCCGGGTGGACGATCTCCCAGACGCCTTGAGCAGAGAAAAAGATGGCGTTCGCTTGCTCATCATGGGGACCGTTAAGAAAGGCGGGGGGGGATGTATATGCCCCGAGAGTGTTCTTTTGAAAGCCCTTGTCAATCACCTTGTTCTTTACCAAAAAGACCTAGTTATTATGGACATGGAGGCTGGTATTGAACATCTTGGGCGGGGAACAGCACAAGGAGTTGACCGCCTTGTTATAGTCGTCGAGCCTGGTCGGCGCAGTTTGGAAACAGCGGCGAAAGTAAAGCAGTTGACCGCGGATATAGGTCTATCAAGGGTTGTTGCGGTAGGGTGCAAGGTACATAACGACTCAGAGGCTGAGTACATCGAAAAAAACCTAGACGGAATCCCTCTGATTGGCATTTTGCCTTATTCCAGGGAAATCGCGGTTGCGGACATCGAGAACCGTCCGCCTTCACTTGAAGACCCAGAGATCCTTTCAGCCATAGAAAAGATTGCGAACGCCTTGGAGCAAAACTAGTCTAGGGTAGGAATGGTCTTTTCATAGGCTACTGGCGCCCCCTCGGGGCATCCACAACTTTTGAGCACGGGCTGTAATGGACTTGCAATTAACAGGAGGTTTGTATGTCGGCAAAAATCATTAGCGGTAATGAAGTATCTCAACAGCTCAAAGATGAGATGAAACAAGAGGTAATCCAACTCAAGGCGCAAGGCTTGGAACCATGTCTTGCGGTTATCTTAGTGGGAGATGATCCCGCTTCCAAGGTCTATGTGTCAAACAAAAAGAAAGCTTGCGAATACATAGGGATTAAATCTCTCGAGACAAGACTTCCTAAGGAGACTACCACGGAGCAGCTATTAGAAGTAATCGATGGATATAACAAGGACAAGACGGTTCATGGTATCCTCTGTCAGCTTCCTTTACCCAAGCACATACCAGAGACCAAAATTTTAAGGTCAATTTATCCTGAAAAGGATGTGGACTGTTTCCATCCTTACAATGTTGGCCTCATCAGCATAGGGGAGGTAAGATTTCTGCCTTGCACGCCAGCAGGGGTCATCGAACTCATCAAGCGTGGAGGATTTCAAACAGCAGGGCAGGACGTGGTTATATTAGGACGCAGCAACATTGTCGGGCGTCCCCTGTCAAACATGCTGGATCAGCGTGATATGAACGCCACGGTGACAATGTGTCACACAAAAACGAAGAATTTGAAGGAGCGTTGTCGCGCAGCAGACATTGTCATTGCCGCCATGGGAGTGCCGGAATTCGTGAAGGGCGACATGGTAAAAGAAGGCGCTGTAGTCATTGACGTAGGCATCAACCGCGTAGAAGCACCTGGCACAGAGAAGGGTTTCAAGCTAGTAGGAGATGTGGCCTTTGACGAGGTGAAAGAAAAAGCAGCTGCAATTACGCCTGTTCCAGGCGGTGTAGGCCCCATGACCATTGCTATGTTAATGAAAAATACGCTTACAGCGGCTAAAGAAACTATGAAAAAATAAAGACGCGGACGTAAGATAGTTGCTTTGGCTACATTAGATTTTAAAAATCACGAATCCCCGAAACCTGTGTTCCGGGGATTTGTCTTGTGTGGATTTTATGGCGCACGTAATACTCATAACCGGTGCAGCTCGAAGCGGTAAAAGCATATTAGCTATAACAATGGGAGAGACTCTCGGGAAGCGAAGAGTGTTCGTGGCAACATGTGTACCATTTGACGAAGAACTGACGAAGAGGATCGAGCGCCATAAGCGTGAACGCAAGGGCCGCAACTGGGACACTTTCGAAGAACCCACAGAGGTTACTGCAGCCCTACTGCGGACTTCTGCTTACGATGTACGAGTGGTTGATTGTTTGACCTTATGGGTGAATAATCTGATCTATCAGGAAGAGCTGACAGCAACGTCTGTGGATGAAGATTTCATATCACAACGATGTCAGGAATTGTTGGAGGTTTGCGCTAACCTTAGTGGGACAGTGATTCTGGTAACTAATGAGGTGGGGTCAGGCATAATCCCGGACAATCCTCTGGCAAGGCGCTTTCGAGACCTACTTGGGCTATTAAATCGGCTTGTCGCACAACAGGCTAATCAGGTGATCATGACAATTTGCGGATTGCCTTTACATCTTAAGAAAGGACCAGAACCTTGAGTCTGCTTGAGCGTACTATACGTGCCATTTTACCTCGAGACGATGGTTATGCAGAAAAAGCGCGGGCTAGGTTGGCGCAGTTAACCATGCCTTTTTGGGCCCTTGGCCGGTTAATGGACCTAGCAGTGGAACTTGCTGCTATGACAAAATCATTGTCTCCTCCGGTTTCGAAACGATCGGTTGTGATATTTGCAGCTGACCATGGAGTTGTTCGAGAGGGTGTGAGTAAGTATCCGCAAGAAGTGACGTGCCAAATGGTTAGGAATTTCGTCAATGGTGGAGCTGCCATAAATGCCATAAGTCGAGCTGTGGATGCCACAGTTACTGTGGTGGACATGGGTACCGTAGGTGACTTGGATGAGCTGGCCTTACAAGGGAAGATTTGGTCGCGCAGAATAGCAGCTGGCACCAAAAACATGGCTGTGGGACCGGCTATGACAAAGGAAGAGGCTATCGCCTCATTAGAAACAGGTATAGATGTGGCCTTGCAGCTGGCCGGCTCAACAGATATTTTTGCTACCGGCGAGATGGGAATCGGTAACACTACACCAAGCAGTGCTATAACTGCGGTTGTTACAAATCAACCTCCAGAAAATGTCACCGGTCGCGGAACAGGTATCGGCGAAGCTGAATTTCATCATAAAATACATGTTATAAGGACTGCCCTTAGGGTCAATAGACCGGACGCAGAGGATCCATTGGACATACTGGCAAAAGTTGGTGGGTTTGAGATCGGAGCCATTGCCGGCTTAATTCTAGGAGCCGCTTTTTTGAGGAAGCCTATAATTTTGGATGGATTTATTTCCACGGCGGGCGGGCTATTGGCGCACGGATTGTGTAAAGTGTCAGCACAATACATGATCGCTGCTCATAGGAGCGTTGAACAGGGTCATTCCGTCGCCCTTTCTCATTTAGGAAAGGCCCCTCTTTTGGACCTTGATCTCCGGTTAGGGGAAGGAACCGGTGCGGCATTAGCCATGCCCATAGTAGAGGCATCAGTTAGGACGCTTACTGAAGTGGCTACATTCCATGAGGCGGCGGTATCCGAAGCCGTGAACTAATCAATAACACCCTGCGGTGCCTTGACACGCCGCATTTAGCTTGCTATATGTATTTAAGTGACGCGGGGTGGAGCAGCCAGGTAGCTCGTTGGGCTCATAACCCAAAGGTCAGAGGTTCAAATCCTCTCCCCGCTACCAGAATGGCACAAAAACGGGCCACGGGATGAATCCGTGGCCTTTTTTCGCCAAAATCTTCTGGACATGACATAGGGCCCGAGGAAAACTGATTCGTCTGACCCAAAAAAGGATGGATATAACCTATAGAAGATTACGGGGGCTTGACATCCAGGCACGAATTCCGTTCTCGGGTAGGTCTGGCATTAGTACGAACTCACATGACAAGAAGTCATAACTGGACAGGAAAATAGCGGGATAATCGAAGTTAAAGGGGAAAATCCAGGACGCCTGGTCCAAGAGCAAATCGTGATGACACAGCGTCCTTTGTCATTGGGAGTAGACGTAAGCTATCGTGTCAATCTTAATCCTTTGGGCGACTGAAATTGAATCGCATGTTCAAGGCACCACGCTACCAATCCGATGCATTCTGACGGAAATAGATAAGCGTTATACAATGTCGGTGATGCTACAGTTTCTAATAGAGCGCTCTTAATTTTGGCCACCTTATCAACCGCATCAAGATATTTACGTGGAGCGTCGAATTATACCAACAAGTTTTCCGACAATTTTTACTCGTGATTGGTCCGGGCCTCTAAATACCAGTGGTTCATAAACAGGGTTGGCAGACACTAGCTCCAGGGCGCCTTTTTTCTTGCGCAGGATTTTTAAAGTGGCTGTTGTCTCGATCCCTTCAATTACTACTGCGACGATTGCACCGTCATCAGCATCAGCCTGGGGTTTTATTATGGCGATGTCCCCTTCACGGATGTGTACATCAATCATGGAATCTCCCCGCACCTTTAAGGCGAACGCATCCGCTACACCGAATAACATGGGGTCAACAGGTAGGTCATCTTCTCTATTTGCCTCCGCGAGTATGGGAGCCCCTGCCGCGATGCGTCCTAGAAGTGGGATCGATGCACGAGTATCCTCCCTCACCACGCTCCAAGCACGTTTTTTGCAATGGGCCTGCTTGAGAAAACCCTCTGACTGTAGCCGTCTGATGTGCTTGATGAGGCTACCAGGGGAGGAGAGCCCCAAGGCCGCACACATTTCTCTCAAGGAAGGGGGGTACCCGTTTTTTGCTTGAAAAAAGCGTATAAATGCGAGTAATTTTTGCTGTCTGGCGGTTATTTTCATGTGGGGATGATACAAAACATTTGTTTTCCTTGCAAGAGAAAACAAATGTTTGAATTATCCTGTAAACCTCGCTATCCTTTATATCACGACATTCAAGTTCACTAATAAAAGAGGGTTCCCAGACCATTCTCAAAGATTAGGCATACTTCGCCCAAGGGCACACAAGGAGTTGGCCATGACTGTTCGCAAAAGATGTCTTCCGCGCGGATGGTACCCATACACAGAAAGCCAATGTCGTGAACAGATTCAGGCTTTCTTAAGAAACTTCGTCCCCATGGAGGGAAGTTGGGTGGGTGGAGTGGCTCCTCACGCCGGTTGGGATTTTTCAGGTCGCGGAGCAGCAAGGGTCCTTAGAACCATTTCGTCGGGAAGTTCGCCTGACTGTGTGGTAGTTTATGGTGGGCATCTTTCCAGCCATGACCGCCCGATCATTTACATTGACCAGGAGTGGGAAACTCCCTTTGGCAATTTGCCCATTCAAGCCGCCTTGGTGAACGATATCCTTAAATCGGGCGTGGCACAGCCTGCGCCTCGTGGCTTCGCAGACAACACGGTAGAAGTGCTGCTGCCTTTTGTCCGGTTTTTTTTCCCGGCTGCTTCTCTCGTGGCGCTGCACTCTCCTCCTTCCGAGATGGCCATTCGGCTAGGAGAAGTTGTCTTGGAATATGTTCGGTCTCACAAGTTGATTGCCGTCTTCATCGGGTCTGCCGATTTGACTCACTATGGTCCAAACTACGGATTTGCTCCTAAAGGCACAGGGGCTGCTGCAGTGACGTGGGTGAAGGAAGAGAATGACAAATCCATCATTGAGAAAGCTCTCTCCATGGATGCCCTAGGTGTGCTGGAGGATGCCCGCTTAAGGCACAATACGTGCTCCCCTGGGCCTATCGCTTCTGTGATAGGTTCCACTAGTCAGTTTGGTATAACTAGAGGTCACCTGGTAGAGTACTACACTAGCCATGATATTATGCCTAGTTCAAGTTTTGTTGGGTACGCTGGTCTCGTCTATTGAATCTGGAATCCCGCTAACGGCTGATTCGATTTCGTATAGTTTCTGCTGGCTTGAGATGCCTTTGAGGCAAACTTTGAAGTCATACGAGACGGTTAACCATTTGCTGATAACCTTGTAGGTGTCCTCGGATATTACCACTCGCCCTCCCGACGCCGTGGCTTGGATGCGATCAGTCATATTGACAGCTGCACCTACGATTCCATATTTGGCCCGACTCTCGGTTCCAATGTTTCCGACCACCACTTCGCCAGTGTGTATCCCAATGGCCATGACCAGATGCGGTTTATTCGTGCCGCGGTTCTGTTCGTTGAAAAGGTTCAAATCGCGCTGCATCTCCAAACCGCAATTTATGGCATCTAAAGCCCTCTTGTCTATTTCTGCTTCACTGCCGTTGAAAAAGACGAGAATAGAATCACCATAGAAATCTACTATTATACCTTTGAAGCGTTCTATGACGGCAATCATGCGTGCAAAATATTGGTTGAGTAATTTGATTACCTCCTCAGGGGGCAGCCTTTCAGATAACGGCGTGAAATCCCTCAAATCAGACATTAGGATAGTCACGATGGCCTTCTCTCCCCCTAGACGGAGTGCGTCAGGATTTTTCATCAGCTCTTCAGCTACGGCTTTGTCAACGTACCTACCGAAGGTTTCTCTAATCAGATCACGCTGTCTGAGTCCCTCGACCATTCGGTTGAAATTCCGATTCAGCTCTCCAATTTCGTCTTTACGGTCTTCTGGTAGGTAGATCGAATAGTCCCCTTCTCGGACCCTCGCCGATGCCTTAGAAATCTCCCCTATGGATCGTGCCACCGAACGGGTGGTTAAACGTACCAGCAGGAATACAACTATCGCTGCAGCTAGTCCACCCATCAGTGAATAAAACCGGAACCTTACCAAAGGAGCCATTAATGTGCTGCCTCTTGATATCAATACGACGTACCAATTGATTGAAGGCACTTTATAGAATCCCATGATGACGTCTGGGGGCCTGCCCTTGCCGGATACGGTTCCGTAAGGTTTGTTGCGGATTTCCTGAAGCAGCCTCTTTTCTAGTTCATCTCCGTTATCGCCTAGCTGTTTTCGGTCTTCGAAAACTTTGTCGTGGGAGGCGAGGATCTGACCTGTGCTAGTAACGAGAAGAGGAATACTTTGCTGCCATTGCGAAATTTCTCGTATAGGTGCTATAAAGGAATCGAAAGAGATTCGCACAATTAGTCGCTTGGCAAAAGGTTTGTCTGTTTCTCCTAGCGTTTTAACGATACGCAGAGACCTATCCAGCGCACCTGCGTTGGTGATTGGGGCACAAAAACCAAAGTCCCCGCAGATTTCCATGGTGTAGAGTCCATCCACGGCGCCGGCTCCGTAGTCGTTCGCATCTATCCCTTGAGGCACCTCCTGTTGATCCGCCCTTTCAGATATTAGCTGGACGTCAACAAACGTTACGCCTTTTGTTGCGGCGAGTTGCTGAATGAGAAAGGCCTGAAGTAGGTCCCCGTGGGGCACATCCTGAGCCTTTCCTATGAGCGTGATGAGCTCCATCTTTTCGTCAAGCTCCATGGTTATTTGATGGGCTGCCTTCTCAAGTTTTAGTTGTGTGGATTCGGCCCATTGGGCAAGCAGGTATGATCTAGCTACAAAAAAGTTTCCGAATGCGAGGAACCCCACGATCAGGGTAAGAGGTATCAATAGGAATACGAGAAATCTCTTTTCAAGGGAGAAAACCATTTCATGCACCATGTTCGTTTTATGGAGCGTTCGAGTATTCAATCTACTCGTGACTGCCGTCGTCTATGGCGCATTCAACTACGGATGATTACCAAAAGCAAGTCTCGACTGCGGATTTGACGAGAAAGTATGTTTGTAGTTTCAGTTATCCCGGAATAGCGGCATGGTAACTTTGCAGTGACCTAACTAAACCGTGCCCTCTCTTGTATGCTCTGATTCCTCGAACCGCGGCCAACGCAGCAGCCATGGTAGTAATGTATGGGATTCTATATCTTATGGCAGCACGCCTGATTAGTGCGTTTTCAGCAGAGCCATCTTTGCCGGTGGGCGTGTTTATTACTAGATGTATCTGACCATTTTTTATGGCATCTATTATGTCTGGCCTGCCGGAGCCTATTTGGGGTATAAAGTCGCAAGCGATATTGGCCTCTTTTAGGTAGTCAAAGGTAGGTTTGCATGCTAGTACATTGAAGCCTAGCTCAACGAACTGCCTTGCTAGTTCCATTACTGCCAGTCTTTCGTGCTCCGCCACCGTCAACATAACTGATCCCGTGGATGGCAATTTTTGTTGAGCAGCTTCTTGAGCCTTGTAAAAAGCTAAGCCAAATGAATCGGCTAGTCCCAGTACTTCTCCCGTTGATCTCATCTCTGGCCCCAACACGGGATCCACTTCTGGGAACATGTTAAACGGGAACACAGCTTCCTTAACTCCGTAGTGTGGGATGGTTTTTGTCTTTAGATTGAGCTCTTCCAGAGTTTTGCCGAGAATAAGCTGAGTGGCGATACGGGCCATTGGGATATTGCATACCTTAGATACGAGGGGAACGGTCCTTGAAGCGCGTGGGTTGGCTTCAAGGATATATACAACATTATCTGCGATTGCATATTGAATATTCATCAATCCCACTACGCCAAGTTCAATGGCGATTCTCCTGGTATAGTCGCAAATTGTTTCTACATGAGTTGGTGGTATGCTTATGGGTGGAATTACACATGCTGAATCCCCAGAGTGAACGCCTGCTAGTTCTATGTGTTCCATTACTGCTGGAACAAAGGCTTCTTTACCATCGGAAAGAGCGTCTGCCTCCGTTTCTATGGCGTTTTCAAGGAATTTGTCGATTAGGATGGGGCGCTCCGGTGAAACTTCCACAGCGGCTGCAACGTATCGTCTTAGCATCTCCTCGTCTCGCACTATTTCCATTGCGCGACCGCCCAAGACGTATGAAGGCCTTACCATCAGAGGATACCCAATATTGTTTGCTATCGTGATCGCTTCATCCAAGTCGCCGGCCATACCGGAAGCAGGCTGAGGAATCCCAAGCCTCTTCATCATCTGACGAAATCTGTCCCTGTCTTCCGCAAGGTCTATGGTATCTGGACTAGTCCCAAGGATCTTTACACCTGCAGCAGCAAGTTGGTTAGCGATGTTTAGAGGGGTTTGGCCTCCGAATTGCACAATAACCCCTTCGGGCTTCTCTTTTTCGTATATGCTAAGAACGTCCTCCACAGTCAGTGGCTCGAAATAAAGCTTGTTAGATGTGTCATAGTCAGTGGATACAGTTTCTGGATTGCAATTGACCATGATGGACTCATATCCTTCGTCACGGATGGCAAAGGCGGCATGAACACAGCAATAATCGAACTCGATGCCCTGCCCTATTCGATTAGGTCCACCACCGAGAACCATGATCTTGCGTCTGGTGCTCACTTCATTCTTGTCCTTGGCATTATAGGTTGAATAATAATAGGCTGCATTCTCGACACCGCTTACTGGAACAGGCTCCCAGGACTGTATCACACCGATGGATTGACGATGATTTCTTACGGTTTCCTCCGGAACGCCTATGAGCTGCGAAAGATAGCGATCTGAAAAACCCGTTTTTTTAGCCTCTGAGAGCAACTCCGACGGCAGATTGCTACCTTTCCATGATAAAATTTTTTCTTCAATCTCAACTATCTCCTTCATCTGTTGAATAAACCATGGCTTTATGTAGGTTTTTTTTGACAACATATCGACCGAAGCGCCTTTGCGCAGTGCCTCGTACATGATGAATTGCCTCTCACTGGAGGGTTCCGAAAGCATAGCCAATAGATCGTCCAGAGACCTATGGTGGAAGTCTTTGGCAAAACCTAAACCATATCGTCCGGTTTCCAAAGATCTGATAGCTTTTTGGAGGGCTTCCTTGTAATTTTTCCCAATGGACATGACTTCACCGACGGCCCTCATTTGCGTTCCTAATTTGTCCTCTGCTCCCTGGAACTTCTCGAAGGCCCATCTAGCGAACTTAACCACCACGTAATCTCCCCAAGGTGTGTATTTGTCTAATGTGCCTTCGCGCCAATAAGGTATCTCATCCAGGGTCAATCCACCGGCGAGCATTGCCGAAATCAGGGCAATAGGGAAGCCAGTGGCTTTGGAGGCCAACGCCGACGAGCGCGAGGTACGCGGATTGATTTCTATTACTACCACCCTGCCTGTCTCCGGATTGTGTGCAAACTGAATGTTAGTGCCACCAATAACGTTTATTGCTTCTACTATGTCATAAGAGTATTTCTGAAGACGTCTTTGGAGAGCCTCGTCAATGGTAAGCATTGGAGCTGTGCAGAACGAATCGCCCGTATGCACTCCCATGGCGTCCACATTCTCAATGAAACAGACGGTAATCATTTGATTCTTGGCATCCCGAACTACTTCAAGCTCCAGCTCTTCCCATCCTAGGACTGACTCTTCTACAAGTATCTGACCAACAAGACTGGCAGCTATTCCCCTCGCAGCAATTACCTGGAGCTCCTCTTTATTGTACACTAATCCACCACCTGTCCCACCCATGGTGTATGCCGGTCTGATTACAACGGGGTATCCTAAACTATCAGCAATTCTCTCAGCCTCCTCAACGCTGTACGCGGGACTACTACGCGGCATGTCTATCCCCAATCGATTCATAGTATCCTTGAAGGCAATGCGATCCTCTCCTCGTTCTATTGCATCAACTTCAACGCCAATTATTCTAACGCCGAATTTCTCCAACGCCCCTGCCCGCGCAAGTTCAGACGACAGATTCAGCCCTGACTGCCCTCCTAGATTGGGCAAGATAGCATCAGGTCTCTCTTTCTCTACAATCTGAGTCATAGTATCTAAGTTAAGAGGTTCAATGTAGGTAATGTCAGCCATGCCCGGGTCAGTCATGATAGTAGCTGGATTAGAATTGACCAAAACTATCTCATATCCCAGTTTTCTGAGGGCCTTGCAAGCCTGCGTACCAGAGTAGTCAAATTCACAAGCTTGTCCAATAATGATAGGTCCGGAACCTATGATCATGACTTTTTTGATGTCGTCGCGTTTAGGCATGGGATACCCTTTCAATTGCTAAAAATAAATCATTTATATTCAGTCTTACTAAAGCGAATGGATACATATAACAGACATATCGACTCCAAACAAATAAAAATCATTACATGTGACCAGAAAGCAGGGCTTCTGCTAAGGCACTATGGCGGGTTTATCACTCTCCCAATATACTTCATTCGGCTTGTCCGCTGATTAAATCTTTAGACTAATACTAAAGGACTTGTTGCTAAACGGGATAGTTTTAGCTTGACACGTATCCTCTAGACTTGTTAATGTGAGGAGGCCGAAAAAATAATCACAAAACAAAACGAATGAAGCAGGGGAAGACGGTGAAAAGCCGTCGCTGCCCCGCAGCTGTAACCGCAGACGAAACGTACAGTTGAGCCACTGATGGATTAGCCATCGGGAAGGCGTATGGAGTAGGAAGAAGCGGAAGCCAGAATACCCGGTTTCGTTCGGACCTCTAGAGCCTGCGCGGGCGGGTGAGGAAAGAGCATGTGTAAACCGTCCGCCGTGGTAAGGCGGACGGTTTTTTTGGTTCTGCAATCTCTTCTTGAGTTTTCTATGAACGGAGAAAAGCTATGTCATTGAAAGGAAATCAAGAATTTTTGGTTGTGTGTTACTTTGTCTCTTTAATTTCTTTATTATTCATTGGGGACGGACGCAATGCCGTGGCAGGGGGAGCACCATCAACAGAGGTGCGGTGTCTTCCCTATCAGCAGCACACGACATTCGCTGCCGACGGAAGTCAGTCGTGTGGATTGCCAGGTTTTTACAGCAACACAAGGCAAAGTGCTCCTTTTTGCAGCCCGGATAAGATCATGACCTTTCGCCCGGGTTTAGACAAAACACCTCCTCCTCTGGTGCCGGTGGAAATCCGCGATGTTGGCCCAATTAAGCCGATTATAGTCCACACGGTAGGATTAGCTGGCGCGATCATAGCTGCGCCCTTCCGTCTATTGGAGGCTGTGGCTCCAACGGCGAGACGGGGTGATCCTCCATCTGCGTCAGCTGTATGTCAGTATCCGTCTAACGCATGCATCACAGGTATTCCACCATCACCGCCGATTCGTATCCCTGGTTATTTTTCCGGTCCTGTTCCAAACGGTTATGGATTGGGAATTGGTCAGAGAATTCCTGCTTGGGGAGGGGCCAGTCAGTCTCAGTCATATGCACGTGAACAATATCCTCCCTCGACTCTAGAGAATAGATTTCCTCAGTTGGAACCGCAGACTCTTCTAGGTGGGATAGTGAAATTTCCTTCCACCATGGTCACCCAAGGTCGTATCCTCGGAGATCTTGGCTCACAGCAGCCGCCCCCTCATTGATGACCGGCAGAGATTTTTGGTCACTAACATGGTTTCCAACCATCTATTTCTTTAATTTTTTGGAGACATTATGAGCTTCTATATAATGCGAAGATCTATTGCAAAGTGGTTCAGGGTATCGTTGTTTATTGCAGCACTGTTGCTTCTGCAAGCTGACCTGTTTGCTCAGCAAGAGCCTGGGGTGACGCGACAAGAACAATTGCCTCCGGTAGAAGTAACTCCACCTTCGTTTGACCGAAGGCAGGGTACAGGCGACCCAACTCAAGGTCCTGCGGGATTTGGTTCAAGTGAAAATATTCCACCTGGACAGCCGTTCTCTGACTATCGACTCACACAAGGAGAATCTGTGACCGCTATGGGGAGGACAGCTAATTTAGCATCTACGCCGTACGCGGTAAGCATAATCGACAATAGAGGCGTAAGTTCGTTGGGTCAAGCTGGCCTGAGCGATATTGTTCAAGGACGTCCTGGCACGTGGTCGTCGGGATATGCTGGCAATCCGTTCGATGCCCCAATAGTTGTCCGTGGTTTTTCTAACGAATCGACAAATAGAGTATCTTTGCTCTTGGAGGGTGTGAATTTGAACATTCCTCGCCAGGAGGCTAATACCAATTTTATATTTCCAGAGCTTATCGAGCGTGTCGAGCTTATAAGGGGTGACGCTACCATTCCGTTAGGAGATAAAGCAATCGGGGGAGCGGTGAACGTGATAATGAAGAAGCCTCGCCAAAATCCTGGTCTGTTCTTTGGAGCCGAGGGAGGCTCGTGGGGTACAGACCGAGAATGGGCAGCTCTGAACCTCGTCCGAGATTCAGTTGCCGCTGGCATTTTCCTGGGCCGATATTCACAGGAAGGTTGGCGCATATATTATGGCAATGATGAATATGATGAACCGTTTACTCGTCCTGGGCCGTGGTCGCTATACAATGTTCAAGGCAACGTGAACTGGAAGATCACTCCCCGCCTCACGTTGGACGTTTCTCAGCTTATATCTACCCAAAGGCTAGGGAACTACAACGCAATACCAAAAGACAAGTGGGATATTCGAGACATTCGTAGCATATATAGGGACGTGTATGGGTACAGACCGTACGATGACTTTCCTGAAGAGCGTTTCGATCTGCTGACCATAGGTAAATTATATTATGAAGGGGGACGTCTGGGAAAATTAGACATAACTGCCACCAACAGACGCTACGATCGAAGCATAAGAACGTTGTTCACTAGTACCGTAGCATCAGATCAAAGATGGACGGACGTTCAGCTGCAGATAAAATACATACGTAGCGATTCATACGGTTTTCTTAGGAACGACTTGGTCTTGGGGAATGAGCATACAGACGGGAGATTCAGAAGGGTCGCTCGTGAGTATCGGACACAGGGTTGGATCCCAGGATTGGAATTCAATAACGCCCAGAGTGGGGGACGGCAAAGCCTCAGCTATTATGTTATGAATCAGACGACGCTTTGGGATAGACTAATATTGGGTTTGGGATATCGAGTCGAACACTATGATCTGCCGGAAATTTATTCCAAGAGTTCTCCCACTAACGCCCCTGTGAGGGCAAGATTGGACTTCAGGAAGAGTTCCACTGAGTACAGTATAGGGCTTATTTATGACCGTGAGTTGGGTTCCAGTGTCTATTATAAGCATTCGCTCCCTTATCGTTTCCCCAACTTCGACGACATGGTCAATCTGCTCTATCCATTTCCATTTGCTAGTCCGCAGCCTATATGGCTCCTTGACCCCGAAGATGGGGTTCAGAACGAATTTGCCATCAGGCATTGGTTTACCAGAAACGTGTTTTTGGGCCTAACTTACTACCAGCTCGAAATGAACAACGAGATATACTACGGACCGGATCCAGCTTATTTCGGCATGTACAGCCGCAACCTTAACGTCCCACTTGTGGCACACTCGGGAGTAGAACTGGAAGGATTAGTCAGGATTACGCCTAGATGGACCTTGAAAGGAAATTACACAAGACAAAAGGTCATTTTCAGAACCAACTGGCAGCCCAATGATTGGTTTGGTAGGACTACAGAAGACAAATGGCTAACCTTGAATCCGGCTGAGATGGGCAACCTCTCATTAGCCTACGATAACAAACAGTGGGGCTTTTCGGCAATGATAAGCTATCATTACGTTGGGAGTCGATACATGCTCAACGATGTTTTCAATCTCTGGCCGGATCTAGAACCCGCAAAGTGGGGTGACATAGTGTTTTCGCAGACCTTTTTCGATGGGCAAGCCACCCTGTACCTAGGGGTCAACAACTTCTCTGACGCACAGTACGCCATGCAAGGCTCGATAGCCAACTGGGTACCTCCCACATACGGAGAGGCACCTGTTTGGTGGTCGGCTGCTGGCAGGTCTTTTTACATGGGTATTCGCAGCAGCTTGGATTTCCACAAGATGAAACTACCCACTTCGGCAGAATTGCTGAGAATGCACAATCGTCTATATGGGGCCGCCCGAAACGGGCTAGATAGACTTTCTGGAGTGTTTCGCCCGCTTGGTTCCAATCCACTGGTCAGGGCCAGTTTCTAATGGGAGTTAGCCATCATGAGAAGAGTAAAAATTAGTCGTATAATTAATACGTTAGAAGCAGTTGGAAGCACATTAATCGTCATGTTGGCATTGTGCATACTAAACTTGTCTTTTTTCGCAGTAAATTCCGTTGCAGGGGATAATATCTCTTGCAAGCCGATGGATCGGTCTGTTCAAAATAGGCCAAAGTGTTCCATGGATATCACTTGCCTTGATGAGACGGTTCTACTTGGAAATCAATTAGGCGTGTGTATTCGCGCGGATTGCCCTGGCATCGTCGCCATCCTTCATCAGAGAAGTGATGAGGCATCGTTTAGGAGACGTTTCATTTCATACCGGCATTTTGCCTTCGAAGGCGACTTCGTTTTAAAAGACCGAGGAACAATCGAATCCGGGCCTGTTCGTACGAGAGAGCTCTTTCTTGTGTTACCAGGCGATGTCATTGAATTGAGAACAGAGGGAGAAGATTGTTTGGCAAAAATCGATGTGAGAAACCTGGGGTATGTTAAAAAAGGTAATCTCTGTGAACTTCAAAATTGGTTAGCAGAGAAGACCTTCATGGAAATGCCTTACCTCACTCAATCGGGGACACCTGGTGGCGCCATAGTGTCGCAAGAAGATGGGTTAAAAGTCCAAAAACTAAGTACGGCGTTTGGATGTGACGAAACAAAAATACTGCATGGGCTCGTAGGTGTGCTCAGACAACTCAGCATTGTACCTCATTGATGCCCTCGCAGAGTTAGTGGTTATGGTCGCTTAATATCCTGAGGGGATTGATGCGTGGTATGTGCGTGACAGGGTCTATGGTTATCTCAGCTTCTATGCCGAAGCACTCAGCGACGTTTTCGTAGGTGATGACTTCTCGTGGGGTTCCATGGATGGAAATCGTGCCATTTCGCATCAAGTGAACATCATGGCAGCACTGAGACAAGAAATTGATGTCGTGGGACACCAAGAATACAGCGATACCATTTTTGTTGATATCTTTAAGTAGTTCCATGAGCTTGAGCTGAGAGTGGATGTCCAGGTGAGTGGTAGGTTCATCGAGAAATATCACTTCGGGCTGCTGAGCAATGCCCCGTGCGACGCGAACCCTTTGCCTTTCTCCACCTGAGAGAGTATCCAACGTCCTCGCGGCAAGGTGAGTAATCTGGGTTTTCTCAAGAGCCATTTTCACTATCCCGCGGTCCTCGTTGTTTTCAAAGTAAATTCCGCCGTGCCTGGGCGAGCGGCCAAGCATAACCTCTTCCCACACAGTAAATCCGAAATCGTTCGGCTCGGTCTGAGTTACGACGGCCAGCTTTCTGGCGACGACTCTTCTTGGTAATTCTCGGATCGGTATCCCGTCTAACAAAACGCTGCCTTGCTGGGGTATGAGAGTTCCAGTCAAGATTCGTATCAGGGTAGATTTACCCACACCATTTCGTCCCACTATGCCCGTAAAAGAACCCGAATCAATTTGGATTGTGATATTTTGAAGAACTGGCTTCTCCGAGTAACTAAAAGATACGGAATCACATTGGATCAATCGGCGGCCCATAAATTACCTTCGGAGTAACAAATATAGAAAGCACGGGGCACCTACAATTGCCGTTATGACTCCCACAGGCAGCTCTGTAGGATAGGCTACAAGCCTTGCGATACAATCTGTCCCCGCAAGAAATGCTGCCCCTCCTAAGAAAGAGGCGGGAAGCAGGACTCTGTTATCCGGTCCAACTGCAAGCCGCAGCATATGGGGCACAATTAAGCCCACGAATCCGATAGTGCCGGAGACGCTGACGACAGTACCCGTGACCAAGGCTGCAACGACAATGAAAAAAGTCCTCATCCTTTGTACTTCTATACCCAAATTTGCTGCGGATTCATCACCAACCATAAGCAAGTTCAGACGATTGGCCTGGGAGAAGGCGGCTAACCATCCCAAAAATGTCACCGCGGCTGCTACGCCTGTCTTCCCATAATCAGCAATGCTAAAATCCCCCATCAACCAAAAAAGAATGCGCTGCATCTCGTCAGACCCAGTAACAGAGATGATCAGGAGCATGAGCGCATTCATGAAGGCTCCAACTATTACGCCGGCAAGGATGATGGTATTGATGTAACCCGCCCCTTTCTTGAAGGAGGCTAATCCATAAACAAGACCAACGGCTATCAAGCTCCCCAAAAATGCCATACTGGATAACCCCAATACACGACTAGGGCCAAACATAGTAATACAAACGACTGCACCTAGAGACCCCCCTCCAGAGATACCTATTAGGTAAGGGTCAGCGAGCGGATTTCGAAGCACAGCCTGGAATATGACACCCGCACTAGCGAGACCAGCCCCAGCGATGGCTGCCAAGAGAGTTCGCGGCAACCTGTATTCCATCAATATCGTCTCCGCTTTTGTATGCTGCGACCCGTACCAGAGCACTCCAATCATCTCACCGAGATCGAAGCCACTGTGACCAAATCCTATGGAAATGATAAAAACACCTATTAGTAGCGTTAAAAGGATGAGAGAGGACAACACGGTCTTAATAAGGGGCGACGGTGGCATTGTTTTTAACTCAACAAGTGCGAGTTGTGTAGCGCATTACACTAGCTTTTTTTACCTAGTTAGATGGCTAATCTCATAAGCGGATGGATGAATAGTCTTGGCGATCAACTCCAGAGCGTCTATAACCCCAGGGGCAGGTCGCGCCACAAGATCAGCATCGACGGATATCACTTTATGATTTCTAACAGCACTGAGTGTTGTATATCTTCTCAGATAGTTCAGGCATTCTTCCTGCTTACATTCCTTGTCCAGTATCAAAATGTACTCGGGATCCTTCTTTATAACTTCTTCAAAGCTGTACCTGGAGTAGGGGATCATAATGTCCTCTGCAATATTGACTCCGCCAGCCTCCCGGATAAGAGCACCAAGGAAACTTTGTCCACCCGCCACCACCAGCGGTTTCACCCCAACTGCAAAGAGTATACGCGGGCTCACCAACCCTTGCAAATGCTCTCGTAAAACAGCCCTGCGATGTTGAATATCCTTTATCGCTAGCTGTGCCATTGCTTCTTTACCCAATAATAATCCCAGCCTTCTTAGCAGACTGCATACGTCATCCACAGACCTGCAATCCTCGACAAACACCGGTACGTTGAGGGCTGTAAGTCTATCAACTATCTCCTCTCTAAGGCCGGGCTTCGTTGCCAAGACAAGGTCAGGATGTAAAGAGATTAACCTTTCTAAATCAGGACGGAGGTAAGCCCCGATTTGCGGTACATTTGCAGCTGCAGCAGGTCTGTTGCACCTCGCCGTCCTTCCCACGAGTCTATCGTTGGCTCCAAGAAAGAATACAGTTTCCGTGAGATTTGGGGCTAATGAGACAATTCTAGAAGGCGTGTTGCGTAAGCATATCTCATTGCCAATATCGTCTTTTACACAGTTTGATTCTGGAGAAACTTTTTCTGCAAGGGTGGAGCTATTAGCTACTAGCACGCAAGCAGCCATGGCCAGCAACCGATGACAATGCAATGACTTTTTAAGACTTTTTCTTAAAAATGATAGGAACATCGTAGGTCAGACTATCGGACATGAGTTCGTTTGGAATTGCTGGAAAATGCTTGGACGCTTTCTTGACAATGGAGATGGCAGCTTCGTCCAGGATATTGTGACCAGAAGTTTTATTTACTGATAAATGAATTATTGAGCCATTTTTGTTTATAGTGAAAGTAACGATCGTTTCGCCGTGAATTTTCTCCAGAAGAGCTTTTCTAGGATAGAATGCTGCGGCGCTAATAGCTGAAAATATCTTGTTGCGATATTCATCGCCAGCCTTTCCTTCGGCGCCACTTACCGTCCTTGGCGGACTCGCCATTGAGGGTAGACTGACCACCGAGTCATAGGCGTGTGGCGTGTCCGCCGTGACAGTGTCAACGATCGCGACATCCGGTTGTCGATCCCTTGCCTGAGAGCTGTCATTTTTTTTCAATGTTTTGGTCAGTTCAGTTACGGGTTGGTCTTTATCAATTTGCCTTTTGTCGTTGTCTGGAGACTTGTCATCGTAGATCGGGACGCCCTTGGTACCCGAGCTAGACATTTCCAGAAAGGGTTCCGGTTTTGGATCAGTTTTTACCGGAGCCTGATCCTTCGGTATGAGAGCTCTTTTGGCCATCATAGGCACCGAAGCAGCAGCTTCGCGGGAACCAGCATTTTCGTCCACCGGAACAGAATCGGGATCTTGCTCAACAAGCTTCACTTTTACGAATCCGTCCCCTTTACTCTCATCGCCACTCGTCACGTAAGACGGCATCATCGTCAAAATGAGAACAATGCAGAGGTGGACTACAGCAGACAGCATAGTTGAGGGAATTAATTCTTTGGCAAAAATGCTTGTGCTCAATGACCCAAACATGGGCCGGTCGCTAGAGCACGACTTCCGAGCATTATCCATTATTGGATCTGGATAGAAGTTTTCTTTTTCAAGACTATCGGCCTGCAGAGATCTTGCATCGATGTATGACGCCCCGTTAGTTTGCCGTTCAATCACGTCGGATTGAACAAGCTGTAGTTTGGCAGCCGCATCCAGAGTTGTGCTGTAGATGTTCGCGCGGTGATCGCTGTGCCCGAGGACAACATGGCAGTGACTGTCAACGCTCCCGTCGTATAATAGATCGGGGCTTGTCTCGTACACGCTCCTTGTCTTCCAATTAACCATTCTTCCACTTAGAAAAAGAAAAAACCCGGATCGTTGATTGGACCCGGGAATGCACCCAGCTTTCTTTTTCCTGGGGGTAGCCGATCGTCGCGGCATTGAGGATAGGCAGGTCTTCTGGCTCCTAGATCACTCTACTCTCTCGCACCTTCCCACCCTGTAAAACAGGGCAGTGGTCGCAGCGAGGTTTCGTCCCTAGTTACAGCGGCGGGACCGCGTCGGAGTTACACCGACTTCCCTATTAAGCCCTACAAGCACCTATCATTTCTAGCCTATATCAATGACGCAAGGCTGTCAACACTCAAGTGGAGAAGAGCATCGTGAGGTTAAAGTGACGAAATATAATTAATTGTTAACTCGACTGCCAATCACACTCAAATTTCAATGACCAAGACAATTAGGGGCGTAATCGCGAAACCTTTTACTACGCCAGGCATCCTAAACTAATGAGTATTCTAAGTTTGCCGCGCGGAGGTGTTTGATGAGCGAGGCACTAGAGACGGATGGTCTCAAGATATATATGGGGCAGATAGAATGTTACCCTGTTCTTAGCAGGGAGAAGGAGAGCGAATTAGCGAGGCGATATCGGGATTACGGAGATAAAGATGCGTGCGATATTCTTGTGACAGCGAATTTGAGGTTTGTTATTAAGGTTGCGCTTGGATATCGCAACTATGGTTTGAGACTCATGGACTTGATCCAGGAGGGAAACATCGGGTTGATGAAGGCCGTTGAAAAATTTGATCCGGACAAGGGATATAGATTGATATCGTATGCCATTTGGTGGATTAAGGCTTACATTCAAAATTATATAATAAGGTCTTGGTCTCTGGTAAAGATGGGCACTACCCAGGCACAGCGAAAGCTTTTCTATCGAATCTCAGACCTCCCTGAGTTTAAAAATGTTGACGATCATTACGAAAACATGTCCAAGTTGGCCGAAAAGATTAATGTTACCCAGGATGAGGTCATAGATATGGCTGCAAGACTTAAGGCTCATGATTTTTCTCTTGATGACTTGATAAGTGACACATCAAGAGAGTCATTTGCAGATACGCTTCGGGACGAGTCGCCAGATCAGGAAACGACTTTAGGTGACTTGCAGGAAAAAATGGATTTGAAGATTTGGGCAGAAAACGCTCTAAAAACACTTAATGATCGTGAACAATATATTGTTGAACGCCGCCTTTTAAGTGATAGTCCTTTGACTCTTAAAGAATTGGGCAAACACTTTGGCATCACGCGGGAACGGGCACGGCAGATCGAACGGGCAGCTTTGAAGAAACTGAAAGGCAATTACTTAAAATCTAGACTGGCTGCTTAGGGTGATGTTTTAATCCCCGCCAGTTACAGTGTTATATGTTCGTGGATTTTCAGCGCAGTTGTGGCTCCCGAGGTGGTTCAAAAACATCCCTATTCTGAGGCTGAAAAGGACTTGGTTTTCCCTCGGGCGTAACGAACCGACCATCCAGAATGCTTGCGCACCCTGTCACAGCGAGCAAAGCCATCAGGAGGATTATATTTCTAAAAAGGCAGCGCAGACCATGTTTCACCGGGGTGCAGTTTCTCAGACCCGGTGCACCCCGGCCGTGACTCTCATCAGGCATGTGTATCACTCTCGTTGAAGCGCTTCCAAGCACGCCATGATGGACGCTTCGAAAGAATCATTTTTTCTTGACAGAATCCTTCAAAGCCTTAGCAGCCGAAAATTTAGGAGCGTTGGTCGCTGGAATTTTTAGTGGCTTGCCTGTTCTCGGATTAACCCCTTTTCGAGCCTTCCGCTTCACCACGCTGAAAGTACCGAGGTCGCTGATACGAATCTTGTCTCCGGACTTAAGTACATCATGGATGACCTTCACAAGGGCATCCAGAGCTAAGGCCGCTGACTTCTTTGATATTGCCGTGTCCTCGGCAATGCGGGCCACCAACTCAGCCTTTGTCATCTCCACGCCTCCTTTCCCCAATCCCTATTTGGGAACACGAGTTATTGAATGAGCCCCCGCCACAACTTTTACAGATCAATAGTGAAGGTGTCAAGAAATAATGCGGCTAGGAAGCCTATTTTAGATTCTTTTTAGCCCTTTTTTTCAAAAAAAAAGCCTCTTATGGTCTTGTTCAATAAAAAAATACGATTGAGCGCGCTGAATTTAAGCACTGTTTTGAGTTAATACAGGCTCATTATTCATCGCGGACTTTAAAGGCCAGGTCCACCACTGTAAGGCCCTCGCAACGGCCGATAGTATGAATCCTTCTGGCTCCTCTGAATATTGACGGTTCTATCTTCCATGCCTCTCTTTCAGAGAAGTCCTTTGTGGTCAAAAGCTCGATGGTATTGATCGATATGGCATTCCCGTATGCTCGAAAACAATTTTGCGCAGGACGCAACAACTCGGCGTTTGACATGATAAGCCCCCCTGCTGGCCGACTATTCCGAGAATCTGATTTTACAGGGTTTTTGGGATGAGGAAACCATGGTCCGCATGGAGCTTCGGCATAAAAGATGTTAAGTTCCATGAAATTATCGTCAGAAATCTCTTCATAGGGCATTGTGGCCGCAAACATCCACCACATATCATCCCTGAAAGCCAGTGTCGAATCCACAGCTTTGATATTTTCTAGTAGGACCTTCTCCAGAGTCCATTTGAAAGGAAATGGATCTGCTCTATAGAGCTCGACTGTACGATTAGATGCTGTCTCGGGGACCATGTAGTAATCACCGTTCCACTCGAAAACAAAGGGATAAGACAGATGATAAGGACGTTCTAGGACCTTGGTGGGGGGAGTCCAATTGCCGGCTGCATCGATCTGGATTACAGATATGTGTCCTTTTCCTGACGCAAATGGCAACTCCTCCAAGAATATGAAGTGGGAACCATTACCCTTGACTGGTACCGGATCAGCCCAAAAAAAGCCTCTAGGTGGTTCAATAGGCGAGAATCCGCTACCGTCGAGTGCATTTAGGGGAACTTGGTCGTCCAACATAAATGCGATTTGCCACTCATCAAAACGATTGGCCTTGCCTAGTGTCTGCAAACATTTTCGTCGTATTTTTCTGGAAATTACCGTCCCCATCTGTCTATTGGTGGGAAATATTGGTTCACTTTCTACAGGGGCGTCTAGTACCTGGTGAGGAGTATGCTCTGTGATGCTGTTTGGCCCCAAGGTGTAAAGACGCTCGATAAGTCTGCAAAGCCAGGCTGAAGCTGTCCACAACTTCACGTCGCGAATGCCATGAATGGGGCACAGACCATCTCTAATGTACGTTGGCAATATAGAGCGGCAAAGTGACTCAGGCCTTAATTTTCCCCCTACTCTTCTTTTTATTTCCATTTTTAGGGTGGGATAGCCCTCAAGGATTTCCCAGGCTCCTGTTTCAGCATTAACTATGTATGGATCATCGCAGTCCTCTACATACCAGGCTCCATGCGCTGCGATATTCTGGGCTCCCAGATTTACAGGGGCTATTCCGCAACAGATTATCAAATCAATATTGAATCCCTGTAAGAGGCACAAGTCACTTTCTTCAACTTGTACGCTGCCGTTGAGATTTGTATATCGCAAGGATACGTGAGGAGTGTCTCCGCACACATGAGAGATGGGAGTCGGCTTCAAGGCTGAGTTTGACAAAATGGTGAGACTTGTACTAAGAAAGGAATAAATTCTGTAAATCAACACCTTATGGTTGCGCAGTGTGTCGAGAATTTTGTTTAGAGGTGATTTTCCTTGCGGTTTGCCGCAACCTTCCTCCACAGCCATGACACTTATTGTGATGGCTTTCAGGTTCACAAGTCTTTCAATCACTTTTGCTAGCCAAAGCGGAACAAGATTTTCTTTGCAAATAATACAAATTCTCAGGGGTTTATCGTCCATGTTTTAATCCTATTGCAGCGGTTGAAATACGGGCACGGGTATGATAGGGTTACTGCTGGCTTAATGGGATCAAAGCCGGAAGTAATATATCAAAAAAGTTTAGCTCCAGCATCACATGCCCTACGAGCACAAAGCCGAGCCAGTAGAAGTTTGATAGTAACGGCAGCGCGAGTCAAGTTCATCTTAGTCTCTGGAGCTACTTCCCATTTATAACAGTCTTTATTTCTAGGCGTAAGACAACACCTTGCCACTGATAAATTTGGAGAAGATCATGGAGTGGTACAAGCTCGAAACCGAAGAATTGTTCGCTAGGTTAGACACAACTGAGAAAGGATTGGACAAAGCACACGTTCAGGATAGGTTCACCCGTTATGGTCCAAATAAGTTGCCTGAAGAATCTGCCATAAGCAAACTTGCCATCCTGCTTCATCAGTTCAAGAGTCCTCTGATATACATGCTGCTCGCAGCGGCTTGCGTAACAGCATTACTGAGCGAGTACAAGGATACTATAGTTATCTTAGCCGTGATTTTTCTAAATGCCATCATAGGATTTGTCCAGGAATATAAAGCGGAAAAAAGTATTCGAGCTTTAAAATCCATCATGGCTCCTCGGGCTCGGGTCATCAGAAATGGTCGTGAGACTGAGATACCTAGCGAAGAGCTAGTTCCTGGGGACCTCGTACTCCTGGAGTCTGGAGATCGAGTCCCCGCAGATCTAAGACTTATTCACGCTATAGAAGTTCGAATTGACGAGTCTATCCTAACAGGCGAGTCGCTGCCAGTTGAAAAGTTCACTGAAGCTATCGGAAAGGACAATTTGATTTCCGGCGACCAGAAAAACATGGCTTTTTTAGGAACTATTGTCGTCAAAGGACGCGCCAAGGGTGTTGTCGTCGAAACCGGCGCCAGGACAGTTCTCGGGGCCATAGCACGGAACGTACAAGAGACGGGAATCACTTCTGCCCCTTTGCAGATAAAGTTCAACAGATTCGCCAACAATATAGCTGCAATAGTTGTGGTCACATCTTGCCTGTTAGTGATTGTAGGCGTTTGGATGGGGGCAGCTCTTAGGGATATGTTCATGACTGCAGTGGCTTCTGCCGTGGCGGTCATACCTGAAGGTCTGCCCGTCGTGGTAACGATAGCACTTGCCATAAGTGTAGCCCGCATGGCGAAGCAAAACGCTATAATTAGGAAGCTGCCTGCAGTGGAAACGCTCGGAAGCACTACTGTGATATGTTCCGACAAGACCGGTACCCTGACAAAAAATGAGATGACCGTAAAGCTGATTTACGACGGGATACACGTCTATGAAGTCACAGGAACCGGATATGACCCAAAAGGGGAGATTCTTTCTGAATGGCTTCCAGTGCCACCCCAAGAGCATGAAACACTCAGAAACGTGTTGCGAATTGGCATGCTGTGTAACGAATCAAAGTTAGTGGAGGAAGATGGCCGCTTCACGGTTCAGGGCGATCCTACTGAAGGAGCTCTTATAGTCTCAGCACTCAAAGCTGGGCTAAACTTTGACGAGGAGAAAAAGCGATACCCTCAGCTGAGTATGATCCCATTCGAGTCAGACAGGGCTTACATGGCGACGCTTCACGAGCATCTAGGGAAAAAGATTATTTATGTAAAGGGGGCTCCGGAAAAGTTAGTGAATATGTGCTCCCAATGCATGGCTGGGGACGGGGAGATTAAACGCAAGATTTTCGAAGTTTCCGACAATTTTGCCAAGGAGGGGCTCCGAGTGATAGCCGTGGCCTACAAGGAGGTACCTCCAGACACAAATGAAATAACCCACTCTGACGTGGAGTCAGACCTGACCGTGGCGGGATTGCAAGGAATGATAGATCCGCCACGGCCAGAAGCCATGGAAGCCATCGAAGGCTGCAAAGAAGCAGGGATACGCGTGGTGATGATAACCGGCGACCATGCCATTACTGCACGTGCAATCGCTAAGAATTTGGGTATCGCAACAGATACAGATAAAGTCTTAACGGGCCAAGACTTGGGAGCTATGACGGACGACGATCTTTTCCCCATGGTAAAGAATGTTCCTGTTTATGCTCGAGTAGCCCCCGAACACAAGCTGAGGATAGTTCAGCAGTTGAAAAAGCATGGAGAAATTGTGGCAGTGACAGGTGACGGCGTGAACGATGCACCAGCGCTGAAATCCGCCCATATAGGTGTAGCCATGGGAAAATCAGGCACTGACGTTGCCAAAGAAGCGGCTGACATGATCGTGACCGACGATAATTTCTCGAGTATATTTGCGGCCGTAAAAGAAGGTCGTGTAGTCTTCGACAATATTCGAAAAGTGACTTTCTTCCTCATACCAACCGGTGTGGCATCCATATTATCCATAATTGGAACTATGGTGGCAGGTCTTCCAATCCCCTACGTTCCAGCGCAACTGCTCTGGATCAATCTCGTGACGAACGGATTACAAGACGTCGCACTGGCCTTTGAGTCGCCGGAAGACGATATACAAAAAAGACCGCCTCGAGACCCCAAAGAGGGTATAATGTCCAAGCTCCTGATAGAACGGACCATCGTGGTGGGTTTGTTGATAGCCGCTGGGGTCGTCTATATCTTCGCTTCTTATGTTCACGCTGGCGGATCACTAGAAAAGGCGAGAACAATGGCAGTGACCACGATGGTATTTTTTCAATTTTTTCAGGCCTGGAACAGCCGTTCCGAAACTCGTTCAATATTCTCCATCGGTTTCACTACCAATCCATTTCTTCTCTTCGCCCTTATCGCAGCCTCTCTTGCTCAAATAGCTCTGCTTTACGTTCCTACTCTACAATGGATATTCCGTACAGAGCCTCTTTCATTAGTTGATTGGGCGTGGATCATATCGGTAGCTGCCTCGGTCATAGTGGTCGTAGAAATAGACAAATGGATCAGGAGGAGATTAGCATAACTGTAAGGGGAACTCTATTGAGCTTGGGTAACCTGATGGGCTCTTCAAATTAATCAAGTGTCTGCTCGTTCGCGACCTTGCCGTTTTGTAAAATTGCATTGTTATAGGATTAGGGAAAGCGTTTTCACAGACGTATATATGCGCTATAAATGACGCCGATATTCTAAATGTCATTCGGAATCTATGGGAAACACGGGCTCCTGAATTTACAGCTCCTTGGAAATCACAAGTAATGCATCAAGGAAATTCGCAGTGACTTTCGAGAATTGATAAACGCGAATACGGGAAAACTTGTCTCTGGGGATCCAGACGAAAGTGGGAATCCATGAAGATGGATCGACGAGCCGGTCGCGGATGACATTATGGGCTTTTCTCATCGCGATGAGGCGTAAGCCCACTCGGCAATCTCAGAGTTTGAGCGGTTGTAAATGAACTGCCCCATGAAGGCAAGTCCGGCTGGAACCGCGACCCATTGCGAAGGAGATTTAGAAAAAAATTATGCTAAGACCGGGGTCACCCATGCGTAGTGTTTCTGCTCGACAATACAGTCAACGAATGCTGGGCAAAGGTTTATAATTTTTTGCCATTTCATGATTAGTTGCCTTCCTGCTGCTGGGCTGAGATATTCGAGTAAGTTATGTTTTACTAGTGGTAGTCGTGTGTTCCGAGCACTACACTGATACCAGTCTTTTCATGGATCATACCTGCCAGTTCCTCGGGCTTAAAATAGGGACAGCCAGGCTTAGCCGTGGCTAGACACGAACTAAGATACACCACTTCAGGTTTGATCTCCGATAGCTTAGCTGCCATACCCAAAGTAGGAATCACCGATCTACCAGGGCATTCACATGTGATAAAGGCCACGACGCTCGAAGGCTCCTCGAATTTGCCTTCACCTAGGGCAGCGGCTTTTAGACAACGCCATTCCCCTGGGCATCCGTATCCGCTTTCCATGTAAGCACCGCATCCCACAACTGCAACTTTCTTCATGGTGTCTCCCCTCACTTTTGCTTGGCGGACATGTTTTATGCAAGAATACCCTTAAAGTGATTTAGTGTAAAGCGGAGTCAGGCTGGATGTGAACTTGTTTGATGCTTTCTCGACTCGGGCAAACTGCCCAAGTAAATATATTCAACAATAAAAGATTTTCCTGAACTTAGTATTTGCACTGCGTCTGCATGTTTTTTCTAGCTCCTCATACTTTCGTACCAATTGGTATCCCTCATCTGTCAGGTGGGACCCTTTGGGGCCAGTTTCCACAAGAGACTTCCCGTAAATGTTCTCCGCCTCCTTCACAAGTTCCCAAACTCGTCTAAATTGCTTACGCACCCTTTCGGCAGCTTTACTCATTGAGCCTACTAGGTATATGGCTTTCAGGATTTGATATATCTCTTGATCTATTACGGTTTGACCTCTTTCGTTTTCCAGTCTAACCGTCGTCCTAGCCTTTAAAATCATTTGTTTGGATCCCGTAGAACAGATGTCCTCCCTAGTAAGGAGGCGCATCTGTTCAGCCACAGCAAATACGTATTATTTCCCAGCTGCGTATTTCCAATATTTCTTTGGCTCATCAGTAACAATATAAATTACTCTGACGTCGTCTGGGTTTATAGCCGCTGCTTTGGGAAAGTTGACCTTTAGATCTGCTACCCGTTTCTTACACATTTCAAGGATTTTACCTCTCTCTCCAAATTGCATGGCGCCCGTTGGACAGGACTTCACACAAGCTGGAATCATACCGTTCGTTATTCGATCAAAGCATAAGGTACACTTGAACATCTGCTTTGTCTGGGGATTTTGTCTGGGAATATTGTATGGGCACCCATCCAGAGTGGCTTTGAAATCTAGATTTTTTGTAGCGGCGGTAAACAAGACTGCTCCTGTCTTGTCGTCCTGCACAATCTCATCCTTTTCAGAGGCAGCCATACATCCAGGCGACAAGCAATGACGGCATTGTTCCGAGAAGAAGTACCAATGAGGCTTCCCGTCACCATTCACACCTTCGGAGTAACGTAATATTTTGAAGGTTTGGAAGGAAAGGTCCTGTGGATTTTCGTAGCTTCCTACGTTTTTGGTCACGGTACCTTGCAGATTGTTCCACTGCTTGCAGGCGATTTGGCAACCGCGGCAGGCAGTACATTTGGAGGTATCAACGAGTATTGAAAAACCTTGCGACATAGCTCACCTCCCCTATGCCTTGGTTACATTGACCATAAAGGCCTTGGTTTCAGGAATCATAGTGTTGGCGTCACCTACGTTAGGTGTGAGCAGGTTTGCGCTCTCACCTCCGTTTGCGGGCACCACCCAGCCGAAACACCACGGCATTCCCACCTGGTGTACTACCGTGTCCCCCAGTTTCAGTGGTCGGAATCGTGAGGTTACGATGGCCACAGCAGTCAGCTCTCCTCTAGCGGAGGATACCTTGACCATTTCTCCGTTTTTGATTCCCCTCATCTGCGCGAGCTCTTCACTCATTTCCACGAACATTTGCGGCTGAGCTTCCACAAGCCACGGCTGCCATCTCGTCATTAGACCAGTCTGCCAATGCTCCGTGAGACGGAATGTTGTTGCCACAAAAGGAAATCTCGGATCGCATGTGAGGTGTTTGTCCATGTCACCGCCAAAGACTTTAATTGCGGGATTATTGTATTGAGAAGACAGTGGATTTTTTGGGAGCGGGCATTCCAGAGGCTCGTAATGTTCCGGGAATGGTCCGTCGCTGAGACCTGGCCCAAAAAGCCTTCCGTAGCCTTCGGCCGTCATTATAAACGGAAGTTTTCCATTCTTTGCGTCGCTTAATGGTGGTGCAGGCCCATCTGGGACATCACCTACCCATTTTCCGTCAACCCAGGCCAAGATCGCACGTTTTGGATTCCAAGGCTTTCCATCGGCATCTACGGAAGCCCTGTTATACAGGATTCTTCTATTGAGGGGCCAGGCCCACGACCATTGAGGATACAAACCTAGGCCAGTGGGGTCATCCTTTTTCCTCCTGGCCATGTTATTCCCATCAGCTGTGTAGCTCCCCGTGTATAGCCAACATCCGCTGGCCGTGCTACCATCAGCTTGCAGCAGTGGGAATCCAGGGACTAAATCGCCCTTCTTAAACTTCTTTCCTTGCACCTCAACGTCCTTAGTGAAAACGCCATTGATCAATTTTGCTGATTTGTGGGGATCGAAGTGACCTTTTGAATCTGCAAAATCCCATTGCAGGTTGACAATTGGCTCCGGGAACTTTCCACCTTTTTTGTAAAGTTCTTTAATTCTCTTCATTAACTCGAACAGTATGTCCCCGTCTGGTTTTGCATCTCCTGGCGGTAGAGAGGCAGCGTATCTCCACTGGGCCCATCGACCGCTGTTAGTTATGCCGCCTTCCTTTTCCACCGAGCAGGCACAAGGCAACATGAAAACTTCTGTATTGATTTTCTTGGGGTCCATACCCGGCCCTTTCCAGAAAGACCCTGTTTCATTCTCAAAAATGTTCACATTTACAAGCCAATCTAGCTTGGCCAAAGCCTGCCTCACCTTGTTCGCATTTGCCCCGCTGCACGCCGGATTCTGCCCCCATGCAAAGAATCCCTTAATCTTCCCACTGTACATAGCGTCAAACAAATTAAGCCAAGAGCAGTCTTGATCGGGGTCTAGCTTGGGCAGCCAGCTATAACCGAAATCATTCTCTGGTTTGGCAGAATCACCCCACATGGCCTTCAACAAGCTTACCGAATATTTTGGAAAATTAGACCACCAGTTTACGGACCTAGGATCTGCTGTGCTTGGCGTCGATTGATCGTTATAGTCCTTTAGTTTTTTCTGAGTTGATCTAGGGGTCCTGAGGTATCCCGGCAGAATATGGAAAAGAAGTCCGTGATCCGTTGATCCTTGGACGTTAGACTCCCCTCTCATAGCATTGACTCCCCCACCGGCTACTCCTATATTACCCAGCAATAGTTGAATGATTGCCATGGTGCGGATGTTTTGTACTCCAACCGTATGTTGGGTCCATCCCATAGCATACATTATGGTGCCGGCTTTGTCTTTAGTGCCCGTAGCCGCGTAGGCTTCATATACTTTTAGTAAGTCCGGCACAGGTGTTCCGGTAATTTCAGAAACTTTTTCAGGAGTATATCGAGAATAGTGTTTAGCTAAAAGCTGGAAAACACATCGCGGATTCTGGAGAGTCTCATCCCTGACTATATTTCCCTTGTCATCTTTTTTGTATGCCCAAGTCGATTTGTCGTATTTTCTTTTTTCCTTATCGTATCCTGAAAATAGCCCGTCATGGAAATCATACTTTTCCCCAACTATGAAGGAGGCGTTGGTATATTTGGCAACGTATTCCTCAAAATACTTCTTATTATCAATGATATATTTTATCATGCCGCCAAGGAAGGCAATATCAGTACCGGCCCTCATGGGTGCATAAATGTCTGCCTTACTTGAAGTGTGACTGAAGCGTGGATCTACCGAAATTAATTTAGCCCCGTTATCTTTCGCCTTTTGTACCCATTTCATTGATATTGGATGATTTGCGGCTGGGTTTGCTCCCATGGCTAAGACACAGTCACTGTTACGAATGTCTATCCAATGGTTGGTCATTGCCCCCCTACCAAAGGACTCGGCTAGGGCAGGTACTGTAGAGCTGTGACATAATCTGGCCTGGTGTTCGATGAAAACTAGTCCAAGGGCTCGCATCATAGCTTGAAGGGGCCACAACTCCTCATTATCCAGCGCTGCACTGCCAACATGGGCTATTGCCTCTACCCTATTAACTACTTCTCCGTTTGCGTTCTTTTCTATGAAGTATTTATCCCTGGTAGCCTTCACACGCTTTGCAATCTCACTCAGTGCCCAATCCCAGCTTTTTTCCTCCCACTTATCGCTTCCTGGGGCGCGATAAAGGACTTTTTGGGCTCGCGCTGGATTGTTTGAAGAAGTTTGATAGAGCGCCGCACCTTTGGCACAGAGAGCTCCCTCGTTGATGGGATGATCAGGATCCCCCTCTGTATTAATTATTTTTTTTGTTGCCTCATCAGTGTAGCACACGATTCCACATCCTACACCGCAGTACGGACATATAGTCGTAAACTGTTTTGCGGTCTTAAGCTTTGCGGCTTTGGAATCCTGGGCAAACGCCTTAACCGGTCCCAAGTCTAATCCTAATCGAGACAGGGCTAAGGTGGTTCCCATAACGCTCGAAAGGATAATAAACTGCCGTCGTGTCACTTCCATTGAAGTCCTCCCTTCCATGGCTGTTGCATGAACGAAGCTTGTTTTAATAGACTATATCGATATATCTCATAGCTACCCGCTATTCCGAGACTACAATGGACAATGGATTGTGTCAATGTTTTTAGTTGTGATATCAATTACATATGTCAAACTTGACACAGCCATCGACTATTAATTTGATTCTATTGATTATTGCAGACACATCATACCTGCCTTTGCCTCATTTAACGATCAACTCCCAACAGATTTTTGCTGCTCTCAGTTTTTTTGTTCTTGACTAGTCTCACCGGATGGCATTCGTCAGGCAGGTTGTTTCGCGCGTCTTATAGCTGTTTTCTAGATTTCCGTCGGTATGAACTGGTTTTCTAGCGTGATGTACATTGACCCATCAAATAACATTTAATGCAGCGAGGGCAGATAGTGACCCGTCAACCTTCCCCTCCTCGCAATGACTGACACGCATTAATGTGATCCACGACTGGTTAGGAGATGGATCATGATGGCTTCCCACTTTCGTGGGAATGACAGGTCAACACAGGGTAGGGATTCGCCTCTAATTTCGAGAAGCGGTATCCTCAACTATTTGGCGAGCATGGGCGATCTTTGGCTATTGCCGCGTGAATAGTGTTGCAGCCTGCAGTGCGTCAGGGTTATGTATTGTAGTGGGCAAACACCATGATTCAAAGAAGGCTACTCTCCTAGCGTTTGCTGTCTACAGTACAAAGCAGCGCCCAAGGCCCCCACTAAATCCGGTTTCGGAGGAATTAGTATCTGGCAACCTAATTCTTTTTCCACGAGCGTCACGACACAGCGATTCCTTGCTACGCCTCCGGAAAATACTAGAGGCGGATGAGTCGAGACCCTTTTCAGCATTGATATAGAGCGTTTTACCACAGACAGGTGGAGTGCTAGTGCGATGTCCTGGGGATTATTCCCTCGAGCCATCAGGGAAGTTGCCTCTGCCTCCGCAAACACAGTGCACATACTATTTATGGTCAGTCCTGAATTGCCTTTTAGGGCAAAGTCTCCGAAATTTTCAATGGGGATCTGAAAACTTGTTGCCATAAACTCGAGGAATTTGCCTGTTCCAGCGGCACAACGATCGTTCATCTCAAACTTACGGACTTTACCTTTATCGTCCAGCGCTATGACCTTGGTATCTTGCCCCCCTATATCTAGTATAGATCGACACTCCGGGAAAACCTCTCTAGCCCCTAGGGCGTGAGCTTGAATCTCTGTTATAGTGTCTGCATCGAAGTTTTCTTTAACCAGTTTTCTACCGTATCCAGTGGCACAAAGCCTTTCCCATTCAGAGTGTCTAAGAATTTTATGGCACTGTTCTAATGGGTTAAAAGTTGTTTCTGTCTGACGGTAAGATACTATTTTTCTACTCTTTTGGTCCAACACCACCAACTTTATCGTCCTAGAACCGACATCTATACCTGCAGTCCGCACTTATTAACCTCGACGTTGAAGGATGAGCCGGCCGGCAATATTATTAGTGCCGAATATGAGTTTAAGAGTTTAGCCGGCTCAGGCCCAAATATTGACTGAGATTAACGGTCCACTATTTGAGGCGTTCGATGAATGCTTCTACTCTTGTTTTAAGCTGTTCGACGTCCTCCATGCTGTAGTCAGTATCAATTCTAAGGGCTGGAATATGATCTCTTTCCAGTGCGTTTTCGACTGCGTATGATTCGATTTGATAAGGCTGACAGAATTGTAGGCCATAATGGATTACGCCGTTGGCATTATAATCATGATACATTTGTTTTACGTGTTCGAGCCGATCGTGATTGGGGGTGAATATTGCGCAATCTATCTGGAAGTGTCTTTCAACAATGGCATCCATAAGTTGATCTACAGTTTCACCGGAGTCGTCTGTGAGATTTCGCGTACCGCGTTCCCCAACACATGACTCTTCCCCTACTATGACGGCACCTGAAGTCTCAATGATCCAAGGGATCTTCCAGTTGGGTACCGCCATGGGGCAGCCGGAGAGTACAATCCGAGGAGTACCAGCCGGCATTACTCCTTTCTTATCTTGTATTCTAAGCTCTAATTCCTCGCAAATTTTGTTCACAGAGCCTGTGAAGCGAGCCGGATCGTCGTAGAAATAAACCTGGTTAATTAGGAGGGCATCAAGCCCTGAGATTGGCGCGGGATCGGCCTTTCTCAGTTGTGAAAGTCTATGAATTGCCTTACGCTTGGCATTAACTATGGCTATACCTTTCTTGAGCATGGCTGCATCAATTTGGACTCCACAGAGATTTTCAACAGCTTCTTTGAAACGGAAGTATTCGGCTTTTAGCAGCGCCCTACCCTCTTTAGATTTTGTTTGGGGTAAATCCATCACATACAGGTTAGGAACCAAAGTGTTCAAGATCTCATATGATTTTTTCTTTCCATCGCAAGTGTTTTCGCCTACTATCATGTCTGCAGATTCAATGTAAGGACAAACCTTTCCCAGCTTGAAACCGAATGCCGATTTGATCAACGAGCAAGTGTTTCGAGGCAATATTTTGTCCACTTCGTCGGTGGCAAAATCAGCGCCAGTACAGAGACCAACGAGAGTGGCCCCAGCAGCCCTTACAATCTCTTCCGGGACGAACACACAAAAAGAGCCTATGACTTTTTTGCCCTCTTTCTTCCCGTCTAAGAGTTCCTTTATCCGAAGGCCGTGGACTTCCCCCATTACAAAGTTGAAGTAATCCATCCCACCGGGCCGGTCTTTTTGGGCGAGGAAAATGTCTCGGTATGCATTTCCTAGTACTTGCAAGAGCATATCGTGTGCATTGAGGTCAAGTCCAAGATCCTTCCACATAAGTTCATATGAGGCGGTCATGCTTTTACTCCTCTCTCATCATTGTATTTCCGAAGCCAATCATTGCCGACGCCTATCGAAACTATTAGATATGTCTATTATACCGTCCCGCCATTGTCAAGTTGGGTATCTGATGGAACGCTACTGATTAGGCCCCGGAATCTCGAACAATGGCCTTAAAAATGAGAAGTGATATCTATCACGTGATCCTTATGCCAGGGGCACTGAAGAACGGGTTACTTTATGAGTCTTCTTCGACGGACAAAGTTGGGTGTCGAGGAAGGATTTTATGCTTCTAAATGTGCGCCAGGTAGAGATGTTACCATGGATTTTCAAGGCACTGTACGTCAGTCGTTTTTGGCCACCAAAAACATGGATAAGACACGCCTAGGGTTTGCAAGCTGCTGTAACAAATTTCTGCTGAACCTGTTGGTGTGAGCGATTAGGGCCACTAGAATTTGGTTACGAAAAATCCTCATTCGCAACGCTCGGGTCGAGGGTTCAAATCCCTTCATCTCCACCAACGTAAATAGCAGATTAGTTCTGCACGAGAAAGCCACAAGTGCTGATTGCGATGAGGTCGCTCCATGGGCCCTATCCCGTAGCCCCGGTTGAAGTTCGCAAAGAGATATAAACACGACCTTCTTGAATCCTCCTAAACAGATAGCACTTTAACACTGCCGATACATCTCCAGAAATTTAAACGTGTGTTGCAGGCCGCCTAAGGCCAAAAGCAATTGAAAGAGGGGACTAGTGCAAGATGTTCCTTTATATGCTCTATAAATTAAGTATATTATCTTCCGAACTACAATAACTTCAGAGCGACACAATCTTTCTGCCACTTGGCTGGGGTTGGTTTTTTTAACTGAAAGACCCTTAAGCACTGTAGGTGACGAATGGCTTCGTTAAGAGATAAGATTCGCCAGTTGTTATTTGTCGAAGAAGAATCTCACTATTTGCTGGCTGGAATTTCGCTGACATGGGTTCTGGTGATATGGCTTTTCGAACCGGCATACATGATTTTTTCTTTCGACGATTCCTTCTATTACCTGAAGGTGGCTAGCAACATCGTCGCCGGTTTTGGGATCACATTTGACCGGATAAATACCACAAACGGATTCCACCCCCTTTGGATGTTTGTTGCTACAGGGTTTACAGGACTGCTAGGAGATCACGCACCTTTCTTAATGAGGACGTTGCTAACTCTTCAAGTTACGATGGTATATGTTGGAACCAATCTGCTTGCATCTGCTAGCCCGTTGCAGGGCCGTACCTTTAGAATTGTAACAGCACTGTTGTTAGCCAACTTCTATTGCACCAAGATTCTTGTGAATGGCCAAGAATCGGCCCTTCAATATCTAATGATGTGCATAGCCCTTCTATATTGGTGGCGCACCCGTATGTCTCACGATCACAGGAGCGCCAAGGCTTACATAATCATTGGTCTCAGCGCCGGGATGGTAACACTAACCAGGATAGACGCGGTGGTGTTCTCAGCCGTGTTGATTTCGATGCCGTTGCTATGGCCGTCCATGAGAGAACTGACGAACTTTCTCGATCGGCTAAGAGTTTCAGCTATTAGCCTCCTATCATTTCTTGCTGTTGTCGCACCCTACGCATTTTGGAATATCCATACCCAAGGTCATATCCTACCAGTAAGCGCTGCAGTCAAAATAGACTGGCGACCGATCCTTTCGACACTCCAGGCAGTGGCATTTCCATCTGCAATCTGTTTATTAGTCTTTATGTACTGGCTACTTGGCAAACGCAAAGATTCAGAAGACAGCCTGACCCAGGCAGCCTGCTTTTTATTTCCGATTCTTTGTTACTCTGCCGCTGAGAGCATTGCGTCTTTTTGGATGAGTGGAGCCTTCGTACCTCCTTTGTGGTATATGCCTCCCTACTTGTTGTTGCTCACAGCAGGAACAACAATTCTGCTCAAACTTCATAAAAGCACTATCATCCGTGGTTCCATTGTATTTCTAGGTTTGGCTTTCATTGTTATTTCGGTCGGTCTCACGCTGCACCGATTTGATTCTCGATCCTACTCTTTCTTACTGGCATATCGTGACGCTGCACATTGGCTAGATTCGCATACAGGTCCCAACGCCCTCGTAGGAAGCTGGGATGCGGGTATCATGGCCTCTCATTCTGAACGGAGTTTCATCAATCTCGACGGATTAATAAATTCCTGGGACTACAAGATCAACTATCTGGACAAAGGGCTGACTGAAAAGTTTATCAACGAAGTATATAAGGTTGATTATGTCTGCCAAAGGTTTGTCCCCCAAGAATTGACTTCTCCAACATACAGGGGGGTTAACCTTTCAGACTTTTATGTGGCATGGTTCGATTGCGTCGAGCATCATCAAATCATCAATTTTCTCAGAACGGGCGTAGATGGACATGAACTGTGGTCTGCGAAACCTCATTATGCCGTAATACTCAGCAGAAAACCAACTCATGGAACCATGACTTTCGCTCAATTCATTTCTGAAGTTGCAAAATACGGGGGCAAACGTTGTGCACGGATGAAGTAGTGGCGACGCAACGTTTTCTTTAACGACATACCGCTTATTAGAACGGATAGGGCATTGGCGGCATGAGAAAACATTATGAAGACTATTCAGCAAGTCTTGGTATCCTAAGGACTCTGTTCAACATAGTTGGCAGATTCACATGAAACAGTATTCCTGGCCTCGGAAAATAAAAAATGGCTTAGTGGTCAGAAAGAGTGTAAGTTGTATATAATACCGTTGTGGTTTCCGAGGTAATTGCATGGCCAAAGAGTACTACTTTATTAGTGACTTACACATTGGAGGCGATGAAGCTCTAGGTGTGTGCGATTATGAGTCGGAACTCGTAGGGTTTTTAAAAGACTTGTCCACCAAGGGAGACCAAATCCAATTAATAATTGTGGGTGACATTTTCGGTATGTGGGAATTCACCGACATCAAGGGTGTTGACAAACTAAATGCCCTGATAGACCAATTTCCAAATATATTCGAGGCCTTTCGCCAGGCCGGATCGAGAATAACTATAACTATGTTGCCTGGCAACCATGACTATGAAATCGCCTGTTATCCGGAATACGTGGAAATTTTTAAACAGTATAATATTCGTATTGAACAACAACCATCGACGGTAAGAGAACTGGCCGGCAAGCGAATCTGGATAGAGCATGGCAACCAGTACGACGAATATAACCAGATGCCTGATTTTGGTAACCCTCATGCGCTTCCCGTAGGCTACTTTGTTACCAGCGCGATGGTTAGCGGAGCTGGAAAACACTCGCAATACGGGCGATACAATTGGCTCAAGGACATTCAGTCGGTCTATCCTACTGAAGACATTCCATACTGGATGATGTCTAATTATTTTTATCATGAAATGAGTCCATGGCTGCGCTGGGTGATTTTGCCTTTTTTAGGGCTGTGGGAGTTGAGCTTACTGGTCTTGGCTGGCGGAGCTTTGGAGTGGTTTGGCGTAACTGAGACAAACATTTTTCTCAATAACACCCTTTTTGCCTCGCTGGGTTACCTCGGCAACCTGGTCCAGATTGTAATCATTCTTAACACCATAATCTTTTTGGTTCTAGCGGTTCTCCTTGTGCCAATTCTATTCATTATACGAGATGTGAAAAAAACACTGAAACGCTTCCGTGTCATAACGCACCCTCAGGACCTTAATTTAGACAAAGAAAAAAATTATCTGGATGCGGCGCAAGCAGTTTTTGACAAATATCCTGATACTGTAATATTTATCTACGGACACACTCACGACGCGTCGTTGACGAGACTGGGCAATAGACTGTTGATCAACACCGGCACATGGTTAAAAAGATTGGTAAGATCCCCAGTGCGTTTTGGTTATCTTCCCGATATCTATGTTCCCTCCTATTTTCTTGATTACTTTAAAATAGCCGAGAAAGACGGGTGCATAATCGTAGATTTCATGACGGTTAATAAAGCTCAACCAAAGGAATTGAGCCTTTTACAGCGAATATTGGTATCCAAAACGTCGCCAGAAAAGGAGAAATCGATCCCAGCCCGAACCGTGCTCGAATTCTAGAGTTCTTACGCTGGAATTTCTTCAGCTGGTAGCTTTAAGTCGTGGATGCCCCAGGCGCCACCGAAAAAGGCTTGAAACAATGATTCAAGTTTTAAATGGAAAACGTGGACCTCTGACAATTGAGGCGCTTTGCCCAGCCCGTCTTTGTTGTCTATCAACGTCATTTCAAATTCACGGATAAGATTAACAGACTGGATCAGCAAAGGATCCTGAGGTTAAACAGTAAAAAAGTTACACAGTTTGGGGGGTAAAATTGTTTTCAAAAAGGAGTGGAGCTGATGGAGACAGGAACCAACGTAAAAGCGTCCAGCGATGGGGCGCCGGAGCAGAAGCAGCCTAACCGCCTATGGTTGGTAGTAATTGGAACCGGATTTCTGATCCTAGGTTTAATGGGATTAGGCATGACTTTCGCCGTGACTACGGTAAGCGTTCTGCTCTTTGGGGTTATGATGATTGTGGCCTCAGGGGCTGAGTTTGCCGACGCCGCCAGACAAAAAGGGTTCAAAAACATCTTATTTCCAGCTTTTACAGGACTTATGTATCTTTTTGCGGGTGTCGCAATAATATCGAATCCGATTCAGGCGAAATTGATCCTCACGCTGATCTTAGCGGGAATACTACTGATTGTAGGGCTGACAAGGGTGTTCATGGCTTTAAAACTTCGTGAAACCGGTGGTTGGTTCATGACCTTTCTTTCCGGTGTAATTACCGTCGTCCTCGGAGTTATGATACTTATTAAGTGGCCTGTTTCAGGTCTCTGGGTGATAGGGCTGGTTGTGTCAGTGGAACTGATTGTCAATGGATGGTCCTACATCTTTTTAGGGTTTCGGTCGCAACAGACTTGATCAATATGATCTGTTCAAACGATCTCCGCCATACTTCCGACCTTGACTAATGATGGAGCGGAATAACAGGAGAAGTTCGCGACCGAATACTGTAGGCCCTTTGGGTGGGATCGCAAGTCTGGAGTAAAACCTAGATTTCACGCCTGCGTGGATCTCGTAAAGTCCATGCTTAACGGATAGAGGAGTAAATCAGGAAAGCCATAATCGGTTGCCGCGCAAGAACCCGTGAAGTGAAAAGGAGATACAGAAGAATCCTTGACCATGAGTTGGTTCAGGCTATTGACACGATGAGATGCAACTTCGGACCAAAGTTAATTCTCACTGCCAAATAGTAGTTCTTTTTTTGCTCTGAAGGTAAGAAGAGTCCAGAGTCTATTCAAACATTAAACTACGTCAACTTACTTAAGTAAGACATTTATAGGGACTTTTTTAACAAAATGTTCGCAAAAGGGCCTTCTCATGAACAAAAAAGCCCCGAAACGCTTCGGGGCTTTGTAACTGCTGACACTCTTGGTGGAGATGAAGGGATTTGAACCCTCGACCCCCGCGTTGCGAACGCGGTGCTCTCCCGCTGAGCTACATCCCCACATTAACACTAATCATCTAACATTGACGGTTGTGGGTGTCAAGCGGTGGCTAGTCGTTAAGTCAACAAGGCCTCGAGATTCACCGTCGTTGTCGATAAATCTACTAAGTTCGATTATAGCTATGCAGTCTCTCGGTATAATGTGCACCTTGTCCGACCTCACGGCTTATTTCAGGCACCGAAGTGTGAACTGTACCAACGTGAATATACGGGATCAAGCTACGTGGTCATTAATAATGTACTTTGAACATCTTTGACAGATACCGAGAGGACTGGCAGTTGTAAGAATCCTTAGAGATGCCATGCCCCACATTTATGCAACAAGATATTGGAGGCAAAAGAGCAATTATGAAAGCGCTAGTTTTTGATGGCGAACTCAAGATCGAAGACAGACCTCGCCCCACCCCAAAGAAGGATGAAGCTCTGATAAGAGTGATCATGGCTGGAATTTGCAGGACGGACGCAGAGATCATTAAGGGTTATATGAATTTTTCCGGTATCCTAGGTCACGAATTTGTGGGGGTGGTGGAGGACGCTCCAAAGGCCTCGTTATTAGGCAAGAGGGTCGTCGGTGAAATTAACTGCGGTTGTGGGGAGTGCGATTTATGTAGAATAGGACTTTCCAGACATTGTCATAACCGTACAGTGTTAGGAATTAAAGGTCGGGCTGGGGCTTTCGCAGAGTATGTCACATTGCCCGTGGACAACGTTTTTTTGGTTCCAGATGATGTAAGGGATGAGTCGGCAGTGTTTGTGGAACCTCTGGCAGCTGCATTAGAAATTCTGGAACAGATTCATGTAGAACCGACAGACACCATAGCGGTAATAGGAGATGGCAAGTTGGGCCTGCTTGTCTCGATGGTGCTGAGGCTAACTGGCGCAGATGTAGTCTTGATCGGAAAACATTTGGAGAAGATTGCTATATTCGAGAGGACCGGAGGACGTGGCATTACATCGGAGCAACTGCCTGGATCGTCAGACACATTTAGCAAGATAGTGGAAGCATCGGGTAATCCGTCTGGATGGAAACTTGCGGTTGATCACATCTCTCCAAGGGGAACGATCGTGTTGAAAAGTACCTATCATGGAGGAATATCTACTGATCTATCCACATTAGTGATAAATGAGATCAAAGTATTAGGGTCTCGCTGTGGTCCGTTTGCGCCAGCTTTAAGACTTTTGGCAAAAGGTTTGGTCAACCCTTCCCCCCTTATCTCTGAGGTCTATCCATTCCAGGACGCACTCAAAGCTTTCCAAAAAGCGGTGGGCCGCGGTGTGCTAAAGGTCCTATTGCGAATGTGATAAGGCCGTAGGACAGGATCATGTTCAGACAAGGTACCAAAAAACTCTGGTAATACCTCGGAAGACTCGACTTTGATGAGGCAGAGCGAGGCATCTGTAATCACACCAGGCGATTCATCTTTATGGATTGATTTTTTTGCTCTGCAGAGATAAAATAATGCTGAGGAGAATTCATGAAAACAACTGCGGTGATTGTGATCGCACTGTCGATAATTTCTGTTGCTACTCTTGGAGGGGCAGAAGGAATCCCACAATTTAAGCCTAACTCAGCTCAGCAATCAGTTAAGGGTACGACACTGGATCACGAAAAAATGGTAGAAGCGTACATTCCGCCACCACCCATACGTCATTCTTGGCCTGGTGGATACAGGGTCCTGATTCACGAAATAATCAACACGCTCATGGACCACATGACTGGCCGATACTGAGCCTTTTTACGATCTTCCCACCTAAACCGTTTCTAATCTGAGCCCCTTTGCTATGGTAAAGGAATGGGTTCGATTCTTTTCCACCTGAGACGCATCAATTTAAAATGACAGGAAAAAAATTGAAGAACAAATCTTAAGGATGAGCCATGACTGACGAAAAACTAGAGCTAAACAAATTAAACGAATGCCACAAAGAGGCAAACCCTGATGCTATGGAGCAAGGTTGTAGCGTCTGCGCTCCCAAGCTAGCATTGACCGTGGAAGAGGAATATATTCTTTCGCGCATGCGGGCAATAAAACAACAGGCAAGGCCCATTGCAGAGCGGCTAAAGGAGATTGGAAGAACAGCTCAAGAGGTTACCAACCATGAAGTTCCAGAGAAAAAGGACGCCGAATGGGAGGAGTTGAACAGAGAATTAGACCGTCTGCGGGGAGACTGGAAAGAGTGGGAGAATAGACTGGACAAAGCCATAGAGACAAAGCTTGTACTCCTGGGTCACCGTCAGCCGCGTTAACCCCATGTAGTGGACATAAAATGACAACCGCATGCGCTCCCGCATAATAAAGGTTGTCATAGCACAACTTGAATTTCTAGCACATTTGGCCTGACAGCCATAAGAATTCCAGTTATAAGGTTTTACAACGGGACCTGAGAGTAGGGGAAGATTTTCAGGTAAAAACGGCGGTCCAGGAGCATGATTGATCGAGCGGATGTGGTACCAAATTAATGAATGTCTTAGATTAACATGGAGGTAAACTCAGTGACAATTTGGTTGTCTGTCGTGCCTATTAGGCGGCCAATCTGACATTGATTACCTTCGGTCACAATGACGAAATAACTGTCAGCAACGATCATTGTGATCGGCTAATGGCTAGACGGCTGTTCTGTCATTCCTAGTAGGCGTAACCGGATTTGGCATGTCAAATGTTCGCGTGTGTGACACGGAACGGACACGTCAGGGATACTTTGCGTTGGAACATAGATTCGTTCAGACAGAAATTTAGAGATACATTAGTGTTGAAGGAGTTTGTAATTTTGTTAAGGAGTTGAATCGTGTCCTACTACGGGGTGCTGAAAACTGAACAAAGCGCATTTGTAACTATTCTGATATCGGTGACGCTGTTTGCAATTCAAGAACGGCGAAGAGGCCTGCCCAGTTTGTTTCCTGTTCTATTCACCGTAACATGAGGGTCAAGAGTTCACCAGTATTCGCATGCCTCTGTTTTCAAACATGTTGACACCCTGCCCAGGGGTGCGATATTGTTTTTATTTAAGACTACTTAGCAAAAAATAAGTTGCTAGTCATCAGATGTGACAGTATTCCAAAGGTATGATGCCCCTGGGGTGTATTGTCTCTCCCTAGCAATCACGTCCAGGTGTATAAGACCTATGGTAGCTATCTCACGAGGAATGGGTGAAACTAGGTTCCTTTCGTCAATTCCTAGTACGTATTTTTTGCAGGCATTGCACAATTCGATCCGTTCATGTGGTCTTTCTTCTAGATAAATCAACTCCATGAGCTCTTGATCAGTAGTTTCACAGAAAGGGCATTGGAGCCTCATGAATCGCCATTCATGGCCGCAGAAGGCACAACGCAACCATCTGGCACCTTCTTTACCTTGTATAAAGCTGAGCTCTGGCCAGGAGCCGCACACCGGGCAATAACCTTTGTTCCATACAAAATCCTCAGGCAGAGTCGGCAGCGATTGGGCACGTTTTTGCGCAAATGGCTTGAGTATCTCCGCTAATACCGTTTCCAATAGATCGGGCATGATTTGTAGGCAGAGGCCTTGATCTTTGAGATTTGCCTGGTTTTCCTTAGCTAATGAATTCAAGAAGTCTGTCTGTAGATAATCTTCCGAATGCAGGGCAGTACGTATTTTTTCGAGTTGATATTCGATAAGGGGAAAACCTTTCTTAAATGCATCAATTATACAATCTGCTGCTTGTTCAAATATGTCACGCTGAATTCGGAAGTCTATTTTGTTTAAAAGCGGCACCCCTTGGCTGAAAGCCATTGGGTCCAGAGGGGTGTCTGATAGATCCACTGGTGGGAGGGTTTCTCTGAGCTCGGCCTGGGCGATCACCAGATGCTTGCAACCATCAATGATAGAAGCAAGATGAGGCAATTCGTTCTTGATTGATTCCAGTTGCTCTTTGAGAGATTGGCCGATTGGGCTTAACGGCTCGTGTTCATTAGTCATTGGCTACTCCGGTCCTCTTGAGATAATGATTGTCTTATACTAGGTTTCCTCTCAAATAGCGAGTATCTAATTTTCCCAATGGCATTGCCTTGTCCTAATGCCTGTGCCATATTTTTGAGAGATGAGTATGGATTACTAAAGCCACTCGCTATCCAAGCACCGCACGGTAGAGAGCTCTCGGCACACGGAGCAACTGGTTGTATTTGCGGATTGTCATTTTTCAGCGTGGCTGATCTATAGGATTAAAGTCATATGAATGGATTTTTGCTGTTCCTTTGGGGTCTAAGTAGCGCCCTAATTCTCTGCCAATGGTACGTCCTGCTGGCCGTCAGACGATACTTGTTTGGTCAAAGCAAGGACATATCACGGTTTAAGGCGTATTCCTTGTTGGCTTTGTTGGGACTGGTTAATGTAGGAGGAGTGCTCATTTCCATGAGTGATCAATGGCTCCCTTTGGCTCCATTTTATAAAAAGGTCGTTGCCGTTGGCTTTTTCTCCTATTTGGGATTTGCCATGGTTTTGGGGTTTTATTTTGGCCTTATAAGGCTGGCAGAAGCTCTTGCTGAATGGTTTCAGAGGAGATTTGTAAAGTCACTTCAGGTTGGAGCCGCGGGTAGCTTGGCAGTTGACGAGAGAGGCTGTTTCGTAGGGAAAGCGGCTTCGAAGAGTCCACCTAATCTGGGAGATGACGAGTTCAGAATTAAATCTCCTCCGGTTGATTATGACCGGGAACAAGATTGTAGTGACCTAGAAAAGATAGGGACATTGAGACCTCCAGAGCAATTAGACACTAGTAACGTTGGACGAAGGACGGTGCTGAAGATAGCAGCAGCAGGCGGGCTCTTGGTGGGTTCGACCATGGTTGGCAATGGAATCTTGCAAGCATATCAAAAACCGGTAAGAGAAAAATGGGATTTTGGGAATCCCATGCTGAAAGGATTGTCGCAAGGGTCTCTGACAATAGTGCATGTCACTGATTTTCATTTTGGGCTGTTTCTCAATGCGGAAGACCTGGAGCTGTTAGTTGAGAGGCTTAATGACGTCGAGGGCGATGCTCTTTTTGTCACGGGGGACATTTACCATTCTCCTCTTACCCCCATAGAAACCTCCATCCCTATACTGAGAAGACTTAAACCTAGGCGAATCGGTAATTTTGCTGTGCTGGGGAACCATGAGTTTTACGCTGGAGTGGGTAGATCGCTTACAGCTCTGGACGAGGCTAACATCAAGGTCCTTCGCAATGAGTGGCACACTTATGAGGATAATGGGGTGCGCTTACATATTGGTGGCATTGACGATCCCGTTAAAAATTGGCTCACTGGAACAAGCTTTCCCAAATTTTCATACCTTATGAAAATAGCCCCGGTCGAGCCTGGTATGAAAATTCTACTGTCTCATAGGCCTTCCATTTTGCCGGAGGCTTCAAAGGCTAATTTAGATCTGGTGCTATCAGGTCACACCCATGGTGGTCAAATCATTCTCCCTAGTTTTTCCAAACAGAGGGGAGTAAGTCTCGCGCGTATAGTTTCCCCATTCACCCACGGGTGGTATCACATGGGGAATACGTCTATGTATCTTAACAGAGGCATAGGACTGACTTTTATACCGTGGCGAATCAATTGTCCTCCTGAGATTGCCGTGTTCAGGTTGAGGAATTCGGAGCTTTCTTCGTAGTCACTGATGCAAATGGCAAAGAAATGGCAAAGCTATGCGTCTAATTAATTATTAGCTTGATTAGCTTGGCGCTCCGCTCTTTCCTCTTATTAATCTCTGATTAATAATGAGTCTGTAAATTTCTGTCGGAATACGTTGCCTTAAGAGCGTCAAGTGCGTTGATCTGTTAGTACACCTTTATCGGGTGAAGGCTTAGATTGCCATTACGGTTGCCACCTTAACACTGTGGCAGGGCGCTGGTGGTGTCATCGCCGAGCCGATATTGGTTACTACGTGCTGGATTCCCACTTCATGGGGAAATGACAAGCCAAAACCTCTGTGAAACTCGTGTTTAATAATGAAGATCGTTATAAGTTCCAGGATTTGCATCCTGATCATCTCACGTTGGTTTCTGCCCTTCGACAACCTGATCCATATTCTTTCCATCTAAGACAAGTTTTATGTTTACGAATCCGGCTGACTTTAGGTCCTCAGTTACTTCATCCAAAGTATAAGTATCCCCTGCTATAGTAGCCACAAGCATATTTACTGCAAAGACAGCCCCGTTAGGCGGTTCAGTCCTTGTGGAATCCATGAGGTAATCTCTCACTAGGATGGAGCCACCCGGGTCTAAAGCTCGGAATACCTTTTTGTAAAGGTTTGCATTCACCTCACGGCTGTTGCTGTGAATTACGGCTGACAATAGCACTAGATCATGCCCTGAAGGCAGTTCATCCACTGTATAGTCCCCAGACACTACTTTGACGCGTTGAGAGAACCCCTCTTTTGAAATCCTTTTTCGAGCTATATCAGCAACGGCAGGTAGGTCTAAAATAGTTGCTTTTAAATTAGGTGACTGTCTCAGAAAGGCCATCACGTAGGTGCCGGAGGCACCCCCTACGTCCAGAAGCCTTCTAAACCTGCTCAAATCGATAGCCTCTGCGACTCGCTGCGCCATTTTTCTTCCGACTACGTCCATGGCTCCGATAAATGATTGTAATTCTTCGTCTGATCTTTCCTTTATAGGAATCCTAAAGCAATTTTCTCCTCGGCGTACTATTTCAGTCAAATTACTCCAACTCTTCCACAAGGCGACCCCGTGGAGCACCATTGGGAGGACAGAGTCCTCACCAGATGTTGTTAGGAGTCTGGCTTGCTCGTGAGATATCCCATATCGTCCTTCCTGATCCTTGGAAATCAATTCATTGGCTGCCAGAGCATCTAGTAATATTCGGAGACCTCTAGGTTTCAAGCCAGTCTTCTCACACATCGATCCCAGATTAAGGGGGGATTCGGCCAAGATGTCGAAAAGCTTCAGCTCGGCGGCTGACAACAAGATCCTGCTCAGCATAAATGACCGGCTGAGCTCCAGCAGAGTCTCTCTAGTCCATCGCCTTTGCATAACTGTTATTTCATCCTCCCATATGATATAAGTCTGTTGACAGCAACTTGTTTAGGACTTAGGCTGCCACCTGAAGAAGGCTCTTGTCAATCGGTTGACTTCCAAAAGCTCTCAGCCGTCAATCGGCAGTGCTGCTATTCTTTGACTCATCATAACCCTTCTATTAGAGTTGGCTACCTGATTAGGAGCAACAACAAACACGATAGTCATGGTAACTGTAAGGTCTTCCCCATCATGGCCGCTGGTACAAGCCGTTGTCGCGATTAATGTTCTGGGCAATTTGGTGGCAATTGGCCTAACATTCATATATTTTGGGATATTTGAGCCGCGCATTTCGGGTCTTGTTGGAACAGCAGAATTCTGGGATCGCCTGACCGTAGCGGGCGCCGTAACTGCCAGCGTGACCCTTCTGATTGCGCCTATCAATGCGCGGTTAGCTTTGGGCCTAGCGCGTGAGGTTCACGAGAAAGCGGGGGTGATAAAGGGAACCATCGCAGAAGACTCAGGCGAGACTGTCAACGAGCTGGTAGGAAGAGTGCTCAACCTTCCAGCTCAGTTAGGTCTTACAACACTGGCGGGCTGGGTACTTGGTGCTGCTTTATTTTCTGTTCTGCCAGTATTTTGGCCAGACTTCTATCCTTGGTCAGTGCAGTCATCTAGGAAAATATCCATATGGATGATACTCGTAGTCGCTCCCGCAACAATGTGTTGGATCTATTTTGCACAAGAGCGCTGGCTGAGAAACAACGTCAGACGGATGTTCCCTCAGCGTTGTTTGGCCAAAGCGCCATCCTGTTATCGAATCAACGTTCTTCCGAAAATGTTATTGGTCACACTACCTATGACAATAGTTCCTTTACTCTTGCTGAGTCACGTGACGGTTCACCAGGTAAGCGAGATCCAGGCGGGACGGCAGTCAGTAGAGAGTTTTCTCAATAATGTTCCCAGCATAATCCAGTTCTTGACGGCGTTGTTCGCTTTTGTGGCCGCGAGCTTGTGTTTTTTTATAGCCAAGAGTGTCTCAGAACCATTGAAAGATTTAGAGTCAGCCATGGAGAAGGTGGCCTCTGGAGACATGTACGTTATGGTCCCGGTTCTCTCCAACGACGAGATAGGCAAGGCAGAGGAGGGGTTCAACCGAATGGTAGAAGAGCGTCGAGAGCTCGATTCCATCAAGGAAACTTTCGGCAGATATTTGAGTAAAGAAGTGGTTGACGAGATTCTGAGGTCTGGAGGCAAGGTCGAATTGGCGGGGAATTTGCTTGATATGACAATACTTGTGGCCGATATTCGAGGGTTCACACGTATGACTGAAGCGCTTAACCCGCAAGACGTCCTGGCCGTCGTCAACCGTTATTTGGAGAGGATGACAGACATTATCATGAATTATTCCGGTACCATTGACGAGTTTACGGGAGACGGAATACTTGTTTTTTTTGGCGCGCCAAAACCCGTCCCCGATCACTGCAAACGGGCTGTCGCGTGCGCCCTGGATATGCAAAAAGCCATGTACTCTCTAAACACAGCTAATATTAGAGATGGGTTACCTGAGATACATGCAGGCATAGGTATAAATAGCGGGATATTAATCGTTGGGAATATCGGTTCAGAAAAGAGAAAAAAATACGGGGCAATTGGCAGCCCCATCAATGTGGCCTTTCGCATTCAAGCAGAAGCCCGTGGAGGCGAGATAGTTGTATCGCCAGAGGTAGTTAGCAGGTTGGAAGGTCAAATAAGGGTAAAGTATCGGAAACTCGCCCTCCTCAAAGGACTCGAACGGCCTATGGAGTTATTTTGTGTGGAGTCTCTGATCACGAGTTCTTAGTTGTAATCCGTTTGACCTAGGCACGTAAACACAATGAGAATTTGTGCACGTGATGCAAAGTGAACAGCAGTGGGCATGTGGCTTACCTAGTCGATCGATGTTAGCAGTGATACGCAGATCAAAGCCACATCTTGGTGACGCAAGGCGGAGAGCACCATAATCACGAACAAAGTTTAATAATATGCGATAGCAGGGGGTCTCTAACTTCTCTTGAGAAATGCACGTTTTTAAGACGGGATCCACCGTGACTGCTTGGTTCAATTTCTGAGTGACAACTGAGATTTCTACTTTGGGCTGATATAGGATACACTTTTTTGGATTACCATCCTGTAGGGAATGAAACCATGCCGGTAATTTAGGTCTAGTTTCGAGGGTCGTGATAGTGCGTAACAATGGCTGGATGATTGTCCTATACCAACTTCACGGTGTCGCGAACATACTCCCTTTTGCCGCAATTTTCTCTATATGCCTTTCGCATCTAAACTTCCCAAGCTTCTAATAATGATGTAAAATTAAATTAGTACGTCAATGACATATACGAGACGGGCGATCAACTTGACTGCGGATTAGGGATCGGTTCGGTGTTTTGCCTCGTTGCGATTATCCCATAGGTAGAGAGAGATCATTGATATTCAATCGGAAATAGATGCCTTCTCACATAGAGGTAGCTTTGACACGGCACAAACAAAGATGCGTTAAGTACTCACTTGGACTATAGAGAGCTGCATGATCCCACACGCGTCCGTTAATAAGACATCCACTTCTTCGTCATCTGATGACGCTCTTTTTCAAGCACAAACCTTCCAGCTTTATGAACACGCCGATGTGGCTATTTACGGTTTAATCGCAGTCTGCGCGTTCATTGCTGCCTTACTATGGCGTGAGGTGTCACCACTCGTTCTAGTTCTTTGGGCGTCTTCCATGACGCTCCTTGCGGGGAGCTGGTGGTTGATGGCGAGAGATTTTTTCCAAAAAATGCCGTCCCAAACAGACGAACTCAGGTCATGGGCGAAAGGATATGCGGTAATAAGCGCAATATGTGGTATAGCCTTTGGTAGTTCCGGTCTTCTGGTACTTCTCACCGAGTCCGTTACCCATCAATTAATTTGGGGTATCGTAGTTGCAGGAACAGCTTCTGCCGCTCTCCCAACACATCGATCAGTTTGGTATGCCTATTTTTCCTTTATGCTACCAGCCATGATTTCGGTATGCGGCCTTTTTTATTATCTGTTCGATGATTCCCACGGTGCACTCGGTGGTATAGCCACCGTTTATGGGATTATTCTGGTTGGGGCCGGTCTGACCATGTGTTGGTCTAACCGTGTATCATTGGGACTGAAAATCAAACACCAGCACATTCTGAACAAGTCGAAGGAGAGTGAATTAAGATATCACACTCTTTTTGCCTCTAGTGTCGATGCAATCTTCATTATGCGCGGCGATCAGTTTATCGAATGCAATCCTGCTACCCTAAAGATGTTTGGATGCAGGGAGGATCAAATTATAGGCCGCACGCCTTTTGACTTCTCACCTCCAACACAGTACGACGGAAGGGACTCTCGAGAAAAGGCTTTGGAGATGATTCAGATCGCACTCAAAGGAGAAGGTAACTTCTTTGAATGGCAGCACTGCAAGCTTGACGGAAGTGTTTTCGACACAGAGGTGAGCCTGACCCCCTTACGGACGGACGAGGGGAATTTGTTATTAGCAACAGTTAGAGACATCACTGCCCGTCAGAAGGCATTGAGGGAGCTGCGGGCCAGTGAGAAGCTTCTGGAAGGCATTTTGTCAGCATCGCCTGTGGGAATTTTGCACAGTAAGCATGGAAGGATTCAATGGGCCAATAGGGCCTGGGAAGAAATTTTCGGATATGAGAATGCACAAGAATACGTTGACATGCCCATTAGTTTATTGTGCGTTTCTGAAGAGGAATATGAAAGGTTATTCCATGCCTTCCACCAGTCCTCTCCGACGGCCCCTACTGAATATGATGTTGATATGATTAGAAAAGATGGAACCATCTTTCGAGCAAGCGTCAGAATGAATTTTCTGGACCCTGAGGATCCGAATCAGGGCACCATAGCAGTTGTTACGGATGTCTCAGCGAGAACGATTATAGAGCACTCCTTGAAAGAGTCCGAAGAAAAACATAGGATCCTAATTGAAAAAGCCATGGAGGGCATAGCCGTGGCCCAAGACGGCAAACTATGCTTTCTTAATCGTGCGGCTTGTGAAATCACTGGTTATGAACCTGAGGAGCTCATCAATCATCCTTTCATTGAATTTATCCATCCAGAGGATGCTTACGTTGTACTCGACAAGCACCGTAGGAGACTTGCTGGCGAGGAGCTTCCAAGCCGTTACCCATTCCGTATAGTTCGCAAAGAAGGGACAATTCGGTGGGTGGAGATAGATTCGGGTGTCATCTCATGGGAAGGACGTCCTGCTGCTTTATTCTTCATGACTGATATAACAGAACGTCGTCTTATGGAGGATGAGATCCGTCAGAAACAGGAATGGTACCAATCACTTGTAGATAACAGTTTTGATGGTATCTTTGTTCAAAAAGGTCAGAAGATTGTTTTTGCCAACCCTCAACTACACCGAATGTTGTGTTACGAGCCTGGGGAGCTTGAAGGAATCGATCACTGGCGTGTGTATCACGAGGATTATCACCAGATTACGCGCTCCAGGGCCATGGCTCGAATGAGAGGAGAGGAGGTAGAGTCTCGGTACGAGGTGGTTTTGCAGCGAAAAGACGGATCGACATTTCTAGGAGAAATAAGCGCAAAGGCCACAAAAGTAGAGGGCGAGCCCGGGGTTCAGGTGTGGGTGAGGGACATAACCGAAAGGCGAAAAGCAGAGGAGGTTCAGCGGCGACTTGCTACGGCCATCGAGCAGGCAGCAGAAGCCGTAGTCATCACGGATGCCCAGGGGAACATCAATTACGTAAATCCAGCCTTTGAGCGGATCACTCAATACTTGAAAGAAGAGGTTGTTGGTAAAAACCCGCGGATTTTAAAGAGCGGACACCATAGCGAGAGCTTCTACCGCGAGCTGTGGGACACTATCAAAAGTGGAAAGCCTTGGACGGGCAATTTTATAAACCGCAAAAAGGATGGAACCATATACCGAGAGGACGCAACCATCTCTCCGGTGAAGTCTTCGGCAGGAATTATCTTGAACTACGTTGCAGTGAAACGTGATACCACAAAAGAAACAGAACTCCAGCAGCAGCTCCTTCAGGCCCAGAAGATGGAGGCTGTCGGAACCCTTGCTGGAGGTGTGGCCCATGATTTTAATAATCTTTTGCAAGTAATATTCGGTTACACTCAGATGCTAATGTCTAAAAAGCCTGAAGATTCTACGGAATTGCAAAGCCTCTCGAAGATAGCCTCGGCGGCTAAACGAGGTGCGGAACTGGTGAACGGCCTCCTAGCATTTAGCAGAAGGACACCAACCAGCCCACGCCTTATCAGTCTAAACGCAGTAGTGCAGGAGACCAAGAGCCTACTAGAGCGAACTATACCCAGAATGATTAAGATTGACCTTAATCTGAGTGATGATGTTCCTATGATCTACGCAGATCCCTCGCAGGTTGAACAGATTTTGATGAACTTGGCTTTGAATGCGCGAGATGCCATTGATGAAACCGGAGTGCTGACAATTGAGTCTGGAGCGTTAGAACTTGATGAAGAATTTTGCGATAAACATTTAGGCGTCAAACCAGGCCCTTATGCTGTATTGAGAGTGTCTGATACTGGTCATGGCATGGATAAAGAAACGCTCAGCCACATCTTTGAACCGTTTTATACCACCAAGGAAGTTGGCAAGGGGACCGGGCTAGGCTTGGCTATGGTTTATGGAATTGTTAAACAACATGATGGCTATATAGAATGTGACAGCACACCAGGGATAGGTACTACATTTCACGTTTACTTTCCCGTACCCAAGCAAACTAGGAAAAATAGTATCGTCCGCGAGGAATACGCTGAGCCCATTGGCGGTACAGAGACCATTCTAGTGGTCGATGACGAGGATTCTGTTCGTTCTGTTATGTTAGATCTCCTAAGTCAGTCAGGGTATGACGTACTTGGTGCAGCGAACGCCAAAGAGGCCATAGAAATTTTTCTGCAACATAGAAAGAAAATTTCACTAATATTACTCGATCTAATTATGCCTGAAATGAGTGGAAGGGAGTGCACCAAAAGGCTCTTGGAAATAGACCCGAATGTAAAGATAGTTATATGCAGCGGCTACACTTCGGGAGAAAACGGGAAAGACTATACCGTTAGGGGAGCGAAAGCCTTTGTGGCCAAGCCATATGAACCTGTATCTTTGTTGGCTACTATAAGGAGGGTATTGGACGAAGACCAGGGTGATGAAGCGCTCATTGAGCGATATGTGCCTTGATCGGTTACCTCACTCTCAATCGTGGCACTGTTGGGATTGACACACAGGCTCACGCCTCCAGCCGGTAATAAACACCACCCATGTCTGTCCTGTAAATTTATTTCGGAATCGACCGTTCTTTAGCGTGAAGCGCATTTGTCCGTCAGTTGACTTTCAGCGGAGCGAAAGCTGAGACTCTAACATGTCGTTACGCCTCCTTGCAATGACGGACGCTCATTAATGTCCTCCGCAACTTGATCGGCATCCATGTTCCTAGATTCGCACTTTCGTGGGAATGGCTGACCGGCATCTGGTCAGAATTAGTGTTTGATGTCGAGAATCGCTATACTGTTGCATGGATATGGTGACTGCTACACCCTGTCCACGCTGCGGGGCTGCAAAAATTTTCGGACAGCGCCTACTGCGACCAGATATAGTAAACTGGAATCTTTGTTCAACCCCAGTAGTTCGGAAGCCTCAGAATCATAGAAAGCCCCGATCCCACAGCAGCCGAGACGAATTGACGTGGCTGCCAAATACAGCCTTTGCCCTAGCCGTCCCGCTTGCAACATGGCGTAGCGGTATCCCCGAGGTCCGTAGGCTGCTTCAATCACCTTGATATTAGTAAGAAAAAGAAAGTGTAGTGAGGAGTTTGCCAGCCACTGTTGGTCCAAAGCGACGTGTGCCATTGTGCCTATGAAAAAACCAGGCTTTACAATTCCATATGAATTATTTCGGCGGTTTATCATGTAGAACCCGGCTTTTAATCCATGGATGTTTTCAGCTAGGAATCCGACCTCGACGCATTCTTTTCCAGCAGCGCCACCATTCTCGCACGTCGTGTAATCAGAACAAATTGTAGCCAGAAGAAGTGAAAGACGGTCCATGGACAGGCCGGATCTGACAAAATTCCTCATGGAGCGTCTTTTAATTAACGCTTCGGGCAGGTTCATAATTTCGGACGACAGCTGTGTTGGAGCAGCCTTCAGCCAGGAATCTACTGTGATTCCAAGCTCTTTGGAGACATCTGGCCTCATAACAGGCGATTTTAAAACGGATGATGCTAGGTGAATATCTTTAATGCTCTCGTATAGAGTCTCGCGGGGCGAAACTCGACTGCAGACAGGAAGGTGGGGACCAGGTGGGTCGAGGGGTAGCTCGGCCGTCAGGTTCGCCCTACAATCCCCACCAGCCACTGTGACCACAGCCAGACATGCTTCTCTTTCCTGGTCAAATCCTAGGAATTTATTCACTGCGATGTCTTCGAAGTCCATGGCTAAACGGTATGATAGAGCTTCGGATTTCAGGGCTAAGGTGAGATTTTCCAGCAGATGTCCTGAATCCAAGAGATGATATCTGTACGCGCGTTCTCTATATTTCCAAGAGCTACGGAAAAAGATACTACTGATGAAGAAAACGACACTAGTTGCCGGCGGACTCATACCAGGTATCAGCTCAGACAGCTCTTCATCGGGACATCCGTGCCTAAGAACTGCCAAACTTCGGGTGAAAGGCTGATGGTGATATAAGCCTGGGGAAAGGCCGTCCACGTTCAACACGGCTACGTAGAGCTCGAAAGGATAAAGGGCTCCAGCCGAAGCAACGCTTCGATAGAAGAAATCCACCCCTCCGTATCTCGCTTTGGCTGTAATGGTGTGAGTGAGTACAAGTACCCGTGCCAGAAGAGCTAAATCTATGTCATTGCTATGCTGTGACCTTATTTTTTGTGACAGTATTTCCCATAAGGATGCGGATGAGAATGAGTGGTCATCAGGAAGAGATATAAGTTTTTGACCAACGTAGGACTTGAACAACGACGGTTGATTAGACCAGTCAAGGATATGGCCAGACATGGAGTTTCGGTCGTAGCTGGTGGCTCTATGATAATCAGTGGCAGTTATTGTCATTGCTCGCCTTTAGAATATTAAGTAGGCTTTTCAACCTCCCCATGGCATTTGAGCATATACCTCCGAAAGCTTGTCACGGTACTGCCTAAAAAAATTCTCGTGTTCTTTTTCCCATGCCGACAGCATCTCCAGGGCGTAAGATGCGGGTCCGGTAGTTTTGGCAGCCATTCGGGCGTAAAATTCGCTAAGATCCTTCTCGATTAACCAGGCAGTGTTAAATACCGTCACGTCTGGTACCATGGAGCCCTGAACGCATTGCTCCAGAAACTCTTTTTCCGCCCTGTCGTCGAAAAAGTTTGTTTGTTCTATGTTTTCGTTTAGCACTTGTCGTCCGTCAATTTCGCCCCTATTGCGCAAGTCATTGAGGATGCGCTGGATAAAGCTTATGTGCTTTTTTTCCTCTTCTATGAGCCTTTGAAATGCGGTCTTGGCAGCGCCAATGCCCATTCGTTCCAAAGAGGCCTTAAAGAAACTCATGCCTGTTTGTTCCTGGTTCAATGCATATTCAAACACTTTTGTCAGTTTATCTTTTTCGGTCATATTGCATCCTTTTCCACGTTTATAAATAAAGATGCCATCCCACACGGTTAAGGTCAACACACTTTTGATCAGAGCCCTATCGGCGTACTGACCGTAGGTTCTTTACTAGGTCTGTTCAAGGTTGCGATTCTAGAAATAATACCTCAACCCGCCTATTTCTTGCCATGTTTTCTTGGGAATCGTTGGGAACCAGTGGCCGGTTAAAACCAAATCCCTGGGTCTGGATTCGTGAGGGGTCCACATTAAATTTTTGCACAAGATATTCCTTTACAGCTCTCGCCCTATTTTCTGATAGGGTCTGATTCCGATCTTTGTCGCCCCTGTTGTCTGTGTGGCCCTCTATGATAAAGTTCAGTCCCTTATGCTGGAGATCTCTGACTGCTTTCCCAATCTCTAATAGTTGTGGTTCATTTTCCTTTTTTAGGTCGTATTTCCACTCGTCAAAGGTGATATTATTAAAGCGCTCACGGTGCTTTGGTTCTGTGAAATTGGCAATACCCATGAGGCTTGGTTTACGTGCCTCGGAAGCGCTTTGTACACTATTTTTTATTTCCTCGGCAGTCCTGAGTTTTCCTTCTTGGTGTGATAGGGTTCGACCCAATTTCTTTAGGGCCTTTCTCGCATCCGTATCTTTCGGGCTGAGTTCTAGTATTCGTTGGTAGCACCACGCAGCTCTTTCCATTCGGCCTTGGGAGAAATATACCCTCGCTAAACTCCAATAGACCTGCTGATTCTTGTTATCGAATTCGATGGCCTTTTCGTATAGCTCTGCTGCCTCATCCATTAGTCTGTTTTGTTCTATTTTGTTCGCTTTATTGAAGCCCGGCGAACTAATCATAATATCAGCCAGTCTGATAAGGGCATTCGCGTGCCCGGGGCATTTCTTAATAGCAATTCGCAGCTTTTCTATTTCTTTGTCTGGAGACAACCCAGAACGGCATATCTGTTGAAAAAGCGACTCAGCCTCATCACAGTCTGAAGCCATGGCACAGCCTGCCCACAGTCCTGAAAGCGTAGCAAAGATCAGAACTGTCAAGACGAGTTTGTCTTTCTGATTCATTGCCATTCGAACCCCCATCAATTCATTGTTGCCTGGCCTACAAGTATAAAGGAGGACCAAAAAAAGGGGTGACTGTACCCTTGTTCTTTCAAGAAGTTGCGAGCGCACTGTAATGCATCGAGAGTGGTTTTACCGTTAACTTGCTCCTCTAAAAAACGTTTAACCAGCATCACGGATGGTTTTTCGTCCACACTCCAAAGGCTAACCAACACCGACTTGGCACCGGCATATTGGAAGGCTCTGCCCATACCCATGGTCCCTTCACCGGCTACGTATCGACCTATACCTGTCTTACAAGCCAACAGCGTTACGTTGTCCGCCCTCAAGTCCAAGTCCATCACAGCAGACATGCGGAGAATATTGTCTACGCCAGGCGGCTTACAGCTCAGCAACAAAAAGGGCTCCGCAATCTCTGGCTTGAACCTGTCTCCAAAATAACCGTGCGTAGCGAAGACGATCTGGGAGAAGTCTTTGGCATTGGGCATAATGCTTGCCTGAAATTCTCTGAGGGTGGCCCGATCTCTTTCCATGACCACTGCGCGGTCTTTGAATATATCGCCAGCGGCCTTTGCCAAAATGCGTGTCTCTGGCAAGGGGTCAAATACATCACTTAGCGCTTTGAATACACCGGGTGAGAGTAGTCTCACCTCTCCTGCGCTTGATGCCTGCGTCGAAGACGCTAGGGTCTCCACGTACACGCGCCCTGTCGCAGGTCCGGCGGCGTCTCTCATGTCAGTAGCGGGCGGAGATTCTTTGGGCATAATGACATCGGCAATAACAAGCACTTTTGCTTGGGCGGATTTAGCATGGGCCTTTTGAGCCGCGATCTTCATCGCTGTTGACGATTGAAAGTAAGTGATTGGATTGACGCTACCAAAAAACGGAACATCTAGGACGTGGGGAAGCCCATTACGCACTACAATTTTCCCGCCCTTGTCTAACAACAGCATCTCAAACGGCAGCATTTCAAGGCAATCGTGGGGTAAAATGGTAACAGGTTGTCCCGTTTTGATGTATCTGCGGACGCCATCTTTTAGTAAAAGGGTTCCCAGTTCCCAACCCAGGTCAAGATTCATTTTTGCGAGCTCTTTATAAGTCTCCGGTTCTTCTACTGGATCGCGGTAATTCTTGATTTTGTTGCGCAGAGTGGTTCTTGGAGTTGGATCAAATTCGGCATGTAGAATCTCGGCCCCTTTGCAAAGAAACACCAAGAAACCTGTATCAGTAACTTGATAGGACAAGATTAGTTGATCCGAAGGGAGTATGGCCTGTCGGATCGATAAGGGAGAGGGAAAACGGGTTGCATAAAAACTAGGATAGCGATCTTTTAACGTGAGCTTAATCTCCCTGAGGCGTTTATCCAGCCGGTTTCTCTCAGATTCCAGTTCTGGGATCAACGACTTATCTCCATCCTGAGCCTGGCACTTCTCAAGACGTTTGTAATTGGATCTAATATTTTTTTCGACCTCATTGAGTTCGCTGAGCAGCTTAGGATCTACGCCATATGATGAACCGGAAGATATTTTGGCTAGCTTGTCCGCGAACGCGCGGGCTTTGGTGTATTCCGAGGCCTCCAAGGCCCCGTTCCAATTTCCTTGCAGACCACGAACTCGTGCAAGCCCCTCGTAAGCAAGGACGTACTTGACTCCGAGCAAAGGCTCGCCATCAAGGAACGTCCTCTGGGCTTCAACATCCAGAGACTCCCGTAGCTTCTCAGCAAGATCCACAGCGCTTTGATATTCTTTTTCCGCCTCAGGGTAGCGCCTTAGTATCTCATAAGCCTTACCAGCCCCAACATTTGCCAGGAACAAAAATTTCAAACGGTTTGCTTTTTGAGCGGTGTGTCGAAGGTCTTGAAAATTGGAGAGGGCTTTCTGAGGGTCTTTGTCTAGGTAGTATCTCGCCATTGCATAATCCAGAAACAGCTTGTCCTGTACCACATTGGGATTGATCTCCCTTTGGGCTTCTCTTAGATATTGCCACGCCTTGTCATAATCTCCATCCGATGGTCCCTTGTCACCGTCCTCGCTGTAACGATGCTTCTCTAAGTAGAAAAGAGAAAAATTGCACAACGTTTCTACCAAAGGGGCCCCTATCTTCTTTCTCAAATCAAGGGCATCTCTAAAATTCTTTTCAGCATCCTTGGTTTGCCCTTCCCTTGTCTCGATATTGGCAGTGTCAACAAAGGTAGTGCTCAGGAAGAACTGATCGCCGACCTCTCTCTGAATCCTCGCAGCCTCTTTATACTGTTTTAGAGCATCATCAAAAGCGCCGTAGTATTCGTAGAGATTGCCTAGCCTAAGTATAGCTTGTGCTTGGAATCTTTTTTGGCCTATTTGTCGCGCTGTTTGAATAGCCATTTGAGATAGTTCTCGCGATTCCTTGAATCGACCTTCGTCTTTCATCACAAATGCCAGGTTGTGCAGAGCTCGAGCCTGGGTACCCATGGCACCGACTCTCTCTGCGGCTTCGTAGCAATCTCTGAAGTTTTTAATAGCCTCCACGGCATCTGATTTCATGAAATATAATGCCAAGGCTTTATTGGCTAGAGTCTCAGCGTGAAACTGGGGCTGAATTTCGCGAGTTCTCAGTTTCAGCGCCTTGTCGTAGGCATTTAGCGATTTCTCATAGTTTCCCCGTTTGCGATGTACCATGCCAATATTGTTCCAGGCAAAAGCTTCTTCGGCCTGGTTTCTTATTTCGCGAGCAATATTTATAGACGCTTCGTAATCTTCAAGAGCCTTGGAGTATTGGCCAAGCGCCTCGCGTGCTCGGCCACGCTTGTTCAAGGCAGCACACTCTCCAGATCTGTTGCCGCCTTCTTTATAAAACTTTATTGCGTCATCAAAGAGTTTGATTGCTTTTGGATACTCTCCTTTTTCAGACGCTATGAGTCCCTCGTGTTCAGCCAGCAATCCTCGCACGCGAGGATTGCCTTTTGCCCCAAGTAGCTGCCTAGCATTCTCGATGTCTTTCAATGCAGCCTTGTAGTCGTTTTTATAAATGTATAGCCGAGCTCGGTTGGTCAGGATAAGCAATAATTCCTGATTGTTGCTCCCTCCGTATCTTCTAATGGTTGATTCGGCCTGATTGTAGAAGTCCATGGCACGAGAATAGTCGTTCTTGCCTTGGAAGACCCTGGCCTTTAGCCCCAGTGTGATTCCCTCTTCCAACGGCTTCCTGATGGCCCTAAATCTCTCCAACGCTTGATCGACAAAAGGCTCGGCCTCACTGAACAGAGACAGTTCCACGTAAGATCGACCTAGCCAGAATAATGCAGCCGCTTTGCACTCATCGTTCGCCCCGCAAGAACGTTCCATTTCCTTGAAAATATCAATAGCTTTTTCATACCGTTCCTGTTCGACGAGTTGCTGCCCCTGCTTCATCAACCGGATCGGCGTTTCCATATCGGCGCCTTTCGATTGAGTGACGAGCAAGATGGAGACGATCGCCAAAAAAGTAACCTGAATCAGGTGTGAAACGGTGGGCCGCACGGTACACCCCCTCCTTGGCCTATTCGCATGCGTTTTTTAAACCTTACTTCCACGTAGCATATGCGTCCTGACAGCGTAACTGTCGCCGCAAACACTAAAATCTCTAATATTTTAATAGCCAGTTTTCGGAAAAATGTGACAAAAATTTTATCCGGCAGTGCCGTCAGTGTGCAGATCCCTTCACCTGAAGGCGAATGCAATCCCGAGGGCCGCGCCTATGACTACCGCTGCCACCGGATTGCACCATAGGGCTCACCCTGAACTGATAGAACTATTTATGACAAACAAACCGAATCCCACACAAGCGCCCAGCAGACCACCAATGACATAGTTCATGATGCCTTCCTCTAGAGTAAGCAATTGTATTTATATTATAGCGCTTCCTAAACAAAAAAGCCCCACTCGTATTCTAACAAGCGGGGCTTTTTTGTGAATTGTCGTCTAACTACTTTCCAGAAGCGTACTTCCAATATTTCTTCGGATCGTCTGTTACTATGTAGATTACCCTCAAATCGTCCGGGTTGATGGCCTGGGCTTTGGGAAATTTTTTCTTGAGTTCCTCAACCCGTTTCTTGGTCAATTCCAAAACCTTATCACGTTCTCCAAACTGCATAGCTCCCGTGGGGCATGATTTGACGCATGCAGGGATCATCCCGTTGGTGATCCTTTCAAAACACATGTTGCACTTGAACATCTCCTTGGTTTTGGGATCCTGGCGAGGAATGTTGTAAGGGCATCCTTCCAGCGTTGCCTTGAAGTCAAGCTTCTTGGTCGCAGGCGTGTAAAGAACAGCCCCTGTTTTCTCGTCCTGGATGATCTCGTCATTTTCTGCCGCAGCCATGCAGCCCGGCGACAAACAGTGACGACACTGCTCAGAAAAGAAGTACCAGTAGGGCTTGCCGTCGCCGTTCTTACCTTCTGCGTAGCGGACGATTTTGAACGTCTCGTGTGAAAGGTCCTGTGGGTTTTCGTAGCTGCCTATATTTTTTGTGGTTGTCCCCGACAACCCCTTCCATTGCTTACAGGCTATTTGACACCCACGACACGCTGTACACTTGGAGGTGTCAACGAGAATTGAATATCCTTCAGACATATCACACCTCCTATGCCTTTGTTATGTTGACCATGAACGCCTTGGATTCAGGGATCATGGTGTTAGGGTCACCTACATTCGGTGTGAGCAGGTTGGCAGATTCACCACCGTCTTTAGGGACCATCCAGCCAAAGCACCAAGGCATACCGACTTGGTGGACTGTGAGGTCGCCCATTTTGAACGGACGGAATCTTGTAGTGACGATGGCCACGCACTCAACTTCGCCGCGAACAGAGGAGACTTTAACCTTGTCTCCGTTCTTGATACCCCTGAGCTGAGCCAGTTCCTCGCTGATCTCAACGAACATCTGGGGCTGAGTTTCTACAAGCCAAGGTTGCCAGCGCGTCATAATACCAGTCTGCCAATGTTCGGTGACGCGATACGTAGTTCCGACAAATGGGAACCGAGGATCACAGGTGAGATGCTTATCCATTTCGCCAGTGAATATTTTGATTGTTGGATTGACGAACTGACCTGACATGAGGTTTTTCGGCACAGGACATTCCAAAGGCTCATAATGCTCTGGGAATGGGCCATCGGCAAGACCTGGACCAAAAATAGAGGCAACACCATCCGGTTTCATAATGAAGGGGTATTTTCCCGCCTTGGGATCGTTCATTGGAGGAGCAGGGCCGTCGGGGACGTCGCCTACCCACTTGCCATCTACCCATTTTAAGAGGGGTCTCGCCGGATTCCACGGGTTTCCATCTAGGTCAACAGACGCCCTGTTGTAGATGATCCTCCTGTTCACCGGCCATGCCCAGGCCCATTGCGGATACAGGCCCAGTCCGGTCGGATCATCCTTCTTTCGCCGCGCCATGTTGTTGCCGTCTTGGTTGTAGCTCTGACAGTATATCCAGTTCCCGCAGGACGTGCTTCCATCAGCCTGGAGTAGCGGAAAAGCAGGTACGAGTTGGCCCTTCTTGTATTCCTTGTCTCCTATTTTGACGTCTTTCAGGAAATAGCCGTTTATTTCCTTTGCGACTTTGTGTGGATCGAAATGGCCTTTCTGATCGACATAGTCCCACTTTAGACTCAATATAGGCTCTGGGAATTTTCCTCCCTTTTTATAAAGCTCTCTGATTTTGTTCATGAGCTCAACGACGATATCACCGTCTGGCTTTGCTTGACCAGGGGGGTCAACCGCCTTGTACCTCCACTGAGCCCACCTCCCACTGTTGCTTATACTGCCCTCTTTTTCAACCGAGGCAGCACAGGGTAGCATAAAAACCTCAGTCTTGATGCTCTTAGGATCCACTCCTGGGGCCTTCCAAAAAGAGCCTGTCTCGTTTTCGAAAATGTTTACGTTGACCAGCCAGTCGAGTTTTCCTAGTGCTTGCCGTACCTTCTGGGCATTGGCGCCGCTGCACGCTGGATTCTGTCCCCACGCAAAGAAGCCTTTTATTTTGCCTGCGTACATGGCATCGAACAGATTCAGCCAGGAACAGTTTTGGCCTACATCAAGTTTGGGAAGCCAGCCATATCCAAAATCATTTTCCTTCGTAGCTTTCTCGCCCCAGAAGGTTTTGAGTAGACTTACCACATACTTCGGGGCATTTTGCCACCAGTTGACCGACCTAGCGTCTGCGGACTTCGGGGTCACGGCGTTAAGATAGGACTGTAAGTCGGGCAAATTTGCCGTCGGAGTCCTGAGATATCCCGGAAGGATATGGAATAATAGGGCTTGATCCGTGGACCCTTGGACGTTAGATTCACCTCGGAGGGCATTCACGCCACCACCTGCAATGCCCATATTGCCCAGTAGCAGCTGGATGATGCACATCGCTCGGATATTCTGCACTCCTACCGTATGCTGTGTCCATCCCATGGCATACATGATAGTGCCTGCTTTGTCCTTCACGCCAGTTGCAGAGAAAGCCTCATATACCTTTACCAGGTCTTCTTTTGGGGTTCCTGTGATCTCGGAGACCTTGTCTAAGGTGTATCGTGAAAAGTGCTGCTTTAGAAGTTGAAGTACACAACGGGGGTTCTCCATGGTCATATCCCTTTCGGGAACCCCTTTTTCATCCTTCTTAAACGCCCAGAAAGATTGGTCGTATTTTTTGGTTTTTGGGTCGTAACCTGAAAACAGGCCATCTTCAAAGTTGAACTTGTCACCTACGATAAACGTGGCATTGGTGTAGTTAACAACGTAGTCTTTAAAATATTTATTGTTATCGAGGATGTATTTGATCATTCCGCCAAGGAAGGCAATGTCTGTGCCTGACCGGAGAGCTGCGTAAATATCCGCCCTTGCAGAGGTTTGCGTGAACCTCGGGTCCACGGAGATGAGCATGCCCCCTTGATCCTTGGCCCGTTGCACCCATTTCATGGAGATAGGATGATTGGCGGCAGCGTTGCTACCCATGATAAGTATGCAATCACTGTTTTTGAGGTCGATCCAATGGTTGGTCATTGCGCCGCGTCCGAACGACTCTGCCAGAGCCGCTACAGTCGCGCTGTGTCATATCCGAGCCTGGTGTTCAATATAGACGAGTCCGAGAGCTCGCATCATGGCCTGAAGGGGCCACAATTCTTCATTGTCCAAGGCTGCGCTTCCTACGTGTGCAATAGCCTCGAGTCTGTTGACAACTTCACCCTTGGCATTCTTCTCTATGAAGTGGGCATCTCTTGTAGCTTTCACTCGCTTTGCAATTTCGCTAAGCGCCCAATCCCAAGACTTCTCCTGCCACTTGTCGCTGCCAGGGGCTCGATAAAGAACCTTCTTGAGTCGATTTGGGTTGTTTGCTGTGGTCTGGTACAAGGCTGCGCCTTTTGCGCATAAGGCACCTTCGTTGATTGGATGGTCCGGATCACCTTCTATGTTGATGATCTTTTTTTCCTTGGTATCGGTGCTGCATATGAGACCGCACCCAACCGCGCAGTACGGACAGATGGTAGTGGACTGCTTGGCAGTCTTAACTTTGTCGATCTTCTTCTGTTCAGCGGCATAGGCCTTGACCGGCCCAAGATTGACGCCGAGAGAAGAGAGAGCTAGTCCCGCGCCGGCGATACCGGTAAAAACGAGGAACTCGCGCCGCGTTACTTCCATGACGACCTCCTTTCTAAGTATTCTTTAACGGGATGGATTTGTGTTTTTTTAACATCCCGGGTCACATTCAGTCGTACACAGTTGCCACCGGCGGACTAAATACGACCGTTGCTTGATCTAAAAACCCGTTTCTGCCCCAAATGTTAGTGGTGAATTGATTAATTCTGAACTATGCGGACATGCCACCCGCGCTTTTTCTGCCGATCCTTTGGGCCAAGCGCAGCCTTACCTATGTTGTTAGGAATATTGCGTTTGCAGGAAATGTAGTCAATATATATTTTGCATGTAGGAAATAAAACTGTTGTTATAATGGTATATTAAAATCATTATTTAAGTGGTTGAGTTATGTCATTACTGACGTATCTCACCATAAAATCTATCTCCCATATAAAGTTTTTCAACCTTGATACCGTTAAATGCTACCACAACTAACGGAGATATACCGTTACCCTTATCATGAGGCTCAACGCCCCGAAGCGTCCACAACCTCTTTCAGGCTTCGATACATTAGGTAACAAAACCCCAAAAAAACCAATCCGCGCACAATATTTAGACGTTCCATGGCCTGTCCGTTTTGGAACGCATCGTACAAATAATAACCCATGACACCAATTCCTATGCCGCAAAGTATGGCTTTAAGAATTGGATTGAGAAACTTCAGCCCAGCCATGATTTCCCTCCCGTCAATCAGACAGAATGCCGTATCCTTTGGATATGGGATGTTATTCAAGACCAGAATAATTGCAAGTGCTGTTTTTTTCTTAGACCTTGTCCCCTCATATTGTTCGAAAAAAACTAAAGCTTAAGTTCAATTATCCCCAAAGATGTATTAGGATACCTTGAATTTGACGGCCCCTGAGATTAACCAGCATGAAATTCTTTGTTCCTTTAACCGCAAGAAATCATTTGATTCAATATGTTAACCTGCTTAGGTTAAGTATTTTGGCAACGGCATTGGTACTGCTACTGGACGCGTCGCCTAGCTCGGCGGGAGGCCTTCTTCATTTCCTGCCTTGCTATGAAGAAGGCCAGCCGATTCCGCTGGAACGTGCCAGGGTGGTGAGTTCTAGGGCTCGCATAGTGGTCTCAGATACGGCCGTGGAATACTTAATAGATCAAACCTTTTTGAACAACAATGACCAGACGGTGGAGTGTATCTTTATATACCCCTATGAAGTGGGATCGCCACCGGATATGGCTTCCCTGACGATTAATGGCGAAGATGTTACGCCAGAACAATTACCGCCGGAGCAATTTTTCCCTTTGTTGTTTGAGCTTACGCGCGGAATGGCGGACCCGTCATTGTTGGAATTGGCGGGTAAAGGCGCGTTCCTAGTGCGCCATCTTAGCCTAGGTCCCCGGAAGGAAAAGTCCGTCCACGTTAGGTTTTTTGTTAGAAAAAAGGCATCCTCCGATTTGATAACCGTAATGGTTCCTTTGTGGGGGGAACGGTTCTCTCTGGGACCAGTAGCTGGTTTTGAAATTTTACTGAGATTCAAGGTTTCAGTTCCGATAAAATCGATATTTTCAACTACTCATGAGATATCTGTTCTCAGAGAAGCACCTCATCGGGCCACAATTTCCCTACGATCCCAAAAAAAGTCTGTAAATAATGACTTGCTGGTTTTCGCTATCCTCGGCGGCACAGATTTTGATGCCAGCCTTTTGTGTGAGAAGACATCGGAACTGGAAGGCGTTTTCATGGTCATCTTGACTCCTCCATCTACAGATAAGGAAAGAAAGATTGTTCCCAAAGATGTAGTGTTTGCGCTGGACGTTTCGGGGAGTGTTACGCCTTTGATGAGGGAGCTGTCCCAACAAGTTGTCATGCTTGGCCTTCGAAGACTGGGGACTGCCGATAGGTTCAACATCGTCACCATAGGGACCAGCATTGGCGCTATGCAAAAAGGATTGGTTCCAGTAACGCAAGAGAACGTTATCGACGCGATTCGGTATTTAAATTCCGTTCAATACGGTGGCGGCACAGACTTGTACAACGGGATCATGACGTCTCTAGAGAAGTTTTCCACAGCTAGGCGTCAGGGATATGTGGTCCTGTTGACGGACGGCAGACCTACCGTTGGAATTCTTGACCCACAAGCGATCACAGAAGCTGTGCGAGGGCTAAATCGTTACGGTGCTAAGATTTTTTCAATAGCTTTAGGAGAGTTTGCAGACACAGCTTTGTTGTGGCGACTTTCGGAAATAACGAAGGGCTCAACAACCAAGTTCGAAAGTGTCGGCACATTTGAGAGTCATACAAACAAATTTTATGAGGGAATTACACAGCCTTGGGTTAGAGACATAAGCCTTGACTTTGAGAATGCAGACCGAGTTGAATCAATCCCGTCAATAATACCGGATATTTCAGGCGATACGGCTATGTTTGTTTTCGGGAGTTATGTTCTTAAAACACCTGGTCCACTGGTTGTAAAAGTGAGAGCTCGTGTGCACGGCCGCAATCAGTCGATTTATCGTTCTTGCGCTTCAGCTACCCCGGAAGAGATTGGGGGGTATATCCCCCTCCTGTATGCTATGCGCAGGGTTGCAAAGATGGTGGAAATGGATCACTTGAAAGGTTCTGAAGAGGGACTTTTGGAATCGCTGCGTTTTCTATCCGAGGAATATGGCTTTAAGCAGGAAGCTGGTGGCAAGTATCTTCACGGTGGGTGGAGACCGCTATACTGGCTCTATCAGACCTCCCTCATCCCTTCCCAGGTGGAACAAGAGGGTTTTCGCAGACAAGGACAGAAATTGTTTCGGAGAACAGGTTCTCAATGGGTCGATACCAACTTCCGACCAGACTTACCTGTCCAAGAGGTTGCTTTTTTGAGTAATGATTATTTTGATTTGATACGTAAGTCGCCGTGGTTAGGGAAGTACTTCTCCCTTGGCCAATGCATAACGGTCGTTGGAAATGCCAAGGCTTTCAAGGTTGTCCCAAATTCTGAAAGTTCGGAATTGTCTCTCAGATAAGGGGCGACCTGCTGATAAGCTCAATACTGTTTCTAGCAGTGCGGGCAATCTCGGGCTCCACGTTTTCCAGTGATAGAAGTTGTCTCAGATGGTCAGCCGTCCTCAGTATAATCATAGCCAGATCTCCTTCGTCAGCTCTAATATGTGCAGTTAAATCTTCCCACTGCACCCCTTCTGACCATAGAAACAGTGCGGCAACTGGCCAAAACATGATGTCAGGTACCGGAAAACCGTGAGATATGAGTCCATTAATTAAAGGCCTAAGTCTCAGTATCATAGCGCGAAATTTTTTCCACAGAGGTTTTGTTTTGTCCCAAACGTACCTGCTAACGTGAATAGCCTTATCTTTGTCCACAACAAATGGTGCTATAACTGCTGCCAGTTCCTTTGGGTCTAGAAACCTTAGTTCGCCACCTCTGATAAGTTCAGCGATAAGCAGCGGGTGGTCTAATCTTAATTGCGCTGCCCAGCGGCCGTCGAATGTTGGCGTACCCGAAGAATCGACATAACCGA
>FWPV01000965.1_pt1:0-50000 | contig 84748 bp, 78 predicted proteins | sample 2228371 | NCBI WGS metagenome assembly FWPV01 (sample SAMEA103939776, study PRJEB20133) | metagenome
CGGATATCAAAAAACGCTATCGGCAGCGCTATGTGGATCTCATTGTCAACCCCCAAGTGCGCGAGACGTTTCGCAAACGCGCTCTGATTACTGCTGCCATCCGCCAGTACCTCACTGAACAAGGGTTTATTGAAATTGAAACGCCAGTGCTGCAAGCGGAAGCGGGGGGGGCGGAGGCGCGACCCTTCATTACCTATCACAACACCCTAGAGATGCCCCTCTACCTGCGGATCGCCACAGAGCTCCACCTGAAGCGGCTCGTTGTCGGGGGCTTTGAAAAGGTTTTTGAACTGGGGCGCATCTTCCGCAATGAGGGAATTTCCACGAAGCACAACCCCGAATTTACCTCGATTGAAGTTTACCAAGCCTACGCCGACTACACCGACATGATGGCCTTAACGGAAGCCATTATTACCACCGCAGCTCAGCAGGTGTTGGGCACCCTCACCCTCAGCTATCAAGGGGAAACGATTGATCTAACCCCCCCATGGCAGCGGGTCACGATGCACGAAATAGTAGCCCAAGTCACGGGGCTAGATTTTCAAGCGTTCACCAGCCTAGAGGCAGCAAAAGCCGCAGCGGCGCAGGTGGGGGTAAAGGATATTGACGAGTGCGATACCATAGGCCGGGTATTGAACGAGGTGTTTGAGCAAAAGGTGGAGCCCACCTTGATTCAGCCCACATTTGTTCTCGACTACCCCGTAGAAATTTCGCCCTTGGCCAAGCCCCATCGCCAGAAACCCGGTCTCGTGGAGCGGTTTGAACTGTTTATTGTGGGGCGTGAGCACGCCAATAGCTTCTCGGAACTGACGGATCCGCTGGATCAACGGCAACGACTGGAGGCACAAGCGGCTCGCAAAGCAGCAGGGGATTTAGAAGCCCACAGTGTTGACGAAGACTTTTTAACGGCGCTGGAGTACGGCATGCCCCCCACCGGCGGCCTTGGGATTGGCATTGATCGGTTGGTGATGCTGTTTACCGACTCCCCCAGCATTCGAGATGTGATTGCCTTTCCCTTGCTGCGCCCAGAGTAATTGCAAGTACAGGTAAAGCTAGCTTATTACCAAGGCAGCGGTCATAGAATCGGGGTATGCCCCTGTTTGGGAATGGGTTATGAGCGAGGCGACAACACAGTCAGAACTGAACCAAGTACTTGATGCAATCAAGCTGATGCAGGACGAGATGAAGGCCATGCGGTCTGACATCAAAGCCATGCAAACTCAGCTTTATGATCTGACGCTCGAAGTGCGCACGAACCAAGCAGCCACTAACGAAAAATTCAATACGGTAGAGCAAAGATTTTGACTGACTTTAGCGATCGCCAACGTGTCGTCGATTCCCGACGGTGGGGCTTCATTGTTGCTCTGGTGGGGGCGATCATCACTTATCTTATCAAGCTCTCCTTCTTTGAGAGGGTATAAAGGTAAAGTGAGCTGCCCAAGGCAAATTGAAGCACTCCTGTTGTCGTAGCCCCTGAAGCATTTGTTAAAATCTTAAGCATCTTTACTGATGAATGCCCAACTAGAATGGAGGCATGGCAAGTAATGTCAGTGCAAACCATTGAAAAACCAGCAACCGTTCGTAAGTTGGCACCGCGTTACCGTGTGCTGCTGCACAACGACAATGTGAACTCCATGGAGTATGTAGTGGAGGTTCTCCTGAAAACGGTGCCCAGTTTGACGCAACCGCAAGCGGTGGACATTATGATGGAAGCGCACATGACAGGGGTTGCCTTGGTCATTACCTGCGCCCTTGAACATGCCGAGTTTTACTGTGAAGGCCTGAAAATGGCAGGGCTGACAAGCACCATTGAACCCACTGAATAACGTTTGGCGCTCCATGATCCGCCGCCCTTTGTGGGTGCGCCTCTTCAGTTTTGCCCTGACGCTGGTCGTCCTCTGGTTGCCCATTGGCCTGACGATTTTCTTTTTGTGGGGCGAGGGGGGTACAGCAAGCTTTGTGAATATGGGGCTGCTGTACCTCATTTTCATCCTCCTGCTCAGGGTTTGGGGACAGCGGGTGCATCAGCAGCGATCGCCCCTTGGCTTTTACGGCTTGCAAGGGGGCTGGAAGTTTGGCCGCGATGCCCTTTGGGGTTGGCTGTTGGGGGTGAGCCTAGTGGCACTGCTGTTCCTTGTTGAGGGGCTGCTGGGCTGGGTACAGTGGCAGGGGCTGCCGACGGGGTTTGGTCTGTTGCTTTTAGAAGGATTGGCAACCGGGGCTGGGGTTGGCTTTGCGGAGGAACTGCTGTTTCGGGGCTGGCTGCTGCAGGAGTTGGAGCTGGAATATCAGCCGTGGTTTGCCCTCGGTCTTAATGGGCTCATTTTTGCTGTTTTGCACTACCTGCAGCCGCCAGAGGTAATCCGCGCCACTTGGCCCCGCTTTTTTGGCTTAGTGGTCTTGGGTCTTATTTTGGGTTTGGGGAAATGGGTATTTGGCCGCCGCCTCGGCTTTCCGATGGGGTTCCATGGGGGGCTGGTGTGGGCCTATTTTGGCATTAAAGTGGGGGACTTGGTGAGCTACACAGGCGTGGTGCCCGAATGGATCACGGGCATTGGGGGGAACCCCATTGCTGGCCTGATGGGCGTGGGGATGCTCTTGGGGGTGACCCTCATCCTTGGCTATCGCGCCGCCGCAACCGCACCATAAAAAAGCCATCCATGTCGTGGCGCTGCGGCCAGACGGTCAACCACCCCTCGGGGGAAGCCCACTGATCCAAGGGAGCTGGTAGCGGTTCAATGCACCATTCGGGATGCTGGCTGAGGAAGTGTTGAATTTGGCCTTCGTTTTCAGCCGGCTCGAGGCTACAGGTGGCATAGACCAGTACGCCGTTGGGTTTGACCCACTGGCTGACGTTGTGCAGCAGTTGCGCTTGCAGGGCTAGGAGGCTGGCAAGGCGGGCGGCAAGGGGCTGCCAGCGGGCATCGGGGTGGCGGTGCAGCGTACCGGTGCCGGAACAGGGCACGTCTAAAAGGACGCGATCGCCCACGTCTTTGAAGTCTTGGGCGGTGGCGCTATCGAGGGTGTGGATTTCAATGCAGGTCAAGCCCAACCGATCCCGATTTTGACGGAGTTTTCGCAGGCGGCTGGGGGTGCGATCGCAGGCAATGACGTGGCCTTGGTTCTGCATCAGCTCGGCGATATGGGTGGTTTTGCCCCCGGGAGCAGCGCAGGCATCAATCACGACCTCACCGGGTTGGGGATCCAATACATGGCTCACCCACTGCGCGGCGCGATCCTGTACCGACCAGTACCCTTCGGCAAAGTAGGGCAGAGCCGTCATCGGCACACCGCAGTGGTTTAGGGTTAATCCTTGGGGCAAGTGGGGGATAGGAGCCAGTTCATAGCCAGCAGCGGCAAAGGCTTGAATTAAATGCGGGCGATCGCCCCGTAGGGGGTTGAGGCGCAGATCTAGGCGGGGCGGTTGATTAAACCAACGACAGAGGGTCTGACACTCTTCAGTGCCCAGTTGGTCAAGCCAACCAGCAATCAGTTCATCGGGAAAGCTATACCGGCAACCCAATTGGGAGACAAGCGGCAAAGAGTCAATTAAAGGGGTCAGCGGGTCGCCCACAGCACGGGCATAACGGCGCAGCACCCCATTCACGAGGGGCGCCAGCCCCGCCAACCCGACGGCCTTTGCTAAACGCACACTAGTATCCACTGCCGCGTGGGCGGGCATGTGATCCAGATAGCGCAGTTGGTAAAGACCTAAGCGGAGAATGAGCCGCAGCCGTAACGGTGGAGCTTGGCGACAAAAGCCAGCAATGAGCGTATCGAGCGTGCGCTGCTGCCGCACCGTCCCATAGACCAACTCCGTGACAAGGGCGCGATCGCTGGCTCTTAGGGAAGGCAAGACCTTGGCAAGGGCCACATCGGCATAGGCACCGTTGGCGATCGCCTCAAGGGCCTTTAAGGCAGCCTGCCGCGCTGTTAATTCCACGCTGACTGCTGAATCATCTCCCGCTGTTCACTGGTGGCGATCGGCCACTCCGGATGGTCACCGCCAATCACAAGGTTGGCGATCGGCACGTAGTCCTCACTAAACTGACTGAGGGCATTAATGAGCACATCCAGTGCCAAAGCATCACTCGTGCCCAAGTCAAACCAACACCGCGCCCAGTTGCCGTTGTACTCAAACTCCCCCATGTTGTGCATCACAGCCATGAGGGAGCTATCTGCTTGAGCAGCGTTGTACTCCAAATGGCTGAGATCCAGTCCGGTATCCTGCACCTGTAGGTTCTCCGCGTTAAAGCCCCCCAGCTTCCCCAAGAAAAACCACGAGTTAAACAACTCCTCAACGTATTGCTGCTCAATGGTTGTGGGGGGATCCACAAACTCAATCCAAATCCACAGATCAAAAGGATTCACTTCCCGAAAAATGACATTCATGCGCTTACTCCCAGTAAACCTTTCTGGAATGCCGGACGCGCTTGCAACCGCTCAGTGTAACTGGCAACGGCTGGGTAAGCGCTCAAATCCACCTGAAAGAGCATTTGCAGGTAGGCCAAAACCGACCCCAGCGCCACATCCGCCACAGAAAATTCGGCTCCCAAAATGTAATCATTCCCTTGGAGAACCGTTTCTAGGCCAGAGAGCAGTCCCGGTAGTTGGCGATCGCGCACGTCCGGCGGAAACATCGCTTGCGAGAGGGTAGAATTGGCAAACAGAATCCACTGATAAATCTTCGCTGCCTGAGCCGCATCCGCGGGCAGTTGACCGTGCTTTTGCGCCAGATACAGCAAAATTGCCCCGGATTCCCACAGGACAAAATCTCCGTCCACAAGAACGGGCACCTTCCCCATGGGGTTGAGGTGCAAAAACTGTGGCTGGCGGTGCTCCCCTGCCTGCATATCGAGCTGCACAAACTCGTAGGGGAGCCCCAGTTCTTCTAAATACCAACGCACAATTGATGCCCGCGACTTGGCACCACCATAAAGCTTTAGCATAGGCAATCCATGATATGGTCAGCGACTGATTGCTATTATCAGGCATTCCCTCAGTGCCCCAATCTCCCATGGAGGGAGTATGTCAAAATCAAGGGAGGGGCTTGTTAACATTTCTACAAGGTTGTCGCTAGATTCTTATGACCGACGTTCCAGTATCCCATATTCGCAACTTTTCGATTATTGCCCACATCGATCACGGCAAATCGACCCTCGCCGATCGCCTACTGCAATTTACCGGCACAGTCGATGCCCGGGACATGAAGGAGCAATTTCTTGACAATATGGAGCTGGAGCGCGAGCGCGGCATCACGATTAAGTTGCAAGCCGCCCGGATGACCTACACAGGACGCGATGGCCAAACCTACATCCTCAACCTCATTGATACCCCCGGTCACGTGGACTTTTCCTATGAAGTGTCTCGCTCCCTTGCCGCCTGTGAAGGTGCCCTGCTGGTGGTGGATGCCTCCCAAGGGGTGGAAGCCCAAACCCTTGCCAATGTCTATCTGGCGCTGGAGCACAATTTAGAGATTATTCCGGTGCTCAATAAAATTGACCTGCCGGGTGCCGAGCCGGAGCGGGTTAAAGGGGAAATTGAGGAAATTGTCGGCCTCGACTGTTCCCAAGCCGTGCTGGCGTCCGCCAAAGAGGGCATTGGCATTGAGGAAATTTTAGAATCAATCCTCCATCTGGTGCCGCCACCGCGGGATACTGTGAATGAGCCCCTGCGCGCCTTGATTTTCGATAGCTACTATGACCCCTACCGCGGCGTGATTGTCTATTTCCGGGTGATGGATGGGGTTGTCCGTCGGGGCGATCGCATCCGCCTGATGGCCTCCGGTAAAGAGTACGAAATTGATGAGCTGGGGGTTCTCGCACCTAACCAAACGCCAGTAGAGAGCCTCCATGCTGGGGAAGTGGGCTACCTAGCTGCTGCCATTAAAGCGGTGGGGGATGCCCGCGTCGGCGACACGATTACCCTTGCGGCAAACCCAGCAGCAGCTCCCCTGCCGGGCTACACCGAGGCCAAGCCAATGGTGTTTTGTGGCTTATTTCCCACCGATGCCGCTCAGTTTGAAGACCTGCGGGACGCGCTAGAAAAGCTCAAGCTCAACGATGCTTCGCTCCACTACGAACCGGAAACCTCCAGTGCCATGGGTTTTGGCTTTCGCTGCGGCTTTTTGGGGCTGCTGCACATGGAAATTATTCAAGAGCGACTGGAGCGGGAGTACAACCTCGACCTAATTATTACGGCGCCATCGGTGGTCTATCGGGTCACCACGATCAAAGGGGAGGTACTCATGATTGACAATCCCAGCCTCTTACCTGAGCCCCAGTACCGCACGAAAATCGAGGAACCCTACGTGCAGGTGGAAATGATTACGCCCGAAGCCTACGTCGGCACCCTGATGGAGTTGGCACAATCGCGGCGGGGGGTGTTCAAGGATATGCGCTACCTGACCCAAGGCCGCACCACCCTTGTGTACGAGTTACCCTTAGCAGAAATTGTGACTGACTTTTTTGACCAAATGAAGTCGCGATCGCGGGGCTACGCCAGCATGGAGTACCACCTCATTGGCTATCGTGAGAATGATTTGGTGAAGCTGGATATCCTCATCAACAACGATCCAGTGGATTCCTTGGCCGCCATTGTTCATCGTGATAAAGCCTACTACGTTGGCCGTGCCTTAGTGAGCAAACTCAAAGACCTGATTCCACGCCATCAGTTCAAAATTCCCATTCAAGCTGCCATTGGTTCGCGCATTATTGCCAGTGAGAGTATTCCTGCCCTGCGGAAGGATGTGCTAGCCAAGTGCTATGGTGGCGACGTGTCCCGGAAACGGAAACTGCTGGAAAAACAAAAAGCAGGTAAAAAACGCATGAAGGCGATCGGCAGCGTCGATGTTCCTCAAGAAGCCTTTATGGCAGTTTTACGGCTGAAGGACGAGTAGGGAGTGAGTAAATGTCTAAATCTAAGTGGGTGGCCGTGATCACAGGGGTCATTTCCTTGCTGTTGGGGGTGGGCTACCTCCTGCTGGTACAGCTTTTAGATTGGCGAGGGGAGTTGCAACCGGCACCCCTAGGGCTGTTATTGTTTCTGGTCACCCACAGCGGCGTGCATTACTAGACTGGTACAGAAGCAGTGGTGAGCACAGTCGTTCTTCTTGAATGCTTACAGATCATGCCAGCATTGCTCCATATTGTTACGGAAATCGCTGTATCTCCACCGTTGTCAACGTCAATGAGAAAAGTCCCTCTCTCGCTCTGGGAGAGGGATTTAGGGTGAGGGCTACATGGTTACATTGTTTCTAAAAGTATCGTCCATATCGTCACGCGAAACGCTCTATCTATAAAGGGATGAGGAGTGTGCCTCGTCCCTCTCGCAAGAAACCGCTTAGGGTCTAGTGCACCTGAGTATCTAGAGATTAGTGAACTACAAAAATCTAGGTGTCGGGTCATGGCAACCACTGCTAATGATGTGTGGCGTTTACTCGCTGAACTCGTTGAAGCTCAAAAAGAAACTGAACGCCGACTTCAAGAAACGGAGCGTCTGTTAAAAGAACAGTCCTTAGAAACGGAGCGCCTGTTAAGGGAGCAAGCTCTAGAAACGGAGCATCTTCTGAAAGGGACGGAGCGCCTTCTGAAGGAAGAGGCTCGCCACCTAGGCCAACAAATTGGCAAACTGGGCAATCGCCTTGGGGAATTTGTTGAATGGCAAGTTCGACCGGCAGTGCTGCGATTATTTCAGGCTCGGGGGATTGCCGTGAACCAACTCTATGGTGAATTAATTCTCCAAGATGGGAATGAGACAATTGAAATCGATTTGCTGGTTGTGAATAGTGATACCGCCATTTTAGTAGAGGTCAAAAGCAAGCTCTCCCAAGCTGATGTTAACGACCATCTTGAACGCATTGCCAAGTTTAAACAACTTGCACACCAGTATCAGTCCACAAAAATCCTCGGAGCGGTTGCGGGCATGGTGGTTCCCCCAGACGTTGCTCGCTATGCTTACCGACAAGGTTTGTTTGTTTTAGCCCAGTCTGGGGATGGGGTCGTGATCCTCAATGACGATAAGTTTCAGCCAAAAGCATGGTAGGTCGGCTTACGAAATCACTGTAAAAAAGGCTGTACACTAGCCTTGACAAGCTCAGGATGGGACATGGGTATTCAAGTCATTCCTACGACACCTTTTAAGGATCAAAAGCCGGGCACCTCAGGATTGCGCAAAGCCGTACCGGTCTTTCAACAACCCCACTACCTCGAAAACTTTATCCAAGCTATCTTTGACACAATTGGCGATCTGCAAGGACAAACCCTCGTCCTAGGGGGGGATGGTCGCTACTTCAACGCTGAAGCCATTCAAATCATCCTCAAAATGGCCGCGGCCAACGGTCTGGCGCGGGTGAAGGTGGGGCAACATGGCATTCTTTCAACACCAGCTGCCTCCTGCGTCATCCGCAAGTACCAGACTATTGGTGGGATTATCCTTTCGGCGAGCCACAACCCCGCCGGCCCGCAAGGGGACTTTGGGGTGAAATTCAACATCAGCAATGGGGGGCCTGCTCCCGAAAAAGTGACCAATGCCATTTATGAGCGCAGTTGCTGCCTGCGGGAGTACAAAATTTACACGGCACCCGATGTGAACCTGCACACCCTGGGGGAATTTCCCTTGGGGGACATGGTGGTGGAGGTGATTGATCCAGTGGCCGATTACCAAGCGCTGCTGGAGAGCCTCTTTGACTTTGACTGCATTCAGAATGCCATCCGCACTGGACGGCTGCGGCTTGTTTTTGATGCGATGCACGCGGTAACAGGACCTTATGCCCATCAACTGCTGGAGAACCGCTTAGGGGCACCCCGCGGCACGGTGCAAAATGGCGTTCCCTTGCCGGATTTTGGCGGTGGCCATCCGGATCCGAATTTAGTTTATGCCCACGATTTAGTGCAGCAACTGTTTGGCGAGACACCACCGGACTTTGGCGCGGCTTCCGATGGTGATGGCGATCGCAACATGATTTTAGGGGCAAAGTTTTTTGTGACCCCTAGCGACAGTTTGGCAATCCTCGCTGCGAATGCCACGTTGGTGCCGGGCTATCGGCAGGGGTTAGCCGGGATTGCCCGCTCGATGCCCACCAGCCAAGCCGCAGACCGCGTGGCAGCGAAGTTGGGCATTGACTGTTACGAAACCCCCACGGGCTGGAAGTTCTTTGGCAACTTACTGGATGCAGGGAAGGCCACCCTCTGCGGTGAAGAAAGCTTTGGCACCGGTTCCAACCATGTGCGGGAAAAGGATGGGTTGTGGGCGGTGCTTTTTTGGTTGAATTTGTTGGCGGTGAAGCAGCAGTCGGTGGCTGAGATGGTTCAGTCCCACTGGCGCACCTATGGCCGCAACTACTACTCGCGCCATGACTACGAAGGAATCGATAGCGATCGCGCCCACACACTGATGAGCCAACTGGAGCAAAAACTCCCCCAGTGGCGGGGGCAATCCTTTGGGGCTTATACGGTTGCGGTGGCTGACAACTTTAGCTACACGGATCCGGTGGATCACAGCGTCAGCACGGGTCAAGGCCTGCGGCTAATTTTTGAGGATGGCAGTCGGATTGTCTATCGCCTGTCGGGCACGGGGACGCAAGGTGCCACCCTGCGGGTCTATCTGGAGCGGTTTGAGCCAGATCCCCAGCAGCAACACCTCGATGCCCAAGTGGCGCTAGCCGATTTGATTCAACTGGCCAATGAGCTGGCCAATATACAAGGGTTAACGGGGCGCGATCGCCCCACGGTGATTACTTAAAGCATGAAGATTCTCCACCTTGCGGATATTCACCTTGGCAGTGGCCTCACCCATGGCCACCTCAACCCGGCAACGGGACTGAATACGCGCTTGGAGGATTTTATTGCGGCGCTGGCCACCTGCATTGATCGCGCCATCGCTGAGCCGGTGGATCTAGTGCTGTTTGGGGGCGATGCCTTTCCCGATGCCACACCGCCGCCATTGGTACACGAAGCCTTTGCCCAGCAGTTCCGCCGCCTTGCCGATGCCCGCATTCCCACGGTGCTGCTGGTGGGGAATCACGATCAGCACGCCCAAGGGCAAGGGGGTGCCAGTTTATCGCTGTACCGCACGTTAGGGGTGCCGGGCTTTATCGTGGGCGATCGCCTCGCTAGCCATCGCATTCCAACCCGTGCTGGCATGGTTCAGGTGATCACGCTGCCGTGGCTGACCCGCTCGACCCTCCTAACCCGACCGGAAACCGCTGGCCTCTCCCTAGCAGAGGTGCATCAACTGCTCTTGGATCGCCTTAGGGTGGCTCTCGAAGGGGAAATTCGCCAACTGGATGCCGATTTGCCCACCGTGTTATTGGCTCATGCCATGGTGGATACGGCGCAGTACGGTGCCGAGCGCTACCTCAGTGCCGGTAAGGGATTTACGCTGCCCCTGAGTCTGCTAGCACGCCCCTGTTTTGACTATGTGGCCTTGGGGCACGTCCATCGGCACCAAGTGTTGTGTCAATCTCCACTGGTGGTCTATCCCGGCAGTATTGAGCGAGTGGATTTTGGGGAAGAGGGGGAAACCAAAGGCTATGTTCTAGTCGATTTGCACAAGGGCAAGACCGAGATGCAGTTTTGCCCCCTGCCCACCCGCCCCTTTCACACAATCCGCGTTGACTTAACCGAGGTGGCGGAGCATCCCCAAGCTGCCCTTTTGGGGGCGATCGCCCACCGCCCCATTGACGGTGCCGTAGTACGGGTGATTTACCAACTGCGCAGCGATCAACTCTCGCAAGTAAACGTGGGGGAACTGCAACACGCACTGGCAGCAGCCCATAGCGTCAGTTTTTTACCGCAACTGGTGAATGCCCAACCCATCACGCGCCTGCCCAGTGTTGCCCTCGAACAAGCCCTTGACCCCGAACACGCTCTCCAGCTTTACCTCGATCATCATTCCGAACTGGAGCCCCTGCGGCAGGAGCTCGTGAATGCTCTGCATAGCCTTCAGACCACTGTCCAAGAGGTGAATACCCAACCTAGACAAGAAGAGCCGGAACCGCCACTGGAGCAGCTACGATTGAGATTAGAGTGAGCGGTGAAGGAGAGGCTGGTACGGCTATGAAAGCGATCGCCATCAGTGAATTTGGCGCTCCGGAAGTGCTGACCCTCCGAGATGTGCCTGACCCCCAGATTCAAGCCCCGGACGAGGTGAAAATTCAACTGCGCGCCGCCAGTGTGAACCCCATTGACACCAAGCTGCGGCAGCGGGGCACGTTCTTTCCCGATCAATTGCCCGCCATCTTGGGCTGTGATGGGGCAGGGGTGATCGTTGAGACGGGCACGGCCGTACAACGCCTCAAGGTGGGGGATGAGGTCTATTTTTGTTACGGTGGCTTAGGACATCGCGGTGGCTGCTACGCCGAATATACTGTGGTTCCAGAGCGGGTGGTTGCCCTCAAGCCTAAATCCCTCTCGTTTGTTGAGGCCGCTGCTCTTCCCTTGGCGGTCATTACCGCTTGGGAAGCCTTGGGCGATCGCGGCGGTGTGCCTCCTCTGAATATCCTAACCAACGCCCAAACCGTGCTCATTCATGCCGGTGCCGGCGGTGTTGGCCATCTGGCCATTCAACTAGCCCGTCGCGCGGGCGCCAGCGTTGCCACAACGATTAGTTCCCCCGCGAAAGCCGAGTTTGTCCAGCGCCTTGGAGCGGCCTTAGCCATTAACTACACGACGACCCCATGGGTTGAGGCAGTTCTAGAGTGGACGGGCGGGGTTGGTGTTGATGTTGCCTTGGATACGGTCGGCGGCAGCACATTTAGTGAAACGTTTCGGGCGGTGCGCCCCTACGGCACGTTGGCGACACTCCTTGAACCCAGCGCTGACACCCCATGGAAAGTGGCGCGCCAGCGGAATCTGCTGGTGCAGTTTACATTAATGCTAACGCCCCAACTGCTGGGTCTGACCCCCGCTTTAGATCACCAACGCCACATCCTTGAGCAAGTGGCCATGCTTGTGGATCGAGGAGAGTTGCAGCCAGTGGTGGATAAAACGTTTCCCCTCGGGGCTGCTGCCGATGCCCACCACTACCTCAGCCAACGCCGAGTGCAAGGGAAGGTGGTGTTAGTCCTGTGATCTTCTAACTTGGGGATAGCTCATGGTCGCCCACCTGCTCCTGTTACTCAGCCTTCCCCTTGGTCTGACCCCACTCTATCACGCGAGTGGCGCAAGCGACATCTACCGTTACTGCCGCGTTAATTTTGGCATTGTCAGCCATTGTGGCCGTTGGTTTACAGGCCGCACTGTCCTGTGGGAACGCAACGCCTATCGCACCTGCCATGTCTTTAACGGGCGGCTCAGTTACTGTGGCCGCTGGTTCACGGGTGAAACGGTGGTGCGCATCGATAATGCCTATCGCACCTGCCGCATTTTCAATGGGCGACTCAGCTATTGTGGTCGGCGCTTTACAGGTGATGCCATCCTCAATGAGACCCCCTAGCAACGGGCTAAGCCTTGGGAGCGAGCACACTGTTCCACCGCCGTTGCCACTACATTGGCCACGCGCCGGTCAAACACCGAAGGGATAATGTAGTCCGGACGTAACTCACTGGGACTGACCAAGGCGGCGATCGCCTGCGCGGCTTCTAGGTACATTGTGGTTGTCAGAGCGCTGGCACGGCAAGCCAAGGCTCCCTTAAACACCCCCGGAAAGGCTAAGACGTTATTAATTTGATTGGGATAGTCACTGCGTCCCGTGGCCACCACGGCCACATGGTCGTAGATCAACTCCGGCTGAATTTCCGGAATGGGATTGGCCATGGCAAAAACAATGGCATCCTTGGCCATAGATTGAATCATCTCCAGCGTTACCACGCCGGGGACACTCACCCCCAAAAAGACATCCGCTCCCTTGAGGGCATCGGCTAAGGTACCGTGCTCGGCCACGGCAAACGCCTGCTTGGTCGCCGTAAGCTGGGGGCGATCGCGGGAAATAATCCCTTGGGAGTCACACAGCAAAATGGTCGTGGCTCCTGCTTTCTTGAGGAGTTGGGCAATGGCAATCCCCGCTGCCCCAGCGCCATTAATCACAATCCGCACCGCTGCAAGCGATTTGTTGACCACCTTGAGGGCATTGCTGAGCGCCGCTAGGGTGACAATGGCAGTGCCGTGCTGATCATCGTGGAACACCGGAATATCGAGCTCCGCTTGTAGCCGTTGCTCAATTTCAAAGCAGCGCGGGGCACTAATATCTTCAAGGTTCACCCCCCCAAAAACCGGGGCAATGCGCTTGACCGTGGCGACAATTTCCTCCACATCTTGGGTGGCCAAGCAGATGGGAAAGGCATCCAACCCAGCAAATTCCTGAAAGAGCATGGCTTTACCCTCCATCACCGGCAGAGCAGCCTCAGGGCCAATGTTCCCCAAGCCCAGAACAGCGCTACCATCGGTGACAATCGCCACGGTGTGGTTCTTAATCGTGAGGCGATGAACGAGGGCAGGTTCCTCGGCGATCGCCCGCGAGATACGCCCCACGCCGGGCGTGTAGGCCATGGCCAAATCCTCCTGATCCCGCAGCGGCAGTTTACTGGTCACCGTAATTTTGCCGCCCTCGTGGAGGCGGAACGTGCGATCAAAAACATCGAGCACTTTCGCCGCCGTTTCCTGCTTCACCGCATTGACAATTGCCGCCGCGTGCTCGGTACTGGCGGCAGCCACCGTAATATCTCGAACCAGGGCAGTGCGGGTGTGCTGAATCAGGCTAATTTGCCCCACCTGCCCCTTTTCTTGACCGATGACTTGCAACACACTGGCCAACATGCCGGGCTGCTGGGGAATTTCTAGCCGGAGGGTAACGCTAAAACTGGGATTCGGGGTTAAGTCAGCCATGACTTACGGGACTCAAGGAAAATAAGTGAAGTACTGTAACATCCTAGCGAGACGGCCATCAGAAGTACAGCCCATGCGAGTGTTCAGCGGTTTGAGGTAGGTCGCCATCAGTCGGGTTCATTTTCCAGCATGGCTTTGGCCTGTTGCAGTTGTTCTTTTTGGGCTTCGCTGACCACTGGATAGTGCAAATCAAGACGAGCCAATTTCTGATAGATAAAATGAGCCACCATCAGGCGGGCAAACCACTTGTGGTTGGCGGGAATAATATGCCAAGGCGCCCACTCCGTACTCGTGTGGCGAAAGACATCGGCGTAGGCGTCTTGATAGTCCTGCCAATGACTGCGATCGCGCACGTCCTCGATCGCAAACTTCCAATTTTTTTCTGGGCGGTTAATGCGCTCAAGAAATCGTTTCTTTTGTTCATCTTTGGAAATGTTGAGGAAAAATTTCAAAATCAAGATGCCATTGCGGGTGAGATAGCGCTCGTAATGGTTAATATCCTCAAAGCGATCGCGCCAAATGTGCTTGCCCTTGGCCGCCGGTGGCAGTTGCTGCCGATTGAGCAGTTCAGGATGCACCCGCACCACCAGCACTTCCTCGTAGTAGGAGCGATTAAAAATCCCAATGCAGCCGCGCTCGGGTAAGGCACGATTGGCACGCCACAAATAGTCATGATCCAACTCTTCCGCACTGGGTGCCTTAAAGCTATAGACGCTACAGCCTTGGGGATTGAGGCCACTCATCACATGCTTAATGGTGCTATCCTTCCCTGCCGCATCCATGGCCTGAAAAATAATGAGCAGAGCATAAATATTCTGGGCATAGAGCATATCTTGGTAAGCCGCCAACTTTTTGATGCCTGCTTCGAGAAGTTCCCGCGCTTCTACTTTGCTTTTTAAGCCCGCTGTGTCCGCTGGATCGTAATCCCGCCAGTGGAATTTTTCACCGACGGGGACAAGGTAGCGTTGGGGATTGATCTGATCAAGGAAATCTTGGGGAATCATAGGCATCACTGATTGCAATGTATCCCAGCCTACATTCTCTTCAAATAGGAAAATTACAGAATTGCTCCTAGGGCAAAGCTGTTAACAAATTGTATAAGTTGCTAGCAAAACGAAATTCTCTTTGTATGCTGTATCAATAGGCGGGCGATCGCCCCCGAGGGTTGCGAATTCTGTTGACAGGGGAGAGCCCCATCACTGTTACTGCTATTGAGATCAAAGACCGTGGCTGCGATCAAACCTCATAAGCTGGATCTAGATGCAAGTTACCCCTGTCCCTGCCGCCGTCAAGGGGAATTGATGCCCATTGCCCTCACCGAAGCCTTTGGCTGTCGCCGTTGTCAGCAAATTTTTGTCGTACGTCCGGATGGCTTTTCTATCGAGCAGTTGGCCACGACTTACCCTTATAAGCGGGTGTGGTACTGGACAGGGTTGCAGTGGAGTGTGCTGCAACGCGGCTTTTCGGAAAACTACTGGTATTTTGCCATTGGTTTGAGCTTCTTTTTACTGATGCCCATTCTGTTGTGGTTGCCTTTGCTTCTACAATTGTCCTTAAAACCGGAAGGGCTACTATGGATTATTGCTTCCCTACTGTTGGCACTGACGCCCGCCTTTTTAGTTTGGGTGGCGCTGTCGTCGCGCCGCTAGGTAGTGTGCGCTAATGCTGCCGGAACCTTTAGCAGCGGCACGTTTGGCCAGTACCCATCTTGCCCAAACCCCTTACCCGCGTCGGCAGGAGGCCATCCTTGCCCTGATCAATGCCCTCAAGGCGGCAGAGCCCTTACTCCTAGAACAGAATACCCTTGACCTTGAATCCAGTCGTGATTTAGCAACTTCGGGAATTGTGCTCGCTTGGCTACGCCTCACCCATGAGCGTTTGGGGCGCGTTTGCCGTTGGCTGGAGCAGCTCTACCATGCCCCGGATCCCGCGGCACAGGCCTTACCAACCACGCAAGAGAGTTTTTGCTTTCGGGTGCCCTTGGGAGTCATGGGCTTAATCTACGAAGGGTTGCCTACTTTGAGCCTGATGCTGGCCGGACTCGCCATCAAAACTGGCAATGCCTTGGTGGTGTGGGGCAGCCCCAGCAGTCGTTTCACGACCCAAGCGATCGCCAGTGTCTTTACGGAGGCGCTGAAGCACACATGGCTCCCCAGTGCCAGCGTGCAAACCCTACCCGTTGACCTGCTCCCTGCCCGTTGGTTGGCACAGCCGCTGGCCGTGGATGTGGCGATCGCCCATGGTCGCCCCCGCTTTATTGCCGAACATCGCCCCCAAGCAAGCTGTCCTTTCTTACCCTTGGCCCTCGGGAATAGCTACCTCGTGTGGGATAGCTCAGTTTCACCAGATGCCATTTTGGAGTGCATTCAGAAAAGCCACGAGGGAGCCCCGGATCGAGCCCTCGCCATTGAAAAAATCATTGTTCTTGGGGGTGTGAACCCTTCCCACCTGACCTATGTCATGAACGAATTAGCGCAAGCAGGCTATCCATCCGCTGTGGATGAAGCGCTGCACGCCAGCTACGCCGAGTTACCGGTCGTTGCCGCCTCAGAATGGGGGCTGCCTTACCTTGACCAGCGCTTGGCATGGCACTACGAGGAGGACTTAGACCGGGCGATCGCCTGGATTAATCGTTACGGCAGCAGCGCCAGCGTCATTGCCTCCGCCAACTACGACGACTGCTACCAGTTTTACCAAGAGGTGCGCACCCCCTTGGTCTATCTTAACCGCCCGCCCCAGCTAGAGCGGCTAGGTGCCCTTGCCATTGGCATTGTGGCCGAGCGGGGCGCCTACCAAGGCGTGTTTGGCCTTGAGCAATGCCTGAGCCGCAAGCAAGTCTGGCTCTAGTTTGGGCTGGGTAGGGTTTCCTGTGGCTGTTGCAGCGGTGCCGTGGGGAGTTGTTGCGGTTCCTCGGGGCGTCGCTCCGGCACGGGCAGATGGAAGAAAATTGCCGCCATCACCACGAGGCTGGCCGCGCCAATCCCTAAGGGCGTCAGTTGCTGCCGCAGGGGGACAGCAGGGGCAATGGCGTGCCGCGGCAACGATTGAAACGTCGGTGTGAGGGTCGGCAACGTTTGGCTGTCGCTGCAGAACTGATCTAAGGCTTCCACCAGATCCGCAAGCTGCAACCACGTGAGGCGCACGTTCACCTGCTCCCCGGGACGACCCACCAAGTGCCCCGAAATGTGTAACCACACTTCATTGAACCCATGGGTATCTACCTGAATTTCCCTCTGGGGCGATCGCCGCAGTTTAACGCCACTTAACCAAGTCTGAGCCGCTGCCGGAACACTGTTGAGCAACGCCACCAAGAACTCCTTCCCCCCCTTCAGCGGCATCGGCTGACCGACAATGTCACACTCACACACTGTCACGATGTCCAACTGGGCTGTCCCCTGCCCTTGGCTACTCATCCCCTCAATCCGCAAGGTGCAGTTGGGCAAGCGATACTGACGTTGCAACAGCATTCAAGCCACTTCCCCATCAAATAAACTAAACCACAGGCGTTCCATCCCCTTGGTACCCGCGCAGAACAGTAGCTGCACCAGTAATTGCAATCCCAGGGCATTCAGTGCGCCATTGTCCTTGTAAAGAAAGAGGCTCGAGCGCTGCAGGTTCATCCGCTTACGAAAATGCCGCCGAAAGCGATCCAAATAGTCCGCCAAGGGGGCATAGGTTTCCGGGGGCAAGTTTTGGGCTTGCAGTTGATCTAAGACCAACAATAAATGCCGCAGCGTGGCCGTATGCCGTCGCGCCACCTGAACGACCACCGCCGTCAGTGCCTTTGTTTCCGCCAAGGGGAGAGGGGTGCGCTGCGTCACTTGCCGAAAGGGATTCGTGCAGCGAATTTGCCAAAAAATAACCCGATTGGGAATCATCCCCTGCAATTGCAGATCCCGCACCACCTGCAACATCTGCTCCGATGCACTCAGGTCAACCGCCTCCAGAGCCAACAGCAATAAATCCAGTTGCCAGCGGGCCCGCCGTGGACACACACTCACCCCCGGCGGATCCGGCAGCACCGCCAAGAGGGGGGGCAAAAGTTCCGTAGGGGTCGATTCAACGGTTGCTGGCATTGAGTTGGCCGTTTCCATCACTGCGAGGCATTGTCAGGGGCTGCTCTTATTGACGGCGCTAGGTTGCCGCTTTCCCCATTCCAACCCATTGTATAGCACGGCAACGCTTGCCCCCGCGGTATTGCCCCTAGACCCCAGCGGCTTGGAGTGCCTCCACTTCCTGCAGCAGACGGGAGATGGGGGCATTGGGTTCCAAAAAGGAAAACAGATGCTTGTAGCGCAGCTTCCCTTGCCGATCAATCAGGAACTGGGCGGGTAAAGGCGCCCCCAGAGCTTGACCCGTGCGGTACTTGCGAAAGAGTGAGCATTGCGGATCCACCAATAGGGGCATTTTCAGCGCCAAGTCCGCCGCCACCTTTTCACTTTGCGCCAGATCGGTACTGGTGACCACAAGAACGGCCACACCTTTACTTTGAAAGGCTTCGTAGGTTTCATTCAGCTCCTTCAGGTGCGGGTAACACAGGGGGCAGTATTGGTGCTCCGTAAAAATGCGGGTAAAGACCAGTAAGAGGGGCTGCGCCTGCCATACCGCCGACAGCCGCACCGGATTGGCTAAGCCCACCGCCGGTAATTCGCCATCGGGTACCACTGCCCCAAGGGTTAGTTGATTGCGCGCCGGAATCGGCCAAGCATTTTGCCAAAAGCGCTCATTGAACAGGCCACTGAAGTTACTCGAAGTGAGGAATGGTAACTGAACTCCCATCCTGCCCTCCATAACGCTATTGATTTTGATACTACTAGATGTCCGTAGATGCCGCAGCACGCCGCGCCCGTGCTACTGTTGGGGGGAGAGTAGATGTAACAGAACTGTAAACTTAGAAACTTTTTGGCCGGCCTGTTAATTTTTGAGGGGGAGGTGGGTATGTTGATCTCTAGAGACAACTAGTCTTGAACTGAAGGAGACTCATGCATTATGAAAACTGAACTCAAAGCTAAATTCCTCCAGCACTTGCTGGCCAAGAAAAAAGCTGACGAAGGCTTTACCCTCATTGAACTGCTGGTGGTGGTGATCATCATCGGTATTCTGGCGGCCATTGCCCTGCCCTCGATGCTCAACCAAGCCGCAAAAGCCCGCCTGTCGAGCGCTAAAAATGCCATTGGTGCCGTCAACCGCGCTCAGCAGGCCTACCGCCTTGAAAGTACCGAATTTGCCCCTGATATCGCAACTCTCAAGATTGGGGTTTCCACGCCCGATGGCTATGACGAAGTAAAAGTTCGGAGTGCCAATGCATCCGCGACCGTGGCGAACACAAGTGCAATTGACAGTACTGGGACAGGGGTGACGGGCTGCGTCACTGTTACTGGTGGGGTTACCACGGCTACCATCAAGACAGCTGGCGGGCCTACTGCTGATGCTAATTGTGGTAGTTAGTAGCTAATTGTTATAGCACTTAACCAAGTAGCATCTTTTTACTCTAGGCCAAGGCGCTGTCCTTGGCTTTTTTGTTGCCTTAGCGTTGGCGCAGGTGCTGCAACATGGGGTTGCGTTGGGTGGGCAACTGGTTGTCGTGGGCGCTGCGGTAAGCCCAAAAGACATAGGCCGCCAGACCAATGTTCAGGGCAACGATGAGCCACAATTTGGCGGGGCTAAGGGGGCGCAGTGGTCTCGTGGTTTTTTCCGAAGGGGAACAGTGAACGGTCATGGCTGCTCTCGCGAATGCTACAGTCCCAGAGCGCGCCATTATTAACAATGATTAACTTTTGGGACACAAAATAATGGCAGCATTCCGGTTGCCCCTACTATAGATCGCCCCCCCAGCACCCCCAAGACTCTGACATATTTTTTAATGGCTCCGCAACAAAACCTCATTGTCTCTAAAAGCCATCCGCCCCCAAGTGCGGACTCAGGGGCGGTCTGGTGGTCGTGTTTGAGCAAGCTGTTGGGAAGCGCCCTTGCTCACTGAATTGCTAACGAGCGGCTTCCTCAGCTACAGCCGTTCTCCTCCAAAACGACGACCCAAGCGTTGACTACTCTCTGCCACGGGCATCACCTCCATTTCCCTGAACGGTTGGTTGTCAAACAACTGTTCTTAAGATAGCACAGCACTCGGCAAAATCAGCATGGCGTCGCCAAAGGAATAGAAGCGGTACTGCTGGTCAATAGCGTACTGATAAAGCTGCAGGAGGCGATCTCGCCCAATAAAGGCACTCACAAGCATCATTAAACTGGATCGCGGCAGATGAAAGTTGGTAATGAACCCCTCCACCACTTTGGGCTGATAGCCCGGGTAAATAAAGAGGTTGCTTTTGCCCTGAAAGGGTTGGAGTTGCCCCGATTGCGCCGCCGTTTCCAGCGCCCGAATCACGGTGGTTCCCACGGCAATAATGCGGCCACCAGCTTGCTGCGCCGCTTGGATTTTGGCCACCGTTTCAGCAGGAACCTCTAGCCATTCTTCGTGCAGGTGGTGTTGCCGAATGTCTTGGGCTTCGACGGGGCGGAAGGTGCCAATGCCCACATGGAGGGTAATAAAGCAGTGGTCAATGCCGCAATGGGTTAATTTGCTAAGCAGTTCTGGGGTGAAGTGCAACCCCGCCGTGGGAGCAGCCACAGCGCCGGGGCGGTGGGCATAGACGGTTTGGTACTGTTGGGCGTCGGTGAGGGGAGTTTGGATGTAGGGGGGCAGGGGAATTTCCCCCAGTTGGTCGAGGTAGGGCCAGAGACGCTCCCCGGGGGGCAGGTCAACTTCGATGATGCGACCGCGGGTGGCCGGATCAATGGCTTGGATCGTGGCTTGGAGAGATCCCAATTGAACGCGGGCACCTGGGCGGAGTTTACGACCGGGTTTAACGAGGGCTAACCACTGGCGATCGCTCAGCTCTTCGAGAAGAAAGACTTCCACACTACGGTTAGACTCCCCGACCTTGTGTCCCAGCAGGCGCGCCGGAATCACGCGGGTATCGTTCAGAATGAGGAGATCGCCCGGCTGTAGGAGCTGCGGCAATTCATAAAAGTGGCGATCGCTGGCGGTATCGCGGTCTACTACGAGCAAGCGGGCATGATCCCGGGGGTTAGCGGGCTGTTGGGCAATCCGATCGGGGGGCAAGTGGTAATCGTAAGCATCTAGGGAAAAGTCGTTCAGGCTCATTCGTTTAGCAAAGGTAGCGGCGAGGGTTGAGGATCCGGTAGAGGGGGGCGTTGAATGCTTAAGACGGCCAGTAAGGATAAGCCCGCCGCAATGAGCCCCACCAACACCAGCAGGAGTTGCCACTGTTGCCGTGTTGCCTTGAGGCGGTGCACTGGCACCGTTGGCGCGGGGAGCAACGTTTCCCCCACAGAAGAGACCGTTACCGCCAGTTCATCACTCTCCGGTTCAGGGGGGGTGTAGGTCATGGTGATGTCGGTCACCTCGGGGAGTTCACCGCTACAGACAATACCGCTGTAGTCTGGCTCAAGGGCACCCGCGGCACCCCTGACGTGGCAGTGGATCAGTGCCACCGTCACATTGTCATGGCCATTTTTTTCATTGGCCAATTCAATGAGGCGATCGCCGGCCTCTGCGAGCGACAATTCCCCTTTGAGTACTGGCAGCAGATAATAAGACCAGTAGGTTTCCACCCGATTAAAGTCACTCAGGCCATCGGAGCACAGTAGCAGAATGCCTTCTTCATCGAGTAAAAAGCGTTCAACCGTGGGGTAAAGATGATGGGAAGGTGCCATGCCAAGGGCCTGCACCAAGGAGCCACCGTAGGGATGCTCAAGGGCTTGATGGTAGGTACTCATTCCCAAGCGGACATCGCGACTGGCCACATCGTCATCGAGGGTGAGCTGATAGCAGCCCCAGCGATTAATCCAGTAGGCGCGGCTGTCACCAATGTGCGCCAGATACAAATTCGCCTGCTCAATGAGGGCACCCACCAGCGTGGTTCCCATCCGTTGCCGTTCTTGCCGCTGCTCGGAATCATTACGGGCACTGATGGCATCGTTCGTGCGATGAATCGCGTTTTGAATCGCCTGCCGTACTTCTGTTGGGTCGGCATCGACCAAATTCAAAGGATCAAGGGCTTCCACCAAAATCGAAATTGCCAGCTCAGAGGCCACATCGCCCCCTTCGTGCCCCCCTACCCCATCACACACCAAGGCCAGAATGCGGGACTGATCCGCAAGGGCGCTACCGTCAATCGGATAGCAGCTATCTTCATTGCGACTACGGCTAGGGCCTTGATCAGAGCGGGTGACAATATCGTAGTGGTAGTGATACTCCGAATCACTGAGGGCTTGCTGGAAGAGCGTTTCAAGGGTAGCGGCCACCGATTCGGGGGTGACCTCCTGAGTGTCCTGCATTTGTTGGCAGAGCATCTGAAATGCTTGATCAAAATTTTCGCCCTGATCCGCAAAGCTAAAGTGCTGTTGCCAAAATGCCCCCAGCATGGCCAACGTGGGGTCTGCCCCGACCTGAAGTTGCAGCAACCGCACGAGGGATCCTTCAGCGCGCAACAGTTGTGGATTCAGGAGCGTCACGGCCACATTCTCTTCTAAAAGGGCTGGCCATAGAGAAATCATTTGCCATAACCAGTTCAAGCGCCGCACCACATTGGCCTTCTGCCAAATACGGGTCAGGGGGGCAGCATGGGTGAGACCCACCGTCGGGTGGCTACCTTCAATGTCAATGCAACTAACAGGAGCATGCTCGAGGAGGAGCAAATCTCCCGCGGGCAAGGACAGGGCACCAAACAGTTCAGGTACATGAGGGCGCTTGGGAAACAGTTTGAGGTAGGGGCGGTACAGTTGCGAGGAGTTATCGATGCCAGGCGCGGGTTCTCCGGGGCACAAATCCAGCAAGAGGTGCTTCCCCTGCACCAGATAGCGATCGCCCACGATGGCACCAACTTCGTAACTATCCAAGCTCGAGCCAATCGCCCAGAGGTAGCGTTGCAGCAGCGGTACATGGCAGTGACAACACGCTTGCTGAGTCAGGGGGTTAGCCGTGCCACACTCGGGGCAGGTGAGGGTTACTCGGGGCTGATGCATGGAAATTTTCAGCTTCAAAAGAGCAAATGAGGCAAGAGTCAAGCAGTACCGCTCGCGTCTCGGGGATCATTTAGGACAACCTATATCGTCTATCCTAGCTCCTCCCCCCTTGCTAGGGCGCAATGTAACGGCAACTGTGCTCAGGGCGTGGGGGGTAGAATATTTTTGCGCAACACTAAGCAATTGCCACCGCTGTCAACGGGCGTGTAATTGAGCTCATCCACAATTGTGGCCAGCAGCCGTAGCCCCCGCCCCCCTTCGGCATCCACGGCAATTTGGGGAGGTAAGTGCTGCAAGTGTGCCAGTAAATCAAACCCGGAGCCTTGATCCCAGATCTTCAGCTCAATCATTGTTTCTGCAAGGGAGAGCTCTACGCGAATCGGCGTCTCTTTGGGGCGATCGCGATGGGCATGGCGCACCGCATTGGTAAACCCTTCTGCCAAGGCCAACTCCAGCTTTAACCATTCCTCAAGAGGGAAGAGCGGTGGTCGATAGCGATTGAACCACTCCAGCAACACCTCAAGCTGGTTCAAGTCGCTGCCGAGCGTCAGGGAGACAGTGGTGGGAGTTGCCATAGAAATCAGTGTAGCGAATCGGTTCTAAACCGCTGCCAACCCCTGAGCCGCTTGAGAAATTGCCGCCAGCGCGGCGGCTGCACCACCCCCTTGGGAAAAAAGTGCGTGCCCAGCACAATCAACACACCGTAGAGGATCATCCGCCCATCCCGCAAAAAAGCTGTTAAGGCTAGGGGCAGTTGCGGCTGATCCGCCACCCCCCGCAGCAGTTCCGGTAAAGCCGTAAAGACCATCCCCCCGACAACGGCACCTAAAAACGTGCGATTGCCGCCAATGAGCACCGCCGTCAGAGCAATAATGCCAGTATCAAATGTTCCTTGGCGGGGATTCCAAGTATTCAGAAGGTGAGCTGCCAACACCCCCGTCACCCCAGCTAGGATGGCACCGAGGGTAAACCCTAAGACTTTGTAGCGGGTGGCATCAATGCCCAAGGTCGTAGCCACCAACTCATCGGCACGAATGGCCTGCATGGCTTGACCCGCACGGGTCTGCTCCAGACGGGCGATGGCGATCGCCCCCACCAATAACAGCGGCAACGTCAGCCAAAGATAGCCCAACGGCTCCCGAAAGGGTTGGGGGATGCCAAAAATGCCAATGGCGCCACCCGTCATCTCAAGGTTCAACGCCAGTACCCGCAGCACCTCAACGAGGGCGATCGTGGCAATGGCAAAATAAATGCCCCGCAGCCGCAACACTGGCAGGCCAATGCCCCAGCCCAGCAAACCACACACCAACGCTGCTAAAAGGATTTCTAGACCCACGCACCACAGGGGATAGGGGGTCAAGCTGCTAAACACTTGGGTTGAGAGAATTGCCGCAATATAGCCGCCAATGGCATAAAACGCCGGACTTGCCAGCGACAGTTGGCCACTCATCAACGGCAAGTAAAGGGAGAGCGCCAACAGTGCCCCCAACGTCATCGAAACGATTAAAAAACCATAGGTACTCAACCAATTGGCCATGCCACAAATCCAATAGCGGTGCTACGGCGACTGCCTAGATAAAATCTGTTGTCCCACTCTACATGTACCGTGGACTCATGCTACCGTAAACGCAGGGCTGTCTTGGGTCTGAACTCAAAATGCGTATTCTCGTGACCGGCGGTGCCGGGTTTATTGGTTCGCATCTGGTGGATCGGCTGATGGAGGCTGGCCACGAGGTGATTTGCTTAGACAACTACTTTACCGGTACCAAGCGCAATATCCTGCGCTGGATGAACCACCCCAATTTTGAGCTCATCCGCCATGATGTCACCGATCCCATCCGCCTAGAGGTGGATCAGATCTACCACCTTGCCTGTCCCGCCTCACCGGTACACTACCAGTACAACCCTGTCAAAACCATTAAAACCAATGTCATGGGCACGCTGCACATGCTGGGGCTGGCCAAGCGGGTGAAGGCACGGTTTCTCCTTGCCTCCACCTCCGAAGTCTATGGCGACCCACTGGTGCACCCCCAAACCGAGTCCTATTGGGGCAATGTCAACCCCATTGGCATCCGTGCCTGCTACGACGAGGGTAAACGGGTGGCCGAAACCCTCACCTTTGACTACCACCGCCAAAATAACGTCGAGGTGCGGGTGGCGCGAATTTTTAATACCTACGGGCCCAAAATGCAAATTAACGATGGCCGCGTGGTGAGCAACTTTATTGTGCAGGCCTTGCAGGGCATTCCCCTCACGGTCTATGGCGATGGCTCCCAGACCCGCAGCTTTTGTTACGTGAGTGACTTGGTGGAAGGCTTGATTCGGCTCATGAATGGCGAGCACACAGGACCAGTCAACTTGGGCAACCCCGATGAATATACGGTGCTGGAGCTGGCACAAAAAATTCAAGCCCTGATCAACCCCAGTGCTGAGATTCAGTTTAAGCCCCTGCCCAGTGATGACCCCCAACGGCGGCAACCGGATATTACGGTGGCACGTACCGTATTGGACTGGCAGCCGACCGTGCCCCTGATGGAGGGCTTGCGCCGCACGATTCCCGACTTTGCCGAGCGCCTTGGCGTGCCCTATACCCCTATGATGGTGGAAGTTTAGGGGAGACGGCTAACGATGCGGGTGTGTGTCATTGGAACCGGCTATGTGGGCTTGGTCACAGGGGTGTGCCTCGCCCATATTGGCCATGAGGTGATCTGCATTGACAACAATATTGATAAGGTCAAACTGCTCCAGCAGGGAGAATCCCCCATTTATGAGCCGGGGTTAACCGAGCTCCTCCGGGGCTGTATTGCCAGCGATCGCATTCACTTCAGTAGCGATCTGGGAGCAGGAGTTGAGTTTGGTGAGGTGCTCTTTATTGCTGTGGGCACGCCCTCCTTACCCAATGGTGAAACCGATACCCGCTATGTGGAAGCGGTCGCCCGCGGCATTGGTGCCCATCTGCACTTGGGTTACAAGGTGATTGTTAATAAATCAACGGTGCCCATTGGTTCCGGTGACTGGGTACGAATGATCATTTTAGATGGCGTGGTGGAGCGGGAACCAGAACTGGCGGATGCCATTAAAGCGGGTGCCACTCACCCTCCCCTCGATTTTGATGTGGTCAGTAACCCCGAATTTTTACGGGAAGGCTCGGCAGTTTACGATACGTTTAACCCCGATCGCATTGTGCTGGGGGGCAGTAGTCGCAAAGCCCTTGCTCTGATGCAGGAGCTTTACAAGCCCATTATTGAGCGCAAGTACGCCGCTAACCCCGATTTGCCGCCGGTACCCGTCTTAGTGACGGATTTGAGTTCAGCGGAAATGATTAAGTACGCTGCCAATGCCTTTCTGGCGACAAAAATTAGTTTTATTAACGAAATTGCCAATATTTGCGATCGCGTCGGTGCCGATGTGGTGCAGGTGGCCAAAGGAATTGGGCTGGACTCGCGGATTGGCGAAAAGTTTTTGCAGGCGGGGCTCGGGTGGGGCGGCTCCTGCTTTCCCAAGGATGTTTCGGCGCTCATTCACACTGCTGATGACTACGGTTACGATGCCCAACTGTTGAAGGCAGCGGTTGCCGTGAATCGCCGCCAACGGGTGCTGGTCATTGAAAAGCTGCAACAGGTGCTGAAAATTCTCAAGGGGAAAACGATTGGTTTGCTGGGGCTTACGTTCAAGCCGAATACGGATGATCTGCGGGATGCACCAGCACTGAACTTGATTGAGGAACTGAACCGTTTAGGCGCTAAAGTCAAAGCCTACGATCCCCTCGTATCGCAATCCGGCTTACGCTCAGGGCTCTCGAACGTGATTGTTGAAACCGACTTAATCCACTTGGCGGACGGCTGTGATGCCCTCGTGCTGGTGACGGACTGGCCGCAGTTCCAAGACGTGGACTACAGCGCCCTTGCCAAGGTGATGCATCAGCCCGTGCTGATCGATGGCAGAAATTTTCTCGACCGCAACGCTTTAGAGGCGCTGGGCTTTCGTTACGTGGGGATAGGGCACTAGGGTGGGGTGAGGGTGCCATCGCTAGCCTATGAAACTTGCTACTGGCAACAAGATCAAAGGCGAGTAGTGGGGGTGGACGAAGTGGGGCGGGGCTGCCTTGCCGGTCCAGTCGTTGCTGCTGCGGTGATCCTGCCGCCCAACTGTACGCCAATTCCGGGGGTGCGCGATTCCAAACAACTGAGTCCTAAGCAGCGCTGGCAGCTTTTTGGCCAGATTCAGGCGCAGGCGATCGCCATCGGTGTGGGTATGGCCAGTGTGGCGGAAATTGATGAGGTGAATATTCTTCAGGCCACGTATCGAGCCATGGCACGGGCGCTTGCCCGAGTCGCGCCTTGGGATCAGGCTTTGATTGATGGCAAACTCCCTAAAACCGCACCTTTTGAGCGAGCAACGGCGATTGTCGGGGGCGATCGCCACTGCTACAGTATTGCCTGTGCCTCGATCATTGCCAAAGTGCGGCGCGATCGCTTCATGGCACGGTTGAGTCGCCGCTATCCCGCCTATGGTTGGGAACGCAACGTGGGTTATGGCACCCCAGAGCATCGCCGCGCTCTTGAGCAGCACGGGATTACCCCCTGGCACCGCCGCTCGTTTCTCAAGTCTCTGTTCCCTGAGGGTTGTCACAGCCCATGCTCCTGACGCAAAACCTGAATGTCTTCTGGGCCAGTCTCCTCTTTGAAATCCTCTACCGTTTGGGGTTAGGCAGCGTTGTGGTTTGTCCCGGATCGCGATCGGGGCCTTTGGCCGTGGCCGCTGCCGCCCATCCTCACCTCGAGGCTCTTCCCATCTTGGATGAGCGATCGGCGGCCTTTTTCGCCCTTGGTTTAGCCCAGCAGCAGGGAAAGCCAATCGCGCTGGTGTGTACGTCTGGCACAGCGGCAGCTAACTTTTATCCCGCCATTATTGAAGCCAGTTTGAGTCATCTGCCTCTGCTGCTGCTCACCGCCGATCGCCCTCCAGAATTACGCCACTGCCAAGCGGGACAAACAATTGATCAAGTGCAGCTTTATGGCGGCTATGTCCGCGTATTTCGGGAGCTGACTCTCCCCGATTTAGGGCAGCTCAACTACCTGCGACAAACCCTGAGCCACTGTTGGCAGCGTTGTCTGTGGCCTGATCCGGGGCCCGTGCATCTTAACATTCCCTTTAGGGATCCCCTTGCGCCGGTCGCCGATGCCAGTTTTTGCCCGCCCGATCTAGATAGCGAAGCCTTTTTTGCGCTGCTGCACCCACCTGTACTGCCCACGCCAGCGCCGGCCTTGCCCTGGTCAGTGTGGCAAAACGAGCCCCGGGGGGTCATTATTGCCGGTCCAAGCCATACCCCCCATCCCAGCGCCTATGCCACTGCCGTTGCGCGTTTAGCGGCGCACCTCCACTGGCCAATTTTGGCGGATGCCCTCTCCCCCCTGCGGCACTACGGTAGCTCACAGGTGATTGCCCACTACGATCTGCTGTTGCGATCGCCCCAAATCCAAGCGGCACTGCGACCCAACATTGTGCTGCAACTGGGCCCCCTCCCCACGAGTAAGCCGCTGCGGGAATGGCTCCAGCAAAGTGACCCACTGATTTGGTGTTGCGAGGCCACGGGCGAAAACAATAATCCGCTCCACGCCCGCAGCATCACGCTCACCGTTGATCCGGCCACAGTTATACCGCCTGCCAACCCGTCCCTGTCCAATTCCTCTTATTTCCATCAGTGGCGCACCCTTGAGGGGGCGATCACCCGTGCCTTGGCTGCCACCCTTGAGCCGATTGACTGGTGTTGCGATGTCAAACTGGTCCACTGTCTCAGCCAGTGGTTGCCCCCGGAAACCGCCGTGTTTGTCGCCAGCAGTATGCCAGTGCGCGATGTGGAAAGCGTCTGGCCCGCCAGCGATCGCCGCTATCGTTTTTACTTTAACCGTGGTGCCAACGGCATTGACGGCACCCTAGCCAGTGCCCTAGGGGCTGCTCACCGTGGCCAGCCAACGGTTCTGATTACGGGGGACCTGGCCTGCCTGCACGACACCAATGGCTGGCTCATCACCCCCGTTGTTCAGGGTTCCCTAACCGTTGTGCTCATTAACAATCAAGGAGGCGGCATTTTTGAGCACCTGCCCATCGCCAACTTTGATCCCCCCTTTGAGCATTTCTTTGTCACCCCCCAACGGGTTGACTTCCAGCAGCTTGCCGCTGCCTACGGCATTCCCTACACGTTGGTGCAGGACTGGTGTGATCTGGCTCATCACCTGAAGAATCCCCCTCAGGCAAACGTGCACCTCTTAGAATTCAGGAGCGATCGCCATCGCAATGCCCAGTGGCGGCAACAGGTACTGGCGACGTTGGCGCTGTCTCTAACGGTACCCCCGTCAGACTAAAGGCACGGGCTTCCGTAATCCGCACTGGCACCAACTGCCCCCGCAGCGTTTCAATGTCCCCCGGCAAATAAGTGAGGCGATTACCATCAGTACGGCCATAGACTTGGCGATCGTCTTTCGGATTCACCCCTTCTACAAGGACAACCTCTGTCCGCCCCAAATAACGCTGGGAGCGCTCCGCCGCGATCGTGGCCACCAAATGATTCAAGCGTTGGAGGCGATCCTCCTTCACCTCCTCAGGAACTTGGTTCGGCCATGTGGCCGCTGGCGTATTCGGTCGCGGCGAGTAGGCCGCCGTATTCAACTGATCAAAACCCACCGTCGCCACCAGATCAAGGGTGTCCGCAAACTGCGCCTCCGTTTCCCCCGGAAACCCCACAATGGCATCGGCACTAATGGCAGCATCGGGCATATAGCGGCGAATCGTGTCGATAATCTGCAAGTAGCGCTCACGGGTGTAGCCTCGTGCCATCGCCTTGAGAATCTCATTATTGCCGGATTGGAAGGGAATGTGAAAATGCTTGCACACCTTGGGCAGCGCCGCACAGGCCCGGATCAAGCGCTCCGTAAAATAGCGGGGGTGACTGGTGGCAAAACGAATCCGCTCAATGCCCGCCACATCGTGCAGGTAGTAGAGCAAATCAGTAAACGTGTGCTGGCGGCGACCCTCTGGGGTAGTGCCAGGTAAATCGCGACCGTAGGCATCAATGTTTTGTCCCAAAAGGGTAATCTCCCGATAGCCTTGGGCTGCCAGTTCCTCCACCTCGGCACGGATCGCTGCTGGCGTGCGGGACTGTTCCTGACCACGTACCCCCGGCACCACACAGTAGGTGCAGCGCTCATTACAGCCATAGATCACATTGACCCAAGCCGTGACGGTACTATCGCGGCGGGGCTTGGTAATATCCTCAACAATGTGCAGCGGTTCGGTAGCCACCACTTGGTTGCCGTTCCACACCTGCTCGAGGAGTTCCCCAAGGCGATTCGCGTACTGCGGCCCCATCACCAAATCGACTTCTGGCACGCGGCGCAGCAGTTGCTCCCCCTCCTGTTGAGCCACACAGCCCGCGACCACCAGCGTTAGGTTCGGATCCCTATGCTTACGCTTGGCTTGGCGACCCAGATAAGAGTAGAGCTTTTGCTCGGCATTGTCGCGAATCGTGCAGGTATTGTAGAGCAACAGATCTGCTTGATCTGGCTCAGCCACTGGCTCTAGACCCATGGCCTCTAGAACACCGGCCATGCGCTCGGAGTCCGCTTTATTCATTTGGCAGCCAAACGTGGTGATGTAATAGCGGCGCGGCATCTTACACGTCCGTCACATCATTGGTTGGGTTGGTTTCAGTACCCGTGTCATTTTCGGGAGGAGCGGCCACTTTTACCATGGCATGGCGCAAGACGCGATCGCCCAGCATGTACCCCCGCTTGAGCTCTTCTAAAACAGTACCTTCCGGGTGTTCCGCTGTCGGTTCCCGCATCACTGCCTCGTGGAGGTTCGGATCAAAGGGCTTGCCTTCGGGTCGCATGGCCGAGACGCCAATGCGTTTCAAGCAATCCACAAGCTGCTTATAGACCCCTTGGTAACTACGGTGAATTTTTTCCTCTGCTTCCGTTGAGGTTTGGATATGAGTGCGTGCTAATTCAAAACTATCTACCACTGGCAGAAGTTCTGCAATAGTTTTGCACTTAATTTGAAGCTCCAGCTCTTCTTTTTCCCGCTGAGTGCGCTTGCGAAAGTTCTCAAAGTCAGCGGCTAGGCGCATGTACTGAGAATTAAGTTCCTCTAACTTAGAACTACGTTCCTCTACGAGTTGGGACAGACTTACTTGCGCTGCTTCTAGAGCGGCAATTTTTTCCAGCAGTTCAGCGCCATCATCTCCAGTATCTAGCTCAGAAGCAGTGGTTTCTGCCGTTACAGCCTCAGGCGTTTCAACGTTTTCTACCGCCGCATTCTCTGCCTCGTTAGCGATCGCCTCATCGGTGATCTGGGGTTCCGAAGCGTCAGTCACAGAGTTGGTTGTGGTTTCATCACTCATAGGTTGACTCAAATCATGCCCCTACGGTTACAGCTTGAATAAAAAATGGCCGCAACGTGCGTTTACAACACGATGCGATCATAACTTAGCCTAACACTTACTTTATTGTATCAAAACGATATATTTTCAGGTTTTGCATGCTCATTCAACCATTTTTGCTGGCCACCCTTTGCATTGTCTGGTACTCAGCAGCGTAGGGTAAGCGAAAGGTTGGCTAGATGGTTTGGAACAGGGCACGTCAACGGCTTGGAGTAAACTGTCGTCGGAGGTGGATCATGGCACTGCGTCACCACGTAACCAGTGTAATTCTGGGGAGTGTCCTCATGGGGGGATCCCCAGTATTGGCGCAAGTTTCACCTCCTTCGGAAGCACCAGCGCCGGCGTTTAATCCCTTTGGCGTTGACAACCCCGTGTTGCAACGAGCCCGCAATTGGGCACGCCAAGCGGCAGAAAGAGCTAATGGGGGCTTAAGCCAGTATCGTGCTGAAGAATCCATGTTTGGCCCTGCTAGCCAATCCCCTTTTGTGGATAATGGTGACGGCTCGTTTACTTTCCGTTTTCTCGGTGGTCCCCCGGCGGCTCCGCCCACCATCGAGAGCGTGGTGACGGTCAACCCCGATCCTACCAACCCGATTATTCGCATTGATTACAATGGCCCCATCCGCAGCCCAGAAGCCGTTGCTCCCCCTAACCCCCTACCCCCAGAACCCAGCGCCAATTCTTGGTAGTTTCTAGTGAGTATCACCCTTGTGTGCCAGTGTGGCCAAGAAACCGTGCACTTTGCCAATATTGCAGCAGTTATCTTTGACAAGGATGGTACCCTCGCCAATTCAGGACACTACCTTCACCAGTTGGCCGAAGCACGGCTGAAGCACCTGAGGGCGATCGCCCCGGCCATTGAAGCGCCCTTGCGCCACAGCTTTGGTGTAACAGCTCAGAGCATCCGTGCTGACGGATTGCAAGCCATTGGCAGCCGGGAAGAAAATCTCGTGGCAGCAGCAGCTCACCTTGCCGGTGCTGGCTATGGCTGGGTTGCTGCCCGCGAGATGGCCACCGCCGCTTTTGCAGCAGCGGATCGGGAACTGAGTCCCAAAGCTCCCTTCACCCCTCCCTTCTCAGAGGTCATTGATCTTGTTAAAAGGCTTTACGAGGCCGGTCTTATCTTGGCTGTCCTTTCGGGCGATCGCACCGTCGAGGTGGAGGCCTTTTTACACACCTATGGCTTGCAAGGCTTTTTTCAAATCGCCATGGGCAGCGATTGCTCACCGCCAAAACCCGATCCAACCCCCTTAAAAAAAATCTGCGCCGAACTGAAGATCCCCCTCGCGCAGACAATTGTGATTGGTGACGCTGATGCCGATGGCTTAATGGCGCAGCGGGCGGCGGCGGCTGGCTGCATTGGTGTCAATTGGGGATGGCAGCCCCCACCTGTGCTGCACTACTGCAACTGCACCGTTGATAAACCCACACATATTCAGGTTTTTCAGGAGTCATAAACAGGGAACAGAAGGAACACACACGAGCCGAGCTGGGAGACACACGCAAAGATCATCAACCGAGGCATACAACGAACGAGCAAGCTGGAAGTAAGAGGGCGCGAAAACTCAATCTGGATACCACACAACGGTTGACAGAAGGTTGATTCGTCAGGGGACTAGTGCAACCTACCTTTTATAGTCCCACGTTGATTCAGGGGTGGCTACCGTGATTCCACTCAAGTTTTGCCAAAGGGTTGGCGGACAATTTGCTTCAAAATACCGTGCAAATACGGATGGTCAAACTGCCACGGTTGCCATTACGTCATCACTCAGCACTGCATTCGTAGCAACCGTTTGAATGTCATCAAGGTTTTCCAAGGCATCCATTAATCGCAAGACACGTCGCGCTGTTTCCATATCCGTCACTTCAGTTGTATTCAGAGGCACCCAGCGACTTTCGGTATCCAAGACGCGATGGCCTCTCTCCTGAAGGGTTGTACTGACGGCCTCGAGAGCGGCAACGGGGCAACGGACTTCTGCCACATCCGCCAGAATTTCGTAGGTTTCGACATCTGCCGCTAGCAGGTCTTCTAGGAACGCTTCTTCATCCGTAGGGGCAGCTACCGTGACAATGCCCCACAGTTCAAACATCCAGCCGACGCAGCCGGTTTCACCGAGGTTCCCCCCCTGCTTGTTAAAAGCGGCTCGCAGATCCGCTGCAGTGCGGTTGCGGTTGTCCGTCAAGGCTTCAATTAAAAAGGCAACCCCCCCGGGGCCATAGCCTTCGTAGCGAATTTCTTCGAGGGGGGCATCCGTGTCAAGGGTGCCTGTGCCCTTGGCGATCGCTCGTTCAATGTTTTCACTGGGAATACCGGCAGCCTTTGCTTTTTCAATGGCGCTACGGAGTTGAAAGTTACCGGCTGGATCGCCACCCCCATGCCGAGCCGCAATAATAATGGCGCGGGAAAGGCGAGCAAACACCTTACCCTTTTGGGCGTCAACCCGTGCCTTTTGTCGCTTAATGTTTGCCCATTTACTGTGACCCGCCATAGCCTGCAAACACTGGGAAGACTTTGAAACTGACGATAAACAACCCCGCTGTGATCAACGGGGCTGACTCAGCAACATAGGGGAGCAGGATAGCAATTTAGCGAAAGCCAACGGCCGCTTGCCAGACAAAGGCCAAGGCTAAAAAGAGGACAGGGATCACCGGCAGCACATCAACTAAGGGATCAAAAATTGCGTAGGCTTCCGGTAGCTTGGCCATTAATACAAGAGCATCCATCATGGTAGTGTCCTAAAAAATCAGCGATCGCAAGAGAACTGAGAGCATAGTACCATAGCGGCTGCGGTCAGGGGATCGGGTATGGAGAGAATTGCAGCAGCAGAAATGACAGAACACGAATTTTGGATGCGCCAAGCGATCGCCCTTGCCGAGCAGGCGGGACTTGCCGATGAAGTGCCCGTCGGTGCAGTGATTGTGGATGCCAGCAATACCCTGATTGCCACGGGAGAAAACCGCCGCCAACGGGATCACGACCCCACCGCTCACGCGGAAATAATTGCCCTGCGTCGTGCTGGCCAGCAATTAGGCACTTGGTATCTCACTGGCTGTCGCCTTTACGTGACCCTAGAGCCTTGTCCCATGTGCGCTGGTGCCATTGTCCAAGCGCGTATTCACACCCTCATTTATGGGACGCCAGACCCCAAGGCCGGTGCCATTGACTCGGTGCTGCAACTTCCTAAGAGTCCAGCGGCGTTTCATCGGGTGCAGACCCTTGGCGGCGTGCTAGGGGAGCGCTGCTGTGAGCAGTTGCAAACGTGGTTTCGGGCGCATCGCCAACGCCAGAAGCAACCCGTTTAATGCCTTGCCAACCCAACCGTGCTTGCAGTGTGGCAACACTCACCTTCAGGAGCGGATGCCGCCAGCTGGGGGCAATTTCCGCCAGAGGTACGAGGACAAAAGGACGGTTGGCCAGTTCAGGGTGGGGGAGGGTTAGCTTAGGGGTATCCATGACCACATCCCCGTAAAAAAGCAAATCTAAATCAAGGGTGCGCGGTCCCCACCGTTGCTGCCGCTGGCGGCCAAACTTCTGCTCAATGGCTTGCAGATGGTGTAGGAGTTCCAAGGGACTGAGGCGAACCACAGCCGTAACGCAGCCATTCCAGTAATTTGGTTGGGGCGGTCCCACGGGAGCTGTGCAATACCAGCGGGAGCACTGCTCTAAGGTGAAGTGGGGAATTTGCTGCAGGGCAGAAACGGCTGCCATAAGGGTTTGGCGGGGCTGCCCAAGGTTGCTGCCAAGGGCGATCGCCACGAGGGGGGGGTCAGACGGGGATATACTTAAGTCAGTGGATTCTGCCATTGTTGCCTCGGTAGAGTGCCACCCTCAGCTTTATGCTCTGCTGGTTCTTATTTTGCTGTCAACCTACTGCTGAATTGTTGTGGATCTCCGGACTCTTTTTGATACCGCTACTCCCGTCATTGGTGTTGTCCACCTGTTACCCTTGCCCACCTCTCCCCGCTGGGGCGGTAGCCTTAAGGCAGTCATTGACCGCGCAGAGCAGGAAGCAACTGCCCTTGCCTCTGGCGGCGTCGATGCCATCATTGTGGAAAACTTTTTCGATGCCCCCTTTACCAAGGATCGGGTGGATGCCGCGGTCGTCAGCGCGATGACCCTTGTGGTGCAGCGGCTGAAAAATTTGGTTGCCTTGCCCATTGGTGTGAATGTTTTGCGCAATGATGCCTACAGTGGCTTGGCGATCGCCGCCTGTACGGGGGCGCAGTTTATCCGCGTGAATGTTCTCACTGGGGTGATGGCCACGGATCAGGGCATTATTGAAGGCCAAGCCCACCACCTATTGCGCTACCGCCGGGAACTGGGGCAAGACATTAAAATTTTGGCCGATGTCATGGTCAAGCACGCTCAGCCTTTACATACCCCCAACCTCAGCATGGCAGTGCGGGACACGTTTGAGCGCGGTCTTGCCGATGGTGTCATCCTCTCCGGCTGGGCAACGGGTCACCCCCCCAGCGATGAGGATCTCTCGATTGCCTGTAGTGCCGCTAAGGGAAAACCGCTCTTTATCGGCAGTGGTGCCTCTTGGGACAATGTGGAGCAGTTAGTCCCCTACGTCAACGGTGTCATTGTGGCCAGCTCCCTGAAGCGCAATGGCCAAATCACCCAGCCCATTGATCCCATTCGCGTCAGTCGCTTTGTGGAAGCATGGCAACGAGCACAGCAAAATTTCCAAGAACTGGGCGATCGCAATGGGAACCATCGCGGTAGTGTCGAGCCAGTCGCACCCACCTCAGCGCTTCTTGTGGGCGACTAGATCCACGATCGCCACCACATGCGGGCAAAAAACTGCTGTGGTGTTATGGGCAACCCCCAATAGAGGGGCAACCAATAGAAAAATCCAGCCCCAACCATCAGAAGCACTAGGCAACTCAGCAGTCGTCCCCACGGGGGCGATGATCGCCATCCCCAGTCGCAAACGACTGCCAAAGCCATAAAACTGTAGAGGGCGGCTGGCAGATAGTGGTACAGAAACAAACAGCGGCTCACCAGTGCCCACGGCAAGAGGTTGGCGGCATAGTTGAGGAGGAGAAACTGCCCCACGGGCGATCGCCCTCCCAACGGCAGCAGCACCAAGAGGGCTAGCGTACTCAACCACAGCAAAGGCGGATTAAACATGGCGTGGACGGCATAAACCCAATGGGTTGCGGCCATAGGCAGCGGCGGGCCAATCACCGGTACCGCCTCGCTCAGGGTTTGTACCCGTTGAAAAAAGTAGCTGACGGGGCGTAGCATCAACGGCCACGACCACCACGGCGCACAGTAGGGATGAGCTGTACTGGCAACACTGCGATGGTAGCTAAAAATCTGGGCGTGAATCTGCCACAGGCTCGACTCCGGATGAAAGGCCAAATGGGGCAGCCAGAGCAGACTATAGACCGTGAACACCACGAGGGGCAGGATAACCCCCATTTGCATTAGGGTGTAGTGCCGTTGCCGCTGCACCAACCACACCAACCCCAGACCCAAGAGGAACCCTAAACCACTCCACTTCACCGCCACACAGGCACCCAAGGCCACTCCGGCTAGAATGAGGGCTGCCCACCGCCGCCCACCCCACTGCTGCTGTCCCCACAGCCAACTGACCTGCGCCACCAGCCCAAAGAACACGAGATAAACGTTAATCAGAGCATAGCGAGATTCCACTAAAAAGAGGCCATCCAAGGCCACAAACGTGCCCGCCAACAGTGCCAGTCCTCGACGTTGGGTCAGCAGATAGGTCAAGAGCGCCACTGTCACCGGAATCAGGGCACCAACCAGCGCATTCAGCCAGCGATAGCCCCACGGATCAAATTCTCCCCTGATCCAAATGCCGAGGGCAATGAGGTATTTCCCTAGGGGCGGGTGGGCATCAAAAAAAGGAACGCCCGCCAAGTAGTTGCGAGCAAAGCGGGCAAAATAGACCTCGTCAAAAACAAGGGTGTGAAAGCGATCCACCCCCCAAAGGCGAGTTCCGAGGGCAAATAACCAGAGGAGAACCAGCCCCCCGGGCATGCCTTAAGCAGCTCCCGGCAGCTCAGCAGTACGGACACTGACCTGTTGTTGGCGATCGCCCCGCTGAATCGTTAGCTTCAGCACCTGTCCCACCTGAGCCGCATCCACAATAGCCTGTAGATCTTCAGCACTGGTAATGGGTTGCCCGTCAACGGCAGTAATCACATCCCCCCAGCGCAGCCCTGCCTTGGCAGCCGGGGTATTGGGGAGCACCTGCACCACCAGAACACCATTCACCTCCGGTAACATCACGGGTGAATTGGGGTTGGCATTATTTTCTTTGGCCATCGCAGGGGTAAACGTGGTCATTTGCACGCCAATATAGGCATGGCTAATTTTCTCACCCCGCACCAAGCGCGCCTGTAAGGCCTTAGCTTTGTTGATGGGAATGGCAAACCCAATCCCCATGGCATCGGCGCGGATTGCCGTATTAATGCCAATGACTTCCCCCGCCTCATTCAAGAGTGGCCCCCCAGAGTTCCCCGGATTGATGGCCGCATCAGTTTGGATAAAATCTAGGCGTTTATCGGGAATACCCACTTGGGCACTAGAGCGGTGCAACGTACTGACAATCCCCAAAGTCACGGTATTATCTAAGCCCAACGGATTACCGACGGCGATCGCCCAGTCCCCTACCTTAATTTTACTTGAATCACCCAAAGGCGCTGTGGGCAAAGGTTCCGTGACTCCCTTAAGCTTCACCACTGCCAAGTCCGAGACTTCATCCACGCCTCGCACTTCCCCTTCAAACACACGGCCATCCTTGAGGCGCACATTCACCGTATCCGCTTGGCTGACAACATGGGCGTTGGTGAGAATAATACCGCTGCTGTCAATGATGAACCCAGAGCCTTGCCCCCGCAGCCGATCCTCCTGAGGCAGGGGCGTTAACCCCGGGAAAAACTGGCGAAAGAAGGGATCGTTAAACAGCGGATCGACCGATCGCAGCACCGTGCGCTCCGTATCAATGCGAACCACTGCATCCCCCACTTTCTCCACTGCTGCCGCTACAAAACTATGCCCCGCCGTTGAGACTGCCGCTAGGGCAGGTAAATTCCAAAACCACAGCAGCACTGTGATCCCCAAGAGCAAAGCAGCAAAAAGCCGTTTCAGGTTCATCATTCCAAGGAGACTTGCAAATCCTTTACGTTCCTGATCTTAACAAAGGACTCTCGGCGCTATTATGGGCACAGTTCCCGCACCCACTGCTGAATGTAGTCGTTGACAACCTCTGGGGCTTCATCCTGGGGACAATGCCCGACTCCGGCAAGGGGCACAAACTGCCGCACACAGTCAAAGGCTGCCAGCGCCCGTCCTTCGGCAATGGGTTCCCAAGGGTCTGCGGCTCCCCAAAGAAAATAGGTGGGGCAAGTCACCTGCGGCAGCAAATCTTCTGGTAAAGGACCTTGGGAATAGCGCACAAAGGCCAAGAACACATCGGCTGCGCCTGTCTCCTGGGCGGGAGCCAGCAAAATATCCACCAGTTCATCCGTGACGGCGCTGGGATCGCCGTAGGCTTGGTGGAGAATGCGTTGTACTGATCGGGCTTGAGCAATTTGGCGGAAAAAGTAAGTTCCAATGGCTCGGTTGGCCAAAATCCGTTGCAGTAGGGCTGTCCCCCACTGGCGATACCACGGGAGCTGTTGCCGCTTGCGTTCATTCAGTTGCCGCAGCGAGCAGTTCAGCAGAATGAGTTGCCGCACCCACGCCGGAGCTAAAACGGCAGCTTGCAGTGCCACCACACAGCCAATGGAGTTGCCCACGAGGACGGCAGGGTCACCAATCACCTGCTGGCAAAAGTCCACCACTAGGGTTGCCCAAGTTTCAAACGTATAGCTCACCGCTTGGGGAGACGGTTTCGCCGAGCCGCCAAACCCCAGTAGGTCAATGGCATAGACGCGGTACTGAGCCGCAAGAACAGGGATATTTTTGCGCCAGTGAAGGCTAGAGGCACCAAAGCCATGAATGAGGAGGAGGGGGGTGCCGCTGTTTCCCTGCTGGCGATAGATAATGGAATAGCCCTGCCAGTGCCATGTCTGGGGAGCAAGGGTCTCGCTGGCTGTATTGGCTGTCATGGGAATCTCCTTAGGGGGCAGCTAGGAATTGACGGTAGCGATCGCTCAGTTCGTTCACCGCCCGCTCGTAAAATTGTTGGCCGTGCTCCGGTCTGGCCAAGCTAGAATCCGCTCCCATCCGGCCATCGGGGTACCGCCGCCGAAAATCTGCCGCGCTGTAGATGGCATGATCGCGATTCACGTCGGGTGAGAGTACCGCTTGTTTAATAGCCTCGGGATACACAAACTGAGTCAGCGCCACTTCGCTAGGGGTGGCATGGGAGCCTTCGCGATCGCCATAGAGTTCCCGCGCCAGTTGCATGACCGAGGTGCACATGAACCAGTTGGCCAACTCACAACGCACCTGATCAGCTGTGGGGATTTGCAGATCCGCCAACACCGCGTAGGTTTCGGCAAAGGCCGCCTTCAGCGTAGCAATATTCCCCCCGTGACCATTGATAAAGAAAAAGCGCTCAAACCCAGACCGTGCCAAGCTCACCAAGTAATCGCGAATCACGAGGATCAGGGTACTGGGTCGCAAGCTGATCGTGCCCGGAAACGCTGTGTGGTGCAACGCCATCCCCACGTTGATTGTCGGTGCCACTAAAGCCCCCGTGGCCTCCCCTACCCCCTTGGCAATGACTTCAGCACAGATAGCATCGGTGCCAATCAAGCCCAGCGGACCGTGTTGCTCCGTGGAACCAATCGGCACAATTAGGCCACAGGACTCTTTCAGGTAATCGGCCACCTCTGGCCAAGTACTTAAGTGTAGTAGCGCCATCTTGCTTCCTTAAATTGCATCTTCTAAAACACGGGGGGTGTTTTGCCATGCCCAAATGCCAGCGATCGCCACCACACCCCCCATCCCCATCATGACCATTGTTAAGCCCAGCAGATCCGAGAGAATCCCCGCCACCGCCAACGGCACACTGAGGGCAATATTGACAATATTATTCTGAAAGCCAAAGACCTTCCCGCGCATTTCTGGGGGTGTGCGCACCTGAATCAGAGTCTGCATGGGAATGCCAATGAGGGAAGCCCCCATCCCCAACAGGATACTTAGCGCCAGCCCCATCCAAAGGTGATGGACAAAGGCAAACACGAGCAATACCGCCGCCATGATCAAAAAACCAATTAAGGGCAGGGGACGGTGATGCAAACGCTCACCCCACTGGCCCAGGATACCCGCCCCTAAAATCAAGCCCAAGCCTGCTGCCGCCAGCAAAAAGCCAAACTGGTTGGGACGTAAGCCAATCTCTTGGGCTAAACTGACCGCCAACACCGTCAATGCCGCAAACACACAGTAGAGAATCGTCAACTGTAACATGGCATTACCAAGGAGCTTGTTTTTGCGCAGATAGTGGAACCCCTCCTGTAGATCCCGCCAGATATTCATGCCATGGGGGTGCTCATGCACCACTTCGCGGTGGGCAATCAAGGCTAAGACCAGTCCCGCCAAAATGTAGAGACCCCCCACCACCACTTCCCGAGCATAGATGCCACCAATGGCTGCCGCCGCGCTCAAAAGAGGCTCCCCCACCGCAAACCCCACCACTAACGATCCCATCATGGTGGTAATAAATAGGGCATTGGCGGAGAGTAGGTTCTCTTCCTTAACCAATAGGGGGATTGCCGCCTGCTCGGCGGGGGCAAAGAACTGGGTGAGAATCGACTCAGAAAACGCCACCAATAGCAACAGCGTAAATTTTTTGGGAATGAAAATTAACGCAAACACCAACACCCCTCGCAGGATATTGGTAATACTCATCAGTTCACGCTTGGGGTAGCGATCTACAAACGTACCCGCCGTCGAGCCAAAAAAGACCGCCGGTAGGGTGTTAGCAATCATCACCGCCGAGGCTTTAGAGCCGGGTAACTCATAACTGGCATCGTAGGAAACCGCCAACGTAATCAAGAGGACGAGAAAAATTTTGTCTGCCAGTTGCGAGATGATCTGCCCACCCCACAGCTTTAAGAAATTGCTGTTGCGCATCAGGGCAGCAAAACCACCCGGACGGGGTTTGGGGCCAGAACTTACCATTGTTGTTGCTCATGCAGCATGAAGAAGGCTCCTGTTGCCTTAATGGGGCAGCGGGCTGCTCACCGCGCTCAACCTCGTTTTTCACTATAGGATAAGAGTCATAGGTCACCCAAATAGTGAGTTATTGTTTGCCCGATGCGATCGCCCCATGTCAACAGTGCTTCTGAGGAATCCGTGATTTCTCCCGAGGAAGATCTTGACTCCCTTGAACCAGCACCGCCACCGGATCCCGATTCAGAGCTGCCCAACGAAGTGGAAATGTCCCTCTGGGATCACCTTGAGGAGCTACGGCAGCGGCTTTTTGTGGTCTTGGGTACCGTCGTAGTCACCGTCGTTCTCTGCTTTACCCAAGTGCGCTGGATTATTGAGTTCCTTGAAAAACCCGCTAAAGGAGCCCAGTTTTTGCAACTCAGTCCTGGGGAATACTTTTTTGTCTCCTGCAAGGCTGCCGCCTACAGTGGCGTACTTTTGGCAACCCCCATGATTCTGTACCAAGGGATTCGCTTTGTTTTACCCGGGCTGACGCGGCGCGAGCAGCGGTTGCTAGCCCCGGTGGTTTTTGGCTCCTCCATTCTGTTTGTTTTCGGCTTAGCCTTCGCCTACGCATTCCTTGCCCCAGCGGCTTTAGGATTTTTTATTAGCTATGGTGCCGATGTGGTTGAGCAAATCTGGTCGATTGATCGCTACGTGGACTTTATTTTGATGCTGTTGTTGGCCACTGGTTTAGCCTTTCAGGTACCCATCCTTCAGCTTGTGCTCATTTCCTTAGGCATTGTTTCGATGAATCAAATGCTGAGCCAGTGGCGCTACGTGGTGATTATTGCCGTGGCAGTGGCTGCCGTGCTGACACCCTCCATTGATCCAGTGACCCAAGGCTTATTGGCGGGTGCTCTGATGGCACTCTACTTTACGGGTATTGGCTTGGCAAAACTCCTCGGTGTGGGCGATCGCCCCACTACCGAAAGTTGAGAGCTGGAACCAAAACTCCCATGTCAATCCTCCAGACGGAATTTATCCACACCACGCTTGTGCGCCCTCACCCCACCGAAGCCCTTGATCAGGTGGTCGAGTCATACTTACGCCAGCAGGGTCAGCCGCTACGCTGGGCCATTACCGCTGTTAGCCCCCAAACCCTCACTATTGAAGCAGTGATCCTCAAATACGGAAATTGATACAATCCATGCAGATTTATCCTTGTACTGCTCCATGACACGCGCAGGCATCGGCATTCAAACGGCTCAGGTTCGCCCCGGACGGGTGAGCGGCCAGCTTCACGTTTATGATGGCACTGGCAAAGGTAAATCCCAAGCGGCTCTTGGGGTGGTGTTGCGCTCCATTGGCCTAGGGATTGCTTCCGCATGGCCAACCCGCGTACTCCTGTTGCGCTTTCTCAAAGGCCCCGGGCGTGCCTACGCTGAAGATGCCGCCATTGAAGCCCTACAGCGGGGTTTTCCCCACTTAATTGACCAAGTGCGTACCGGTCGCGCTGAGTATTTTACCGCCGAGCAAATCACCAAGTTTGATCGCCAAGAGGCGCAACGGGGTTGGGACATTGCCAAAGGGGCGATCGCCTCCGGCCTTTACTCTGTCATCGTCCTTGATGAACTCAACCCCGTCCTTGACCTTGGGCTACTCCCCATTGACGAAGTCGTCAATACCCTGCGCCGTAAACCCGACCATCTGGAAATTATTGCCACTGGTCGCGGCGCGCCTCCTGCTTTATTACAGATTGCAGACCTGCACTCCGAAATGCGCCCCCTAGTGCACCCCACTGCCCATGAACAGGGCATCGAAGGCATTGAAATTTATACCGGCGATGGCAAAGGCAAATCCACCAGTGCCCTTGGTAAAGCCCTGCAAGCCATTGGCAAAGGCATCAGCCGCGATCAATCCCATCGTGTGCTCATCCTCCAGTGGCTCAAGGGAGGACAGGGCTACACCGAAGATGCCGCCATTGCCGCCCTCAAAGAAAGCTACCCCCACCTTGTGGATCACCAACGCTGCGGTCGCGATGCCATTGTCTGGCGTGGCCAGCAGCAGGAGATAGACTACATCGAAGCCGAACGCGGTTGGGAAATTGCCCGCGCCGCCATCGCCTCCGGCCTCTACAAAACCATTATTCTCGATGAACTCAATCCCACCGTCGATTTAGAACTGCTCCCCGTCGAGTCAATCATTCAAGCCCTACTGCGCAAACCCCGTACCACCGAAATCATCATTACCGGACGCTGCAAAAATCCCCCTGCCTATTTTGACCTCGCCAGCGTCCACTCGGAAATGATTTGCCACAAGCACTATGCCGAAAAGGGCATCGATCTCAAGCGGGGAGTTGATTTCTAAGCTTACGGGCATATCCGCCCTATAGCTATTTCTCCCGAGGTGAACTGCCCTAAATAGTCCATCAAAACCTTAAATTGGGGACGATTCAAGCGATAGTACACCCAGCGCCCCTCCTGACGCGACAGGACTAAATTGGCCTCTCGTAGCGCCCGCAAATGAAACGACAGTTTTGAGGGAGCCAGACCGAGGCGATCGCACAAATCACAAACACACAACTCCTCCCTGTGCAAAATTCGGATCACCTCAAGCCGCAAGGGTTCGGCAAGGGCGTGAAAACCTAACTGAATCATGCGACTCTCATAGCTAGATGAGACTTGGGGCATTACTTCACCTGTAACAGCTCTTAGTCATGCCCTCCCTCCACGGTTTGAGCCGCATTCACCGGAGTGACCATTTGGGCACGGTAAATAGCTTGCCGTAACTGCACCACCGCCTCTTGATAGAGGGGATCCGCTGCCGTTGCCCACAGGCGTGGGTTCTGACTCACCTCCTGCGGCAGGTTTACCATCACATTTGGAGTAATGCCCATGCGATTAATATCCGTCCCCTTAGGCGTGTAGTAGTGCGCCACTGTAACCGATAGCCCTGAGCCATCACTGAGTTGATGAATTGACTGCACCAGTGCCTTTCCGTAGGTTTTCGTGCCCACCACAACCGCTCGCCCGTTATCCTGTAAAGCGCCCGTCAGAATTTCACTACTGCTAGCCGAACGCTGATCCACGAGCACCACAAGCGGTAATGTCGTCAATGCCGATTGATTTGCCCGTGCCTGTTCACTGTGGCCACTGCGATCTACCGTGCGGACAATTAAACCCTGATTCAGCCACATGCGAGCAATATCAATTCCCGCCTGTAGCAAGCCGCCCGGATTCCCTCGCAAATCCAACACAAAACCATCCACCCCTGCCGCCTGCAACTGCTGAATCGCTGTCTGTACCTGATCCGCTGCATGGGACGTAAACTCACTCAGGTAAATGTAGCCAATCCGTTGTTCGCCCTCCTCTTTAACCAGAGAGCGTACTGCTGGCAACTCAATCAATGCCCGCATCAGCGTTAAACGAAATGTACCGCGACTCGGACGAAATAACTGCAATTCAATTGGCGTGCCCACGCGACCACGAATCCGCCGTGATGCTTCCTCAATCGACATGCGCCGCGTTGACTGGCCATCAATTGCAAGCAGGCGATCGCCCGCCTCAATACCGGCTCGCGTTGCCGGGGAATTTGCCAACGGCTCCAAAATCGTTAACTGCTTCGTTTTTTCATCCACCCCTAGGCGAATACCAATTCCAGACACCTCCCCCGATGTTTGCGTCCGCAACAGAGCAAACTCCTCCGGTGTCATAAAGCGCGTATAGGGATCATTCAAGCGCTGCAACATCCCTTGAATAGCCTGATAGGCCTGAGCACGAGACGTATAATGCCGCTCTAAAAGCTCCTGTCGTATCGCCAACCAATCAAGACGGTTAAAAGACGTATCCACGTACTCCCGCTGGACAACTTGCCATACCTCATCCACCACAGCCTTGGGACTGTCCTGCAACCCACCATAACTTGGCGCAGGCACAAGAGCCATTGCCCCAGCAGAAACCAACACAGATGAGGCCAGAACAGCCCAATACCGCAAACCTAACCCATAACCTTGAGGCATAGCTAAAGACATCCTGCGAGGAGAGACTACTCAGAAAACTCGTACAGGGCTCTTGTTCGATGCACTATACGCCCATTTACAATTCGATGTTGCCCCTCTATCCAAAATTCAACTCAACTTAACATTTCTAAAAAAACAACTCCCCACCAAAAGCTTAGGTAGGGAGGAATATTTTGCCTAGCATCGAGCTATTTTTGCGGGAGGTTACCCTCCAACTATCTTCGCCGCTACAGCGTTTCACCTCTGAGTTCGGGATGGATCAGCGTGGTTCCACTGTGCCATAGACACTAGGCAAGTATTATTTGTAAATTCAGAACCTAGACTTTATAGATAGCTAAGTTTAAATACTGAAGCAAACCTCTAGGACTAAATAGTGATTGTCAGTAGTATCAGACACCTGTTGGTTGATGAGGTCAAGCCCTCGGTCTATTAGTACTCCTAGACTTCATCCATTACTGGACTTCCATCGAGAGCCTATTAACGGGTGTTCTACCCGTGACCTTACTGGCTTATGCCATGGGAGCACTCATCTTGAGGTGGGCTTCCCACTTAGATGCTTTCAGCGGTTATCCACTCCGCACATGGCTACCCTGCGTTTACCGTTGGCACGATAACAGGTACACCAGAGGTGCGTTCCTCCCGGTCCTCTCGTACTAAGGAGGACTCCTCTCAATGCTCCTACGCCTGCACCGGATATGGACCGAACTGTCTCACGCATGTTTACCTCGTATCACTACGAGCATGGACTATATCTTCATCCTGACTCTTGCCTTAACGAATCAGGAGCCGACATTTGATTACTCTGACACACTCAGAGCATCTCAGCTTACGCTTGGCGGCTAAACCAAGCCTAGGCTTCAGTCTCTACGGGATCAAGAGTTGTCGCGATCTCAAGTATTCCTCCACCTGCTGGCTGCGAATTGATCTACGTTTGGAAAAGTTAAGTTCACCAAACTTATCAACTTGCTGCGCTAGCTTTAGAAAATGTGCTGGTTCTATACGTTTTGAACTCAGCATTTCTTGGAGGACAGAGATTACTAAACTACATTGCATTCTCTTTAGGTGAATGTAGGGTTTTAAGTTGCTGAGAACTGTTATCACCGCCTGAGCCTCGGTTATCGAGTACTCAGTCATTCCGTCTTTTCGTTCACGGATAAAACCAGCTTCTAACACTGATTGAATCCATTCCAGAAAAGAACGGTGCTCTGTACGCTGAAAAAACGTCACACTGGCTCGAATTTGATAGCCAAGAATGTAATCTTTTCGCCGTACCAATTGGAGATTAATACAACCATCTCCATCTAAAAAGCCTGCAATGTAACTGTAAATCTCTGAACTCGTCACGAGAACTCCGCTTACCCTCGGTATTGTCTTAGTTAGCGTTCGGAAACTAACTAAGATTCTACCGATTTTAGTCGGTTTACTGCTCCACATTACTGTGAAGTGACGCAATGATTTACGTTCTGAACCCAGCTCACGTACCGCTTTAATGGGCGAACAGCCCAACCCTTGGGACGTACTACCGCCCCAGGTTGCGATGAGCCGACATCGAGGTGCCAAACCTCCCCGTCGATGTGAACTCTTGGGGGAGATCAGCCTGTTATCCCTAGAGTAACTTTTATCCGTTGAGCGACGGCCCTTCCACGCGGAACCGTCGGATCACTAAGGCCGACTTTCGTCTCTGCTCGACTTGTAGGTCTTGCAGTCAAGCTCCCTTATGCCTTTACACTCTACGGCTGATTTCCGACCAGCCTGAGGGAACCTTTGCGCGCCTCCGTTACCGTTTAGGAGGCGACCGCCCCAGTCAAACTGCCCACCTGAAACTGTTCCCTCGCCGGATGACGGCAGAGAGTTAGAATTCTAGCCTTGCCAGAGTGGTATCTCACCGGCGACTCCATATTCCCCGCAAGGAATACTTCAACGTCTCCCACCTATCCTGCGCAAGCAAAGCCCGAACCCAATTCCAGGCTACAGTAAAGCTTCATAGGGTCTTTCTGTCCGGGTGCAGGTAGTCCGCATCTTCACAGACACTTCTATTTCGCCGAGCCTCTCTCCGAGACAGCGCCCAGATCGTTACGCCTTTCGTGCGGGTCGGAACTTACCCGACAAGGAATTTCGCTCAGTTCGTCTCTACTATTTCTAATAGAGCTGGACTTTACCTTGAACGACGATTCATTTGCGCTGCAATTTGTTGGATTTTGGCGAGCCCTTCTTCTTTAAGGTGTTCCCCTGCTTGACACAAGAGAACCACGTCCCTGAACTTCAGAAAGTCAACAAACTTACTGGTTTTCAAGGAATGCTTCATAAAGAAAGGACAAATGCGTTCGGCAAGATGACTAATACTACGCACTCGGTACGCCATGCGATCGCCGTGATTCACACGAACCACACCGCAATCGAAATAAGCTTTCAGTGCATAGAGTACCTTGACATCTCGCCGATGCTGAACAACAGTAAACTCAGGTAAGACCTGATAACCTGTCGTCATTTCAGGATGAGGATTGATTCCAACGTGGAAGCATCCTTCACCATCAATAAATCCAACAATCCACTGCGCTTCTAAATTCATTCGTCGCACCTGAACATCAAGTCTCTGAGGATTCCTAGATTGCTCTAGGCCTTTCCTGCGGATTATCCCCATGTCTTTCACATTTTTACTGAACAGCACTGCAGTGCTTCAAAATAAACCTTTTCAATTTAAGAAGGTTAAGCACCTCACTGAACGAGTAGTGAAAAGCTGTGAGAGGATTTCCCCGCATATGGTTCAGTTTTACTAAGGCTAGCATTCGTTAACCTTAGGACCGTTATAGTTACGGCCGCCGTTCACCGGGGCTTCGGTCGCCAGCTTCGCTTGCGCTAACCGACTTCCTTAACCTTCCGGCACTGGGCAGGCGTCAGCCCCCATACATCGTCTTACGACTTAGCGGAGACCTGTGTTTTTGGTAAACAGTCGCCTGGGCCTCTTCACTGCGACCACCTCTCGGTGGCACCCCTTCTCCCGAAGTTACGGGGCCATTTTGCCGAGTTCCTTAGAGAGAGTTATCTCGCGCCCCTTGGTATACTCTACCCCCCCACCTGTGTCGGTTTCGGGTACGGGTATCTTGGCTTAACGTGTTTAGAGCTTTTCTTGGAAGCATGACATCAATCACTTCCCCACCGTAGTGGGTCGTACTCCTGCCTCAGCTCAGAGCGTTTTCGCCGCTCCTCAACACCTCGGACAGTTGAACCGGTAACCAACATCCGGCTGATTTAGCCTTCTCCGTCCCTCTGCACAAGCCAAGATGAGTACTGGAATATTGACCAGTTGTCCATCGACTACGCCTTTCGGCCTCGCCTTAGGTCCCGACTAACCCTCCGCGGACGAGCCTTCCGGAGGAACCCTTGGGGTTTCGGGGCATTGGATTCTCACCAATGTTTTCGCTACTCAAGCCGACATTCTCACTTCTGCCTCGTCCACACCTGCTCACGCTAGTGCTTCAAACTAATGCAGAACGCTCCCCTACCACTTACGTAGTAAGTCCACAGCTTCGGTACGTCACTTAGTCCCGTTCATTTTCGGCGCAGGAACGCTTGACCAGTGAGCTATTACGCACTCTTTTAAGGGTGGCTGCTTCTAGGCAAACCTCCTGGTTGTCTATGCATCCCCACCTCCTTTACCACTTAGTGACAATTTAGGGACCTTAGCTGGTGGTCTGGGCTGTTTCCCTCTCGACGATGAAGCTTATCCCCCACCGTCTGACTGGCTGTGTGTACACAGGGTATTCAGAGTTTGACTCGATTTGGTACCGCTCTCGCAGCCCGCACCGAATCAGTGCTTTACCCCCCTGCTATAATCACAACCGCTATGCCTCAACATATTTCGGGGAGAACCAGCTAGCTCCGGGTTCGATTGGCATTTCACCCCTAACCACAGCTCATCCGCCGATTTTTCAACATCGGTCGGTGCGAACCTTCACTTGGTGTTACCCAAGCTTCATTCTGGCCATGGTTAGATCACCCGGGTTCGGGTCTATAAGTACTGACGAACGCCCTTATCAGACTCGCTTTCGCTATGGCTTCGACATTTTCGTCTTAACCTGCCAGTACCTATAAGTCGCCGGCTCATTCTTCAACAGGCACGCCGTTACTCGTTAAATCGAGCTTCGACTGCTTGTAAGCCTACGGTTTCATGTTCTATTTCACTCCCCTTCCGGGGTTCTTTTCACCTTTCCCTCGCGGTACTATACGCTATCGGTCACACAGGAGTATTTAGCCTTACGAGGTGGTCCTCGCAGATTCATCCGGAATTTCACGTGCTCCGGACTACTCGGGATCCAGCTAGGATTGTTAAGCTTTCGACTACAGGACTTTCACCTTCTCTGGTGTAGCATTCCACTACTTCGTCTAGCCGCTCAATTCCATGTTGCTGTCCCACAACCCCAACGAGCAAGCTCGTTGGTTTAGGCTGTTCCCGTTTCGCTCGCCGCTACTCGGGGAATCGAGTTTTCTTTCTTTTCCTCCGGCTACTAAGATGTTTCAGTTCGCCGGGTTCGCCCTCTAACGTTATGGATTAGCGTTAGAGTTACTGGGTTGCCCCATTCGGAAACCTTCGGA
>FWPV01000965.1_pt1:52500-84748 | contig 84748 bp, 78 predicted proteins | sample 2228371 | NCBI WGS metagenome assembly FWPV01 (sample SAMEA103939776, study PRJEB20133) | metagenome
TGCGGATGTGCCGTTGTTGCCCCCGGAGGCAGTCATTAAGACGGTGGATCGGGTGGCGAGTCCTTACAATCCCAATGCACCGCTGTATTTGGAGCGGGGGATTCCTTGGTTAGATTTTGAAGCACGGTTTCTGGCGTAAGCTGATCGAGGGTTGAGTTGGAGCCACTAAGCATGGATGTGCTGCTGCGGGAGTTGGATTTGGAGGGGTGGCGATCGCACAGTGGGGTGGGTCGTCTGCTGGGGATATTACGCCAATGGCAGGAAAAAAGTTGGCTCTGGCGGTGGATGCCTGCGATCGCGGGCAGTTTGGTGGGGTTGCTGCTGGTGCTGGCACCGTTTATGCCGTCGGGGATGATTGGCTTGCTCTTGATGGGGGGGGCGGGAGTTTGGCTGCTGTGGACGTTGGCAGGGGAGCCGGAGGGTCGGTGGTCGCCGGTGCATTTGCTGGTGCTGTGCTATTGGGGCATTGCGTTGCTGGCAACGGTACTGTCGCCGGTTCCGCGAGCAGCATTTGTGGGCTTAGGCAAGCTGAGCTTATATCTGCTCTTTTTTGCATTGGCGGAGCGGGTAATGCGCTATGAACGGTGGCGATCGCGCCTGCTGACGGTCTATTTGTTAACGGCTTTGGTGGTGAGTGTGGAGGCAATGCGCCAATGGCTCTTTGGAGCAGAGCCGCTGGCAACCTGGACGGATCCGGAATCGGCGTTGGCAAATGTCACGCGGGTTTATAGCTTTTTAGGCAATCCCAATCTGCTGGCGGGGTACTTATTGCCGAGTGTGCCCTTGAGTGCGGCGGCGATCGCCGTCTGGCGTGGCTTCTTACCGAAGCTGCTTGCGGTAGTGATGTTGGGGCTGAATACGGCCAGCCTTGTTTTGACGTTTAGTCGCGGGGGCTGGCTGGGACTAGCCGCTGCCACGATCGTGGGTGTCGGACTGTTGGGCTTTTGGTATCTCCCTCGGTTGCCTGAGCAGTGGCGGCGCTGGGGGGTGCCCACACTTTTAGGACTCTTAGCAGTGGTGTTAGTCGGGAGTGTCATCAGTGTGCCAGCGTTGCGGGAACGGGTCGGCAGTATTTTTGTTGCCCGGGGCGACAGTAGCAATAATTTCCGAATCAATGTGTGGATGGCGGTACAACAGATGATTCAGGATCGCCCCTGGCTGGGGATTGGCCCCGGGAATGTGGCCTTTAACCAAATTTACCCGCTGTACCAAGTGAATGTCCGGTTTACAGCCCTCAGTGCCTACTCGATTTTTCTAGAGCTGCTGGTGGAAGTCGGGGTAATTGGGTTTAGCATTTTCCTGTGGCTGTTGCTACTGTTGGGCGATCGCGCTTGGCGATGTTTAGGACAATTACGGTCTAGCAACAATCCTCAAGGTTTTTGGTTAATGGCAACAGCGGCCACGATGGTGGGTATGCTCACCCATGGGCTGGTGGATACAATTTGGTTTCGACCGGAGGTGGCCACGCTGTGGTGGCTGATGGTGGCGATCGTCGTTAGTTTTGTCCCTCAAGAATGCTCAACGTTGGAGAATTCCTGAGGGGAAGTGGCCACAACTAGACCCTGATCGTGCCAGCCACAGTGGGAACAGTAGCACTGGCCTAGAACTGCATTGGAATGATGGATGGGTTGGCGACATTCGGGACAGCGCCCCGTGAAATAGGGGTGGTGCATTAACATGCGAATTTGCTGCACCGGAGGCAAGTGGCCAATCACTTGTTCAAGGGTGGCCGGTTGAGCATCGCAGTAAGACATCAGGGAATCCAAACAACTGAGGGGATTGAGAACAGTAGTGACCGGGTCATCCTTTCTTCAGTATGAGGGCGATCGCCCCGAGGGGTGAATCGTAAAAATACGGAGATTTACGGCCAGAGGCTGTGGAAAACTCCAAAAAGCCTGTGGAAAAATCTGGGGAAAATCTGTGGAAAACCGTAGGAAAACTCCAAAAATCTGGGGAAAACTTTTTTATTCTTTTGCCGATCAATTAATAGCCTGTGGAAAACTACCCCACTTTTTCCACAAGTTTTCCACAAGCAGAAATGCCTTCAAACGTGCTCAGGGAGAGGCTTTTACTTTGTTTTTCCACATTTTCCACAGCCCCTACTACTACTATAAGAATATTTATAAAATTTAGGAGTAGTAGAGATCCTTAGGATCCTTTATCAAAAACCCTGACGAGAGAAAATAGCGACTATTCCCGTTTACTGCCCGAAGCCAGCACTCTCCCTCATCAAGCTGTGAGTTGAAGATCAAGACGGGAGAGGGTTCAAGCTTTCCAAACTTGAGTTTTGACTAGGAAGAGCTTTCCCACAACTGCGGAAACTCTCGGGGGCATCTGAGGCGACACATTGGCTAAAAGCCTCTTAGAAGAGCCGTGAAGGTGGGTGAATGAGTCGCAGTGGGGAATTTATCATTCGCACGGGGACAGGCACGTTACAGGCGAATCTGAAAGGGCTAGGAAGGTGTGTTCATTTTGCCGTTTGTCGATACCATAGTCCAAGTACTGCGCACTCTCTAGATTTGTAGGCGTTCATGACCCGCATTGTTACTTTTTTGGGGGCGACCCCAGCCCAGCAAACTACCCTTGGTCTTGCCGTAGCTGAGTGGTTTGCCCAGCAACAGCAACATACCCTTCTGGCATTACCGGCTCCAGCGATTACCCTGCAACATTTAACTGGTAATGTTCAGAAAGATATTGGTTCTCAACCGGTCTCTCTTGGTGAGCGCCTCTTTGTAACACAACTTTTTGCGACTGAAAGTTTAAGCAGCGCTTGGGATGATCTGAGTCGCCTTGTGGAGCCCTACTTGCCCCAAGAGCTGGTGGGCAAAGTTTATGCGGGGGAACTCATGATTTTGCCGGGTATGGATACGTTGCTTACCCTGAACGCCCTGCGGAGATATTACAGCAGTGGTGAGTACGATGTGATTATTTATGCTGGTGCCAATAATCGCGACACCCTGCGGCTCATTGGCTTACCGCAGGGACTGGCATGGTACTATCGTCGCTTCCGGCGATTACTGGAACAATTGGATATTAACAAAATTGCAACGGCGATTGGTGGGCCGATCGCCAGTGCGATCATGGCAGCAAACATTGACACTCAAAAAATCAATGAGCAGTTAGCCCAAGCTAAAGAGTGGGTAGATCGGGGAGTGAGTATTGCAGCCGATAGCCAACGCTTATCGGTTTTCTTGGTCACAACCCCAGCCCCTATGGAGATTGCGCAAACACAGTGGTTGTGGGGTAGCGCCCAACAGGTGAATGTACCGATTTCTGAAGTGTTTTGCTTAGGAGAGCCAACACCTGAGGTATTGAGTGCCTTTGTACCACTACGGATATCGAGTTTGCCCACAGATCACAGCGCTTGGCAATCCCTTGTGCCTAACTTGCCTGACTTGAACCAGTTAGCCACAGCGCCTGCCCCCCATGAATTTGATGAAGCGCAACAGCAGGTACGCATTTTTCTGCCGGGCTTTCGCAAAGAGCAGGTGAAACTGAGTGAATTCAGTGGTGAGCTCACCGTAGAAGCTGGCGACCAACGCCGCCACATTGAATTACCGCCTAGTCTTAAGGGAAAACCAGTGCGCAGCGGTAAATTTGAAGCTCCCTATTTGATTGTTAATTTCTCGTAGTGCGGATGGCCTTTGGTTAGGTCGCTTCGCGCAACCAAAGTTTCCATGTCAGTGAAGCAGACAAGAAATTTAACGATATGGCGTAAGAAGTTCCAGATTCTACTGTTCGTCAAACGTTGCGTAGCAAAGCTTAATCGATGGAGAAGCTCTATGAGCGTGCAAGACATTCGGTGGATACAACGATTCAATCATTTCTCCAAGGCGTTAAGACAATTGAAAAAAATTTATTGATAAAGGTGAACTAAATGAACTTGAAGAACAGGGACTGATACAGGCAGGGGTTGTCTTCTACCAGAAAACAGCGGAGGCTATCCATGCCTGATCAATTCTCTTACGAACAACTTGATACCCAGAAATGTTGAAAGCTGCAACAAAACGTTACATTTTAAGTGACACGGAGCTCTAGCTGCCCATCAAAGCTCCAATGCACCACTGAGCACCGCCGACTCAGTTCTAATTGCACATACCTTAACTTATCTATCAGTTTCTCTCCCCATCTCTCTGGCAGCTCGACTAACTCTAGGATCAAGTAGGCAATCAAAATCATATAAATCTGTATTCTCAAACCGTTCTCACTCTTCGTAATTGAGTTGTCTAACGACAAGTGCATCTTTAAGAATTTCCATAAATTCTCTATCGGCCATCGTAAGAGCAGTCCTAGGGCAGAGTTCTTCCGTTTCACTTGCTGGGCAAGCTGCTGAAATATTTGGATATTCCGAGTTTTATTAGCTTTGGAAAAGGTGGACATGGACGGCAATACTGACATGATTCAGGCGCTAAAACAAGGCTCTCATACTGGTTAATCCGTGGTCTGAATGTAGGTCAACCAGATTTTGAAGAGGAGTGACAGGGTAGTCGCAGGGGCTGAGTTTCTGAAGGATGGATTTGACAATCGCTGCAAATGATGCTATATACTTTCAATTATTACTGACTTTTTTTAGGGCAGAATATCACAGTTCTGCCCCCTTTTTTATCCCTCTTAACGAACTTTCAACACTTCTGCGTGTGATGATACCATGACGACTGAATTGCCATTATTCCATTCGGTAAAGCCGATTGAAACTTGTTGGCAACCAGATGCGGAGATAGTTATTTTTCCTAGCGATGTAGGCGAATTTCTTGCACATATCCCTGATAATTCTGTTACCCTTGTCATAACTTCTCCACCTTACAACTTAGGGAAAGAATATGAGAATCGAGTTTCAATTGAGCAGTACTTGAAGAGCCAGTCTCAATTGATTTTCCAACTTTACCGTGTCTTGCGAAAGGATGGGAGTATTTGCTGGCAAGTGGGTAATTTTGTAGAAGACGGAGAAGTCTATCCACTTGACATTCTTTATTATCCAATTTTCAAAGAACTTGGCATGAAATTACGTAACCGAATTATCTGGAAATTTGGACATGGATTGCATGCATCCAAACGTTTTTCGGGTCGTTACGAAACCATCTTGTGGTTCACGAAATCCGATAGTTACATTTTCAACCTTGATGCAGTTCGTGTTCCTGCTAAGTATCCTGGCAAACGTCATTTTAAAGGCCCCAATCGGGGGAAACCCTCAGGCAATCCTCTTGGCAAGAATCCTTCTGATGTCTGGGAAATCTTGGTCCAGGATTGGGAAGAACTAGTCTGGGATATTCCTAATGTAAAGTCTAATCATCCCGAAAAGACAATTCACCCTTGTCAATTTCCCATCGAGCTTGTTGAGCGTTGTGTCCTTGCGCTAACTAATGAAGGTGATTGGGTATTTGACCCCTATATGGGCGTTGGTTCTTCATTGGTTGCTGCTTTAATGCATAACAGGCGCGTGATGGGTTGTGAGAGAGAACAAGCATATGCTGATATAGCACGTCAACGTGTTATGGATTACTTCAACGGTACGCTTCGCTATCGTCCAATAGGCAAACCCGTTTACCAGCCAACAGGCAAGGAGAAAGTATCTCAAATTCCCGAGGAATGGACAAAACACACAGTTCAGTGTGACTAGCTGTATCAGCAACGCAGAGTTAAAGTTTGCTAGTGATGGCTATAAAAACGGGTGGCAAAGTTTTGCGATCGCGTCGGAGAGAGTTGGCGCGCTTTGAGAATTGCTGCGGTTAAAAACAGGTAGGCTAAAATTCCCACTACAGCTAAGCCTGTGGGACCAAAGCTTGCGGCGGAGGCATTCCAGAGGGCATGTAAAAAGGCGGATAAGCCCAACCCCACGGTGACAATCAGCAGTGCATGGCGGGGGCGCAACACACTCAGGCCAATGCAGTAGCCCAGATAGCCGGTGTAGGCCATGTGCCCTGTCAGGGATCCTAAGACACGGGGAATCAGCACCTGCAGGCCAGCAAGATCGCCAAACTGTCCGGCAATTTCCGGAACGTAGTGACCCAAGGTTTCCATCCAAGTAAAGCCCAAGCCAGAGGCTGCCCCCAATAAAATCCCATCAAGGGGTTCCCAAACCCCAATTTTTTGCTTCCACGAACCGGGTAACCAGCGACCCAAGCTATAGGCAATGGCAATGGGCACGGCTTTGAGGAGTTCTTCCATGAGGCCAGCACCAATGAAGTTCTGCGCCAGTAGCACCCAGAAGGACGGATCAGGAGGGCGCAATTGGCCGGGGAGTACAGTGCGAAATAAGTAAATCATGGCGGGCAAAAGCGGACTTTGCAGAATGAGAATTTCTAGGGTAAGACTGGCTAAGAGCACCCACCATGGCTTTGGTTTGCCACATAGTTGATAGATGAAGTAATAGGCAGCGCCGCCCAAGTACACCGCCAAAATGACCTTAAAGGCATTCGGGTTACCAGCAGTGGCAAAGAGGAGAATGACGGCAAGGACGGTGATAATCCCCGGACCAAGGTAGGCTTTGCGAACCCAGTCGGGATGAATGGCAAAGATGGGGAGCAGCTGGGTGAGGGTGAGGTGGTGATCGGCGGTGGTGCTGACCACATCCGTGAGAGGCATGTACTCTAGGACAAATTCAGGGCCTTGGCGACCCAACTGAATGCGATCGCCTACTTGCAGGGGACATTCCTGCTCAATGCGCTGTTGGTTGACATACGTGCCGTTGACACTCCCCAAGTCCATAATTGACCATTGGGGAATTCCTTTACTGGCAGCGGTGCAATTGAGTTGGGCGTGGTGACGAGAAACCGATGTATAAAGTTGGGCATCGAGGACAATGTGGCAGGTATCGGGATCGCGGCCAATAATTGTTGGTTCCTGCTGCGAAAGCCAAAACTGAGCCGCCTCTGGTGTTACCTGCCGCAGCACCCCTGCATACTTCAGGTTTGGGTTCAGGGAAAAACGGGGGCGATCGCCACTCATGCCTTGGGCTCCACTACCTGTCGTTCACCGCAGGTGCTTACAGACTAGAATACCTAGAATAATTTGCTGCGGCTTCTTCTTGCGAAGATGACATCCTCTAACAAACTGGAACTCTTTGTCTATGGCACCCTGAAGTCGGGCTATGACCCCCATGGCAAACTGTGCCGACCGTGGCTCGATTCCTTACAGCCCGCGTTGGCTAAGGGAAGACTCTACCATCTACCCATGGGATACCCGGCCATGACGGCTGAAGAGGGGTGGGTGCAGGGAGAGTTGCTTGTATTTCTGAATCCCCCCCCTACGCTGTTGGAACGCTTAGATGGGTTTGAGGGGTACTCCCCTGAACTGTCGCCAGAACAGAATCATTACTTGCGCCAAGAAATTCCCATCTACGATCTTGAACGCAATCCCCTGACAACGGCGTGGGCCTACCTCATGTCCCCCCTACGAGTGCAGGAGGTGCAAGGGGAGTGGTTGCCGGAGGGAATTTGGACTCGGGAAACAAATCTGCGCGCTTAGGACAGTTTGACTGAGCTAACGTGTAGTTCTTTGAGTTGTTGCGGCTCCACAGGACTCGGGGCACCTGTGAGCAAACAGCGTGCCTGCTGGGTTTTCGGAAAAGCAATGGTGTCGCGAATCGAGTCTTCCCCGGCCAAGAGCATGACGAGGCGATCTAGGCCGTAGGCAATGCCGCCGTGGGGCGGTGTGCCAAATTCAAAGGCTTCCAATAAAAAGCCAAATTTTTCCTGAGCTGTGGCTTCATCCAAGCCGATGATTTCAAAGACCTGCTGCTGTAGTTCCGGCTGATGAATCCGCAGACTGCCGCCTCCCACTTCGTAGCCGTTATAGATGAGGTCGTAGGCTTGAGCACGCGCTGTTTTCAAGTCCTCTAGATCCGCTGGATGAGGAGCTGTAAAAGGGTGGTGCAGCGCTTCTAGGCGTTTTTCCTCAGCGTTCCACTCAAACATGGGGAAATCCACCACCCAAAGCAGGTGAATTGCTTGCGGGTCGATGAGGTCAAATTCGCGGGCAATCCGTTGGCGAAGACGATCTAAGGTTTTGTTGACAGTTGCCCTGTCGCCAGCGCCGAAGAGGAGTAAGTGCCCCGGCTCAGCTTGGGTGCGTGCCAGTAACGCTGCCTTTTGGGCGGGGGAAAGATTATCTTTAATGGCGCCAATGGTGTCAATTTCGCCGTTGTCGCGGACGCGGATATAGGCTAGCCCTTTGGCACCTGCGGCGGTGGCCTCTTGGAACAGATCACCCCCGGGTTTGATGCGGACGTTGGAAATGCGCTCGTTGCCGTTGGGAATAGGCAGAACTTTGACAATTCCCCCTTGGGCGATCGCCCCACTAAAGACTTTGAATCCCGAGTCTTTGAGTAAGTCAGAGACATCGACGAGCTCTAGGCCATAGCGGGTATCGGGCTTATCGGTGCCGTAGCGATCCATGGCCTCTTGGTAACTGAGGCGGGGAAAGGGACGCGGCAGGTCAATGCCTTTGACGGTTTTGAAAATGTGGCAGATCAGAGTTTCGTTGAGCGCGAGAATTTCCTCTTGGCTCATAAAACTCATTTCCATATCCAATTGGGTAAATTCGGGTTGGCGATCGGCGCGCAGGTCTTCATCGCGGAAACAGCGAGCAATTTGGTAGTAGCGATCGCAGCCGGCCACCATCAGTAATTGTTTGAAAAGCTGCGGTGATTGCGGCAGCGCGAACCACTCGCCGGGATTGACCCGACTGGGCACAAGGTAGTCCCGCGCCCCCTCGGGGGTAGAGCGGGTAAGAATGGGGGTTTCCACCTCGATAAACCCAGCCTCATCCTCCAGAAAACGGCGGATAGCCCGCACGACTTGGTGGCGCAATTGTAAATTTTGAGCCATGCGTTCCCGCCGCAGATCCAAGTAACGGTAGCGCAGCCGCACTTCCTCGCGCACGTGCTCCTGCTCATTGGCCGAGATGCTAAAGGGTAACTGTTGCCGCACCGGGTTGAGCAGTTCAATCTGATCGGCATAGACCTCAATCTCCCCTGTGGCCAGCTTGGGATTGCGGGAGTCTGCGGGGCGGCGACTGACCCGACCCACCACCTTGATGACATATTCACTGCGGAGGCGATCGGCTTGGGCGTAGGATTCGGGGGTGCGCTGGGGGTCACTGACAACCTGAACAATGCCGGAGCGATCGCGCAGATCAATAAAAATGACGCCGCCATGATCGCGTCGCCGATCCACCCAACCATAGAGGGTGACGGTTGACTCCACATCGCTGACGCGGACCGTGCCGCAGTAGTGCGTTCGCATAAACCCCAATTGGTCAAAAAAAGAGATGTCTAAAGCCTTACTATTGTAGCGGTTTCCCCTCTCAAAAACGGCGCCGCCCCCGTGACTACTGGTCAGATTCAGGTCATCTCTCAATTTGAACGCTTTGGCAGCTCCCGCCACCAAGAATATAGATGAGGTAAAATTGGCCTAGGAGACTGGCCAGCCGTTATCTTAAATAGTTTGGATTTTTTGTGACGGTCGGTTGTTGCCAGTGCTATGCTGCTGTCATTAGCGCCTGCCCATGCAACTCTATTTCGACTATGGTGCCACGACCCCCTGTCGCGCTGAGGCGTTAGCGGCAATGGTCAGAGCCTATCAGCAGCAGTGGGGGAACCCAGCCAGCATTCACGAGTGGGGGCAACGGGCGGCGATCGCTCTTGAAGAAGCACGGCTACAGGTCGCAGCTCTCATCAATGCCCAACCGGGGGAAATTATTTTCACCGCCGGTGGCACAGAAGCAGATAACTTAGCCCTCTGGGGCATGACCCAGCAGTACACAACACCGCAGCACCTCATTATTTCTGCTGTTGAGCATTCGGCCATTGCCAAGCCTGCTGCTGCCCTAGCGGAGCGTGGGTGGCAGGTGACTCAACTGCCCGTGAATCGCTGGGGACAGGTGGAACCGGCCCAGTTGCGCCGCGCCTTACGGAAGAATACTGTGTTGGTGTCCATCATCTACGGCCAAAGTGAAGTGGGCACCCTCCAACCCATTGCGGAGCTAGCGGCCATCTGTCAGGAGGTAGGCCTGCCTTTCCACACAGATGCCGTGCAAGTTGCCGGACGCTGCCCGATTGATGTGCAGCGCTTGGGGGTGGATTTATTGTCGTTGTCAAGCCACAAAATTTATGGACCGCAGGGGGCGGGTGCCCTTTATGTGCGCTCAGGGCTGCCCTTGGAACCGCTGTTGCGGGGGGGCGGTCAAGAACTGGGACGACGCTCGGGAACCCCAGCCGTGCCGACACTGGTGGGCTTTGGGGTGGCAGCGGCATATGCCGCCGCAGAGCTGGCCACGGAGCAAGGGCGGTTATTAGCGTTGCGCGATCGCCTCTGGCATCAGCTGCAGGATCATCCCCAAGTGGAGCTCACGGGGCATCCATGGGAACGCTTGCCCCACCATCTCAGTTTTATCCTGCGCGATCGCCACGGTCAGCCCCTCAACGGCAAAACGTTTGTGCGACAACTCAACCTCGCCGGCATTGCCGTTAGTGCCGGCTCTGCCTGCCAGAGTGGCCAAACCCAGCCCAGCTCGACCCTCTTGGCCATGGGCTATGATCCGGACACTGCCAAAGCAGGGATTCGCATTACGCTGGGTCGGGAGACCACGGCAGCGGATGTGGATTGGTTAGCGATGGTGCTGCGGCAGTATCTCGCTGATGCGATCGCCCCGCCAGTTTCCCTTTCCTTGAGTTAGGGGCAGATTGATGCAACTGGCAACGCTTTCGGATCAAGCTTCCTTGGCACTGACGCTCTACGGTGTGGGCGTGACTGTCATTTTAGCCCTCAGTTTCTGGCGTTGGTTATGGCAGCCCTCCCCCCTTGCCCAAGAGCGCGATCGCCATCAACAGGAACTGGCCACCTGCCGCGCTGAAGTTGAACAACTGCGACAACAACTGGCACAGTTGAGGAATGAAAACGGCTCCCTGAAGCAGGAGCGCGACCAGTGGCAAGGGCAATACTATGATCTGAGCCAACAGCTAACGGCGCTGGAAGCCACCTACCAAGAACTCGAGCAAAATCTGCACCGCCTTGAACAGGAGCGCGATCGCCTGCAGGAAGCCCTCCAGCACTCACCGGATTTGTGGCAGGAAATTGCCAAGAATTACCAAGCGTGGTGGGATAGCTTGCCCTTTGTACCCCATCAAGACTCAGGCTCCTAACCCTAGAGTGCCTGCCACCGGGATACACTAGAGACAGTATTTGAGTTGGCGAACCTGACGCGATGGCTGGCCTTGATCGCTCCCATACATTTGTCCTCAGTGGTGCTCGTCCCCACTACAGCCCCGATCGCCCGGTGCGGGTCGAGCATATTTTTTTAGACTTGACCCTAGATTTGGATCAGCAGCAATGTTGGGGACAATGCCAGCTCCAATTACGACCCCTGCACCGCCACCTGCGGCAGTTCCGCTTGAATGCCGTCGGCCAACAGATTAAGGGCGTTACCCTCCAGCACCAACCCCATCCTTTCACCTACGATGGCGAGCACCTCGACATTACGCTTGACCCAAGTGTGCCCCTCAGCCCTGATCAAACCCTGCTCCTCACGATTGACTACCACTTGGAGCGTCCCCAGCGAGGGCTGTACTTTATCCCTACGACCCCTCCCCAAGCTTGGACGCAAGGGGAAGATGAGGACTCCCGCTACTGGTTTCCCTGCTTTGACTATCCGGGGCAACTGGCCACTTCAGAAGTGCGGGTGCGAGTGCCCCAGCCGCTGCAAGCCATTTCCAATGGCGAGTTACGGGCAAGCTACCCTGAGGGCGAGTGGCAAGTGTTCCACTGGTACCAGCCCCAGGTGCACCCCACCTACCTGATGACGTTGGCGGTGGGGGACTTTGCCGTTTTTGACGATCAGTGGCAAGGCAAACCGGTCACCTACTACGTTGCTAAGGATCGTGCCGAGGATGCCCGCCGCAGTCTGGGCAAAACCCCCCAGATGATTGACTTTTTCAGTCGCATCTATGGCTACCCCTATCCGTACCCCAAGTATGCCCAAGTCTGTGTAGCGGACTTTATTTTTGGCGGTATGGAAAATACCTCGACAACGCTGCTCACAGATCGCTGCTTGTTGGATGAGCGGGCTGCCCAAGAGGACTTCCGCACGGAAAGCTTAGTGGCTCACGAGCTAGCCCATCAATGGTTTGGGGATTTAGTGGTCATTAAGCACTGGTCCCACGCTTGGCTGAAGGAGGGGATGGCCTCCTATGCTGAAGTGCTGTGGTTTGAGCAGGAATACGGGGCTGATTTTGCCGCCTACTACCGTTTGGGGGAGCTGCGCAACTACCTCAGTGAAGATAGCGATCGCTATCGCCGCCCCATCGTTACCCATATCTATCGGGAGGCCATTGAACTCTACGATCGCCATCTCTACGAAAAAGGGGCGTGGGTCTATCACATGATCCGCCATGAACTGGGGGAAGACCTCTTCTGGAGTGCTATTCAAACCTTTGTCAAAACCTATGCCCACCAAACCGTCGAAACGGTGGATCTGCTGCGCGCCATTGAAACCGCCACGGGTCGCAATCTACTGCCCCTGTTTGACCAGTACGTGTTTCGCGGCGGCCATCCAGATTTCCACGTTACCTATCGCTGGGAGAGTGCTGATCAGTTGGCGGTGTTGACCGTCAAGCAGCAGCAAGTTACCGAGGGCATTAGTCCCTTGGAGCGGAATTTATTTGATCTGCGCATTCCAGTGGCTATTGGAACGGTGGATGCCCAAGGCCAAGTGTCACTGCAAACCCTGACGCTGCGGGTGCACGAACCGGAGCATACGTTTTACCTACCCCTACCCCAGCAGCCGAGCTTTGTTAGTTTTGATGCCGGCAACCACACCCTGAAAACCGTGACGCTGGAGTACCCCCTGCCAGAGCTCAAAGCCCAATTGCGTCACGATCCAGATGTGTTGGGACGGATTCAGGCTGCCATTGCCCTAGGTAAAAAAGCCAACCTCGAAGTGGTCAATGCCCTGGCGACGGCGCTGAAGGAAGAACCCTTCTGGGGGGTGCGGCAAGAAATTGCCACCGTGTTGGGCACCATTCGCCTCGATCAAAGCCTTGAGGCATTGCGCATTGCCCTAGCGGATCCGCAGCCGCCGGTGCGCCGCGCCGCCGTTGAGGCGATCGCCAGCTTTAAGAGTGCGGCAGCCTACGAGCTGCTCAAGCCCATTGCCAAGCACGGAGATGCCAGCTACAGCGTGGAAGCGGCTGCCCTAAAAGGGATTGGCATGATTGCCGCCGCCAAGCCTCAACCCAAACCCAACCCCGCCAAAGTGCTCAAGCGGTTGCACCATGCCCTTGAGACCCGCACGGGCTGGAATGAGGTCGTCCGCTGTGGGGCGATCGCTGGCGTGGGCTACCTCAAAGACTTGCCGGAAGCCGTGGAGTTAGTGCTCAGTTATACCGCCGCCACCGTGCCGCAACCCCTGCGTTTGGCCGCCATTCGCACTCTTGGCACCATGGGCGATCGCCATCATCCCCAACTGCGCCCCATTCTCGATCGCCTAGAGCACCTCAGCCACGAGACCTTTTTCCTCACCCAAGTGGCCGTGGTGCAAGCCCTCAGCCAAATTGAAGATTCCCGTGTATTGCCCTTGTTGCAGCGGATGGGCGATCGCAGCCACGATGGCCGCGTCAAACGACTCGTCGATGAAAGCGTTGCCAAAATTCAGAAAGCCCTAGGTAGTGATGAGCGCCTGAAAACCCTTGAGCAGACCCTCAACGAGCTGCAAAAGGAAAATCAAACCCTTAAAAGTCGCCTCGAGCAGCTCGAAGCCAAAACTAAAGCAGCCTCTACCCAGAAATGTTGAAAGCTGTAACAAAACGTTACATTCTAAGTGACACGGAGCTCTGGCTGCCAATCAAAGCTTCAATGCACCACTGAACACCGCCGACTCAGTTCTAGTTGCACATACCTTAACTTATCTATCAGTTTCTCTCCCCATCTCTCTGGCAGCTCGACTAACTCTAGGATCAAGTAGGCAATCAAAATCATGTAAATCTGTATTCTTAATTCTCACTCTTCGTGATGAGTTTGTCTAACGATAAGTGTATCTTTAAGAATTTCCATAATCTCTCTATCCCCGCCGTTGAAAGTCCGCTTTTGGGCTGTTCAAGAATCTCCGTCACTAAGCGTGCGGGGAGTGTCAAGGTTAGTGTAACAAATGGTTTCTCAGTCCGCTACGCCCAGATGGGGTTCTCCTGTTGTCACCCGGTGCATCCCCGCTGTGGCAAACTGCTCAAAGACGTGGTTGGCAGGCTCAGTGAAATCCACAACCCCCGGCACCACCACCGGCGACGTGGCATCCTCCAGTAAGTAAACCTTGCGGGCGAGCTGGGGATCCCGCTGCTGAATTTCCCGCAGCAGATCGGCGACTGTCCAAGCCACACAGTGACTTTTAGCCTGCCCGGCAATATACAACTGATCAAACCCCAGCAGATGATCCATCAAGGCAGTATTGGCAGGGGCGATCGCCCCCACGTTTACCTCGGGTCGCAACGCTGAGTAGTGCTCCGTTAGGGGGTGGTTACCCTTAAGTTCGATGCGGGTTTGCTGCTGCCGCGCAATTGTGTGGAAAAAACAGGCCTCTTCAACCGCTGAAACGAGGGCATGGCCAATTCCCCCCAGCATCGAGTGGTACGGCCAAATCGTCAAGGGAAATTTACCGCCAGCACTCAACTGGGCAACGTAGTGTTGGGCGTAGGCCCGCAGGTCAGCCGGGTCATAGTCTCCTTGGGAATTGTGGAAGTGCAGATTGGGTTGCCAGCGCTGCTGCTGGACATCTTCAAGCGTAATCGTGGTTAGCGGTGCCGGATGCTCCCCCGCAGCATTCACCCAAAACAGGGGATGGAAAATTTGCCCAGCAATGTGGGTGTCGAGGGTAACAATAATTTCAGTGAGACGATGGAGATGCTGGTAGATAAACTGACACAGCCGTTGATTGTCCGCTTCAGCACCCGCCACGTAAAGCTCAAACTCCGGCAGGCAAAACGTGTTTTGGACATCAATGAGTAATAGCCCAATGCGCACGGCATCCTTCTGAGCGGGGGCAATCTGATGCTGACGTGCCCACGCTTGGGCTTGGGCAGCGCGCTCTTGGTAGGGCACCCGCCACACTGAGCCGACGCGATCGGGATCAAAAAACTCGGGAATGGGCAGCAGCCTCATGAACTCTCGTGTATTTCAGTTTTTAGAGACTTTCATCAAAATAATCATTATCTATCTTTTTCACCGGATATAGGGCTACTGTTGAAACGCCAACATCATTTTCTATCATTAAGTTGCTTAACTGCTCACCATCGACTAGAACGATCTTACTGCCAATCTGCGAGACATACTCCTTAGCCTCATTTGTAAATCGCGATGTCGTTATAAAGATTCCCTTGCTGGCTCTATGGGCTTGTAGCGCTCCAGCAAATTGCATCACATCTGGTCTGCCAACAGGGGTATCGTTCCAACGCTTGGCCTGAATATACACAACGTCGAGACCCAGCTTATCCTCTTTAATGATGCCATCAATCCCCCCATCGCTACTTCTGCCGATGGCTCTTCCCGCATCGGATCGAGAACCGCCATACCCCATCTTGACCAAGAGTTCAACAACCACACGCTCAAAAAATGCCGGAGAAGCTGCCTTAAGTTTGGCTAGTAGTTCATCAGCCAATTCATCCCGCAGATTTTGATAGGCGGCTTCTAAAACTTCAGAAGGGGTTGCCGTTGAGAGGTCGGTGATCAATTTCTTTTCAGTAATATTTACACTATTTTTAGACCGTGTTCCTTTTAGCCTCTTAAATTCCACAAACTCAGGATATTGCTCAAGAAGCTCAACATTAATGAGTTTGGGGTTCTGAGCCAGAAGTTCCTGTCCTCGAGCAGTAATTCGATAATATCCTCTTCGAGTGGGCTCCATTAATTGCGCTTTCTTCAGGTAAGTTGCCGCCCAACCAACGCGGTTGACAAAGGTAGATTGGGTGCCACTGGGAAGCATTTCCCGTAGGTCTTCCTCGGTTAGATTCAGTTTTTCTGCCAGAAATTCAACCGCTTGATTTGTCGTTATTTCTTCATTACGGATTGCTGCATACTGAAGCAATGGCAACATTAGGCTTTGGTAATCTGGGACTGGCATGGAGCTTGAACTCTACGGCCTTAGTACAACATATTTAGTGTCTTGGGATAGCTACTCATCCAAAGTATAGGATTGAAGATTCTCAACCGGTTGTACCTTGAGGAGGCGCTCAGCGCGGCGAATCTCGTTGTCAGTGCCCTGAATGAGGACTAAATACTTACCTTGGCGCAGCCGTTCCTGAAAAGGAGTCCCCGATTTGCCCGCCAGAAGGACTTTTAGGCCGCCTCCCACGGTTAAACTGCCCAAGGCACCAGCGATCGCCCCCAAGAGACCGCCAATCAAACTGTTATCGAGGCGATTCAAGCCCGGCAAAATGTCAATTTGGGTGGCTTGGTTAAACGTAAAGCCCGCAAAAAAGCCAAAGGGCACCAACCACAGCAGCATCCGTTGCATTTGTCGTCGTGCTGTTACAAAGGGGTCTTCCACATCCACATCCGACCAATCTTTGTAGCCCCGCCCCAAGAGCTTCACCTTGGCCATGGGAAAGCCATCCGTTTCTAGGCGGGTGTAAACCGCTTCTGCCCCAAGGCGATCGCCCAAGGTTGCAACCAAGACCGTCTTCATGGCTACGATAAAGAAACGCCAACCGAAATCAATGTCAATGCCCTCCTCATTTTCGCACTTTCGTCGCTATTTTGCGGATCTCGGCCTGATCCTCATGGCGAGTACGGTTGCTAGTGCCGTAGTAGTGGGCATTCGCAGCCTTGGGGGGCTCCAGCCGTTGGAACTCGCGGCCTACGATCGCCTGATGCAAGTGCGCCCCTTCCCAGGGCCTGACCCCCGCCTACTGGTGGTCGCTATCACGGAAGCCGATATTCAACGCTACCGTGCCCTTTCTTTGCCAGATCAGGTTTATGCTGAACTGTTCCAAAAACTTTTGCGGCACAATCCCCGCGCCATTGGTCTAGATATTTACCGCGATTTTCCGGTTGAGCCCGGCCACCAAGCCCTCAATCGCATTTGGCAAAGCTCGGATCGCCTCTTTGCCGTAACAAAACTGGGGGATGACACCCATCCGACCATTGCACCACCGCCAGCACTGAGTGCCGAGCAAGTGGGCTTTAACGATATCGTGGTGGACTCGGGGGGAATCGTGCGTCGTAATCTTTTATTTCTGGCGGATGATCAGGGGAATCCCCTCTTTTCCTTCTCGCTGCGTTTAGCCCTGCGCTACCTTGCAGATGAAGGGATTGAGGCACGCGGCAGTGATGCTGACCCCCATGTGATGCAGTTGGGGCAGACGGTTTTTACACCGCTACAACCCAATGATGGTGGCTACGTGCGGGCAGATACAGCGGGCTATCAGGTGATGCTCAACTATCGTGGCGATAACCGCGCTGTTACTTGGGTGCCTTTAGGAGATGTGTTGGCGGGGCGGGTGAACCCAGAGCTGATTCGCGATCGTGTGGTGTTGGTGGGCAACATTGCCGAGAGTGGCAAAGATTTCTTTTACACCCCCTTTAGCTCCAGCCTGCAAGACGACCAGCGCATGGCGGGGGTATTTATTCATGCCCAGATGGTGGGGCAGTTCATTGATGCTGGGCTAGGGCAGCGGTCAATGATCTGGTTTTGGCCGGATTCGCTAGAAGTGGCGTGGATAATCTTCTGGTCGTTGGTGGGAGCTATCCTCGCTTGGCGGGTGCGGCATCCTGTCGCGTTGGCGATCGCCCTTGGCACGAGTCTGACCATTCTGCTGGCCACCTGCTACGGGCTTTTCTTGAAGCTGGGCTGGGTGCCCTTGGTGCCCCCCACCTTAACACTGCTCCTAGCCAGTGGTAGTGTGGTTACCTACACGGCGCAACAAGCGCAACGGCAACGGCAGATGGTGATGCGACTGCTGGGGCAAAGTATGTCAGCGGAAATTGCCGCAGCCATGTGGGAGCGGCGCGATGAACTGCTCAAGGATGGTAAGTTGCCGGGTCAGCGCCTCATTGCCACCCTGCTGTTTACGGACTTGAAAGGCTTTAGCACGATTTCTGAAGGGATGGAACCGGAGGAACTCTTTAACTGGCTCAACGCTTACCTTGAAAAAGTGGCAGACGTGGTGCAAAGCTACCATGGCGTGATTAACAAGTTTACGGGGGATGGCATCATGGCTGTGTTTGGGGTGCCGTTCCCCCGCACCACCCGGGAAGGAATTGCTGCCGATGCCCGCAATGCCGTGGACTGCGCCCTAGCTTTGGGACGTTTACTCGAGCAACTGAATGAAGGTTGGGCCGCCCAAGGGTTACCTCAGGTGATGATGCGAGCAGGCATTTATACTGGCCCGATTGTGGTGGGCAGTTTGGGCAGCAAAAATCGCTTGGAGTACGGCGTGATTGGCGATAGCGTGAACACGGCGTCCCGCCTTGAAAGTGTTGATAAACACCGCCAGATGAGTCCCTGTCGCATTTTGGTTGCCCAAGAAACCCTTGATTATTTGGGCGATCGCTACGAAACGGAGGCTTGGGGGCCACTAGAACTGAAGGGCAAAGAACGCAAAATTCAAGTGTTCCGTGTGCTGGGAGTGCGCAAAAGCGGTACAGTTCTGACCCCGCCTGCCAGCACAGCCTAGACACCCACCGCTGAGGCGGCTAGGCCAAGGGTAATGTGCTGCAGAAATCCTTCCGGGTTGATGGGAATGGGAATATAGCGATCCACACCGCGATAGTTCCCTTGGCTCCCTAAAATAAACACTTTGATCTGGTCGGCACTCGCGCGCGCCCGCAGTTGATCCACAAGCTCTTGCACATCGCCATAGCTAAAGGGTTCCGCCAGAATTACGGCCAAGGGGGTCAAGGCTAAGAGGCGATTCACTTCGCCATCCACCAGCCAGACCACTTGATAGCCCGCAGTGGTCAAAATGGAGCAGATGAGGGTAGCCGTTGTTTCATCTTCACTGACCAAGACAATGCGCCCTTCCGGAGTACTCAGGAGTTCTGTGGTGGCTAAGGGGGGCAGCGTGACCCTGCCTCGTTCACGGGAAAGTTCAGTTGCCGGCTTGGGCAAGCCAACGGTGAACGTGCTCCCTTGGCCTTCGGTGGAGTCCACCTCAATCCAGCCGCCGTGGAGTTCCACCCACTGTTTGGTTAAGGCCAAGCCCAGCCCCGCCCCCGTGTAGGCGCGGCCAATGGAACTATCCAGTTGCTGAAATTTTTGGAACAGTAGTGGTTGCAAATGAGCAGGAATGCCAATGCCGTTATCTTGCACTTGAAAAATGAGTTCGTCTTCGATCCACCATGCTCGCAAAATGACCTCCCCCATAGCGGGGGTGAACTTAATGGCATTACTGAGGAGGTTAATCAGCACCTGTTGCAGACGGCGATAGTCCCCAAAGAAGCGATCGCGGCTGGGGGGAATCACCAATTGCTGGCTCAAGTTCACTTGATGACGCTGGGCTTGGGGCCGCACCAGTTCTAGGCAGTCAGCACACAACTGCCGCACTGAAAAGTCGCTACAGTGCAGGTGCGATCGCCCCAGTTCTGCTTGTGAGAGATCCAGAATGCTGTTGATCAGCTCCAAGAGGTGGGTGCCACTTTCATGAATAATTTCTAGGTACTCCCGCTGTTTTTCCGTTAGGGGGCCAAGGGGCCACCGCAAGAGGGTCGCGGACACGCCAATGACACAGGTGAGGGGAGTGCGCAGCTCGTGACTCATGGTGGCCAAAAAGTCGTTTTTAATGCGATGGGCTGCCTCCATGGCGCTGAGGGCTTCCCGCAGGGCTTGGGTACGCTCGTTCACTCGCTGTTCTAGGGTGTCCTTTTGGTGTTGGAGCTCGGCATACAGTTCCGCTTGATAGATGGCAATGCTCAGGTGCTGGCTGAGGTGAACTAGAAACTCAATTTCTTGGGGCTGCCACTGACGGGGGCGATCGCACTGGTGGGCAATGAGGACGCCCCACAGGTTCTCTTGAACAATGACAGGCACAATCAGCCATGCTTTAATCTGCCAGCGGGCGGCAAACGCCTGCAAGCAGGGCGTATTGGCATAGTGGCGCTCAATGTCATCCACCGCAATAATCTCCCCTTGCCGCAAGCGCTCACAGGTGGATGTCGGAGTATTGGACCAGTCCCAGCACTCATCCCAAATGCCTAACACCGAGCGAATATGGCTGTCCCGACAGGATTCATAAGTAATTTGCCCCCGCAGCACAGCGGTGGTGTCACTAAATTGCCCCACTAGGAGGCGATCCACCCCCAAAAACTCGCGAATCCGATCCACCGCTGTTTTCAGCAGTTCCGGTAACTCTAAGCTCTGGCGAATTTGGGTGGTCACCTGATGCAGCAGGCGCTCTTGGGCTTGGCGTTCGTTGAGGGCGGCGGTCACTAGGGGCTGGCAGGTTTGGCACTGGGCAACGGCTTCCTCACTGAGGATAGTCATCAGGGCGATCGCCAGCGACGTCGGCAGGGTGCTGCTGGTGCCTTCCCCCAATTGGGTCAAGCGCCGTAAACAAGGCTTTAGCAAGGGTCGATAGGCGGGGGCAATTTGGGAGCGCAGCCGCCGTAGAAAACGGGCAATTGCCGGAGCCGCTGTGGTGAGTTGCAAACGATAATGGCCGGGATGCATTGTCCGGCTAGCGTGGAGCAGAACCGTCAGGGCATCCCCCAAAACGAGGGTAAAGAGTTCCGCTGCTACCGGCGCGCCCAAATCCTCGTTGGTGAGAACCGTGGCTCCTTGGGCACTCGCTTCCGTCAGCAAGGCGGTGGCCATGCGTTCGTAGAACAGAGACGGTAAAATCTGATCAAACATAGGCTCTGAAGGGTGCATCATCCGCAACTGACCCGGCACAAATGAGTGTTCTACAACGGAAGGGAACAGCGGGACTCGGCTAGATCATACCCCGCATCGGAATGGGCTTCACTGGAGAAAAAAGAGCTAACAGCACCACACTTCTGACACTCTAATTCCAGTTGTATCGGAGGGTTCCCGTTTGTCACTTAACCTCACTAGTTTGTTTAATGATTGGGGATGATTTATGCATCGGATGCTTACACTTGGTGATATTTCGTTAGATTCTGAGTCCGGTGCTGTTGCATTTCTACAACAAACTGTAGCGCCAATTGTTATTTTAACGGCAGCCGATAGTGATATTGCCCTATTAGCCCAAGCCCATGCCCAGTTGGCGGCCAGTTTTCCGGCGCTGCGCCTTGCCCATCTCCTTCAGTTACAGGCGGCAGCAGCGATTGATGACTATGGCGATCGCCTTCTTGCCCACGCCACCGTTGTGGTCATTCGCTTGTTGGGGGGGCGCAGCTACTGGAGCTATGGTTTGGAAGTGGCACAGGAACGGGTGGCGGATCGCGGCGGCCAGTTGATTCTTTTGCCGGGGGACGATCGCCCCGATTTAGAGTTGATGAGTCTTTCCACATGGCCACTGGCACGGGTGAATCGTCTGTGGCAGTACTTTTGCGAGGGGGGGCTCACCAATATCCGGCGGGCGCTAGAGTTCATCGGCTACCACGGGTTTGGCCTCGGTCAAGAACCTCCCCCAGCAACGCCAATTCCCCGTTGGGGGGGCTATCCCCAAAGCATCGAGGTACCCACCACGTGGCCACAGGTGGGGCTGTTGTTTTACCGCGCCCACTATTTGGCGGGCAATACAGGGGTTATTGATGCCCTCTGCCAAGCCCTGCGGGAACGGCAAATCGCGCCGCTGCCCGTTTTTGTCTCTTCGCTACAAGATCCTGAAATTCAAACTGAGCTATTGTCAGCTTGGCAAGGTCGGGTGGCGTTAGTGCTCAATACCACGGGGTTTGCGATCGCCAAAGCAGATGCAGGTTCCCCCCAGCCCCATTTTTGGCAGCAGTTCGATGTGCCTGTGTTACAAGTAGTGCTCAGCAGCAGCACGGAACAGACATGGCGAGAGCATCCCCAAGGGCTGGTACCCCGAGATTTAGCCATGCACGTGGTTTTGCCAGAGGTGGATGGGCGCATCCTCAGCCGCGCCATTTCGTTTAAGGATGTGGCTCAGGTTCACCCTAGTGTGGAGGCCACGGTGACAACCTACAGCCCACAGCGCGATCGCCTCGAATGGGTGGCGGACTTGGCCCAGAATTGGCTGAAACTGCGCCACAAAGCTGCCCGCGAGCGCCGTCTCGCCCTGATCCTTGCCAATTACCCCTGCCGCGATGGCCGCTTAGCCAACGGCGTTGGTTTAGATACGCCCAACAGTACGGTGGCTCTCTTAAAAGCCCTGCAAGCAGCGGGTTATGACCTTGGCAGTGACCCCCTCCCCGCCGATGGCGATGCCCTAATCCGCCACCTCACCCGCTACCCCACAAATGACCCGGAAGGTAACCCGTGGCGATCTGCTGCCCAATCCCTCTCCCTTGCGGCTTACCACCACTACTTCCACCAACTGCCGGAAAAGGTGCAAATCGAACTCCAGCGGCGCTGGCCCATGCCCACAGGGGATATTCCCATCCCCGGCTACTGCTGGGGCAACATCTTTGTGGGGGTGCAGCCCAGCCGCGGCTACGATCGCGATCCGAGTCTTAACTACCATGCCCCGGATTTGGAACCCACCCCTGACTATCTGGCGTTCTACTGGTGGCTACGGCATGAGTTCCACGCGGATGCCTTCCTCCACATTGGTAAGCACGGCAACTTAGAATGGCTGCCCGGCAAAGGGATTGCCCTGAGTGAGGCGTGCTACCCCGAAGTGGCGATTGGACCGGTGCCCCACTTTTACCCGTTTATTGTCAATGACCCGGGGGAAGGTGCCCAAGCCAAGCGGCGCGCCCAAGCCGTGATTATCGATCACCTGACCCCCCCCTTAACCCGGGCTGAACTCTACGGCGGGCTGGACACACTCAGCCACTGGATTGAGGAGTACTACGCCGCTGAGCAGTTCGATCGCCCCCGTTTACCCCAACTGCGCCAGCAAATTGAAGCGCTCGTGCAGGAACTCGATCTGGCGCAAGAGATTCGCGCCCCCAGCGAGGAGGAGTCATGGACGGCATGGCTGGCGCGCACCGATGGTTACCTCTGCGAGCTGCGGGATGCCCAAATTCGCGATGGCCTGCACATCCTCGGGCAGTGCCCCCAAGGACGGCAACTGCGGGACTTAATCGTGGCGATCGCCCGTAGTCCTCACGCTGCCCACCCCGGCTTCACCCGCGCTCTTGCTCAGGATCAGGGGGTGAGCGTGGATCCTCTCACGACTAACCCCGCCGACCCCAGTCCTGTGGCGGGCTATCGCTCCGTGGGGACATGGCAAGAGGCGCTGGAAACCACTGCGGCGGAGTTAGTTGAAGGACTCCTTGCCGGTACGCCCATCGAGCACCTCACTGCAGGTACCGCCACGCGCCAAGTTTTAACCTGGATTCAGAACGTCCTCTGGCCAGCCCTGCAACAAACGCCCCAAGAACTCAGCCATCTGCTCCATGGCCTAAACGGCGGCTACGTCCCCAGTGGCCCCGCCGGTGCCCCCAGTCGCGGTCGCCCCGATGTCTTGCCCACGGGTCGCAATTTTTATGCGGTGGATTTACGGACGGTACCGACGGAAGCAGCGTGGCGTTTGGCGGAGCGATCGGCTGCCCTCCTCATTGAGCGCTACTGCCAAGAACACGGTGAATATCCCCGCACGTTGGGACTGTCGGTGTGGGGAACGGCCACAATGCGCACGGGTGGTGATGACATTGCCCAAGCCCTTGCCCTTTTGGGGGTGCGCCCCGTCTGGGATGGCCCTTCGCGGCGGGTGGTAGGTTTAGAAGTCATTCCCCTATCGCTGTTGGGGCGACCGCGGGTGGATGTGCTCTTGCGGGTTTCCGGCTTTTTCCGGGATGCCTTTCCTAACCTCATTGCGCTGTTTGATGCTGCGGTGGAGCAGGTAAGTGCCCTCGACGAACCACCGGATCAAAATCCCTTAGCCGCCCAAGTCAAAACCGAAACCCAGTACTGGCAAGGGCAGGGGCTCGATCTAGCTCAAGCACAACAGCGGGCGCGCTATCGCATCTTTGGCTCCAAACCGGGGGCTTACGGCGCCGGTTTACAGGGACTCATTGAGGCGCAAAACTGGGTCGGCGATGCCGATTTAGCCCAAGCCTATATTCACTGGAGTAGCTATGCCTATACCGGCGAGGCGCAAAGCCACAGCGCTCCCGAAGCCTTGCAATACCGTCTGCAACAACTACAAATTGTGCTGCACAACCAAGACAATCGCGAACACGATCTCTTGGATTCTGATGACTATTACCAGTTTCAAGGGGGGATGACCGTGGCGGTGCGATCGCAACGAGGAGAACAACCTACCGTTTATTTTGGCGATCATGCCCGTCCGGAGCAGCCGAAAATCCGCACGCTGCAAGAGGAACTGCTGCGGGTCTATCGTTCGCGGGTCATCAATCCCAAATGGATTGCTGGCGTGATGCGGCACGGCTACAAGGGAGCGTTTGAAATGGCGGCCACCGTGGACTACCTCTTTGGTTACAGCGCCACCACCCGCTGCGTCCCTGACTACGTGTTTGCTGGTGTGGCGCAAGCCTATCTTCTGGATGAAACCGTGCAGGCCTTTGTGGCGCAGCACAATCCGTGGGTCTTGCGGGACATGGCGGAACGTCTTTTAGAGGCGGCTCAACGGCATCTGTGGCAAGCACCGCCACCGGAGCTCCTCGAACGATTGCGATCGCTCGTGCTCACAGCGGAAGGTTTCATTGAAGGCGCATCTGGACTACCCTAGGGGATAGCAGTGCACAGGTTAGGAAAGAACCATGCGGGCATCAACAGCGATAGCCGGTCAGCGCCTACGCAACTTCCTCATTGCCGTGGTGGCCATTCTCCTCAGTTTGGCCTTACTGGTTGCCGTGCGGAGCGGGAATCAACCCCTCACCTTAGCTGAGCAGGCGAATCAGGCTACCCCTTGGGAGATCGCTCAAACCAATGGCAAGCCGACGCTCCTCGAGTTCTATGCCAATTGGTGTAGCACTTGTCGTGCCATGGCTAAGGACTTGGCCGAGCTGAAAGCCACGTATGGCGATCGCCTCAACTTTGTCATGCTAAACGTGGACAACAGCAAATGGTTACCAGAAATTGAGCAGTTTGGGGTCGATGGCATTCCCCACTTTGTCTTTTTAGATGCCCAACAGGAAGTTCAAGGGGTGGCCATTGGCTTGCAACCCAAGGAGGTGATGGCCAAAAACCTCGAGGCGCTGAGTCGGGGGCTGCCTTTGCCCTACGGTCAGCAGGAAGGGGCTGTCTCCGCCTTGCCCAATCCCCTTGCCCGCGATCGCAGTGACGATCCCCGCAGTCACGGGGGGTAAGGCTGTGGAATCCCCAGACGAGGTGCGTCAGTTCTATCAAGAAACTCGCGATCGCATCGACCAGCTCTATGCCAACTACGAACGCATTCAGGCCACCCAAGCACGGCTCAAGCAGGCCAATGAAAAGGCATTACAGGCCGAGGGCGAACACCTGCGGCAGGAATTACGCCAGTTAGAAGCTGAATTTGGCCTCACCTTACTGTTCAACCTCGGGGAGGCAGCGCGGGAGTGTTGGCAAGACATTCTGCGTCAAGAACGCTTTTGGAACTTTGTTCGTTTTTTTGGCTTGGGGTTTGCCCTCGGTATCTTGCTCAAAACCCTAACGGGGTGAACTACCCGACTTCGACCGCTACACGGTGGGGACGCGCTACGCGAGCGGAGTGGGCTTCCCTCTTCACAGGCAATTGCCTCTAGAACCGCAGTTCTTTTGGTCTTACATTGCCTCCAAGGGCAGGAGTCCTGGTTCCCAAGACTCAAATCTTTTCTTGCAACCTATGCCTTTTAGCTTGGTTTTCGCTTATGGCAGTGAGGGTCAAGACGATTTAATTATGTCATTATGTCATGTAATAAATCATATCAACAATCTACCGGATTTGGAAGCTGGTTACGTGGTTACGCATTCATCCCGACGCCCCCTAACCGGAGGGCGCGGGGCTTCTGCCATTTCAGCTAAAAGGACTTCAGCGCTGTCTGCCAGAGACCGGGAGACGAGTCGGGGATAGGAATGGCGCCCACTGCCTTAGCGTAAAACGCCTCTGACGACACCCACCCAATCACCGCATAGGCATAGCCCGCCGCCTTCATTTGCCAGAGCGTCAATTGCAACAACAGCCGCCCAATCCCTTGACCCCGATAAGATTCCGCCACCGCCATGGGTCCAAACATCCCCAACGCTGCTGCATCGTAGCAAGCAAACCCTAAGAGATTCCCCTCCCGTACTGCAATCATCAGCCGCGGCGGTCGTTGACTGAGAGCCGCCTGCACTTCACTACACCAGCCAGCACTAAACCGCTCCTGCACCCACTGCACAATTAGATGTCCTTCGGAGCCAAGGGGCTGACGGTAATGAATACCCTGCGCCTGGTGAGTTGCAATAGCCGGCCAATCAACGACAAGGTCATAAAGTTTGACGAGCATATCAGCCATAGCAGAGCCTGAAATCATTAATGTTTGTATATCACCCCCTAGCTGTCATTGATCCTTGAGAGTTATAGGTGTGGGGTTGCCAATCGCCGCATAATCAATTGTTAAACTCCTAAAAGAGCTTCGAGTAAAGATATGCTTGATACTGACATTCAAGAATATGAATACCTTGCAGGCATTCTTGCTGCCTTTGGTGTTATTTTCATTTACAGAGTATTTTTTGTTGTCAAGATTTTTGGTAACCCTGCAGCGGCTTCCGCAACGATATGAGACAATAACTTGCAGAAATTATGCAAGCATAGCACTGGGGTTGTCATGCTGTTGGCAGCCAAAAGGAACTACTTTACTCACTGCTGCTACTGTGTCAGTTAGTTATGCACGCTGCTGTAGCGATGACTCTGTACGTGTTCGTAAAGTACCTAGTGCTGGGTAAACTTTAACTTAGCGGGCGATGCAGTTGGAGACAAACATGATGGATGATAACGGATCGAGGGAGCACTTCGGCTGCCAGCGTTGTTGGCCCCCTAGCGCGGACGCCGCATGGGGGGTACGCAGCACGCTCACACCTGTGGTTAAGCTAATCGATGAATCCCATTTCCACGTCCAAATCCTCGCGTGCCCCGACTGCACTCAGCGCTTCCTTTCGGTTTTCACTGAGATGATTGATTGGGAGGGCGGCGACGATTCCCAAGATTGGACACTCTTGCCGATCACTGGGGCAGAAGCCGCCGATCTAGTCCGGCAACGGGATTCGCTGACTGAAGCGAAACTCGATACACTTGCTCCTAGCCGACGCTGTCTGCGGTTTGATCACCCGAAGGCCACAGCACCGCGCATCTTCTGGTCAACCGGCATCTCCATCGGTCTGCACGACTGAGCTGCAGCCACTTCTGCTCCCGCAAGCCAAGCTGAGCAGTTCCGAAAAAAGAGCCGGAAGGAAGTCGGTATAGGTGCTACGATCTTTGTGGGCGGCTGCTAGGTCGGGTCAAGGGCAAACTTGGCAGTCTTTACTGGAAAAATGTCAATGGTTACAGGTATTATCTATCGCCCTTTTACCCATTACTGATGTTAGACCTGCACGCAATAATTGACAAAAATCTTGGTCATCCTCACTATGGCCGACTGATAAAGCATCGCGATCGCCTCAATCCTTTTGTTTATCATTATTCAGTTCAGCTCAATGACCATGATTCCCTAGCATGGGAGCCTGTTCATCCGGGAAGAGAAAAAGATACCGGTCGAATCGCTATTTGGCCGATTAATTGGCAGCGTTTTTGGCCTTCTCAGGCGCATCCCCGCGACAGACACTGGATTAATCGGGCGCTCCATCTGTCTGTGCAAGAGTTTCATGAAAATTGGCTCTATGAGCTATATCGCTTCAATTGTGAGCATTGGGCACGGTTAGTTTCAACGGGAGACTGCAGATGCTATCAGATTGCCCAGTTCAAAAAGCTCCGAAAAATTCCAGTTGTGGGTGCTGCAATTGTCGGAGCTGCAGGTCTAGTGACCAGTGCCTGGGAGCATAATGGCTATGCCCAGCGGGTCATTGAAGAGGGTTGCCGCCACGGTTGATCCTTTGCGATGAGCGTTAGATTAAAGTGAGTGCTGAACTTTTGCCAGTGACCCTACTTTCAACAGCACTTCAAGATGGCTAGACTTGAGGAGCTCACACCCGGCACGACTGTTAAAGGTATTTTGCCATCTCGCAATGTTACTGTAATTTATGCAAAATGGCATGGCAGTGATGCTGTTGAGTTAATCTACAAAGATGAAAATGGCCAACCGCATTCTGAGATCCTGTTTCGCGATCGCGAACCGACGTTAGAAATTGTTACCGATGGACAACCGTGGAGTTTTGATGGCGATGGGGCTCTCCTGCGGTTGGTTTCCGAAGCCCATCGCATTCGGCTGGCGCACTTATTTGATCCGCTGCTGGCGGTGCATACCTCGTTGGTGGAACCCCTGCCACACCAGATCACGGCAGTCTATGGCGAGATGCTCACTCGGCAACCGTTGCGGTTTCTGCTAGCGGATGATCCGGGAGCCGGAAAAACAATCATGGCAGGACTGTTTATCCGTGAGTTGCTGGTGCGGGGGGATTTACATCGTTGCTTGATTGTCTGCCCAGGTAGTTTGGTGGTGCAGTGGCAGGAGGAGTTGTTTCAGAAGTTTCATCTGCCGTTTGAGATTCTCACGCATGACCGGATCGAGACGGCTCGTACGGGCAATGCTTTTGCAGAATTGCCGCTGCTGATTGCACGCTTAGATCAACTGAGTCGCAATGAAGATCTACAAGTGAAGCTGGGGGAAACCGATTGGGATTTGGTGGTGGTGGATGAGGCGCACAAGCTGTCGGCCTCATTTTCTGGGGGTGAAATCAGTGAAACCAAGCGGTATAAGCTGGGTAAGTTGCTGTCAACGCTGACGCGCCATTTTCTGTTGATGACGGCAACGCCCCACAATGGGAAGGAGGAGGATTTTCAGCTTTTCTTGGCGCTGCTGGATGGCGATCGCTTCGAGGGGCGCTTTCGAGACGGGGTGCACAGTTGCGATGTGTCGGATTTAATGCGGCGATTGGTGAAGGAGGATCTGCTCAAATTCGACGGCAAACCACTTTTTCCGGAACGTCGAGCCCATACTGTCAAGTATCTCCTGTCGGATCTCGAGGCTGCGCTCTACAACCAAGTGACTGATTATGTCAGGGAGGAATTTAACCGCGCCGAAGCTTTAACCAATCACCGCAAGGGAACGGTTGGCTTTGCCCTGACGATTTTGCAACGTCGCCTGGCCTCATCTCCAGAAGCGATTTATCAATCCCTACGACGGCGGCGGGAGCGGCTGGAAAAGCGATTAAGGGAGGAGAGGGAACCCCAATGGCACAAAGGGCACGAAGAAAATCCTTTGTGGTCTTTGTGTCTTAGTGGTGAGTTGGAAGAGGAGGATTTGACGGCGGAGGAATGGGAAATCGCTCAGGAAGAGGTGGTGGATCAAGCTACGGCAGCTCGCACAATTGCTGAATTGCAGGCAGAAATCCACCGGCTCACTCAACTGGAACAGTTGGCGTTGCGGGTGCGGCAGAGTGAACGCGATCGCAAGTGGGAAGAACTCTCAAAGCTGTTGCAAACGCTGCTAAGGGGAGAGGTGGTAGGCAACGAGGAACAGGGCACCGATCCATCCCTATTCCCTATTTCCTATTCCCTGTTACCCAAACTGGTGATCTTTACCGAGCATCGCGATACCCTGAACTATTTGTTTGAGCGAGTTACCACCCTCCTCGGGCGACCGGAGGCCGTCGTCACCATCCACGGCGGTATGGGACGGGAAGAGCGCAAGAAGGCCGAGGAAGCTTTTAAGCAAGATGTCACCGTCCAAGTTTTGATCGCAACGGATGCAGCGGGAGAAGGCATTAACCTGCAACGAGCCCATTTGATGATTAACTACGATCTGCCTTGGAATCCGAATCGCCTAGAGCAGCGGTTTGGCCGGATTCACCGCATTGGTCAAACGGAAGTTTGCCATCTTTGGAATCTGGTGGCGGAAGGAACCCGCGAGGGGGATGTGTATCTCTCGCTGCTCAAAAAGCTAGAGATTGAGCAACGGGCACTGGGGGGCAAGGTGTTTGATGTATTGGGGAAAGCGATCGCCGGCAAAAAACTGCGGGAACTTCTAATTGAAGCCATTTGCTATGGCGATCGCCCAGAGGTCAAGGCAAGACTGCAGCAAGTCGTGAGCGATTGCCTCGATCAAAATCGGCTGCGGCAGTTAATCGAAGAACGGGCGCTCGCACGGAACTCGATGGATGTGACTAAAGTGCAGCAGATCCGCAAAGAGATGGAGCAAGCCGCTGCCCGAAAACTTCAACCCCATTTCATCGCAGCTTTTTTTCTGGAAGCCTTTCAACGCTTGGGAGGTACCATTCGGCAGCGGGAGCCTAGGCGCTATGAAATTACCCACGTCCCTGCAATCATTCGCAACCGAGGCCGGATAGTCGCTCAGGGGAAACCACTGCTGCGCCGCTATGAACGCATCTGTTTTGACAAAGAACTCATCAGTGTACCAGGAAAACCCCTTGCAGAATTCGTCTATCCCGGTCATCCACTGCTGGATGCGGTGTTGGATTTGACCTTAGAGCAGCATCGGGACGTGCTACGGCAGGGTGCCATTCTGGTCGATGAAAACGATCCAAGAGAATCCATCCGGGTATTGGCGTATTTAGAGCATTCCATTAAAGATGCCGGAACGGAAGGCAATGGCCAGCAGCGAGTCATTTCACAGCGGATACAGTATGTCGAGTTGAGGGAACAGATCATAGGGGAGAAGGAAGAGACATCCCTATCCTCTGTCACTCATTCCCTCATCCCTACGAACGCTGGCTATGCCCCCTATCTTGACTACCGGCCTGCCACCCGAGAAGAACAGGTGTTTCTCACCGATGTACTGGATTCTCTACGGCTGCGTGGCTCAACTCTAGAAGAGCAAGCTATCAGCTATGCCATCACGCACCTTGTTCCTCAGCATCTTCGGGAGGTCAGGGAGCACAGAGAAGCGCTGATTGACAAAACCCTGCAAGCAGTGCAGGATCGCCTGACCAAGGAAATTAACTATTGGGATCAACGGGCAGAGGAACTGCGCCTTCAAGAGCAGGCTGGTAAACCCAATGCTCGCCTGAACTCTGCCAAAGCCCGCCAACGGGCAGATGAATTAGAGGCGCGTTTGCAACATCGTTTGGCTGAACTGGAAAGAGAACGCCAACTGTCACCCTTGCCGCCAGTCGTTGTTGGAGTAGCCCTAGTGGTGCCGATGGGTCTGCTGCAACGGCTACAAGGCAAACGGGAAGCGGCGACCAGTACCTTTGCCAGAGAAACAAAGCGGGTTGAGTTAGCGGCGATGGCAGCAGTAATGGCGGTAGAGCGATCGCTGGGGTATGAACCGCGAGATGTCAGCGATCAGAAGTGTGGGTATGACATTGAATCTTCTCCTCCCCTCGCCCAGCTTGGGAGAGAGGCTGGGGGTGAGGGCGGACGGCTGCGGTTTATCGAGGTCAAGGGCAGGATTGCAGGAGCGGAAACAGTCACCGTGACTAAAAATGAAATTCTGACGGCACTCAACGCTCCAGAAAACTACATTTTAGCTCTTGTTGAAGTGCCAGCCGATCCGTATTTTCCTGAAGGAGATGTATTTAAAGTCAAAACAGCGGCGGGGACTTACACGGTTACGGGAGAGGGTTGTGTCGTGCGGTACGTGCGGCACCCCTTTCAGCGGGAGCCGGACTTTGGAGCAAGTAGCGTAAATTATGAGTGGCGGGAGTTGTGGGAGCGAGGATATGAACCACAAAGGCACAAAGGACACGAAGGATGAGTCGGGAGGAGGCTCATCGGTTATCGAATGTGATTATGGGGGCGGCGATCGCCGTGCATCGAGAGTTAGGGTCGGGGTGATTGGAGTCTGCCTATGAAGCCTGTCTGAAGTATGAGTTAGCCCAGCAAGGGGTGTGAGTAGAGAGCCAAGTGCCACAACCTGTGATTTATAAAGGCATCCATCTGGATTGCGGCTATCGTTATAGATCTCTTGGTTGAAGATCTAGTCATTGACGTTCCCATTTTGAAAAACGGCATCAAATGCCTTGTCAATAACTAACCTTTGAGCCCTTTGTGTCTTTGTGGTTTATATGAAGAAAAAGCTCATCGAAGTTGCCCTGCCCCTCGAAGCCATCAACCTTGAGTCTGCCCGCGAGAAATCGATCCGTCATGGCCATCCCTCCACGC